>CAJHXN010000061.1_pt1 | contig 14786 bp, 15 predicted proteins | sample 9198401 | NCBI WGS metagenome assembly CAJHXN01 (sample SAMEA7708334, study PRJEB35096) | sediment metagenome | biome: marine neritic benthic zone biome [ENVO:01000025]; feature: sediment [ENVO:00002007]; material: shallow marine sediment [ENVO:03000034] sea grass bed [ENVO_01000059] ... | reverse complement strand
GCCGCGCGAGGACCCACAAGCTCGCGATCAGTACGCCAGCCCCCAAAAGGGCGACCAAACCTGAGGCCATCTACGAATTGTGCACAGGTCGGCCGGAGGCGCCAAATCCTCAGAGCTTTTTCACCTCTGCGGTGAGCGCTGGCACTGCGTCGAACAGATCGGCGACCAGGAAGTAATCCGCGACCTGCGCGATCGGGGCTTCCTTGTCCTTGTTGATCGCGACGATCGTCTTACTGCCCTTCATGCCAGCCAAGTGCTGGATCGCGCCCGAGATGCCGATCGCCACATAGAGCTTCGGTGCGACGACCTTACCGGTTTGCCCAACCTGAAGCTCGGGCGACACGTACCCTGCATCGCAGGCAGCACGCGACGCGCCCATGGCGGCTCCCAACGCATCCACCAGTGGCTCGATCACGCCGGTGAAGTTCTCCGCGCTCTTGAGGGCCCGTCCGCCGGATACGACGACGTCGGCGTCTGTGAGCTCGGGGCGTTCGCTCTTGACCACCTCGACCCCGAGGAATTCGACCTTGCCGGCCGCCGGGTCGGTCGCGATCGCCACATCTTCGACAGGGCTCGATCCGCCACTGGCCTCGGCCGCTTCGAACTCCGACTGCCGCACCGTCACGACCTGCTTGTCGGTTACGACTTCCACATTGCCTGAAACGTTGCCGGCGTACATCGGTCGGGTATACGTGAGCTTTCCACCATCGGCGTGGACCGCCGCAATCTCGGACGCCATGCCGGCATCGAGCTTGGCGGCCACCCATGGAAGGAGGTCTTTTCCGTAGGCGCTGGCGCAGGCGACGATCACGTCGTAGCCCTTGCCAACCTCGGCGACCGTGGGCCCATACTTCTCGCAGACGTAGCCGCCGGGGATCTCGGCTTTGAGGACCTTGCCCGCCCCATACCCGGTGAGCTCGTCGGCAGCGGCGGCGGCGCCTTCTCCGATCGAAAGAATGTCGAATGCGCCGCCGGTGGCTGTGGCGATCTGCTTTGCTGCGGTTACGGCGCAAAGCGTGGTTTTGCGTGTCTTGCCCTCGAGCAACTCCGCAACGACGAGAACATTAGCCATGTCTGGTGTTTCCTTTCAGTCTCTCGAGGGGGCGTTAGATGACCTTGGCCGTGTTGTGGAGCTTGTCGACGAGCTCTTCGACCGATTCGACGAACGTGGTTTCGCCTGAGCGTGCTGGGGGCAATTGGAACTTCGTGTACTTGAGGGCTGTCTTCGCTTCGACGCCGAGGTCCGCAATCGACGTCTGATCGATCGGCTTCTTCTTGGCCTGCATGATCCCCTTGAGTGAAGCATACCGACCTCCGACCTCGAGCTTCGCATACTGGTGGTCAGCTGGGCTCACGCCGTTCTTCACCGATTCGGGGTGGAGGATTCGGTCCGATGTGGTGACGACCGCGGGGCCTGTCACCTTCACGGTCGCCACGCCCGTGTCGAGCTCGCGCCTTACCTCGAGGGTCTTGCCATCGTCGTTGGTGGCGATCTTCATCGCGTAGTTGATGATCGGCCAGCCGAGGCGGGCGGCCAGTTTGGTCCCGGCCACGTTGGAATCGCCGTCCGCTGCCTGCTTGCCCATGACGACGAGATCGGGGCTCTCTTTGTCAACCACGGCCTTCAGAATCAGGGACACGACGTTGGAGTCGAGGTTGCCGTCTTCCGCCTCGACCAAGATGCCGCGCTCGGCCCCTTTGGCGAGCCCTTCACGGATGATGCGCTGGGTGTGCTCGTCGTTTGGTCCGATTGAAACCAGCACGACTTCACCGACACGCGCGTTCTTCTCTGCGGCGTTTTCGGTCAGCCGAAGCGCGGCTTCGAGGCTCCAGTCATCGAAGGGGTTCATCTTCCATTCGAGCCCCTCCGATGTGACAGCGGTGCCGTCGCCACTCACTTTGAGCTTGCTTGCATTGTCCGGGTCGGCCACCCGCTTGATGGGTACGAGGATCTTCACGCTTCCTCCTCAGATCAAAGAGCCCACGGGCTCACAACAGGCTGAAAAACGCAGGCGATCTAGGCGCGTTTGATGCGGCTGTCAAGGAGTGCGGCCGAGAGCACGACGGACGAAGGTGATAACGTCTTCGAGGCGCGCGGCAACCGGCACCGAGTCGGGGAGTCGAGGAATTTCAGCGCGCTCCTTCAGATACGCGACCAACGGCTTTCGATAGTGGAGCGCCAGCTCGACCTCGCTTCGAGTGCCCTCTGCCCCGGGCAAGGCGACTATGACATCGGAGCTCAGCACGTTGATGTGATTCCGAGACGCAACGTTCGTTCCCTCGGTTCCACTGAGATGCAAGTGCGTCTGAATCGACAGCTCCACCCATGGATTCGGATAGCCTTGGGGAGGACTCGCTCCGCCCGGACCTTCGGCGGGGAGAATGCCGATCACCAAGCCTTCCCGATCCTCGACGAGTTGGAAAGCGCGACTCACCGCGCCCATCACACCGTCACCGCCCCCGGTGAGCAAGTGGACGCGCTCTTTGGCCAGCCATCGACCGAGCCCTCCGCACCGATTGGCGTCGGCGGATGTGCCGGAGCCCATCACGCCGACGATCGGCAGCGACTTCTGGCTTTCGGGGGCCACCTGTGAAATAGAAGCGCGCCATGACCGAAGACGCAAGAGGCGACCGCTATGCGCTGGTGACCGGCGGTAGCGGTGGCATCGGGCTCGAAACCGCTCGCGGCCTAGCCTCTCATGTCGACGTCGTGGGGATCGTGGCTCGCAACCCGGAGCGGCTTGAAAAAGCAGCCAAGGACTTGGCGTCGACGGGGGCTCGGGTCGAAACCTTCCAAGCCGATTTTTCGTCGCTCGCCGAGGTGCGGCGTCTTGCCCGCGACGTCAAGGAGAGGTTCCCGTCGCTCAGCGTTCTCGTCAACAACGCCGGCGTTTGGCACAAGGACCGAACGCTGAGCAAAGACGGGTATGAAGATACGTTCGCCGTCAATCATCTTGCGCACTTCCTTCTCACCACTGAGCTCGAGGACTTGCTGGTTGCGGGCGCGCCGTCGCGTGTCGTCAACGTGTCTTCGTCAGTGCACCTAGGGCCAAAGTCGTTGAATTGGGAGGACCTGATGTTTGAAAAGAAGTGGCGCGGCTTCGCGGTTTATTCGCATTCCAAGCTCGCCAACGTTGTTTTCTCAATTGAGCTTGCGCGACGCTGGAAGCATCTCGGCATCGCTTCGAACGCAGTCCATCCCGGCAATGTACGAAGCCGAATTACCCGAAACAATGCGCTCCTGAATTTCTTGCATCGGTCATCACTCGCTCGCGTCTTCATCCTGCCGGAGCAGGCCGGCGCCAAGACACCGATCTACGCCGCGACAGCGTCAGAGCTCGAGGGGGTCACCGGGAAGTACTTCGTCAAGTCCTGCAAAGAAGCGCAGCCAAATGCCGTCTGCCAAGACGAGGGCGAGGGGAAGCGCCTTTGGGAAGTCAGTCAGCAACTGATCGACGCGGCGTTCACCGTTTCTTGAGGCCTTCCAGGAACAAGCTGGCGCAGTGGCGTGCTGCTTTGCGCAGCGCCTGCGGATCGGCCTCGCCGAGGGCCCAAGTCAGCAAGATCCCGTCGAGTGCTCCGAACAGCGCACGAGCGACCACACGGGAGTTCACCTCGCTTCGAAAGAAGCCGCCCTTTTGACCCTCGTCGATGACGCCCGCGAGCACTTCGATGTACTCCATGAATAGTGGCGCAGCGTACTGCTTCAGGAGCCGCGAGGACTGGCGGAGGTTGACGGTGATGACTTCCGCGAGGTCTCGTTGGTCCTCGAGAAGCCCAAGCTGAAGCTCGATGATCCGGGTGATTCGCCGTTCGACCGGCTCATCGGAAGCGGCCACGTCTCGAAGGATCGCGAGCAGTCTCTGAATCCCGTCTTCAAAGATCGAGATCAGCACGTCGTCTTTGTTCTTGAAGTAGAGGTAGATGGTGCCATCGGCGACGCCAGCCGCCTTCGCGATTTCACTCACCCGAGTCGCGTAAAAGCCGTTCTTGGCAAAGACCTTGACCGCCGCCTTGAGAATGCGGTCGCGCTTGTCTGGAGCCGAGCTTTTTCGTCTGGGGGGCGCTGAATGAATCGCCATTCAGTTTTGGCTATCACACCCCGAGGCTTCCCGTCAAACGGCGCTCTCTAGTCGGCGCGCTCTTCACCGCCAAGGAGCCGAATGATGTTTTCCCAATGGCGGACGACGACGAGGAACCACAATCCAGTCGCCAAAAGCACGGGCCACTGTCGACCGTCGATCGCCAAGGTCAACACGGCGCCCAGCGTGGCAGCCGACAGCGAGCCGACGCTTGCCAAGCGGGTCCACTTCTTCACAAGCACAAAAGTGAGCAACGTGGCGGCGCCGATCGGCGGAAGGGCCGCCAAGAGGACACCGCCGGAGGTCGCAGCCCCTTTTCCGCCCTGGAAACCGTACCAAATCGGAAAGACATGGCCAATGGCAGCCGCGAGGCCGATCGCGGTGATCCAGGGCCAGCCAAGTTCAAGGACCCATTGCGCAAGCGCGACCGGTACGAACCCCTTCAGCATGTCGAGGAGGAGGACCATCTGCCCGGTTCGCTTGCCTAAGGCTCGGCCGACATTGGTGGCACCGATATTCCCGCTCCCAATGCTCCTCAAGTCGACTCCGCGGTGCTTGGCGAAGATCAACCCGAACGAGATCGAGCCGAGCAAATAGGAAGCAACGGTGAGTGCTGGGCCGACCATCGGGGCATCATACAGCCCCGCGTCTCAGCCAGGATACTGCAATTTTCTTGCCCTAGTCCGGGCCCGACCGTAACTTCGCACTACGATGTTGTTCAGTGCTCACCGTGACAGCTATGTTCCGGTGGCGCTCTACGCGCAGCTGGTGGCCGACGACGAAGTGCTGCCGGCGTTTGTGACCAGCATTAGCGAGCACGGCCTGCACCTCGATTCGCTTGCCATCCTCGGCAATCGTCGAACCGACCGCCTTCAGCTGCAGTTGAGCCTCCCGGGTGAGCCGGAACCCCTCTGGATCGGCGCCGAGGTCGTTCGCGACCAACCCGGCCTGCTGTTCAATGACACGGCGGTCCGATTCTTGTGCATGGCAAACTCGCACTGGCGGGCCCTGCGGCGTTGGGTCCGGGTGCGGGAGCTCATGATCACCGCGCGACCGCTCGGCGCCCACGACGCGGCGTAGGCGATAGCGGCGCTATACTCGTCGAGAATGCGACCGGCCCCGGTGATAGCTCTTACCGCACTGCTCAGCTTGGGATGTGCTTCCCGCCCGCAGCAGCGCACCGTCCATCCCCGTGCACGCGCTCAGACCGCGGAGGCCCGCGCCGCCTTCGCAGATGCGCTCGCGGAGATGAAGGCCAACGAGTGTGGTCGAGCAGTGACTTCGTTTGACGGCATCGTCGAGGCATTTCCCGAAAGCCGCTATGTGTCTGCATCCCTCTACAATGCCGGCCTTTGTTTGCAGCGCCTCGAACGTTGGCGTGAGTCGACGAAACGATACGAACGCCTTCTTCAACTCCGGCCGGGTTCTCGCGACACGAAGCATACGCGCTTCCAGCTTGCGTTTCTGTATATCGAGACCCGGCGCTTCGACGACGCGCTCGAAACGACGGAATTGCTTCTCGGTCACACGGGGCTGACCAGCGACGAGCGGTCCGAGGTAATGGCGCGCTACGCGGAGGCATTGCTTGGCAAAGGCGATCTCGATGGTGCGGAAGGAGCTGCTCGAGGCGCACTACGCTTTCACCGCACGCGTGCCGAAGGGGAGCGCGTGCGCGACCCTTTCTTCGTGGCGTCGGCAAACTACACGTTGGCCGAGACGTTCCGCTTGCGCTCCGAGCGGATCGCGATTCCAGCGGCCAAGGTCGAAGAGCAGCATGCCGTATTGGAGAGGCGAGCGAAGCTGCTTTTGCAAGCCCAACGCACGTACTTCGACACGATTGAGCTCACCGACCCGTATTGGGCCTCCGCTTCTGGATATCGCATAGGCCGCATGTACGACCGTTTCTGGGACGCGATCATGACGGCGACCGCGCCTCCACCCAAAATGGAGATGACAGCGCCCGAGCTCGCGGTCTATCGAAAGGAGTATCGCGACCGGCTGGCAGAGCTCGCGCAACCCTTGTTGCGGCACGCGATCCGCTATTGGGAGCTCACGTTGGCGATGGTGCAACGAACTGGCGTGCAGTCCGAGTGGACCCAACGAATCCAAAGCGACCTCGAGAAAGCTCGTGCCAGACTGCTTTCGATCGCGCGAGCCACTCAGTCCGATACGCGAAAGCACCCAGGGTAGCGTGCGAGCCACGGTTGCAGGACGTGCCGATGGAGCTCGGAGATGTCCTCGTTGTGCTTGAGAAACGCGACGATGACGGGGCACGGTGCATCGGGGTAGAGCAGCTCAGGTAGTTCGACGAATCGTTGCTCGGGTGGCAACGCCTCGGCGGCCTCGACCCGTTCCCATTCGACCCGCTCGGGGAACCGGTTGACCAGGTAGACAGCGATGATGCGGTGAAACGCCGCGCCATCGAGCTCGCCACGGCGAAGGAGCGCGTTTGAGAGATTGAACTGGTGACGCATCGCCTTGGGCTCGACTCTTACCCCTTGGGACCATAACGCGTAGTCGCTCACCCACGCGCGCCTCGCTGAGATGCTGAAGAGAAGCGCACTCGCTACGATCCCGGTCATGGCGAGTCGTCTCAACCCGACCCGGGGCGCGTAACGCAACAGCGCCGTGGCGACCATCATCGCAGCGCCGAGTGTTGCAGGATAGAGAAGCCGCTCGGCGAGGTCGGTGATGAGACGCACGAACCAGTGGGACTGAAGGAGAGCCGGTGCGTACAGAAAAAACAGCGCTGCGACCCAATCGCTGCGCCGCGCTCGGATCGCCCAGACCCCTCCAACAATGCCTGCCGCGAGAAGCACGGCGCCTGCGACAGCAAAGGGCCAGAGCACGTCTCGGTACAGCTCGATCGCTGCATAGCCGTGACTCGGCGCAAGCGGATGCGGCCAAAAGCTCATGACCAGCGAACGCCCCATGGTGTAGAGGCCCAAGACGACGCGCTGATACCCTTCGGCCTCGTGCGCCAGCGTGTTCCCCCACATCGCGACGGTCTCTCTTCGAGGAAGGGCGAGCTGAAACGCCACGACTGCGATCGCCACAGCGGTGGTGGGAACGGCTGCCGTCCATCGCCGTCGAGCGGGGTTTCCTTGCATGACCATGAGCAAGACAACGAGCGGAGCGAAGATCACCGCCGACTCTTTGACGAAAGAGGCGACGAGCAAGAGCGCGGCGGAGGCGAGATCACGCCGGAGGCTTACGGGTCGCGTCGCGACGAGGCAGGCGCTCAGCACGAGTGCGAAGGACAGCAAGTCGGCCTGCGCCACGATAGCGCCCACGGCCTCAGCATTGAGAGGGTGGACCGCGAACAGAGCGCCCACCGTGAGCGCCCAAGGTTCGGATCCGCTGAGGGCGCGCCCGAGTCGCACCGCAAGCGCCGTGGTCACCATGTGAAGCAGAGCGCTTAGAACGTGGAATGCGGCCGGGTTGTTCGGGAACGCTTTCCAAAGCAATGCCCAGAGCATGGGCATGATCGGACGCCACGAGTTGACGCCCCCCTCGATCGGTCTTCCCCAGTAGTCTCGGAAGAAGGCCTCCCACCACGAGACCTCGCCGGTGACGACAGGGTTCTGCAGTAGGGCATGGGCATCGTCGAACACGAAGCCAGCATCGACCGTGAGAAAGCCGACGAGGGCGGCCAGCATGACGGGAAGCAGCCTCAGCAAGTTGACGTGAGTGTTGAAAACATCCGTTGGAAATGCAAATTTGAGGGCATGGACCGAATCGCTCTGCTGTCGTTGACCCTGATTGTGGTGGGATGTGGTGGCGACGGGACCGAAGCCGACCGGATCGGCATCGGGGCCCAATGCAGCGCGGCCGTCGAGTGCGAATCCCCCGAGGGTTTCGAGCTCGAATGCCTGACGCAGTTCACGGGGGGTTACTGCGGCCTCGAGGGCTGCCTGGGCGACGACGATTGTCCCGAGGGCTCGGCATGCGTGACGAGCGACGACGGCAAGAACTACTGCTACCGGCTCTGCGCGGATAAGCAGCTAGACTGCAATCGCAACCGAGACCGGGAAAACGAGGCGAACTGCGTCGGGAGTGGGACCATCAACTTCGTAGATGGCGGCACCGAGCGAAAGGCCTGCGAGCCCCCGTCCTCCGGGTTCTGAGCGCCGATTCCCTTGACTTTCAGGGGGTCCGACCGTAGTACAGCCGCCCTGTGACGGTGGGCGGTGCCCCAGAAGTGGGTCTGTGTGTCGGTGCGGGACATGATGGTTACACCGATCATCATGCTGGCGTAGCTCAACTGGTAGAGCACCGGTTTTGTAAACCGGCGGTTATGAGTTCAAGTCTCATCGCCAGCTCTACTGAAAACAGAACGACGACTATGGAGGGTTGCCCGAGCGGTCAAAGGGAGCAGACTGTAAATCTGCCGGCTTATGCCTACGGTGGTTCGAACCCACCACCCTCCACCCTAAGGGAAAGTGCGTAAGAATTATGCGGGTGTAGCTCAGTTGGTAGAGCGTCAGCCTTCCAAGCTGAATGTCGCCGGTTCGACCCCGGTCGCCCGCTCCAACGATTCCTTAGACCGTTTGATCTACGCGACACAGAACGGCTGGAAGCTGCCGATCTTGTTCGAGGAGGCTGGAGCTCCGTACGACTGGGCGCCCATCGACTTCTCGTCAAGCAAGCGGCGGGCTCATGAAGCTGCCACTTGCCCTACCGTGAGTTGGCTGGGGCGTTCTCGATTGCTGCCGCAACGGCTTCGAGTTTGGCGCGTCGTTCTAACGCGGCCGGTTTTGGATCCAACCCGATGGTCTCGAGCACGTCGAGCCAACGATAGAGCCAATCGTGGCGCCGCAATACGTTCGTCATGTTCGCCCGGCGGGCCCGCTCTACTCGTTCAGGGTCTTTGTCGAGCTCGCTGATGACGTCGGGGATCACGGTTGAGTCGTAAGGCACTGGGATGATGGCGTCCGGCCAATCGAAGTAGCTGTCGAAGACTTCGCACTTCGGAGGCGTTCCAACCAGAATGGCCCCTGCCGCAGCGCCCTCGTAGAAGCGAGGCCCGAACGCCTCCTGACCTCCCGTCTGTTCGGCCATGTTGACCTTCGCGTGGCTAGCCATGAAGTACCGCGTTCGTTGGATGAGGTTCGCGAGGCGTTCGCGATGCTGTGCTGAGCCTTCGACGAAGAGTCCCGCTGTGGCCGAGTCGTAGAGGTAAAAGAAGTCTTCCCGCGTTCTGGCATGCTCGAGCAAGCTCATGTGGGCGGTACGCCCGCGCCGCCCCATCGCGTAGAAGTCGATCACGCGCTCCGGAGCGCGCGGATACGGGCTGAAGCGAAGGGCATCGACGCCGAAAGACACGAAACTAGAAGACGAGCGGATCACCTTCGAAAGCTCGGCTGGCGTGTGAGCGAGCGCGACGAACACGTGATCGAACTGCTCGAGTGGTGCGAGCCACTTCTTGTTGTGGAGCGCATTGAGCCAAAGCTCTTCGATCCAACAGACTTTGATCTTGCAGCGGTCCTGCCAACCATCGATCGCGTTGAGGAGATCGAGCTCCTGGGGGGTCATGAGCTCCATGAAGAAGACTTCGTAGTCTCGTGTCACGCGTGCTCGACGAAGGGGAGGCTGGCGCTCTACGTTCAGCCCGGCGTACCGACGCACTCTCGACAAGACCTTGTCTTCGAGTGGCAGAGGTTTCGGATCGATCGTCTCCACCGCGAGGAGGTCGACATCATCGACTGCGCAGATGGTGTCTTCGAACTCGTACGCGTTCGCCCAGCTCACGTCCGGGGCGACCTGACGTCGGCTGAGCATCAGCACTCTCGGATCGGCCCCGCTCAACGGCTACCCAGGATGTCTTTGAGTACGTTGCAAACGCGATCGACCTGGCCCTCGGTGAGCTTCATCGCCGACGGCAGGTTCAGACCCCGACGTCCGAGATCGTAGGCAACCTTGTTGCGGCCTTTGGCGTCGACCGCTTGGGGCGTCTCGCTGAACGCAGGAAGCGAGCTCAACGGATGAAAGAACGGGCGCGTGTCGATCGCGCGCTCCGAAAACAACCCCATCAACTCATCGCTGTCCAAGTTGTACTCGGGAGCCCAAACCACCGTGGGCATCCAGAACGTGCTGAAGTAGCCTTCGGGCTCGGCGTTGAGCTGCAGACCTGCCACGTCCGAGAGACGCGCTTCGTACCAGCTGAAGATCTCTCGCTTCCGCGCGACCAGCTCGTCGATTCGTTCGAGCTGAGCAAAGCCGAAGGCGGCTTGAAGGCTGCTCATCCGGTATTTGTAGGCGACCTCCGAGTTGTAGAGGCGTTTGAAGTCCGACGGCCTCCGACCATGGTCGCGAAGGATGTTGGCGCGCTCGTAGAGCTCGGTGTTGTCGGTGACGAACATACCGCCTTCGCCTGTCGTCATCGTCTTCGTTCCGTGAAAGCTGAACACGCCGATGTCGCCGAGCGTGCCCGCGAGGCTACCCTTGTACCTGCTGCCGATCGTTTGGGCGGCGTCTTCGAGGATCTGGAGGCCGTGTTCGTCTGCGATCGCACGTAGTGCGTCCATCTCGGGCATGAGGCCGTACAGCCCGACCGGGATGATTGCCTTCGTGCGGCGTGTCACGCATTCGCGCACAGACTCGGGCGAGATACACCAGGTCGCCGGGTCGATGTCTGCGAAGACCGGGGTTGCCCCGACGTAGCGTGTTGGCGCCGCACTTGCGATCCAGGTGGTGTCTGGGACGATCGCCTCATCCCCGTCGGTGAGCCCGAGCGCAACGATGGCGAGGTGTATTGCTGAAGTACAGTGCGGCACGGCGATCGCGTGCTTCACCCCGAGGTACTGCGAGAACGCCTCTTCGAATCGCTCGACGTAAAAGCGCGAGTGCTCGTACCAGCCCTCGGCCGCCGCCTCAGCGACGTAGGCAACCTCTTTTTCTGTGATTGACGGTCCTGCGACCGGAATTCGCTCGGAATCCGACATTCGGAGCTCACTCCCAGACGCGCCAAGGCGGGGACCCAGAATCCCAAAGATCTTGGAGACGCAGCTTTTCGCGAATCGTGTCCATGCACTGCCAGAACGAATCATGCCGATAGGCCATGAGTTGGCCGTCGTTCGCGATTCCCGACATGGGCTCGAGCTCCCACTGGGTTTGATCACCCTCGATGTAGTCGAACACCTCCGGCTCCAAGACGAAGAAGCCGCCGTTGATCCAGCCCTCTTTCGTCTGCATCTTCTCGGAGAACTCGACCACCCGATCTCCGTCGAACTCGATATGCCCGAACCGAGCGGTGGGTCGGACGGCTACTACCGTGGCTAGCTTCCCGTGCGATTCGTGAAACGCGACCACCTCGCGGATGTTGACATCGGCGAGCCCATCACCCCAGGCAAGCAAGAAGCGCTCATTGCCGATTTGGCGTTGAAGGCGTTTGATACGGCCGCCGGTAAGTGTCTCGAGCCCGGTGTCAATGAGCTCGACCGTCCAGTTGGGGATGTTCCCCCCCTGTCGATAGGTCTGGGAGGTTCCGAGATTGACGGTCAGGTCGCCATCGAGAGAACAGAAATCGACGAAGAACTTCTTGATGTACTCGCCCTTATAGCCGAGGGCGACGCAGAATTCGTCGTAACCGTAGTGGTCGAACAGCTTCATGATGTGCCAGAGAATTGGCATACCGCCGATCTCGACCATTGGTTTCGGCTTCGTCTCGGTTTCTTCTGCGAGCCGCGTGCCATACCCGCCGGCAAGTAGTGCTACCTTCATCTCGGACAGCCTAGCGGCGGGCCCGGGGAAATTCAACGCGTGGGGGTTGAGAGCCGCGTGAGTCTATTCTATCGTGTTCGGTTGAGCTGCAGTCGCTACGAGGCGCGAGCCCCCGCCACAGCGACCAAGCCACCAAAGGAGTGAGATGAAAGTTTTACTTACGGGACACAAAGGGTACATCGGAGCGATTCTGGCACCGATGCTCCTCGAAGCCGGCCACGAGGTGCACGGCCTCGACAGTGATCTTTTTTCGCGTTGCGATTTCGGGGATGGGCCGCAGTCGATTCCTGAGACCATCAAAGACATCCGGGATGCCACGCGGGAGGATGTCGAAGGCTTCGATGCGGTGTTGCATCTTGCTGGCCTGTCGAACGATCCGCTGGGCGATCTCAACGCAGACCTTACCTACGAAATCAACCACGAGGCCTCGGTTCGCCTTGCGGCCCTCGCCAAAGAGGCGGGCGTACCACGCTTCATCTTCTCCTCGTCGTGCAGCAATTATGGTGCCGGAGGCAACGACCTTCTCACGGAGGAGGGCGACCTCAACCCCGTCACGCCGTATGGCAAATCGAAAGTCCTCGTCGAACAGGACGTCTCGAAGCTGGCCGACAACGAGTTCACCCCGATCTACCTCCGCAACGCGACCGCCTATGGCGTCTCACCGCGGCTTCGCTTCGATCTCGTGCTGAACAACCTGGTCGCATGGGCGTACACCACCGGCAAGGTCCGACTGAAGAGCGATGGCACGCCTTGGCGCCCCATCGTGCACATCGAAGACATCTCGCGCGCCTTCGTCGCGACGCTTCACGCTCCGAAGGACAAAGTGCACGACAAGGCCTTCAACGTCGGCGTTCCGGGAGAGAACTTCCGCATCCGCGAGATTGCGGAGATCGTGCGTGAGAGCGTACCGGGCAGCGAAGTGAGCTTTGCCCCTGATGCGTCGCCCGACACGCGAAACTATCGCGTCGATTGCTCTCTCATCCAGCGCGAAGTCCCGGAGTACAAGCCCCAGTGGACGGTCCGAAAGGGCGCCAAGGAGCTGTACGAGACGTACAAGGCTACCGGTCTCGAGCTCGAGGAGTTCGAGGGCAAGCGATACAAGCGCATCGACCACGTCCGAATGTTGATCGCGGACGGGATCATCGACACGGCGCTGCGCCACATCCCCGGCGGGGCCTGATGTCCGCGGAAAGAACCCCCAAGACCGAGCGGGCGACGAGTTCTACGATTGACAGGTGCCGCTCTTGCGGCTCACCAAAGCTCCGCTCGTTTCTCGACCTTGGGATTACGCCGCTCGCCGACCAGTTGCTCACCAAGGAAACGCTTGCCGACACCGAGCTGGTGGCCCCGCTCGATGTGGTGCTGTGCGAAGAGTGCAGCCTCGTCCAGATCACGGAGACGGTCTCTCCGGAGATCCTGTTCTGCCAGAACTACCCCTACTACTCGTCGGTTTCGAAGGCGTTGATGGAACACTTCGGTGCCAGCGCGCGCCAGATCCTCGAGGAACGCAGGCTCGGCCCGGGAAGTCTCGTCGTCGAGGCTGCAAGTAACGATGGCTACATGCTGAAGCACTTCGTGGCCGCGGGCGTTCCCGTGCTCGGCATCGACCCAGCCGACGGGCCCGCAGAGAAGGCCCAGGAAGCCGGCGTTCGCACGATGAACACCTTCTTCACCGAGGAGCTGGCTGGCGAGCTGTATTCGCAAGGCACGCGGGCCGACGTGTTCCTCGCGAACAACGTGCTCGCTCACGTGGCCGATCTCAACGGGTTCACGGCAGGCATTTCCCGACTCTTGAAGGACGACGGAGTGGCTGTGATCGAGGTCCCTTACCTTATCGACCTCATCGATCACTGCGAGTTCGATACGATCTACCACCAGCACCTGTGCTACTTCTCGGTCACGGCGCTCGCGAGCCTGTTTCGTCGGCACAACCTGTCGTTGAACAGGGTGATCCGCACGACGATTCACGGGGGCTCGCTGCGCCTATTCGTCGAGAAGAACGAAAACCCAGAGGCGTCCGTGACCTCAATGCTCGACAGAGAAAAGGAGCTCGGGGTGGACGGCTTCGACTACTACGCCAACTTTGCGAATCGCGTAGAGGGACTCAAGGTGGACCTCGTCGCCGTGCTCGAGCGCTTGAAGGCCGAAGGCCAGCGGATCGTGGGCTACGGCGCGGCCGCGAAGGGCTGTACCCTCCTATCTTACTGCGGGGTCGACTCTCGATACCTCGACTACATCGCCGACCTCAGCACCATGAAGCAAGGCCGTTACTTCACGGGCAATCGATTGGAGATCGTACCGCCCGCGAGGGTGCTCGAGGATCAGCCCGACGCGGTGCTCATCATCGCCTGGAACTTCGCCGAGGAGATCATGCGGCACCAGGAAGAGTACCGGAAACGCGGCGGCAGCTTCGTGATACCGATTCCCGAAGTGCGCGTGGTGAAGTAGGGCGCGCCCACGGCTCGATACCGCCCCTATCGTCTGCGATCAACGATTTCGCGCCTCCTGTAACAACTCGGCTCCATCAGCACTCTAAGGGTTGATGGCCTCGACGAACCTGCCCCCGCTCGCGTCTCGCGAAAGCGCCACTGACGACTCCTTGGTCCTCGACGTGCTCCGCGGCGACACCGACTCCTTCTCGCTCTTGATGCGGCGCTACAATCAGAAGCTGTACCGCATCGTCCGCGGCATCACCGGTGACGATGCGGCTGCCGAGGATGCGATTCAGCAAGGCTACCTCTCGGCCTACAGAAACCTCGCAGGGCTCCGAGAGCCTGCCCAGTTTGGCCCGTGGCTCAAACGCATTGCCGTCCGAGAAGCCCTCCGGCTGCGGCGCGACGCGACCCGCCGAGGCGCGGTCGAGCGCGAATGCTCGGAGGCCAATATCATTCCCTTGCGCCCGCCTCCTGAGCAGCGTCTCGCGGCCAGACAGTGGGCGCGCCTCGTCGAAGCCGCGATCGACCAACTTCCGGACGAATATCG
>CAJHXN010000471.1_pt1 | contig 14835 bp, 12 predicted proteins | sample 9198401 | NCBI WGS metagenome assembly CAJHXN01 (sample SAMEA7708334, study PRJEB35096) | sediment metagenome | biome: marine neritic benthic zone biome [ENVO:01000025]; feature: sediment [ENVO:00002007]; material: shallow marine sediment [ENVO:03000034] sea grass bed [ENVO_01000059] ... | reverse complement strand
GCAAGAGCGCCTCGCTGCTCGAGCAGGAGCGTCCGAATGTGTTTCGGATGAGCGTTGCAAACATCCTGCCCGGCGACGTCATCGAAGTGGAGCTGCGCTACACCGAGCTGCTCCGGCCGACGGAAGGCACCTATGCGTTCGTCTACCCCACGGTGGTGGGGCCGCGCTACGCGAGCGAGCGTCACTCCGCCGCGAACCCCGAGGATGGCTGGGTGCGCAGCCCGTACCTCCACGCAGGCCGCGAGCCGACCTACGCGTTCGACATGAAAATGACGCTCTTGACGGGTATCGATCTGCAGGCGCTGTCGTGCAAGTCGCACGAGGTCAGGGCGCAATGGACAGGAAAGCGGCGCGTAACCGTCGCGCTCGATGAATCCGAGCGGCAAGGCGGCAACCGAGACTTCGTTCTGCAGTACCGACTCGCCGGCGGGGCGGTGCAGAGCGGCTTGATGCTCTTCGAAGGAAAAGACGAGAATTTCTTCCTCTTGATGGCCGAGCCGCCGAAGCGGGTGGAAACGGCCGACCTACCGGGGCGCGAGTACGTCTTCATCATCGATGTTTCGGGCTCGATGTACGGCTTCCCGCTGAACACCGCGAAGCGACTCATGCGAGACCTCATCGGCCACCTCCGGCCAATCGACACCTTCAACATGATTCTTTTCTCGGGCGGCTCGACGCAGCTCGCGCCCCGCTCGGTGCCCGCTACCGACCAGAACGTTCAGCGCGCCATCGCCGTATTGGAAGGGGAGCAGGGTGGCGGAGGAACGGAGCTCTTGAGCGGGCTCCGGATGGCGATGAATATGGAGCACGAATCTGGAACGTCGCGAAGCTTCATCGTCATCACCGATGGGTACATCACGGGAGAGGCGGAGGCCTTCCAGTACGTCCGCACTCACCTGGGCAAAGCGAACGTCTTTTCCTTCGGCATTGGAACTTCGGTGAACCGGTACCTCGTCGAGGGGATCGCAAAGGCAGGCTTCGGGGAACCGTTCGTGGTTACCGACCCTGCGGATGCGGCGGCCAGCGCAGAGCGCTTCCGCGCCTACGTCAGCGCACCCGTTCTGACCGACATCCAGGTCGATTTCGAAGGCTTTCGGGCCTACGACATCGTCCCGACGTCGGTGCCGGACGTCTTGGCAGAGCGACCGGTTCTGGTGTTCGGGAAGTTCGCCGGAAAACCGGCCGGCACGATCATGCTTCGCGGGGTAGGCGGCAAAGGTCCGATGACGCAGCGCTTCGATGTCGCCGACGCCGGAGCCGCCGAAGAGAACCGCGCTCTCTCCTATCTCTGGGCCCGTCAGCGGATCGCGGACCTCTCCGATTTCGGCGCAGCGCTCGGAATGGAGAGCGCAAAAGAAGAAGTCACCGCGCTCGGCCTTCGATACAGTCTTCTCACCAAGCATACGTCGTTCATCGCCGTCGACGAAACGCCACGCAACGATCTCGGCTCGGGTGAGGAGGTCAAACAACCGCTGCCTCTACCACAGGGAGTCAGCGACTACGCCGTCGGCGGCCTGACGCAGGGTTCGGAGCCGCATCTCATCTTACTCCTCGCGGTGCTCGCGGCTGGGGCGTTCCTGATCTGGATCTCGCGCCGCGCGCCCCTCGGGTACGGCCGGTGACCCGCCATCGGCTCTACACTGCGCTCACCATCGTCGCGATGCTGGCGATCACCTACGCGCTCAAACGGCACTACAGCAGCGCCGACGCCGAGGCCCTCCAGTGGATCCTTGCCCCAACGGCCTGGCTCGTCGAGACCTTCGTCCGCGCGCCGTTCGTCTTCGAGCAGCACGTCGGTTACGTCAACCAGGAGCTGCGTTTCGCGATCGTGCCCTCCTGCGCCGGCGTCAATTTCATGATCATTGCGATCTGCACGGCGGCCGTCGGCTTCGTGACTTACATGCCCACTCTGCGAGCCAAGCTGACTTTGCTCTTGGCGAGCGTGGGACTCGCATACCTGGCCACCCTCGGCGTCAACACCGCTCGAATTATCATCGCGCTGCTCCTCCAAGCGCACCCGGTGTCGTTCGCTGGGCTGTCATCCGCGCAGATTCACCATGCCGAAGGGATCGTCGTCTATTTCACCAGCCTCTGCGCCCTCTACCTACTCGCGGATCGTCTCCTCATCGCGGCCCGCACGATGGCTCCAAGATGAAACGCCTAGCCATCCCCTTGGCCAGCTACCTCGGAGTAACGATCGTGGTGCCACTTCTGAACGGTACCCCCGCGGACGTGGCCTTCCAGGAGCACGCGGTCCTTGCCATAACGCTTCCACTCATCATTGCGGGAACACTCTCCTGCTTCTTAACCTCTGGAGATTGTGCGCTTCCTGCGGCAAAGATCGCGGCGCCCCACCGCTCGAGTCGCCGCGATCTCTGACTGAGCTACCATCCATCCCTCGTGATCACGTCCGTCGACCACATTCACATTCATTCCGCCGACCCCATGGCTACGATTCGGTTCTACGAGTCCTGCCTCGGCGCCGAGCACCTGGGGTCGATTCCTTCGGGTGAAGGCGGCCGGAACCACGGCGTCCTTCTCGGCGGGCAGATCTTGGTCATCAGCGAGTTCCCGCCCGGCATGACGCCGGCGGAGCCACCCGAAGCGGGGGAGGGGGCACTTCGGTCCGGGTTTGGCGTGGCGCATTTTGGTGTTCAGACCACCGACCTCGATGGCGATTTGGCACGCCTCGGTGAAGTGGGCGTGCACGCTCACGCCGAGCCGCGACGTACCGGTTCGATCCGCTACGCATACGTGACCGCCCCCGACGGCGTCGTCATCGAGCTCGTCGAGCTCCACTTGCCGGCCCATCTTGCGCGCTTCGTACCGCTCCTGAACGGCGTCAACCGAGCGATTCACCTCACCCGACGCACCCTCGCGAAGCAACTCTTCAAGTAGTGGAACGCTCTCCCCCCGCGCTCATCACTGTGCACGCAGGCTCCGACGAAGGGCGTCTTCGTCCGCCTGCGCGGTATGGTGACCACCACCACTTCGACCCCGATCTCCCGTGCTCATGCCGCGACGATACTACACCCATGCGCAAGAAAGGTGATAGAGGAGATCGAGTCATGCCAAATCAGAAGCTCGAATCGGCGAAGCAAATCGGTACAGGACTGGCTTTCGTCGTTTTTCCGTTCGTCTTCATCTTCGCGTTTGCAATTCACCCCAATCTTTTGAGCCTTGCGATCGTTACCGACGTGGGCACACGGATTGGCGAGTTCCACGGCAACAGGCTCATGCACTTTGGACACGCACTGATGTTGCTCACCGTTCCGCTACTGATCGTCGTGTCCCTGAAGCTCATGCACATGCTGACGGAACGCGGTGCTTGGCTTGGATTCATCGGCTGTGTGATGGCGGTATTCGGAGCTGTGATGCTTGCTGTCGACAAGACCGCCCTGTGTCTGGTTCCGAGCGCGTTCGACACGTTGCCCGAAGCGCAGTTCCGCCAAATGCTGCCCGGCCTCGAAGCGATGTTCCACTTCAAGGGATGGTTAGCTTTGCTCTATCTTCTGCCCCTTCTTCCCCTCGGGTTCATGCTTCAAGGTATCGGACTGTACCTCAGCCGCGCCATTCCACGCTGGCAGAGTGTTTCCCTCATCGTCGCGATGGTGCTCTTGGGGGGATCTGCTGCTGTCGACATCGACCTCTTCGGTCTGATCGCTTCCGCGATTCTCGCGATCGCACTTGTCCCCTTTGGCGTTCAGCTCATCAACTCTTCGCCAGGCCGGGGACACACTCCTTCCTCCTAGCGGCGCGACTTCGCGCAGCTCCTCCGGCAGAGATCGCAGCGCCCCAACATTCGAGTCTCTGCAATCATCGCCGGGAAACGGTGCCGGATCGGGTACGTCTGGACACGGAGTGTCCCGTCTTCCTGTCGCACGGGTTCGGCCCTCCAAATTGGCACCGCGAGCTGAGGGGCCCAACCATCATTGATTGATTTGGGCTCTTCAAAGCGAATGAAGACTGACGCATGATGAAAGCTGTGCCTGGCGCGAGTGGTTTGTGAATGAGGTTCGCCTCTCCTCGTAGGCACCTCCGCGAACCGAGCTTCAAGGAAAGTCTTTTTGGAGTTAGGCTTACAACATGGCACGGGAGCGTCAGCCGGGATCGATGGACCATGGCATGATTCTCGAAGCGGGCGTCGGCACTCTCGCGGATGGGAGCGATGCGATCTCAACGCGCCTCGAAAGCATCGGTTGGAAGATTCCCGAGCGCATTTTGACCACGCGGGAACTGATGGAAGGCACTCGCCATCATCCCCACATCCAGCTCGAGCGGTTGACCGGAATCCACCAGCGTCATGTCTGCTCGGACGGGGAGGATTCGTATACGCTTGCCGTTGGGGCGGCTAGGGATTGCCTTGCGCACTCGCGCTACGGCGGCGAAGACATCGAGATGCTGATCAATTGCAGCATCAGTCGCTACAAGGGAGGGCTTCGACATCAGTGGGAGGCACCACTGAGCCTGAGTATCAAAGACGCCATCGGCGCGAACGATGCGATCAGCTTCGACATCTCGAACGCGTGCGCAGGGATGATGACCGGCATCTTCATTCTACACGATTTCATCCGCCGCGGCGTGATCCGCCGCGGCATGGCCGTGAGTGGCGAGTATATCTCGAGCTTGGGGCAGAATGCCGCGAAGCAGGTGCGATGGGTGCTGAGCGATCAGCTCGCGTCCCTGACTCTCGGCGATGCCGGCACAGCGGTGATCGTAGAGCGGGCGGAGAGCGAGACGGATTGCATCTCGGTCGCGGGGTTTACGACGCTTTCCGAACACAGCCGCCTATGCCTTGGCGCGCCCAGCAAGGTGGGGCCTGGCGCTTCGATGTTCACGAAGGCAAGGACGATCCACCAAGTCGCTATCTCTGAATCGCCGCAACTGCTGAAAGAGGCACTGGACGCCGCCGGCTTCAGCTTTGGCGACATCGACTACATCATCCCTCATCAAACTTCGGCGCGGGCTATCGAGCGCGGCGCGAAGGAGATAGGGGAGCGTCTCGGTGTGCAGCCAAAGCGGGTAGTGGTAACCGTCAATGAGTTTGGCAACACCTCTTCGACCACTCACTTCGTCGCGTTGCGCAAATATCTCAAGGAAAACCGCTTTAAGAAGGGCGATACCATCATGCTGATCTCCTTTGCATCGGGGCTCGAGGTTGGTGTCTTGATTTTTCCCGTAGAAGAGATTTTGGACCGCTATGGGAACGAAGATTGAAGCCGCCAGCACCTCTCGCCCCCACCGGCGTTTCGGTGGGACAGGCGCGATCAAGCTTGCCGATGACGCGGCACGGTCTTGCCTGGAGCGCGCTGGGCGCACGGCCGCCGACATCGACTTCCTGATCAACGCGGGAGTCTATCGGGACAACAATATCGGTGAGCCGGCCGTGGCGTCGATCATCCAGGAAGACCTTGGCGCTAACCCCGACCCACCTTTGCAGGGCGGCCACGGTACTTTCTCCTTCGACGTCGTCAATGGTGCCGTAGGTGTTTTGACCGGTATCCACATCCTCGATGGGTTCCTGACGTCGGGCGCGATTGAACTTGGCATCGTTGTGGCCTCGGACGCCGATCCCGAACTTGGCAGCAACTGGGATTTCCCATTCGGATTGGTAGGAAGCTCCGGCCGATTATCGCGACGTGGAAGCCCTAAGTTCCCGTTCGGTGCGTTCGGTGGCGCGCTGCTGCTCTCTCGGAGCGACGACGAAAAGAAGGGCTTCTCCCGGTTTGCGTTCGCGACCTTCCCGGAGTTCGAGCATCTTCTCAAAGCCGAGGTGTGTTGGGAAAAGGGGCCGATCCCGCGCGCCGTCGCCGACGTGGTTCCTGGGTTAGAAGCTGGCAACAACGTCTTGCACGTCGAGCAAGGGGCTGGGTACGCGGCGCGATGCTCCGAGTGTGCCATGAATTCCATCGGCCCTTTTCTCGAAAGCGCAGGGCTCAGTGTTGCCGACATCGATCTCCTAGTGCCGAGCCCCACCCCCGCCGGCTTTCCCGATCTAGCGAGTCAAGCGCTTGGATTGCCGGCTGATCGCGTCGCCCAGGTCGACGAGAGCTTCGCTGGTGTACACACGGCTGGTCCCATTGCTGCGCTCGAAGGCACGATGCGAACCGGGCAGTTCGCCGATGCACGCAATGTGTTATTCGTCACGGTGGGGTCGGGAATCACGGTTGGGCTCGCCCTGTACCACCCGTAGGTGCGACGCCAGCCGTCTTGGCGCGTTTCTCCGACACGTCTCGTAGCGCGCGGTTGAAAGCCTCGAACACGGGGACTTGACCCCGGAACAAGAAGCCCAGCGCACCTGCCAATGGGCCGCGAAAGACCTCGCCGTGTACGAAGTGCGTCCCCGAACCTTCGGCGGTGAGTTGGAAGTAGTGCTCGCCGCTGATGCCGAGTCGAGATCCGACCCATCGAAGCTCTCGAGGGGACTCCGAGCGTGTGATGCGGACTCCAAAGTGAAGGTGCAGGCCTACGTTCGACCGGTAGTGAAGCGTCGCGGTGCTCCCCTCGGTCGCTGGCCCCTCGGCGGCAACGACCATCGGATTCCACTCCTGGAACCCGGAGAAGTCAGTCAGTATCCCCCAAACGACCGAAGGCGGGGCGTCGATGCCGAGCTCCGTACGAATGCGCGTTTCGCTCATCACCACGGACGGTAGCCTTTTCAGTATTCGGCGTCCATACGTAGTGATCGGCTTCGACGGTTCGGGTACGGGCGCGATAGCGAAACGAAAAGCCGGGCCAGATGGCGATGTTTTTCCCGTCCTCCTGCGTGTACCAGCTCTTGCAACCCGAGGTCCAGACCGTGTCCTGGAGCCGATCTTCGAGCTCCTCGTTGTAGCGCCGAAGCGCGTGAGTGCGGACGTTCATGTACTTGGCGTTCTTCTCCCGAAGGAGCTTCAGACATTGAACGATGTAATGGACTTGTGACTCGATCATGAAGATCAGGGAGTTGTGCCCGAGACCCGTGTTGGGCCCGACGAGCTCGAACAAGTTTGGGAAACCCTCCACGGTGATCCCGAGGTAGGCCTCTGGGCCATTCTTCCAGTGTGTGAGCAGGTCATACCCCCCCAAGCCTCTGATCGTAAGCTTGTCTAGGTAGTTCCTCGGGTCAGCGTGAAACCCAGTGCCTAGGATGATTGCATCCACCGGCCGTTCGAGCCCGTCCTTCGTGGTGACGCTGTGCTCGTTGACGCGGGTGAGCGAGTCGGTGACCAATTCGACATTCGAGCGATTGAATGCCTGGTAGTAGTTGTTCGAGAGCAGCACCCGCTTGCAGCCGATCGTGTAGTCGGGCGTGAGCCGTTCGACGAGCGCCGGATCATCCACGCAGCGTTTGATGTAGAGCTTCGCGAGTTTCTCGAGGGGCTTCGCGAGCATCGGGTTCATGATCGGCAAGACACGAAGCTCGTTGCGAACGTAGAGCCATCCTCGATGAAGCTCGCGAAGCCGGGGCGAGAGGCGGAATAGGAATCTTTCGACGCCTTTGTATTCGCGATCGGGTTTGGGCAGGATCCAGGGCGCCGTACGCTGAAAGACGTAGAGGCGTTTCGTCTTCGGGGCGATCTCGGGGACGTACTGAATGGCGCTCCCGCCGGTGCCAATCGAGGCGACCACCTTGCCTTCGAAGTCGAAGTCATGCTCCCACTGAGAAGAGTGGAAGACTTTGCCTTGAAACGTCTCGATCCCAGGGATCTCGGGAATCGATGGCACGTGGAGCGGGCCTGTACCGAGGATGAAGGCACGCGCCGTGATGATGCGCCCATTGGTCGCACGGATGCGCCAGAGGCCCGGACCCGCATCAAAGATCGCTTCACTGACCTCGTGGCCAAATCGAATGTGCGGCCGAAGCCCATGCTCGTCCGTACACCGAAGGATGTAATCGAAGATCTCGTTCCACGGTGCGAACTTGCGTGACCAAGCAGGGTTTCCCTCGAACGAATACGAGTAGAGATGTGATTGCACGTCGCATGCACAACCGGGATAGGTGTTCTCTCGCCACGTTCCACCTACCTGTTCGGCTTTTTCGAGCACAACAAACGAGTGAAAGCCTGCCTCCTTGAGCTTGATGGCCATGCAAAGGCCGGAAAAACCTGCCCCCACGATTGCGACATCGAAGTCAGCGTCGTGTTTCATGTTCGCGACCAATTCCACGCGTTCAACATGGGTTGCCCGGCAATGCTTCGCAATTTTCAGAGGCGCGCAAAGAATGCGCGCGGCTCTAGCAAGCAAATTCGTTCTAGATCTGTGCCTTTGCGGCCACTATCGCGACCTCTGACGGCCTATTGCCGCCCCGCCAAACATCGTGCTCATTCTCGGTGCCTCGGGTTTACCGATACCGCGCATTTCGACCGCGCACGTCAGCTTACGGGGACACACTCCTTCCCCCTAGCGGCGCGACTTCGCGCAGCTCCTCCGGCAGAGATCGCAGCGCCCCAACATTCGAGTCGCTGCAATCATCGTCGGGGAAGGGTGGGATTGAGTACCTACGTACGCGGCGGGTGGCCCTTTGGTCGACGCAAGCGCAGTAGCCCTGCGAGAGCAAGGCCCAGCCAGGCGAAAAAGCCCGTCGGATTCGATGTGACCGAGCAGCCGCCGGCGGTCGTGAGCCCCATGCTGTCGAGGCTTGGTACCGTCGCGTTGTGCTGCCTCAGCGCCTGTTCGATCGCCGCGCTGTTGTCGGTCACGACCGTTCCCGGGCCGTTGGTCGAGAGCTGCGCGACGATTGCGTTGGCCGGCGGCGCTCCGTCTTCATCCGGGTTCCATGGCCACGTCCTGGCACCCGGTGGTAGTCGAACGACCCTCCCGTCTTCGAGCTCGATGCGCGACGGAGCGTCGCTGAACGGGATCGACGGGTCGCATTCGATGACCCGCTCGGCGCCATGCACGTTGTTGACGTCCTCGAGGTCGGGGTTGAAATCAAACAAGGGATCGAGGTCCATTTCCGGTGCGGATAGCGTCGTGTAGAAGCGCGTCACGTACGGAAGCGACGCCATGAGCTCGCTGGTTTCCAACATTGGCTCGACGACCTCCGTCCAGAGCGCGTCCATGAACGCCTGGGTGTTGAACGGCGTCAGCGGGTTATCGCACCGAGGACACTGGACGAACGCATCGAGCTCGTCGTCTGGCAAGAAATCCTCGAGCACGTCGAGGTACCCATCCCACTGCGCGAAGCGCGTGCTCCGGTTGAGGACCTCTTCGGATGAGAGCACGGGGAGGTCGAGCTGGAGCAGCTCCCACTCATCGCGCTCGAAGTCCGTCACGACCACGTTCTCGTAGGCGTCGGCTGGGCCCGCCCGCTCGGTCACGAACCCTTGGCCGCCGGCCTCATTCCCCGCGGCCACGACGACCTGGTTGTAGTTGCCGCCCCCGGTGAGCCAATCGATTAGCGCTTCGTTGAGCTCGAGCGAGCGGTAGTTGACCGGCACGGCGCGGCTTTCGCCGAGCACCCAGACCATCACGCCCATGTCGTCATTGGCCGCTACTGCGGTTGGACGAATGGGAATCATCGGCTGATCCGAAACGTAGGTCATTCGAATGGGCCGGATCGTCCCTTCGTCATTGCCCTTGGTGAGCCGAAAGGCGATCAGGTTCATCCCGCCGTCGAGGTACGAGCCGAGCAGGTCAGAGATATCCTCGGGATCGCCGCCCGGCGGCACCACGTCGTAGCCCTCGTTTGTAAGCCATTCGACCGCCACGTCGCCGACGCGGTCGAAGATGCCTTCGGGCTGGATGACCACAAAGTCGTACGGACCGACGTTCCCCTGCGCCAGGACATTGATTCCGCTGCCGCCGCTACCCCCTGCGCCGCCACCGCCGAAGTTCCCATCCGCGTCGGCATTCCCGGTCGGTGCGAATCGGGTGCCATCGTCGAGACATTCTCCTTCGATGCGGGTTGTCAGGTTGTACTGTGGGTTGCTCGCAAGCTGGAGTCGGGTGAACGCCAGATCGGATGAAACCTGGATGTCGGGAACGCCAGGAACCGGCAAGACCCAGGCGAACTCCTCGGACGGCCCTTCATATTGGATCTGAACGACGGCGGTGACCGTGCCATCCGCGTTCTTCGAAAAGATGATTCGTTCGGCGGCCTGATTCACCGGCGCGGTCGCGGAACAAAAAAGCCCACCACAGGCCCGAGCCGGTGTCGCCGGGGTCAGCAGTGACAGCGCGAGTAAGAAGAGCGGTCCAATCGCAAAAGTATTCAATGACATAATCGTCATCCTTTCTAAGAGAGGAGCACCATGCACGAGGAGGAGGCTTTCTGCAAATCAGAGACAGCCTCCTCTCGCGTAACTTCCCTTCGAACGCAGCCTTCCATAGGCTGCCCCGATGGACAGAACCAAGACCTTGCTAGCAGGGGCTGCGGTCCTCGTACTGGGGTTCGTCGTGTACAAGGCGCTCTCTAGTCAGAGGTTTGAGCCGATCCCTTTCATGGGCGAGCAGTACACGCACGTTGAAACGACCGAGGTGAACAAGGTCGAGAACCACTTCTTTACGCCAGGTGGTGTCGACGTGAACGAGGCGGGCCGCTTCATTCAAATCTCCAAATACGATCACCCCGATCTGACGGCGGACCAGGTGAGTCGTGTGCAAGCCCAGGTCACTACGAGTTTTGCCCTGCAAGCGATCGAGGGCTACGAAGATCGGTTCTTCGGGTTGTATCGTGGAACTGTGCCGGTGTACGGATACATGAGGGCCGATGCCTTCGTGCTTCACGTAGGACCCTCGGTGGGCAACGCTGACGACGCTGAGCTTCTCGCGGCGGCGGCTGCTCGAATCGACGACCTTTCGCGAATTCCCACGGGGTTCTAGTCGGCACGAAATCAATCAGCCGTCATAGTTACCCTTTCAACACCGTCTCCATCCGCCGAAACACGTCCTCGATGACCTTCGCATCGGGCAATACCGTCACGCGAAAGTAGTTGCGATAGTCGACATTGAAGCTGGAGCCTGGCGTGATGAGCACATGCTGCTTCTCCAGAAGCTCCATTGCGAAGTCCAGGTCGTCGAAGTCGGGCAGCTTGTCGGTGTCGGCGCCGACGAACGCATACATCGCACCGCCTGGCGGAAGCAGATGCAGGTAGTCACTGGCCTCGACGCCTCGAATCACGGCCTGGCGAGACTCGTACAAGCGCCCGCCGGGCCGGACCAGCTCTTTCAAGCTCTGATAGCCGCCGAGTGCCGTCTGTACGCCCCATTGCCCCGGCACATTGCTGCACAGACGAAGCGACGCCAGCAGATCCAAGCCCTGCAGGTAATCTTTCGCGAGCTCGTTCGTGCCGTTGAACACCACCCAGCCCACGCGGAAACCGCACGCCCGGTAGATTTTGGACAGGCCGCTGAACGTACCGCACAGCGTCTCTTTCACCATTGGCGCAACCGGGACGAACTCGGTGTCGTCATACACCATCCCGTCGTAGATCTCGTCGCTGAACACGACGAGCTTGTGCCGTTCGGCAAGCGCGACCATCGCCTGGAGCACTTCGCGGCTGTATACGGCGCCAGTGGGGTTGTTGGGATTGATGATGACGATCGCGCGCGTGCGATCGCTAATCAGAGCCTCGAGCGCATCCAGGTCCGGCTGAAACTGATTCTCCGGTGTGCACGGGTAATGCAGGGCCTTGCCGCCGTTTAACGTGACCGACGCGGTCCATAGCGGATAATCGGGGCTCGGTATCAGTACCTCATCGCCGTCGTTGAGGAGCGCGCGCAGGGTCAAGTCGATCAGCTCGCTAACCCCATTGCCGATGAACACATGCTCGGCCGTCACGTTCATGACGCCCCGTTCCTGCTGCTGCAGAACCACGGCCTCGCGTGCGGGGAAGATGCCCTTCTGGTGGCAGTAGGCCTCGCTCTCCGGGAGGTTCTCGATCATCGCCATCCGCATGGTTTCCGGCGTGCGGAAACCGAACAGCCCAGGGTTCCCGATGTTCAGCGAGAGGATTTCGTAGCCGCGGCGCTCCATCTCGTGTGCACGCTGCGCGAGCTTCCCGCGGATCTCATAGCGAACGTCGTGTAGGGTATCGCTGCTATTGATTTCAGTATTCATCGATTCGAGCCGGCCTAATTGTGACTCATGGTAGACGTCCCCGGCCTTGTCGAGCACAGATTTTGGGGATCCGCGTCGGGCTGCCGAGGCGTGCCGCTGGCATTTCCTCGGGAGAATACCGGCTTAGACTCGGCTTTCAGGCCAATCGCGTTTGCCGTTCGGTTTTCCGCACCACTATCCTGAAATCATGGGAGAGAAGTGGGCAATCGCCTGCCCTTGGGCATGTGCGGTGGGACTTCTAGTAGGCGTGGCGCTGGCGATGCCGGCGTCCGCCCAACCCATCGCGGACGACTCGATGGTCGCAGGAAACACGGAGGCCCTCAACGCGATGGACGGGATTCAGCTTCGTGGCGCGACAGGTGCCTTCATCGACCACAATACGATCGCCAACAACGGCGGCTCAGGCCTCAATATCTACGCCAACTCATCCAGCGACCTGTGCCTGCGAAACAACAATATTACCGGCAACGCCGAGTTTGCGCTCGACGCGGCCGGCAGCGCCGCATTCGACGTGACGTCAGCCTGCACCGCGCCGCTCTCCTCGGGCCCGGCCTACGGCAACAACGCCTTCAACAATACGAGCGGCACCTGTGGCGGCAGCGAATGCAACGAATGCGCCTGTTTGCCCCCAGGTTCGTTTTGGGAGTACAGCGCCGACCCCTTCTATCCGAGCATCACGGTCGGTGACGCGAACCTCTACTGTCTTGGGGCGTCCTCCGCGCTCATCGACGCCGGTGCCGACCTCGCCTACGACCTCAACGGTCCGGCCCCTGGCAACTTCAACCAAAGCAGCCCCGACATCGGCAGCCTAGAAAACGGCCAACCTCACTGCAAGTAGGGGAGCCGCCCGTCGACGATGGTGTAAGGACCGCCACAGTGTGCTTCCATCCGGCGTCGCGCTTCATCGCGTCAGCGCCGGTCATTCGCGACGGCTATCGTTCCACCCGGCGTGTACACTCCCCAGGTGGCTCGAGGACGTCAAGCAGGCCCCGTCAACCGGAGCGCCATACGGCGGATCGCCAACGAGCGCTTTGGCATCCCGAAGCTCCACCCGGAACAAGCGCGCGCGATCGAAGCGTTGCGGTCCGGGGAAGACACGCTCGTCGTCTTGCCGACTGGCTACGGGAAGTCCCTGATCTATCAGGCGACGGCGCTCCTGCTCGACCGACCGACCGTCGTCGTCTCGCCCCTGATTTCACTGATGCGCGATCAGGAGCGAAAGCTTCGTGAGCGCGGCGCACCGGTCGTGCGCATCGACAGCACGCTTCGCGCGACGACTCGACGCCAGGTATTGGCCCGCCTCGGGAAGGGTGGCTCGCTGATCGTTCTAACGACGCCTGAGACCCTCGAGTCCCTCGCTGGTTCTGTGTTCGCAAAGGTGAAGCCGGCCCTGTTGTGCGTCGATGAAGCGCACTGCATCTCCGAGTGGGGCCATGATTTTCGTCCGTCGTATCTGCGTCTCGGGGCGCTTCGAAAACCGTTGGGCAATCCCGTCATGCTTGCCCTCACCGCGACGGCCACACCGCGGGTGCGAAAAGACATCACCGATCGTCTCAGGATGACAAACCCGGTGGAGGTGATCGCCTCACCGCACCGCAAGAACCTTCGCCTATCCGCAAACATCGTTTGGGGCGATGACAAGATCACCAGCGCTGCGCGATTGATCCGCAAATTGCAGCGCCCCGGCATCGTCTACTGCTCGACCACCAAGGCGGTCGACCAAGTTGCGAGCGCGCTTGCCCGCGCGCAGATCCCCTCGGCGCGCTACCACGGAAAAATGAAAGCCTCTGAGCGCGCTTCGGCCCAGCGGAAGTTCATGAAGCCGACGCGTCGCCTCGTCATGGTAGCCACCAGCGCCTTCGGCATGGGCATCGACAAACCCAACATTCGCTACATCGTGCATTACCAAGTCCCCGGCTCGCTCGAGCAATACGTACAAGAAGCCGGCCGCGCCGGCCGAGACGGCAAGCGTTCGGACTGCGTCCTGCTCTTCGATCCCAACGACCTCCGTATCCAAGAGCACCTCCAGAACAAGGGCCGGTCGAACCCGGCGCAAGCTCGCCGTGTCGTCGATGCCCTCGTCGCGTGGATCGACGAAGGCAAGCCGGTCAAGCCCAAGGACCTCGCCGTGTCCGCACGCGTTCCGGTCACCGCGGCCCGAGCCGTATGCGCGCAACTCGAAGAGTTGGGGGTCATCCAAATGGTGAAGCGAGGGAAGTACACCGCCTGCGCGCCGCTGCGTAAAATCCGAGCGAGTGCGACCGACCTAGCGGCACGCTTGGAGACCCGCCGACTTCAAGACGCTCGCCACCTTCAGACCATCGCAGCGTACGCCGAGACCCAAGACTGCCGTAGCGTCTTCATTCGCCGCTACTTCGGCGAAGCTCGTCCACAAAAATGCGGCATCTGCGACAACTGCCGCCGCTAGGGTTGCCGTGTACCATTACCACGGGCTTTCCATCGGGAGGGCCCTCCTCGTCGATGGGATTCTTGATCGACTCCAGCGCTCTGCGCAACGATGAAGAACCTTCGGAGACGTGCGCGCCCATTTAGGCGCGCGGTTTGCCTTCGGGACCTGGCCGGACCGCTGGCGTTCGACAAGGCCCTGAGTTGTGGTTCAAGCTCCGCCCCCGCCTCCTCTGCGGAGGGAAGATCCGATGAAAGCAATCGTCCAAGACCGCTACGGCACCGTCGATGTGCTCGAGCTCCGGGAGATCGATCGGCCTCAGGTCGGAGACGACGAGGTGCTCGTACGCGTTCACGCGGCCGGCGTGGACCCGGGCGTGTGGCAT
>CAJHXN010000395.1_pt1 | contig 14889 bp, 11 predicted proteins | sample 9198401 | NCBI WGS metagenome assembly CAJHXN01 (sample SAMEA7708334, study PRJEB35096) | sediment metagenome | biome: marine neritic benthic zone biome [ENVO:01000025]; feature: sediment [ENVO:00002007]; material: shallow marine sediment [ENVO:03000034] sea grass bed [ENVO_01000059] ... | reverse complement strand
CTGTCCGGGGCCGACAGGAGGGAGTTGATCGACGTCGCCGACCAGCACGAGGGTTGCGGACACGGGGATCGCGGCAAGGAGCTGCGACGCGAGTCGCATATCGAGCATCGATGCTTCATCGACTAAGATCAGCTCTGCATCGAGCGGCACGCGTTGGTCGCGATTGAAGCGCCCCGTCGCCGGATTCCATTCGAGCAGGCGATGGATCGTCTTCGCCTCGATCCCGGCTGCGTCGGAAAGACGTTTTGCCGCGCGGCCGGTCGGCGCACACAATGCTACTCGACGCTCTAACGCTTTGTGCGCCTGCACAATCGCGCGCACTGTGGTGGTCTTGCCGGTACCTGGACCGCCGGTCAGCACGAGAAGGTGGGTTCCGAGCGACGCTTCGACCGCGCTTCGTTGCGCGTCGGTGAGGCTGTCGTCGTGGGTCTTGAGCGGCTGCTTGACTTTCGGACGCCTCGCAAGCTCAGCTAACGCATCGGCGACCAGGAGCTCGGCGCGATAGAGGAGGGGCGGGTACACCGCTTCATCCTCCACAACCACCAAATCGCGAGCGCGAAGCTGCAGCAAGGCTTCGTCGAGGGCGTCTTGGGGCACGTCGAGTTGGTCGAGTCCATCATGGAGCTGTTGGCGCGTCGCGAACACGTGTCCTTCGTCGACGGCTTTGCCAACCAAGTGAAGGATGCCGCCCTGCACTCTGCGAATGTCATCTCCAGCGATCCCGAGCGCCTCGGCGATTCGATCGGCGGTGCGAAAACCGATGCCCCGGATCTGCTCAGCCACAATGTAGGGGTCGTCGCGCACGATACGTGGGGCGTCGGCACCGTACTTGCGCACGATGTCCCTTGCGGTGGCCGGGCCCATACCAAGCGCGTGCAGGAAGCTCATCGTCTCGGCTTCCGCGCGACGCTGCCTTACCGCTTCGGCGATCGATTGGGCGCGCTGGCTGCCGATCCCAGGGACCTCGCGAAGCCGCGCGGATTGGGTCGCGATGACGTCGAGGGTGTCCGGCCCAAACCGCTCGACAAGACGGGTGGCCAATGCGGGCCCAATTCCGGGAATCAGTCCCGACCCGAGGTAGCGCACCATGCCTTGCTCGGTGGACGGGATGGTGGGCGTGAAAGAGGACACCCGGAAGCGGGGTCCATACACCGCGTGTTGGGTCCAGCGGCCCACGAGGCGTACATTCTCCCCTGTGGCGATCTGCCCGAGGTCACCTACGGCGGTGGGCCTATCGGCCTTCTCGTCACCGTCGCCGAGAGCGAGTCGGATGACCGTGAAGCGCCCGTCATCACTCCGAAAAAGGACGTCTTCAACCACACCTTCCACGACTTCTTCTCGGCTGTTCGACCCCACGACGTGTGGCGAATCTAACAGTCCTTCCGGACAATTGCCTTCGAGTTGTGCCTCGGAGGGAAACATCCGTTAGTGTTAAAGTTGGCTGCACGAGCCAGAACAACCATGGCGACTCTACCCAAGATGAGCGCCCCAATTGGGCGGGTGCGTATCAAGTCGGGCCAAAAGCCCGAAAGTGGGCATAGGTGGCGGTCGGCCGACCCCGCCGTCGAGACTGAGGCACCCGACCTCGAGGACCGGAACGCCGGCGAGCGACATCCGCGGATGTACCCGTTTGCGCTCCCCTCTGCGGTAGAGGCCGAGGACTAAGCGCCATAGCTGCTTTCATTGCGTGATGATCGGGCGGTTGGTAAGAGCGCTTCGATGCGCCCGACCACGATCGCCATCCTCGGGGCCAAAGGCGGCGTCGGCACGTCCTCGGTCAGTGCCAACTTGGCGATCTACCTCGCGACCATCGGGAAACGGGTTCTGGCTGTCGACGCCGATCCCGCAGGCTCCGACCTGTCCGCTGCGCTCGGGGTGGAACCACGGGTAGCGCCCTATATCGCGCCAGCTCCGGCGTTTGGGGACCAAGTGGAGAATCTGTTCGCTGGCACCGAGCTCGATGCGGAGATGGTGAACACCCTACCGTTGCGTGATCCTGTGCAGGGGCCGGTTCCCGGGCTTCATCTCATCGATGGTGGTCTCAGCGAGCCATACCGGGGCAGTGCGCGACGGAGCTCACTTCGCGAGCTTCAAAGTCGGCTCGCCAAGCAGGACGCGGATTTCGCGGTTGTGGACATGGGCTCTACCGCAACCGACGCCGCGGTTCGATTCTGGTGCAACGCGGCGCACCGCTTGGCGGTGACGATGCCCGAGCCCAACGCGGTGACAGGTCTATACCGACTGGTTCGAAAAGCGTTTGCCCACGTTGCGGTCGACAATGTTAAGGACAAAGAGGACCGCAGCATGCTTCGCGACGCTTTCGCCAAGGCAGGCCAAACTCCCATCCCGGCCGACATCACTACGTTGGTGCAACGTGAATCCCCCGCGCTTGGTCATACGCTTCGTCACTGGATGGGTTCCCTCGACTTCGCGTTCATCGTCAACCAAGCTCGCCTTCGCGCAGACTTCGACCTAGGCGACCAGATCAGTGTTGCTGTGCGCCGTCGCTTTGGTGTGCATGTGAAGTACCTCGGCTACGTCGAGCACGACGATGCGGTGCGGACGGCATCGCGCAAGCGCCGCCCTTTGCTTCTCGAAAGCCCGGGAAGCCGTGCAAGCCGCAACGTGGAAAAGATCGTGCGTCGACTCTTTGCCGCGCAGGACACCCGGCAAGACCGCATGCCCTGGCGCGATGTGCCCGCCAACTCCCACTACGACGTCCTCGAGGTCGAGCGAGGCGCCACCGACGAAGAGATTCGCCGTGCGCACAAACGGATGTGCGCGGTGTTCGATCGGGACAACATCGTGACGTTCGGCCTGTTTGACCAGGAGGGGCTCGAGGCGGCGCGGGCGCGGATCGACGAGGCCTATGATGTTCTTCTCGACCCCGCGCGGCGGCGGCCGTACGAGATCTCGGTGTTCCCCGACGCGCCGGACGCAGAGGCGAAGGCCAAGGCCAAGGATACGACCATCCCCCCGGGCGAGCTTCCCCCAGCGCCCGCGATCACTCCGGATACAGAGTTTTCGGGAGCATTGCTTCGTGCGGTGCGGGAGTCGCAAGGGACAGGCCTCGAACAGATCAGTAAGCGCACCAAAGTCGGCACGAACTACCTTCGCTACATCGAAGACGACGATTTCGATGAGCTCCCTGCTGCGGTGTACGTGCGCGGCTTCGTCACCGAAGTTGCGAAATGCTTGAGACTCGATCCCGAACAAGTGAGCCAGAGCTATCTGCGTCGCTATCGCGCGCACCACGAGGCCAAAGCGTGAGCGGACGCATGCAGCCGCTCATCTTGGCGTCCGCCTCTCCTCGTCGCGCGGAGATTCTAAAGACGCTGGGGCTTTCGATCGAGGTGCGCCCGAGTGGGGCAGACGAGCGCGCGTTGATCGCCGACGACGACACCGCATTCGTTCGGGCTGCTGCCCTCGCGAAGCTCACTGCTGTGCTCGCTACGATCGATGATGCCGGGGTCTATGTTTTGGCGGCCGACACGGTGGTATGTGTCGACGAACAACGCCTGGGCCAGCCAGACGACGACGACGACGCTCTTCGCATGCTCGGGCTCTTGGTCGGTCGCGATCATGTGGTCCGGACGGCCGTCGCCCTCGGGCAGGCTGGTCGCGGCCCACTCGAATGCCGGGTCGTCGAAACGCGCGTGTGGTTCCGCAACGCGAGCCTCGAAGAACTACGTCGCTACGTGGCAATTGGAGAAAGTCGCGACAAAGCCGGCGCGTACGCGGTCCAAGGCGTGGCCAGCGGCTTTGTCACGCGGCTTGAGGGGTCGTACACCAATGTCGTCGGGTTGCCGGCCGCCGAAGTGGTTGGCTTGCTCCTCGAGCATGGCGCGCTGCACCAATGGCCTTGAGTCTCGACATTGCGGGGAACATTGGTCGCATTCGGGAGCGGATCGAGCGCGCGTGTGAAAGCGCCGGCCGTGATCCACGCGAAGTCGAGCTGGTCGCGGTCTCGAAGGCACACCCCGTGGACGTCATTCGCGCAGCTTACGATGCGGGCCTCCGTGTGTTTGGCGAGAATTACGCGCAGGAGCTCGCGGAGAAGGCTGATGCACTTGCTGACCTTTCGGGGCTCCGTTGGCGCTTCATCGGCCATCTGCAGCGCAATAAGATCAAACTTGTCGAACGCGCCAGAGCCACGGTCGATACAGTCGATACCATTCGACTCGCCGAAGCTCTCTCGACCCGCGCGCAAACCGGTGGGTACACCACCGAGGTGTTGATTCAAGTCAACGTGGGCGGGGAAACTCAGAAATCGGGCTGCGCTCCGGAAGACACGGCCCCCCTGGTGGCGGCGATGCGGCGGCTTCCGGGCATTGCGCTTCGGGGGCTGATGACGGTGGCGCCGCACTTCGAAGACCCGAAGGACGCGCGAGTTTGCTTTGCCGCACTGCGACGCCTGGCCGAGCAGCACGCCCTCGAGACCCTGTCGATGGGTATGACCCACGACTTCGATCAGGCGGTGGCAGAGGGTGCGACGATGGTGCGGATCGGGACTGCGCTCTTCGGGGAGCGGACTCGGGGCTGACGCCGCTAGTCTTTCGCGTCTTCGGCGATTTGGCCGAGCTCGGTCGAACGACGTGTCGCTGCGTGGACGGCGCCGAGGACCGCATCACGAAACCCGTGAGCATCGAGGGCCTGAAGCCCTGCGACTGTAGTCCCACCTGGGCTCGTGACCTTTTCCCGGAGTGCTTCAGGTGCCTCGCCACGCTCGACAAGGAGCCGCGCCGCGCCGAGGACCGTTTGCGAAGCGAGCTCGAGCGCGGTGGCTTCGGGAAGGCCCTCTTTGGCACCTGCGTCGCGTAGGGCTTCGATCATCGCAAACACATAGGCCGGGCCCGAGCCGCTCACTCCGGTGACGGCGTCGATCTGCCCCTCGGGCACTCGCACAACGATACCAACGCTCTCGAATATTTTTTGGGCGAGGGTGACGTCCTCGTCGGTGGCGTGTGTCCCAGCAGCAACCGCCGTCGCGCCTGCGCCCACCAAGGCGGGCGTATTTGGCATCGTGCGGACTACGTGGGTGCCATCGGGGAGCATGCGCTCGATGATGCGCGTCGAGATCCCGGCCGCGATCGAAATGACCAGCGTACCAGGGGTCAAAGACGCCGCGAGTCTTGGAAGGACCTTGCCAAACACCTGAGGCTTGGTGGCGAGGACGACGACGTGTGCCTTCTCGACCGCCGCATCGTTGCTCTTGGTCACGCGAACCGCGAGCTCCGACTCGAGCAACTTCAAACGATCCGGGTCCGGGTCGGCTGCGATGATGTGGGCCGAGGGGATCGTTTTGGTGCCGATCAGGCCGCGGATCAGTGCACCTGCCATATTGCCGGCGCCCACAAAAGCGATGGTGATGTCCTCTGCCATGCCGAGCGACATACCACACCCCACCCTCGGAGCACGGCGCGCCCTTGGATCACGCGCAGGCCGCTTCGACCTCAGCGACCTCTTTGGGGATGCCCTCGCTCAGCACCTCGCACCCCGCCCTGGTGACCGCCACGTCGTCTTCGATGCGAATCCCAATGCCACGCCAGCGCTCATCGACGTCTTCGTTGTCGGTAGCGATGTAGATCCCGGGCTCTACCGTCAGCACAAACCCCGGCTCGAGTTTTCGTTGCTCCCCATCGATGAAGTATCGACCGACATCGTGCACGTCCATCCCGAGCCAATGGGAGGTTCGATGCATGTAGAACGGCTCGTACTTCTTTTCCTCGATCAGGGCATCGACGTCGCCCTCGAGAAGCCCAAGTGCGGTCAATCCCTCGGTGATGTTTCGAATCGCAGTGATGTGAATGTCATGAAGCGTGTTGCCGGGTTTGACTTCGTCGATGGCGGCCCTTTGGGCGGCAAGCACGACTTCGTAGATCGCGCGTTGCTCGTTGGAGAACTTGCCGTTGACCGGGAAAGTGCGCGTGACGTCGCTGGCGTAGTAGTCGTACTCGCAACCTGCGTCGATCAATAGGAGCTCCCCGTCGTCCATGAGCCGATTGCCCGCTCGATAGTGCAAGATGGTCGCGTTGGGCCCCGAGCCGACGATACTGTCGTAAGCGGGTCGCTCGCTTCCGTGCTTGCGAAACACGTGGAGCAGCTCTGCATCGATCTCGTACTCATGCACTCCAGGGGCTGCAACTTGCATGGCGCGCAGATGTGCCTCCCTGGTGATCGCCGCGGCGCTGCGCATCGTGTCGAGCTCCTGCGGGCTTTTTCGAAGGCGCATCTCATGAAGGTGGGCTGAGGAGTCGACGATCGATTCGGGCGGCGTGACGCCCTTGCGCCCACCCCGGCGAAGATGGTTGAGACAGTCGAAGAGCTTACGGTCTGCCGCGTCGTTTTGAGCGAGGCGGTAGTGCAGCTGCTCGACGTTTCCGAGATAGTCCGGCAGGCGTTTTTGGAGCTCGTCGATAGGGAACGCGACATCGACGCCAAAATCCCGCACTGCCCCTTCGACACCCGCGCGCGGGCCGTCCCAGATTTCCCGTTCGGGTTTGCGTGGTCGGACAAACAGTACTTGACTGTGCTCGTCGTGCTGGTTGGTTAGGAGCAGGGCGCTTTCGGGTTCGTCATAACCCGTCAGATAAAACAGGTCGCTGTCTTGCCGATAGCTGTGCTCGACGTCTTGGTTTCGAATCGCAGCTGGCGCCGATGGGAACCACGCGACCCCATCCCCGATGGCCTCGAGAAGTCGTTTTCGCCGCGCTGCAAACTCCGACATGATTCGAGCCTAGCAGTTAGCGTTCCGGCTGCATCTGGCCCGCGCGGTATCGGGTCCAGTAGCTCTTGAGCTCACGGCTGACCTTGTTGCTGAGAATGTAGACACCGAGGATGTTTGGAAACGACATGCCGAGGATCATCAGGTCCGAGAAGTCGATGACGTTCCCGAGCTTGAGCACCGATCCCAACACCACGCAAAGGAGGAAGACGACCTTGTAGACGATCGAAGTCTCGGCACCAAAGAGAGACGTCCAGCACCGCTCGCCGTAATAGCTCCATGAGATCATCGTCGAAAATGCGAACAGGAACACGGCCAGGCTCAATACCTTTGGGAACCAGGGCAAGACGGTGCCGAACGCTTTTGAGGTCATCAGGACGCCCTCTTCGGTTCCGCTTGCGTAGGCTCCGGTGATCACCACAACCAACCCGGTCATCGTGCAGACGACGATCGTGTCGATGAAGGGTTCGAGAAGCGCCACGATGCCCTCACGAACAGGTTCGTCGGTGGCGGCCGCGGAGTGGGCGATCGAAGCCGAGCCCACGCCCGCTTCGTTTGAGAATGCAGCGCGGCGAAAGCCGGTCACCAACACGCCCAACAAGCCGCCCAAACCGGCGCGTGGCTCCATCGCTTCGCCAAAGATCTTGCCAAAAGCGGGACCGACCTGGTCGGCATGGGTCACGATGATGAACAGCCCAGCGGTCAGATAGATCCCGACCATCGCGGGGACGATGACCCCGGCGACCCGTCCGATCCGTTGGATTCCTCCAATGATCACCAGCCCCACCAGGATTGCGAGGATCACGCCATAGGCGAGCGCTCCCCACCCACCGTCAAAGAAGGGCAGCACGAATGAGACCTGTGCATAGCTCTGGTTTGCCTGGAACATATTGCCGCCGCCGAGACTTCCACCGATGCACATGACGGCGAACAGAACGGCGAGAAAGCGGCCAAGCCGCGGAAGGCCAACTTCGGTAAGACCCCGCTGCAGATAGCGCATCGGGCCTCCGAGGATGTGCCCATCGTCACTTGTCTCGCGATACAGCTGACCGAGGGTGCACTCCGCGAACTTCGACGACATCCCAAGGAAGCCCGCGACGAGCATCCAAAAGATCGCCCCGGGGCCGCCCATCGCGACCGCCACAGCCACCCCCGCAATGTTGCCGAGGCCTACCGTAGCCGACAGCGCCGAGGAAAGCGCTTGAAAATGGGTGACCTCGCCTAGATCGCCGGCCTTGTCGTAGTGCCCGGTCGTCACCACCCAGGCATGCCGGAAGGCCCGGATGTTGATGAAACCGAATCGCAGCGTGAAAAAAGTCGCCCCCGCGATCAGCCAAAAGACGATAAACGGGAGCTTTGCTTCGCCCTCAGTGCCGTTGTCCCAAAAGATCAGATCGAAAAAGAGGATGTTGGCGATCGGGGCGACCACATTGGCGCCAAAGTTCTGATTCACCGCCCTCAGCACACCGCCGATGCCGGCGGACGGGTCGGCCTCTTGAGCAAGCGCCCAATCCGGCCAAAGGGCGCTCAGCAGAACGGCCGTAGTTCTCGTGCGTGTGCGCATCCCCCGCCACAAACCATGGCACACCCTTCGAGATCACTCAATTTTTGCTGAGAATCCGGCCTAGTGATGCGTGAGTTGGGGAACGGGCGGCCTTTGTCGGGGCGGCACCCGGGTCTCTAGGGCGTGACTGAGCTCGACTCGATTGCAGACCTGGAGGCGTCGATACGCTTCCTTTAGGTGTTGGCGGACCGTGTGGACGCTGATGTCGAGAAGTCTGGAGATCTCGCATGCGGTCGCCCCGGCTGCGGCGTACTCCGCGATTTCGTACTGGCGGGGGCTGAGAACTTGCTTTGCGTACGAGTCGCCTTTCTGCATCTCATAGACGGTGGCGACGCAAGCACATTGCGGGCCATCGAGGGCCTGTAGCAACACCCTCTTGCCTGCGAGAAGAAGCCATTGGCGCTCGCGACGCGTGGACTGAAGCGTACGAACGGCTTCAATCAGGCGCGGAATCGCCGACGGGGGCAACGCCAAAGGAAACGATCTCGTGTGGGAGACCAGTTGCCCGCCAGAGTCAAACATCGCCAAGCCGCTATACGGAGACATTCGTTCACACTGTATGCCTGCAACTTACATGCCGCTTCTAAAGAGCCCTGAAACAGCCCGCCTCTCGGTTGATGTGTCCACTGAAGAGGACACTTCTGCCGCCAACTGTCTTCGACGAGTACGATGTCAGCGAGGCATTCGGATGTTGTGCGCTCGGATCAGCTTGTAGAGGTGCGAGCGAGCGACATCGAGACGACGTGCGGCTTCGCTGACGTTCCAGTCGGATTCTTCGAGTGCAGCCGAGACGATCCGCCCACGCACGGAATGCAGCTGGTTCTGCAACGACCGAGGCTGCTCCTTGCTGGACTCCGGGGATCCGCCGGTGCCAAATAGGTGTTCCGGGTCGACGAACTTGGACTCCGAAACCACCGCGCTTACCGCGCCCGCTTCGATTGTATGGGCCAACTGTCGCACATTGCCCGGCCAGTCCGCGAGCTGGGTGGCAGTCACCGACGCCGGCGAGAGCTCGATACCGTTGAATCCGTGCCGCACGCAGGCTTGCCCGAGGAAGTGTCTTGCAAGGGGCAACACATCTTCGGGACGCTCCGCAAGAGCCGGAACTCGAACCTCGAGTACGCGCAGCCGGTACAGGAGATCTTCACGGAACTTACCATCGCGCACAGCCTCCTCTAGATCGGAGTTCGTCGCCGCGAGGATCCGTACGTCCGCTAGCCTCGGTTTTGATTCCCCCAAACGGAAGTAGGTTCGAGATTGCAACAGCTGCAATAGCTTGGCCTGGGCGGTTGGGGCCAGCTCTCCGACATCGTCCAAGAATAACGTCCCACCCTCTGCGGCGCCGACCCGGCCTTCGTAGCCCGCGGGCGGTGCGGTCGAGTGGCCTCCTGGTCCGGACCCGAACAGTTCGTTTTCGATCAGGTGCTCGGGGAGCGCAGCACAATTCACTTCCACGAAAGGCTTTGCCGCGCGTTGGCTGTTCGCGTGCACGGCGCGCGCGAGCAGGGATTTACCGGTCCCGGACCGACCAGTGAATAGGATGTTGATGTCGAGCGGTGCGGCAAGAGCGAGTTTGGAGAGCACGTGCTTCATCGCAGCGCTTCTGGCGATGAGTCCTTTGAACGGAAGGAGCCCGGACAAATCTTTGGCTTGTTGTAGCCGTGCGTCAGCTACGATGCGTTCGCAGATGGGTGTGAGGCAGCGCGCGAACAGGTCGACGATCCACTCGGCGTGAGGATCGAAAGGCCGCGCGTCTCGCGAGCCCCCGAGGTAGACGACCCCCAGCGTGCCGTCGTATCCGATCGGTGCGCAAAGCACCGCTTGGATCCGCTGCGTACGGACGCTCTCGAATTCTGAAAACCTCGGGTCTTGTAGGGCCGACGCGGTGTGGATGGTGCGGCCGACCGCGAGTGCCTCCGCGATGATCCCCCGAGAGAAAAATCGACGCACATCTTCGAGCTCGTCGTCGTCGTAGCCCTGCGCTGCGTGCCAATGGTTGTCTTGGTCGGAGTCCTCGTCCTTGAGCTCGATGTATCCTTGCTGTGCTTGAACGACGTCTGTGAGCAGGCGCAGCGCCTCAGGAAGGAGATCTTGAGGGGCATCCGCCTGTTGGAGGCGGAGCAGTCCGAGGAAGAACTCCCGCTCGCGTGAAAGCCTTTCGATGTCCGGGGGCGTGTTGCGCACGAAGGTCGAGCCTAACTCAGGGATTGAGGTTGGGTCGATCAGGTGTCTAGTGCTTTTTCCTCGCTCTCGTAGGCCTCGAGTCGAAAATACGACCGCCGGTCGAAGGCCCCTCCCTCGAACGAGGGATACTCGACCCTCGGGTCACAGGTCATCTTGATTACATGTTGGATGCAACATTACATTTTCACATCAGAGCCCCTCTGAACGAGATTGGCCGATGAGCAGGAGGCGCGTGGCGATCTACGGAGGGGGCGTGGGGGGCCTGAGCGCTGCCCACGAGCTTGCGAAGTTCGGGGATCGCTTTGACGTTCACGTCTACGAGCCGTCAAGTGGCGTTGGCGGCAAAGCGCGAAGTCAGTACGTGCCCCGCGCGGGAAGCCCCGAGGGCCTTCCAGGAGAGCATGGGTTCCGGTTCTTTCCCGCGTTCTACTTCCACCTCGACCAAACCATGGCGGAGATCCCGTTGCCCCATGGCGGACGAGTCATCGACAATCTCGTGCCGAGTGAGCAGTTTGCCATTGCGCGCAACGGCCGGAAGCTCGCAACCGCCAAGCGTCGCATCGGACGGGGGACCGACACCGTAACCGACACGGTGCAGCTCCTTTCCACTTGGTTCTCTCAAGACGCGCTCGGCCTCTCGTCGCCGGATCTCGCGAACATGATTTATGCCTTCACGAAGTTCATGATGTCTGCCGAGACCCGCCGCGCCCAACAGTTTGACCACTTGAGTTGGTATGATTTCACCCACAGTGACTCGCAGGTTCTCTCCGACAACTACCGGGTCGTGACCAACACGTTGCCCCGCACCATGGTGGCCATGGATGGACGGCGCGGCAGCGCGTATACCTTGGGCAAGGCGTGCCTGCAGGTTCTCTTCCTCGATCCCCTTCGGTCTCGTTCGAGCGCGGATCGAGTACTGAATGCACCGACCGACGAAGCGTGGCTCCTTCCTTGGCATGAGCACCTATCGGCGCGAGGAGTACAATTTCATTTCGATGCTGCGTTGGAACAGCTCGAGCTCAGAGCCACCGCGACCGGGCACGAAGTGGAAGCGGGGCGGCTCAGCAATGGCCGCCGTGTCGACGCCGACTATCATATCTGCGCGATGCCGTCCGATCGAATGGCGTCCCTCGTCGACGACGGACTCGCGCATGCCTCGCCCAGCCTCGACCGCGTTCGAACCCATCTGTCCGATTTGAATGCCTGGATGGTCGGAGCGCAGTATTTCCTGCGCAGGGACATACAGATAGCAAACGGCCATGTGATCTACTCCGACTCGCCCTGGGCACTCACTTCGATCTCGCAAGCGCAGTTCTGGTGTGATGGGGAGGTCTCATTTGCCGAGAAGTACGGCGGCGAGGGTTTTCGGGGCGTTCTTTCGGTCGATATCTCGGATTGGAACACCGTGGCCCCGCGATTGGGCCGTGCCGCCAAGGATTGCACCCGAGAGGAGGTTCTCGACGAGACCTTTCGGCAGATCATGGACGGGCTCAACCGAAGCGGAAACGAAGTCATCCATTGGGAGGATGTTGCGTGTCGGCACTTGGATCACAACGTCAAGTTCGGTGGTCCCGAAAACCGCGCGATTCGCAATGACACGCCGTTATTCGTTCATGAGCCTGGGACCTATCAACACAGGCCAAGGGCGCAGACGGAGATCGGAAACCTGTCACTCGCAGCCGACTACGTCGCGACGCATACCAATCTAGCCACCATGGAGGGCGCCAACGAGGCGGCACGCCGTGCGGTCACAAGCATCCTGCGCCGTGAGGGGTGCATGGCCCAGCTGCCGAGCATACGGGCGCTTTCCGAGCCGACGGTGTTCCGGCCCTTTCGTCGGTTTGATGGGTGGCTGATGTCGCAGGACCTCGGAATCGACCACATGTTCAATCTCGGCGAGGTCGAGCTCTCCGAGCTACTCGCGCAGGCTGAACGCGTCTCGAAGAAGGTATCGCTGCCCGGCATGCGTGCCTTCGTTCGTCAGATGCGCTCACGATCTGGTTCGAGTGCATCGGCGCCGCAATCCGTCGTGCGCGCGCATTCCGCCCTCCGTCAGGTCGCAAGCTCACTGACGAGAGCCCAGGTTCTCGCGAGCAGGCGGACATTCAGCGTGCCCGCTCGCCGGAGGACCAGCCCTCGGAACACGACCTCGGCGCGGGCGCCAACCGCGGCGTCGCCATCGGAGCTTCCACCGGCGACCTGAGGCCGTCGAGAGGCCTCAGCCGCTAGGCTCGAGTCAGCGGAAGCAGACAATGCGCGAACGCGTTGGGGTCGACGACTTCCGGTCCGAACGCTCTGCGATCCGACCCGTCGAGCTGATTTCGATGATGAAGCACCGCCGCCTTGAACAGAGACATGTCGGCGAGGGTGAACGACTGCTCCGCGTCGATCAGCGCCTTTCGGGCGGCCCCGAGCCGATCCTTCTCGAGGCAATATCCTGCGTGGAGCGCGGATCCGATCGCTCGCGCCCATTCCAGGCCGTGCCGTCTGAGGCGCCGACTCGCTCTTCTTGCTGCCTTCAAAAGCGCCGCGGGGTCGGCCGATTCCCGGCTGGCCGCTAGCGCAGTGCTTCCGTCGAGATAGTGGAACACGCCTCGCACCGTGCGGTGGTAGAGAACTAGCGAATCTCGAATTCGCGGTAGGGCACGTTCAAACCGCCGACGAGCTTCCGCGACGCGACCCTCATAGAGGTCCGCCTGAATGTCCCCTACTAGGCTCCAGAACTCGAGGAGCGAGAAATCAAAACCAGAAGGCCATTGCGACAGGGCCTCCCGTGAGGCGGCCCTTGCTGCCTCTGGTTCTCCATTTGCTAAAAACGTCAGGTTCGGCAGACCGACACGCACCCAAGTGGAAGCGAGCCGGTCGTCGCGAATGCGTGCTTGCTCGAGCGCATGCGCTCTCAAGGTTTCGATCTCGGTCAGGTTACCCTGCATTCCTAGGCCGAGGGAGCTCACAATGTAGGCGGTCGAGAGCTCCCAGCCTCCGGTCGTGCACTTGTCTTCGATGAGCTGAGCGGCGTCGCGACACATCTCTACGGCGTTGCTCCACCGTCCGGTGAGAAAGCTGGTGGTGGCCGAGGTTGTGAGGGTGAGCGCAAGAAGGTGCGGGTCACCGATGTCCGTGGCTTCGCGCAGGGCCTGCTTCACCCGCCACTCGAAGATCGGACGAAAGAGCCTCGGGCCGATCGCCGCAAGATAGCAACTCTCGGTCGCGATCGCTCTTGCTCGATGGATCTGATCATCTGTCATCAACGCGAGCCGAGTGTGAAAGGCCTGATAGTAGGCCGACCGTGCTATGTCGGCCCACACCATCCCCACCGTCGCGGACCAAAGGACGTCCAACCGCTCGAGGACGTTCCGATCCGCCGCGAGCGGCTTCAGGCGGGCCAGCCATCGAAGGCCGGCCAGGACCTTCTGTTTGAGACAGAAGCTAAGCAGTCGCGGTACTGAGTAGGGGAGCCGGAGCTCCGGGACGGGCAATAGCCCCGTCAACTTGCCGTAGCCGTCGTCGACAAAGCCGCTGCGCAGGAGCGCCTCGGCCGATCGGCGCCGGAGCTCGCGCGCCCGACGAGGCTCTCCATCCGCATCCTCAACCTGTCGAGCGGCGGTATCGTATGCCTCTCCAGCCAGTTGGCCTTGCCCCGACGCCTCGTATGCTGCGCCGAGTCGCTCGTAGATCGCCGGCTGGTCGCCCGAGCCGTGCTGCACCTCTAGACCCAACAGGTAGACTTGGATCGCCTGATCAAACGCCATGGCATCCATCAGACGATCGCCGGCGCGCAGGGCGTACTTTCTGGCCATGTCTTCGTTGCCCGCCCCATGCCAGTGCCAAAAGGTCGCGACGGGATCTGCTGTCGCGTCCGCGCTCAGGGTTTGGGCCAACGCAAGGTGCAGGTCACGCTGGGCTTGCTCGCCGAGATTGGAGACGAGAGCCTCTCGGATCCCGTCGTGGTAGGGCACGAGGGGCATCATCGGACCAAGTGGAACCTGCTCGATGAGTCGACCTGCCCCAAGGAGCTCTTGTGCCGCTCGTGCGGGCGCCGCGACGTTCGTTGCAGTTGCGAGGGTTGCCAGCGTCACGGGCTTGGTAGCGAGGCAGCACGCTTCTAGCATGCGACGCGCGTCTTCGCCGATGTCTGCAAGCCTTTCGCGCAGCACGTCCGCCAACGACATCGACCGGTGAGGTATCCACTTGGGTGCTTGATCCTGCAAGTGCTGCGCGATCTGCAAAGCGAGGAAGGGGTTTCCATCGCTTTCCCTTGCGATCATGGAAGTGACCTCCTTGGACGGCTCGTCCATGACTTCGTCGATCAGTCGCACCATCTCAGCGCGACGAAGTGGCCGAAGGTGCAGGTCCAGAGCGGGGACCCGTTTCGAATCGAGTAGCTCGTGACAGGACTCGGTTTGACGCGCCGTCG
>CAJHXN010000195.1_pt1 | contig 14911 bp, 11 predicted proteins | sample 9198401 | NCBI WGS metagenome assembly CAJHXN01 (sample SAMEA7708334, study PRJEB35096) | sediment metagenome | biome: marine neritic benthic zone biome [ENVO:01000025]; feature: sediment [ENVO:00002007]; material: shallow marine sediment [ENVO:03000034] sea grass bed [ENVO_01000059] ... | reverse complement strand
CTTTTGTTGATGTCGATGGGGAGGACCTTGACCCCATGGCGTTTGGCGTCTTCGACGAGGGTAGCGGGGGTGTAAAACCCCATCGGTTGCGCATTCAGGATGGCGCAGGTGAAGGCTTCGTGGTGGTGGCATTTGAGCCATGCCGTCACGTACGCCAACAGTGCGAACGATGCGGCATGGCTTTCGGGGAAGCCATATTCGCCAAAGCCCCGAATCTGCGAAAACACGCGTTCGGCAAACTCCTCGGGGATGCCTTCAGCAAGCATGCGAGGGATCATTCGCGTTCGGTGCTTTTCGATCCGGCCTGACCTGCGCCAGGCAGCCATGTCGCGGCGAAGTTGGTCGGCTTCACCTGGCGTATAGCCCGCCGCTTCGACGGCGAGCTTCATCACCTGCTCTTGAAAGATCGGCACCCCGAGCGTTTTCTGCAGGATTCGTTCGAGCTTGGGATGAGGGTAAAGGACCTCTTCTTCGCCTTTTCGACGCCGGAGATAAGGGTGCACCATGTCACCTTGAATCGGCCCTGGGCGAACGATCGCGACTTCGATGACCAAGTCGTAGAAGGTTCTCGGTCGAAGTCGCGGGAGCATCGCCATCCGCGCACGACTCTCGATTTGGAATACACCAACGGTGTCGCCGGTGGAAACCATGTCGTAGGTTTCCAGATCTTCGGCAGGCACGGTGGCGATTTCGATCGACTTGCCCTCGTGTGCATTCAGGAGATCAAATGCGTGATGAATACAGGTCAGTGCACCAAGGCCTAGAAGATCGACCTTGAACAAGGCGAGGTTCTCGACATCATATTTATCCCATTGAATCACCGTGCGCGCTTCCATCGTGGCGGGCTCAATTGGGACGATCTCGTCGACTGGCCGATGACCGAGCAAAAAACCACCCGGATGGATCGACAAGTGCCTCGGAAAATCGAGGATCTGGGATGCCAACGACCAAAGAAGGCCAGTGGCAGGCGCGTCTTTTTCGAGCCCTGCTTCGCGGAGAAGCTCGGGGTTGAGCACATCGTCGCGATGGCGAAGCAGGCGTGTGGCGGTTTCGAGATCGGTCCGCGGGAGGCCAAGCACCTTGCCCACGTCGCGTACCGCCGAACGAATCCGGTATCGAATGACATTGGCCACCATGGCCGCATGGCGACGCCCATACTTTTCATAGACGTGCTGGATGACTTCTTCTCGGCGGTCGTGCTCGATGTCGAGGTCGATGTCGGGAGGCTCGGCACGTTCGACGCTCAAAAACCGCTCGAACAAAAGGTCCATCCGAACCGGGTCGATAGCCGTGATCCCGAGACAGAAGCACACCGCACTGTTAGCCGCGCTACCACGCCCTTGGCACAGGATGTTGCTCTCACGGCAATACTGCACGATCTCATGCATCGTGAGAAAGTAGCCACCGTAATCGAGACGCCGGATGATCGTGAGCTCGCGTTCGATCTGTGAACGAACGTCGGAAGGAACGTTTCCTCCGTAGCGGTTGCGCGCGCCTTGGAATGTGAGCTCTCGAAGCCAGCTCTGCTCGGTTTGGCCGTTCGGTAGTCTTTCTTCGGGATATCGATAACGAATGTCATCGAGGCTAAAGGTGCATTGCTCGGCAATGTCCAAGGTGAGTCGCAAACAATCAGGGTCATCGCCAAAGACATGAGCGATCTGCTCAGACGTTTTGAGATCGTGTTCGGCGTTTCCGCGGATCGTGTGCCCCGCTTCGGACAATACCTTTCCCGCGCGAATGCAAGCCAACACATCTTGGAGAGGACGTCGAGCTTTGTCGTGATAGAGCACCTCATTGCCACCAAGAACTCGTGTGTTGAGCTCTTGAGCGGTGTCACGAAGCGCTCGCTCGAGTGGTCTTTCGTTGTCTTGGAGGTGACGGGTGCAAAGGGCAAACAAAGAGGAAGGCGGCTGACACGGATGCAACGCACGCAATGATTCAGTCGTCGTGCAAAGAAACAGCAAATCACAGACTTCTTCGATGTCTGAGACGTGAACTAGGGACTCACCCTTTTCGCACCGCGTATGCCCGTACGACAACACTCTACACAAATCGGCGTAACCGCGTCGTGTCTTGGCAAGAGCAACGACGTGATGTGCATGTCCATCGAGGTCGAGGTTTAGTTGTGCGCCTGTGATGATGCGTACGCCAAGGTCTTTGGCACGCATGTGTGCACGCACCAGCCCATAAACACCGTCTCGATCGGTGATGGCGATAGCGGGAAGCCCAAGCATATGTGCCTGCTCGACCAGCTCTTCAGGGAAAGACGCGCCTTCCAAAAAGCTGTGGTTCGTTTTGACCCACAACGGAACGTACGTGCCCATGACATGCTCAATCGAGCACCCCATGCAAGAACCAACGCTTGCGGGGCCGGTCATAGAACAGCCATAGCAAGTCACCGTGGTCGGTTTCGGCATAGTAGTAGTCGCGTTCGACCAAACGCTTCCACCAACCGCCGCTCACGCGGTAGGGCCCGTACAAATGCTCGATGGCTTGGTTTTGCGCCAGCGATGGCCCCGCTTCGGGTTCCTTGGGCTTGCGGGGAGGCAACGGCTTCGGTCGGGCGAAGACGCGGCGAATCATAGCTGGCTTTTCCGAGGACGTGTTCATGGACCCACGGGCACGTTGAATCGGTTCCCAACGAAACGATGCTTCAGGCAAGTGCGCTTCGCGCAAAGATGCTTTGGTGACCGACTGCTCGCCATAGGCCGCACGAATCCTCGCAAGCGCCCGGTGCGCGGCCCCCATGTCGAGCACGGACTGGTGCCCTGGCAAACAAGTTTGCTCGGCGCGTGCACGGACGGTATTGGTCAAAATCTCTACCTCTTCGACCGCACCACCGAGCTTCACCTCGCCAAGGCGAAGCCGAATGAGCTCGAGCAATGTCATCAAATCCAACGTTGGTGATGCAGGCTCGATGTGTTCCTGGTGAAGGGGGGCTCGCTCTACATGAAGTGAAAGCTCGAGCGACTCGACAGCCTCGCCGCGTGCCCGAACCTGATGAAGAAGCGAATGAAGGGCACCTTTGATCGCGAACAACAACCGATGTTGATCGTCATCGGGAGGATCGACTTGGAACGAGATACGGGATGGCTCATCAAAGGCGTGCGGTTGAATAGGAAGCTGCAAGCCGTCAGCAAAGAGGTCATGAAGCGCGCTTGCCTCCGAACCAAACCGACTGTGAAGCTCACCCGCAGGCAAACCCAAAAAATCACCTAGGGTTTCGATGCCCAACGCCGCCAAATTTTCGCAGACGTCTCCAGGCAAATCGAACTCGCCAAGTAGGGTTTTGTCGGATTGCTCTCGTTCTTGGTCTGGGTTTTCGAGGATCGTGACCCCGTCATTCGACATGGCGACCGCAAGCGTTCGATAGCGATGAAAGCCGACCGTCACCGAGCTGTGCCAATGCCGGGCCCGTAAGTAGCGATCAATGGAGGTAGCCCAGTTGCGGTAGCCACCATAGAGACGACGAAGGCCCTCTGGATCGACATGAAAAGCACCAGTTTGGTCGATCGCTTCAACTTTGGGCGAGAAGGTTTGAAGAGAGACGATTAGCTCTTGGGTGACTGCCGAAACTTCGTCGGGTGATACGACGGCAGTGTGCAGATTGGGAACCAGATCACGCGCTACCGTTTGGCGCATACCGATGCGGAGTCGACATTTACGTGCGAACCCATTGAGGTGGGTGATTCGTCCATGGGGTCCCTCGTCGTCGACGACTGCGACGGGAGCGTTTTGCCGAGGAGAATTCCAATGTGGCTTTTGCCGGAGCAGGATCTGCATCGGAAGCATTGGCAAAAGAACGCAAGTCACTCGCCTCATCGAAAACCTCGCAACCCTGTCGGTGCAATCGGCTTCGCCAATGCGAGATCGGTAGCTAGACCGACTTTGTTTTTGAGAATGCGGGAACGTACTTCGAAACGATCGGCTTCTAAGGGACCGCGTCGTGGCTCGATACGCAAACCCACTAAAGGACCCGATGATGGTTCTTCATAGGCGCTCGAAGTCAGTAAGAGGATCCGCCCTTCATGTTGCCGCAACACAGCCTGAAGACGACCTTGCCAGTTGCTCGAAGACCCTGGAGGCAGTGCATCGGTGAGATCGACCACCGTTAACCCAAAGGCGCCTGATCGGGAAAGCCATTCAGCAGCGCGCACCAACGCAAACGGACCTCGATCACGGGGCACGTGAATCGCGATGAAGGTGTCGAGGTCTACGCCAGCCGAAGCGAGGTCGGGAGGAAAGAGCGCACCGTCTTTGGGTTGCACCCAAGCCACCAGCTCATTGCGTGCCTGTGCATGGATCACGCACGACACCGCAGTGGTTGTCCGTGCACACGCATGCTGCCCCGAAACCTCGACCAATCGCGATTGGGGCAAGAGCTCAGACAGAGGCAGGTCGGCTACACGGTCGCGAGTCGCCTCGAGCTCGATCACTTTTGCTTCGACAGTCCCAAAAGTCATGGGACCACTCAGTATACTGAACAAATAATCAGTTACAAGAGTGAGAAAAATGTAGTGATTATGGTGGCTTACGGATCTTCAAGGATTCGAGCTCCTCGAGTGATCGCGGCCAGTCGCCTTTGAGAAGTCGAGACAGCGAGCGGTCCGCAAGCAGCTTGCCCCCGGTTTGGCAGGTTGCGCAGTAGTTGGTCTCCCGGTCAGCAAACACGATCCGCTGAATCGGGTCGCCACAGACTGGGCATGGTTCGCCGTACTTCCCATGCGCAGCCATCTCGGGTCGGAACGCGGTGACTTTCTCCGGAAACCCGTCGGCGTTTTGTTCTTGAAGGCGAGCAACCCACTCCCGCAGGACCTCGCGTGTTGCGTCGTAGAGTTGGTGCAGCTGCTTTTCACTGAGGCGTTGTGTCCAAATCAAGGGAGAGAGCTTTGCCCGATGGAGGATTTCATCCGAATAGGCATTCCCGATACCGCTAAAAATTCGCGGGTCGGTCAGGCCGCGTTTGACGGTGTGGTTGTGTTTGGTCAGGGCGTCGCGAAAGGCCTCTAAGTCGATCTCGAGTGGCTCGATACCTCCAGGGTCATGCGCCCCCAAGGCCTCCTCTCCGCGACAGAAGTACAAAGCTGCGCGCTTCTTCTTGCTGGCTTCGGTCAAGAGCAGGGTTCCTTCATTGAAGTCGAAGGCTGCGAGCCCCAACCGTCCCGGGATCTTCGTGCTTGCCTCCTTCCAGCGAAGCCTCCCCGCGATCATCAAGTGCAGTACGATGAAGAGGTCTCCCTCGAGCACAAAAACAAGTCGCTTTCCGAGCCGGCGAACGTCGATGACTCGGTTGCCGACGATCTCCCCGACCGGTGGCTCGACGCTCCGCAACAAGAAAGGGGAAGCCAGTCGAACTTGGTTCAGGACTTGGCCGATCACTCGGGGGCGGAGCGCGTGCAGGTAGAGCTCGATGTCGGGAAGCTCGGGCATTTCATCGTAGGTGAGGGTCGAGTCGATCCCGCAGCCAGTCGCCGGTGAGGTTGAAGCCAAGCACGGTCAGCGCGATCGCTCCCCCCGAAAAGAGCGCAACGTGTGGGAATCGCAAGAGAACGCTCGTGCCTTGGTCGAGAAGGGCCCCCCACGAGACCGCCTTTCCGGGGCCTAGTCCGAGGAAAGAGAGTGTCGACTCGGCGAGGATGACCACTCCGAGACCGGTCGTCGCCTGAATCACGAGCGGCCCGGCGAGGTTTGGAATCACATGCCGTCGCAACACTTGGTGCGTCGGGATCCCGAGTGCCCTCGCGGCTTCGACGAACTCACGCTCGCGGAGACTCAGGGTTTCGGCTCGTGCAAGCCGTGCGTAGAGGACCCATCCATTCACGACCAGGGCCACGATCAGATGGATGAGCCCAGGTCTCGCAACCAATGCGAGGACCGCGATGTTGAGCACGATCGCCGGAAACGCTTGGACCAGATCTGCGATACCGGTGATCACATGATCGGTGAGCCTTCCAAAGTAGCCCGCCCATGCACCGAGCACTGTACCGACGACCACGGAGATGCCAACCACCACAATTCCAACGATGGCGGCCAGTCGCGCTCCGTACAACAGCGCGCTCAAGATGTCGATACCGTTGTCACCCGTCCCCAAGAGATGGGTCCAAGATGGCGATTCGTATTCGTGAGTGAGGTCGATGGCAAGTGGGTCGTAAGGTGCGATCCAAGGTCCAATCAGTCCGAGCACGAAGAACGCGATCACGATCATCAGACCAAAAGGCGTCTTTCTAAGGCGCGCGCGCAGCCGGCTCATGACAACCTCACGCGTGGGTCGACTAGGCCGTAGGCCAAGTCGACGATGAGATTCACAGCCACGTAGATCACCGCAATGACCAACACGCATCCCTGCACCACAGGGATGTCACGGGCGAAAAACGACTCCAAGAACAATGTGCCCAAGCCCTGGCGCTCGAAGATCTTCTCGGTCACGACGGTTCCGGAGAGAAGCGCGCCGAGTTGAGCCGCGCCGATCGTCATCACCGGCAGGAGCGCGTTTCTAAGGGCATGCCGAAGCAAGAGCGCCAACGAAGGCACGCCGCGCGCCCGCGCCGCCGTGATGTACTGCTGCTGGAGCACTTCGATCATCGCCGCCCGCGTCTGACGGGTGAGCACCGCCGCGAGCGCCGTTCCCACCGTGAACGCGGGCAAAATGAGAGCCTCCGGCCCGGCGAGGTCGTCGCCTGGGAGTGGTAGCCACCGAAGCTTCACACCAAACGCCAAGATCAAAAGAGGCCCAAGCCAGATATTGGGGATCGCGAGCCCGGCCACCGCCACCGTTGAGGCGATCTTGTCCCACCCCCTGCCGGCCCGCGCCGCTGCGATCGTCCCCAAGGGAATCGCGACGAACCAGGCCACCAACCATGCTGCAAGCGCAAGCACGATCGTGAAGGGAAACACCTCGCGGACCAGCGACCATACCGACCGATCGGGCCTTCGAAACGAAGTCCCCATGGTGCCGTCGAGCATCTCGCCGAAAAACGAAAGATATTGTTCTCCAATCGGCTGATCGAGGTTGAGCGAGCGACGAAGCTCCGCCTTTTCTTCCGGCCCGGCTTGGTCTCCGAGAATCGCTTCGACCGGGTCTCCGGGTATCAAACGAACCAATAGGAAGACGATCGTCACCAGTCCGACGACGGTCAGGAGCGCGCGCAGAACGCGGCCCGCCAGGTACCGTACCAGGCCCGGGGACATACTCGCACCATACTACGCCTATTGAGCGCCGGTGTCGGGTTCTACGCCCGCGTCCCTCATGGGCTCGTCCTCGACGAGTGCCGCGCAGATCATCGACGACGCCTTGTCGTCTTCAAGGTCGATGATGCGTGCAATACGCTCTTCTTGGGGCAACTCCGTGGCCGAGCGCGTGCCTTCGGGGGTGATTTGGCTCGGCAGCGCACAGAGATACGCAAGGCGGCAATTGCCATCGTTCGAGCACGGCTTCATGCACCAGGTCTCCGCCGTCCGGCTTGGGATGAAACGCCATTCGACGCAGACGGAACTGCCGGGACAGGTATCGGCATCGCAGCCCAGAATCGTGCAATAGCCCCCCGGTTGCGCCCGATCGCACTGGCGCTCGCCGGTCGCCGAGCAGTCGACGGAGCTTCCGCAGCTGTCGCCGATGCCGGCTTGGCAGCCCCCTACGACAAGCCCCAAGAGCGCCAGGAGTGTTAAGACAAACGAATGGTTCATGCTTGGCCGCCCGAGCATACGGGACGAGTCGCTCGCCTGCCAATCGCTCTGCGTCTTCGCCAATGAGTGGTAGATTCCAGGGGTATTGCGGGTTTTTTTGCTGGGGGCTGGGTTTGTCTGGCTGGCTTGCGCAGTGGCGTTTGCCGCAGGCGATCTCGATCGCGTCGCTGCGTTGGTGCGGGCGGGCGACGCTCGGGCAGCCCTTGCCGAAATCGATGAGCTCTCGCAGTCCGATCGGGACACTGACTCCGTTCGCTATCTTCAGGGTCGCCTTCTCTTGGATGTCGGGCATCCCTGCGATGCGATGGACAAGCTTGCTCAGACCCCGGCGTCCCTGCCGTCTTCGATGCAAACCGACTCGCTTCGGCGGTGGGCGGTCGCTGCGGCACGATGCGGCCATTGCGCTGAAGCCCGGCCTGTCTTGCTCGGGCTAACCGCGAGCGACTCCACGGTAACCCGTCACGATCGCGTGATCGCGGCCGACTGTGCGGTGCAACTTGGCGAGCTCGATACAGCCGCACAAGAGCTCGAGCGGTTGACCCGGCGCAATCGAGACACAGAGGACCGCGTGGCGCTCCTCATCATGCTTTCCGACGTTCACGTCCGCCTCGGCCGCCCCGAAGAGGCTCGCGAGGCGGCGCGACGTGGATGGATCGCAGCCGTGCAACCGCATCAGCAGGCCGCCGCACAGAGGCTAGAGGAATTTGCGTCGCCGAGCGCGAGCGATCGTGTGGCACGTGCAGAGGCCTTGATGAGTGCGCGGCGTTTTTCGAAAGCGGTGGAAGAGCTAGAGGCGATCGACGTGGCCGACGACGACAAGATCCGCGAGCGCTGGCAACACACGTACGGCATGGCTCTCTTTCGTACGCGGTCCCGCTACGCGGACGCTGCTCGGGTGCTACGGGAATCGGCGGCGCTCGGAGGCGAGTACAAAGTCGAAGACGCCTTTCACGCCGCCCGTGCTTTGTCGCGTGCCGATCAAGACGCTCGGGCAGTCCGCGCATACCGACGGTTCGCGCAGCGCTATCCAAGAAGCAGCCTTGCCCCGGAGGCGAGGTTTCTTGCGGCCTGGCTCGAGATAAGGATGGGTCGTGCGCGCGGCGAGCAAAATATGCAGCGCCTGCTCAAGGGTAAGCATCAATTGCGAGGACGGTGGCGTCGCGCCGCCTTTTGGGAGCTGGGTTTTCGTGCGTTCGAAAAGAAGCGATACCCGAGGGCCGTTCGGTATTTGTCCGAGTTCACGAAGCTTGCGACCACCGCCATGGATGAGGCGCGTGGGCTCTATTGGCTTGGGCGGTCTTACCGGCGGGGGCCCAAGGCGATCGAGGCCTACCGTCAGGCGATCGATGTCGAGCCGCTCCACTGGTATGGGGTTTTGGCGGCAGCCCGCCTCAAGCGGCTCAAAGTGAGCCCCCCTCAGCCCTTCGAGAAGGTCGGCTCGACCCACAGCACGATCGATATTGAAGGATCGTTCCCGCTCCCGCCCGACTTCGAAGCGTATCGCCTACTCGGGTTAGATCGCGACGGCATCGCTTGGCTCAGCGATCACGAGGGCGAGCTCGTGTCCGACTATCCGCGGGCGCAGCGGATACCGCTCCTTGCAACGATGTACCACGACGTAGGCGCTTATCGTGAAGGACTTCGCGTCGCACGTCGTCGCATGGCGTACTTGCACGCTGATCCCAGAGTGGAGCGTTGGTGGTGGAACGCTGCATACCCGATGCCGTGGCTCACGATTGTCGACGAGCATCGCGGCGAGCTTCCAAGGGCTTTGATCTATGCAACGATGCGACAGGAAAGCGGCTACCGCGCCGAAGTCGTGAGCCACGCCGGCGCGGTCGGGTTGATGCAGGTGATGCCGGAGGTCGCGACTCGCATTGCCGGTCAGCCGGTCACGCGGCACATGCTTGAATCGCCCGAACACAACATTTCTCTCGGCATCGCCGAGATGGCTGCGCTTGCTGACGATTTCGGTCATGTCTACCCCCTAAGCATCGCTGCGTACAATGCCGGCAAGAAGCGTGTGAACCGTTGGCTTCGTGAGAGCCGCCGAATGGAGCTAGACCGTTTTGTCGAGCGGATTCCATTCAACGAGACCCGAAACTACGTGCGACGCGTCACGACGCACTACGCGCGTTACATGTACCTCGACGACCCTGAGGCAGGATGGCCAAAGCTCCCTCGGTTCGTTGGCCCCTGATTCGTCGCCCAAGGCCATTCAATTTTTCGGGTTGCTCGAGTTCGCATCGAGGGCCAAAGAAAGCTTGGTCGATTCTAGAGATGTGTGAACCTCGATGAACTTCGTTGCAGCAGGGATCTCGGATGTCGGACGTCAACGAGAGCACAACGAGGACAGTTTTTGCATTCTCTCGAGGCACCGGCTCTTCGTAGTCGCCGACGGGATGGGCGGCCATCGCGCCGGCGATATCGCAAGCAAGATGGCGACCACCGAAATCTCGACTTTCTTCGACGCGACCGAAGCGCTCGACGGCGAGCCCTCGGACTGGCCGCTCGAGCTCGATTCACGCCTGAGTACCGAGCAGAACCGCCTAGTTTCGGCGGTGAAAGTCGCCAATCAACGGATCTTTCAAGCTTCGATCGCCAATCGGGCAGTTCAAGGGATGGGCACGACGGTTGTCGGAGCCCTGTTCCAACGCGATGATCACAAGATCCATATCGCGCACGTGGGCGACAGTCGCGCCTACAGGATTCGGGGCGAGGACATCGTCCAACTCACGCGCGATCACTCGCTTCTCAACGACTATCTCCTCGTGATGCCTAACCTGACCGATGCACAAAAAGGCCGCCTTCCCACGAATGTGATCACCAGGGCTCTCGGTATGCAGGACGGCGTTGCGGTCGACCTCTTCTTCGAGCGAGTTGAACCCGGCGACATCTATGTTCTGTGCTCCGATGGCCTGAGCGGCATGGTGAGCGACGAAACCATTCTTGCGATTGTACGTAACGCGGACACCGACATCGAATCCGCTGCCGTGCGATTGATTGCAGAGGCCAACGACAAGGGCGGCGAAGACAACATCACCGTCGTCCTGCTCGGCATCACCGACTAAACGCCGAACGATTGTCAATGACCGGCGGGGATGCCCTTTTTTCGAGGGTCACTCGCCGCGTGCAGCCGCCGCTCAGGCTCGCTGACGATCTGAATCGCTTGCACGGTGGCGATGCTTCGGGTCGATTCGATGGTGTGCCCTCTCGCCCGCAAGCTATCTTGAAGGGCTTCGTCAAGCGGCACGATGCTTTCAACGCGGAGTTGGTCAGGGAAGCCCTGATGGTGGATCCGCGGTGCCTCGACGGCGCGGCCAGCGTCCATGCCGAACAAGAGAACGTTCATCGCGACTTGTTGGGTTGCCGTGACGATCCGGCTGCCGCCCGATGCCCCCACGCACAAGACAGGCTTTCCGTCTTTGAACACGATCGTGGGAGACATCGTCGAAACCGGCCTTTTTCGGGGACCGGGCAGGTTTGGAGCGCCCCCGATCAGCCCAAACGCGTTGGGCTCTCCAACGCCACGCGCGAAGTCGTCCATCTCGTCATTCATCACGATGCCTGCCGCAGTAAACCGCGCACCAAAGGGAAGATTGACCGTCGTGGTGACAGCCGCGACGTTCCCGTCGCGGTCGACTACGCACAGGTGCGAGGTCCCTGTGTTGTCGGGGGAGACAGCAGGCGGCCGTGTCCACACTATTGGGAAGTCGTACGCATTGGTCGGGTTGGCTTTCCCACTTGCCGCCAACGCCGCACGTTTGTCGATTCGGTTGGGGCTCATCATCCGGTCGAGCGGCTGGATGACCTGGGCTGGATCACCGAAGTAGCGTTGCCGGTCGACGAAAGGACCCTTCCAAGATTCAGCCATGGTGTGCAGGAAGGGAGCGCCGTAGATCGGCTCTTTGCCTGAAGCGCGCTCAAGGATCGTCAGGCTTTGGAGCATCGTGAAGCCCCCTGCGCTTGGTGGCGGTGCCGTCACCCAACGGTACCCAAACAAATCCCCGTCGAGTGGTTTGCGGGTTACGACTCGATAATCGCGTAGGTCTTGAAAAGTCATGATGCCGCCCCGCCTTCGCACGATAGCCGCCATCTCTCGACCAAGCGGACCGTTGTAGAGCGCCCTCACGCCCTCTTTTGCAAATAGACGAAGCACATGCGCTAAGGCCGGCCGCCTGAGCACCGCCCCGGGCGCGAGATCCCACGCTGACATCACAGGATCGTCATCGAGTTGGACTTTGAAGGACGCGCCCATCGAAGCGAGCGCCCGGCTCACCGGGAATCCCTCTTCGGCAAGTCGAAGCGCAGGTGCGATAACCTCACTCAGTGACTTCGAGCCAAAGCGATCCACCAGGGCGGCTATACCGGCGGGCTCACCGGGAACCCCCGCGGCGAGGCCACCAAGCTGAGAGGGACCGGCCGCGGGGCCAGGTGGTATTTCGCCCTCGATGCGCTCGAACATGTCGGGCGTTGCTGCGGCGGGCGCTCGCTCGCGGAAATCGAGAAAGGTGAGCTCGTCGTTCTTCGCCGAGTAATACAGCGCGAAGCCGCCGCCACCGAGCCCACTGCTTGCCGGATTGACCACGCCTAGCGCTAGCATCGTGGCAGCTGCGGCGTCGGCGGCATTGCCTCCGGCGGCGAGAATCTCCGCCCCTGCCCTCGAAGCCTCGGGATGGTCTGCAGCAACCGCGTACTCCTGAAAGACCGCCGCGTGCTCGACCGACGGCCGTGCGGTCACGCCGACCATCAAAAGCGCCGAAAGGCACCACAAAACTATCGAAAACGATTTCCTCATGGCGCCACACCTTGCCTTGAAACCATCCTCGGTGCTACCGCGGAGTTTCATGCGCGTGGTGTTTGTGATGGACCCGGTGTCGACCGTCATCGTCGACGAGGACACGAGTTTTGCCTTGATGCTCGAGGCCCAAGAGCGCGGGCATCGCGTCGATCATTGTTTGCCTAGAGACGTCGGGCTTCGAGGCAAGAAAGTCCTCGGGCGGGTTCGCAAGGCCACGATGCAGCGCAACCCCGATGACCCCATCCAACTGGCCGAGCCCGAGGACATCGACCTCGCTGATGTCGACGCAGTGTTCATTCGAAAAGACCCGCCGTTCACCGAAGAGTACCTGTGGCTCACGCTGGTCCTCGATCACCTCGATGGAATCACGCTCGTGGTCAACAACCCGCGCGGCCTGCGCGAAGCAAACGAGAAGCTCTACGCTCATCACTTCCCAGAGATTGTGCCCCCCACGATCATGACCAGCCATCGAGACGAGATTCTGCGTTTCCTGAGCGACATCGGTGGGAAGGCTGTGATCAAACCGATCGACGGTCACGGCGGGGAAGGCGTGTTTCTGCTGGCCAACGGCGATAGGAATCTCAACGCCCTCATCGAGTCGGTGACACATAGCGGAGCCCGAAACGCCATCGTGCAGGCTTTGATCCCGGAGGTATACGACGAGGGGGACAAACGGATCTTGCTCGTCGACGGCGACCTGCTTGGCGTCGTGGCGCGGATCCCAAGAGAGGGGGACCTTCGCAGTAACATCCACGTCGGAGGCTCGGCGGCACCCGCGCAGCTCACCAACACCGACCAGACCATCGTCAACACGATGCGCAAGCGCCTGCTCGCGGATCGATTGTTTTTTGTCGGGCTCGACGTGATCGGCGGCAAGTTGATCGAGGTGAACGTCACTAGCCCAACCCTCCTCCAGCAGATGTCACGCTTGACGGGCGAAAACCTCGCGACACCCGTTATCGAACGCCTCGAGCAGAAGGTCCGCGCGGAGGCTCGGTGATCCGCGTCACGCCAGGTGCGCCCCATGACACTTCGATCGGACGAAGGTCTGCGGCTCTGCAAGCGCTTTCGAATCGATCGGCAGATGCCTGGTCGACGAAGAACGCCACCGCAACATCGCCACCTCCAGCTCCGCACGGCTTGGCGCTACCCAAGTATCTCCTAGCAAGGGTCTGAGCACGTCGGATTCGTTCTTCGACGATCGGAGCGCCGGCCGCGTCTCCGAGCGCTTCCATCGCCTCTGCGTAGGCGGCCGCTTCGTTGACGACCGCTAGCGCTGACCCCGCTTTGAACGCTTGCACGAACCGCTCGGCACCGGAGTGCAGGCGATCCATAGTGCTCTGATAGCCGGATGGGTCGCTTTTGCGAAACCGATCGACGCGATCGATCAGCTCGCTCGTCCGTGCTTGGTGTCCGGTCCACACAAGGCGCAGCACGAGATCGGTTGGTCTCTCTACACGTGCGTGCGCGACCTGGGCCCCGTCGCGCGCAAAGTCGACAAACCCTCCAAAGGTCGCCGCCGCCACGTCGACACCGCTGCCCTTTGGGGCGATCAGCGCGTGTCCGGCGAAGGCGCAATCGAAGACTTCGCCCCGGACGTCGTCATCGTGGATGTCATGACCATGGTGGTCGAATGCCGCAGCCGCAGCCGCAGCCGCCGCTCCTGCCGAGGAGCCGAGTCCTAGCTTGACGCCTTCGGTCTGAAGTGCGCTGACATCGAGGCTCATCGAGCCCGGTAGCGGGCCGAGACGTTCGCGCGCCAGTTGCAGAGTGGCCTCGACCTCTGGTGGCAAAGAGGCCGCCTCTGCAGTCCAATACGCTTTGACGCGACGGTCGACCGCAGCCACCACCGCTCGCGCGCCTTCAAGCACCGCATACTCCCCGCACAAAAGGGCTTTGCCCGGCGCGCTGGCACCGGCATGGATCACGACCGCACCTCGATCTCGACGTCCGGCCCTGGTTTGGCGATCCAAGTTCGTGTCACCCCTGGCGTTCGGTCGAGGGCTTGCCGGATTCGTGTCGCATCGCCAAGTCCGCAGAGCGCCTTTACGTGGGGGCCCGCATCCATCGTGGCCCAGGCCGAGATGCCGCGCTCGCGAAGCCCTCGCACCGTCGCCATCGCGGCCAAAGTCGCTGGTGCCCAGTAGAGGATCGGGGGATCCGAAGTCATCGCGCAACAATGAAATGCCAGCGTGCTTCGTTCCATGGCCGCGCCGAGCTGGTCGAGGTCACGCTCCTTGATTGCGCGCTTGATCTGTCGCGCCCACTTTGGCGCGTCGGTGACCCATGCATCGTAGAAAGGGGAGGTCTTCTTGGAGCGCTCCATGCCGTCGGTCGATCCCACCTTCTTTGGGCCTCGCTCGGTCACGGCGATCACGAGTCGCACGTTCCAGTGATCGGGCTTCGCGATCGGACGCGCGCAGAGGT
>CAJHXN010000154.1_pt1 | contig 14962 bp, 10 predicted proteins | sample 9198401 | NCBI WGS metagenome assembly CAJHXN01 (sample SAMEA7708334, study PRJEB35096) | sediment metagenome | biome: marine neritic benthic zone biome [ENVO:01000025]; feature: sediment [ENVO:00002007]; material: shallow marine sediment [ENVO:03000034] sea grass bed [ENVO_01000059] ... | reverse complement strand
TGCGCTCGAGCCATCGGATGGGGGATATTTGCGCGATCTACGCGGCTTCCTGAAAGACCTCGAGGTGCCATGGCACAGTGAGCACCTCTGCATTGGTGTGGCGAATGCTCACTTCTTCCATGACCTTCTGCCCCTACCCTTCACCGACGAGGCCGTAGCTACGTCTGCGCAACGCATCTCCGAAATGCGTGACGCGCTCGATGTGCCGGTCGCGCTCGAAAACGTCAGCTACTACGCGCCCCAAGGCTCCGATGGGCTGGCGGAAGCCGACTTCGTCGTCGAAGTCCTCGAGAGAGCCGACGCCAAGCTCTTGCTGGACGTGAACAATATCTACGTAAACGCGAAGAACTTCGGCTTCGATCCCAAGGCCTACATCGACGGGATCCCAATCGATCGGGTCGTCCAGATCCACGTGGCCGGCCACTTGGTGCGAGACAACGGGCTTCGGATAGACACACATGGTGAGCCGGTTCCCGACGACGTGTACCAACTCCTCGAGTACGCGTTGCAAAAGGTAGGGCCCGTGCCTGTGCTGCTCGAGCGCGACAACAATGTTCCTCCGTTGGACGAGTTGTTGGCCGAAATCGACGAACTGTGGGCGATCTACGAGCGAGCCACGGGTGAGCGACGTGCTAGCTGACCAGGCCGAAGCCATGCAGCGTGTCTGCTTCGACCTAGAGCCGAGCGAAGCCGATCTGACCGCCTTGGGGTCAAGAGAACGTTGGCTCGTATACCGAGACCTGGTGCGCAGCAGGTTGATCGAGCTCGTCAGCGTTGCACTGACCCGCACCAAGCGCTCTACCGGAGACGAGGCCTTTCAACGCATGATTGACGACTGGCTAGCCACCGGGGGCCCCAAGACGAGATACTTCCGGCATGTCCCGCGCGAGCTGTTCGAGTTTGCGATCCCTCGCTGGCGCGATCAGAGTCCTCGGTGGCTCTCGGACTTGGCGCGATACGAGATCACGACATGGGATGTGCGGCACGGGCCGCCGAATCGAATCCCGACGAGCGAGTTCGCGTTCGACCGCATACCGGTACTCAACCCGGCTTTGCAGGTGCTGAGGCTTTCGTATCCAGTACAACGCGCCCCCACCCCCTCATCCGGCTACGAGGAAGAGCACAGTATCGTCTGCGTGTACCGCGACAAACATCACAAGCCAACCGCGTGGAAGCTCAACCCTTTGGCTGCAGGCCTCATTGAAGCGTGGGCACGAGCCGACAAGCCCGTTGCCGAGACAGTCCACGAAGTCGCAGCGGCCCACGACACCGAAATCGGCCCAGTCTTCGTCGAGAAGCTCTCCGCCATGATCGCGGATGCCCTTGAGCGCGGCATCCTCCTAGGGGGACACCCTCCACCGAGTGCCCCCTAGTAACCCTCGATTTTGCTGATGATTTCGTTCATGATCTCGCGGGTGCCGCCGCCGATGGGATAGAGCCGGGCATCGCGGTAAAGGCGTTCGACGACGTATTCGCGCATGTAGCCGTAGCCACCGTGGATCTGAACGGCCTGGTCACAAACCGCAGAACACATGTCGGTCGCGGCATTCTTCGCCATCGCCGCAAGAGAGGGGGTCTCCTGGCCGCTGAGATACCTGCTGACGCATTCGCCGGTGAGGGCGCGGGCCGCGGCGATCTGTGTCGCCATGTCGGCGAGCTTGTGCCGGATGACCTGAAACCCGGCGAGATTCTTGCCAAAGGCTTGCCGTTCTTTCGCGTAGGCCACCGATTCCCGGTAGGCGAGCTCGGCAATGGCCACGCATTGGCCGGCTAGGGAGAGGCGTTCGGTAACGAAGTTCATCATGATCATGGGAAAGCCGGCGCCCTCTTCGCCGACGAGATTGCCCACCGGCACGTGGCAATCCTCGAACACGAGCTCGGCGGTGTCGCTTGCCCACCAGCCCGTCTTGCGGAGCTTGTTGGACACGCTGAAGCCTGGGGCGTCGCTCTCGATCACGAGGATCGACAAGCCACCGTGGCCCTCCCCTCCGGTGCGCACGGCCGCGGTGATGAAATCCGCACGACAGCCTGAGGTAATGAAGGTTTTGGCGCCGTTGACGACATAGTGGTCGCCATCTCGCACGGCTTTTGTCCGGACAGCCGCCACGTCGCTACCACCTCCGGGCTCGGTGATCCCGAGGGCGGCGATCTTCTCGCCTGCAAGTGTTGGCCTGACGAAACGTTCTTTCTGATCGTCATTGCCGAACCTCACGATCGGCGGGAGCGAGATTCCGTGGCTGCCGAGGCCCACACAAGTGCCAACCGACTTGCCGGCCAGAACCATCTCTTCGGAGGCACAAAGCACATGGCTGAGATCCCCGCCGTCCCCGCCGAGCTCCTCGGGATACCCAACACCCAAGAAACCGGCTTTCGCGGCTCGTGGATAGAGGTCCCTCGGGAATTCGTTCGCTTCTTCCCAAGCGTGGGCGTTGGGAGCGATCTCGGCTGCGGCGAATCGGCGCGCCTGCTCTCGGAGCGCCCGATGCTCATCGGTCTCGAACAGATAACCCTTGTTTGGAGCTTCCATTCGAGGACTCTAACTCGACTACTCTTCGGACGCCGCAGCTGCGACCGGCTCCGGCTCGAGAATCGCCGGAGACGTCACAATCGGTTTCACGGCGTCGTCCGCGACGACCATGTCGATCTTATTATAGGCGCCAAGACCGGTGCCTGCCGGAAGCAGACGGCCCATGATGACGTTCTCCTTGAGGCCGCGCAGCGCATCGACCTTGCCGCTGATGGCGGCTTCGGTGAGCACCTTGGTGGTCTCCTGGAAGGACGACGCACTGATGAACGAGTCGGTTGACAGCGACGCCTTGGTGATGCCGAGCAAAAGCGGTTCCGCCACGGCGGGTTGCCCGCCCTTGGCAATGACGCGCTCATTCTCGCGCTCGAACTCCACCTTCTCGACCTGCTCATCGGGCAGGAATCGGGTATCGCCCGTTTCTTTGATCCGCACGCGACGGAGCATCTGTCGAACGATGACCTCGATGTGCTTGTCGTTGATCGCGACGCCCTGCAATCGGTACACCTGCTGGATCTCGTCGACCAGCCAGGCCGCAAGCTCTTTCTCGCCCTTGACCTTGAGAATGTCGTGCGGGTTCGCAGGACCGTCCATCAAGGGCTCGCCGGCGCGCACGTGATCTCCGTCCTTGACCGTAAGGTGCTTGCCTTTGGCGATCAGGTATTCCTTCGGCTCGCCGACCTCCGGAGTGATCATCACCTTGCGCTTGCCCTTTGTGTCCTTGCCGAAGGTCACGATGCCATCGATCTCGCTGATGATCGCGTGGTCCTTTGGCTTGCGGGCCTCGAAGAGCTCAGCGACGCGTGGAAGACCGCCGGTGATATCCTTGGTTTTTGTGGTTTCGCGGGGAATCTTGGCGATGATCTCACCCGCTTCGACGGTCGCACCATCGGCAGGGATGATGTTCGCGCCCACAGGCAGGAAGTAGCGCGCCATGTTCTCACCCGTCCCCGTTGTCCGTGTCTCTCCCGTCTTCGGGTCTTTAACCGACACCCGCGGACGCGCACTCGGGTCGCGCGACTCGATGATGACGCGTCGAGAAAGACCCGTCACTTCATCGAGCTTCTCTTCCATGGTGACCGCCTCGACGACGTCGCCATATTTCACGATGCCCGGGACCTCGGTGAGAATCGGAATGGCGTACGGGTCCCACTCGGCAAGCATGGCGCCGCGCTCGACCTTGTCGCCCTCCTTCACCTTGACGAATGAGCCGTAGGTCAGCGTGAAGTGCTCCCGCTCGCGTCCCGATTCGTCGACAACGGCGACCGCACCGTGGCGGTTCATCACCACGACCGTGCCGTCGTGCTTGGTGACGAGCTTGGCGTTGTCGAACTTGACTACGCCACCCGACCGCGTCTCGATAGAGCTCTGCTCGATCTTGCCGCGGGCAGCAGCGCCCCCGATGTGGAATGTCCGCATGGTGAGCTGCGTACCTGGCTCGCCAATCGACTGAGCACCGATAATGCCCACAGCTTCGCCGATGTTCACGTCGTAACCACGACCGAGGTCTCGGCCGTAGCACATGGCACAGACCCCGCGGCGCGTCTGGCAGGTCAACACCGACCGAATCAATACACGCTCGATGCCTGCAGCCTCGATCCGAGCAACGCGAGCCTCGTCGATCTCCATGTTTGCCTCGACAAGAGGCTCGTCCGTGACTGGGTCGGTGATGTCCTCGAGCGCAATGCGACCAAGGACACGCTCGCCAAGCGGCGTGACGACCTCACCACCCTCTTCGAGCTTGCTCACCCAGATCCCGTCGAGGGTCTCGCAGTCGTAGTCGGTGATGACGCAGTCTTGCGCGACGTCGACCAATCGACGCGTGAGGTAACCCGAGTTGGCCGTCTTCAAGGCCGTGTCGGCGAGACCCTTTCGCGCGCCGTGTGTCGAAATGAAGTACTGCAACACCGTCAGCCCCTCACGGAAGTTCGCGGTGATGGGCGTTTCAATGATCTCGCCAGAAGGCTTGGCCATCAGGCCTCGCATGCCGGCTAGCTGGCGGATCTGCTGGTTCGATCCACGAGCACCGGAGTCCGCCATCATGAAGATCGAGTTGAAGCTCGGCTGGGTCGTCTTTTCGCCCGTCTCCGGGTTGACGATCTCGTCGGTGCCGATCGAGTCCATCAAGTCGCGGGCCACCTGGTCGGAAGCTTCCGCCCAGATATCGACGACCTTGTTGTATCGCTCACCGTCGGTGATTAGGCCTTCCTGGTACTGTTCGACGACGGTCGTGACGTCTTGCTGCGCCTCGGCGAGCACGTCCTTCTTCGAGTCTGGAATGATCATGTCGTCCATGCAGATCGAAATCCCTGCGCGGGTCGACATCTCGAAGCCCATCGTGCGAAGGTGGTCCGCCAAAAGGACGGTGTTCTTGTTGCGGCTGGCGCGATAGCACTCGTCGATGAGCGCGCTCAACGACTTCTTGTCGAGCACCTTGTTGACGGAAGGGAACTCCATCCCCTCGGGAAGAATGTCGCTCACCAGAACGCGGCCGACCGTGGTGTCGTGGACCTCACCAGCGTAGCGATATCGAATGCGAGAATGTAAGCCGACCATGCCCTGGTCGTAGGCCATGCGAACCTCGTCCGACGAGGCAAAGATCCCCGTGAAGACGCCTTCCTTCTCTTGGCCCTTGCGGTAAGCGCCCTTCCCGAACTGCTTCTCGCGCGTCATGTAGTAGAGGCCGAGAACGATGTCCTGAGTGGGGTTGATGATCGGGCGACCGCTCGCGGGCGAGAGGATGTTGTTCGTGCTCATCATGAGCACGCGGGTCTCCATTTGGGCCTCGACCGAAAGCGGCACATGGACCGCCATCTGGTCACCGTCGAAGTCGGCGTTGAAGGCAGTGCACACGAGCGGGTGTAGCCGGATCGCCTTGCCCTCGATCAGCACGGGTTCGAAGGCCTGAATGCCAAGTCGGTGAAGGGTCGGAGCGCGGTTCAGCATCACCGGGTGCTCTGTGATCACCTCTTCGAGAATGTCCCAAACCTCGGGCTTTTCCTTCTCGACGAGCTTCTTGGCGCTCTTGATCGTCGTGACGTAGCCGCGCTCTTCAAGCTTGTTGTAGATAAACGGCTTGAACAGCTCGAGTGCCATCTTCTTTGGCAAGCCGCATTGGTGGAGACGCAGCGCGGGCCCAACGACGATGACCGAACGACCCGAGTAGTCGACTCGTTTGCCAAGTAGATTTTGACGGAAACGGCCTTGCTTACCCTTCAGCATGTCCGAGAGAGACTTCAACGGTCGCTTGTTCGGTCCAGTGATCGTCTTGCCGCGGCGCCCGTTGTCGAAGAGCGCATCGACGGCTTCTTGCAGCATGCGCCGCTCGTTCCGAATGATGATCTCGGGAGCGTTGAGCTCCATCAGTCGCTTGAGACGGTTGTTTCGGTTGATGACCCGACGATAGAGATCGTTGAGGTCCGACGTCGCAAAGCGTCCGCCATCGAGCGGAACCAACGGACGAAGGTCCGGCGGCAACACCGGAATCACCGAGAGCATCATCCATTCCGGGCGGTTACCAGAGTCGCGGAACGCCTCGACGACCTTGAGCCGCTTGGCGAGCTTCTTGCGCTTTGCCTCGCTTGTCGCCTCTTTGAGATCGAGTCGAAGCTGCTCGGCCATGGCATGCACATCGAGGTCGCGAAGCATTTCGAGCACGGCCTCGCCGCCCATTCCGGCCTCAAAGGAGTCGTCCCCGTACTCGTCGAGCATGTCGTGGTAGCGGTCCTCGGTGAGGATCTCGCCGCGCTCGAGTGGGGTCTCCCGGGGATCGAGCACGACATAGCTCTCGCAGTAGAGCACGCGCTCCAGATCCTTGAGCGTGATGTCGAGGATCGCGCCGATGCGGCTTGGAAGGCTCTTTAGGAACCAGATGTGGGCGACTGGCGTGGCCAATGTGATGTGGCCCAGTCGCTCGCGACGCACCTTGCTTTGAATGACCTCGACGCCGCACTTCTCGCAGACGATGCCGCGGTGCTTCATGCGCTTGTACTTGCCGCAGATGCACTCGTAGTCCTTGACAGGCCCGAAGATTTTTGCGCAGAACAGGCCGTCACGCTCGGGCTTGAACGTACGGTAGTTGATCGTCTCGGGCTTACGAACCTCGCCGTGCGACCATTCGCGGATCTTTTCTGGCGACGCCAGCGAAATGCGAATCGCTGAAAACGCCAGCGGATCTTTCGGCTTTTCGAAGAAGCTGAAGATATCCTTCATGACTTACTCTTCCTCCGCAGCAAGGACGTCATCTGACCTCCGCGCCAATTGACTCGTTTCCACCAACTCAACGTTCAGACAAAGGGCCTGAAGCTCTTTCATGAGGACATTGAAGCTTTCCGGGAGGCCAGCTTCGAGCGAGTAGTCCCCCTTCACGATCGACTCGTACATGCGCGTGCGCCCTTGCACGTCGTCGGACTTGACAGTCAGAAACTCCTGAAGTGCATACGCGGCACCGTAGGCCTCCATAGCCCAGACCTCCATCTCACCAAGCCGCTGCCCACCGAACTGCGCCTTGCCGCCGAGCGGCTGCTGCGTGACTAGCGAGTAAGGACCAATGCTTCGCGCATGAATCTTGTCGTCGACCAGATGGTGCAGCTTGAGCATGTACATGATGCCCACGGTGACGTCCTCGTGGAACGCTTCGCCGGTGCGTCCGTCGAAGAGCACCGTTTGGCCGTTCTCCTGAACCCCGGCGAGGTTCAAAAGTGCTTTGATCTCCTCCTCGCTTGCCCCATCGAAGACAGGCGTGGCGAGCTGGAGGCCGTGCTTCCACGTCCTGGCGAGCCCTGCGACTTCGGCATCGGGTAGCGCATCGAGGACTTCGACGATGTCGCCCGTCTTGAAGATCGCGCGAATGCGCTCTCGGAGTTGCTCAGCGGACGCCTTGCGCTCGATCATTTCTTGGAGCTGATTGCCAAGTAGATAGCCCGCCCAGCCAAGATGGGTCTCGAGAATTTGTCCGACGTTCATTCGGCTCGGGACGCCCAGAGGGTTGAGCACGATGTCGACCGGCTTGCCATTGGGCAGGTACGGCATGTCTTCCTCAGGAAGGATCCGGCTGACCACACCCTTGTTTCCGTGGCGGCCTGCCATCTTGTCGCCGACCTGAAGCTTGCGCTTGATGGCGACGTAGACCTTCACCATCTTGATGACGCCAGGAGGCAACTCGTCGCCCTTGCCGAGCTTGTCGATCTTCTCTTGGAAGAGCATCTTCACAGCGTCGACCTGGTCGTCGACCTGCTCGAGAATCGCGTCGGTCTTGTCTTTGTCCTTCTGGACCTCGATGTGCGCCCAGTACTTGTGGGGGATCTCGTCGAGGTCGGCATTCGTGACCTTCGCACCCTTGGCGAGAAGCTCCTTGCCCTTGTCACCGACGAGCTTGGCGGTGGTCGTGTTGCCGACGAAGTACTTCCGGACGCGATCGTGCGCGGAGTCGACGACGATCTTGATCTCGTCCGCCATGTCCTTTTCTAGCTTCGCTCGCTCCGCTTCCTCGATCTGCAGGGAACGCTCGTCCTTTTCGGTGCCCTTTCGTGCGAACACGCGGGCATCGATGACGATGCCGGTCACCCCTGGCGGCACTTTGAGCGAAGTGTCGCGCACGTCACCAGCTTTCTCCCCAAAGATGGCGCGAAGGAGTTTCTCCTCCGGAGAGAGCTGAGTCTCGCCCTTCGGCGTGATTTTGCCGACCAGGATGTCACCCGAGTTCACCTCGGCGCCGATCCGCACGATGCCAGATTCGTCGAGGTCTTTGAGGGCCTCTTCGCCGACATTCGGGATGTCGCGGGTGATCTCTTCTTTGCCGAGCTTGGTATCCCGCGCAACGCACTCGAACTCCTCGATGTGCACCGAGGTGTAGACGTCGTCCTTTGCGATTCGCTCGGAGAGCAGGATCGAGTCCTCGAAGTTGTACCCACCCCACGGCATGAACGCGACGATTACGTTTTGGCCAAGCGCGAGCTCTCCACGGTCGGTGCTCGGCCCATCGGCGATGACATCGCCTGCCTTGACGCGATCACCCGGACGCACGATCGGTGTCTGGTTGTAGGCGGTGTTCTGATTCGAACGCTGGAACTTGTTGAGTCGATAGATGTCGGGAAACGCGCCCGCGATGCCTTCGGCCTTGACGACGATGCGCGTTGCATCGACCGACTCGACCACGCCGTCCTGCTGCGCCACCACGCAAACACCCGAATCACGCGCGACCCGAGCCTCGATGCCGGTGCCGGCGATCGGAGCATGTGTGCGGACGCAAGGAACAGCCTGTCGCTGCATGTTCGAACCCATCAACGCACGGTTGGCGTCGTCGTGCTCAAGGAACGGAATCAGCGACGCCGCCACCGAGACCAACTGGTTCGGCGACACGTCCATCAACTGCACGCTGTTCGGCGACACCATGACGAACTCGCCGTTGTAGCGAGCGCTGATCAGCTGGCCTTCGAGCTTGCGTGTCATCTTGTCGATGATCGCGTTCGCCTGCGCGATGTAGTGCCCCTCTTCCTCGAGGGCGGAGTACCAACGCACGTGGTCGTCGAGCACGATGCCGTCCTCGACCTTGCGATACGGCGTCTCGACGAAGCCGTATTCGTTCACGCGCGCATACGTCGAGAGCGATGCAATTAAGCCGATATTCGGCCCCTCTGGCGTCTCGATCGGGCAGATGCGACCGTAGTGCGTCGTGTGTACGTCACGAACCTCGAAGCCCGCACGCTCGCGCGTCAAACCGCCGGGGCCAAGCGCAGACAGGCGTCGCTTGTGCGTCACCTCGCTCAGTGGGTTGGTTTGGTCCATGAACTGCGAGAGCTGGCTGGAACCAAAGTATTCCTTGACGACGGCGCTTACCGGCTTCGCATTGATCAAGTCGTGTGGCATGAGCGTCTCGATCTCTTGAGACATGTTCATGCGCTCTTTGATCGCGCGCTCCATTCGGACGAGGCCGATGCGATACTGGTTCTCCATCAGCTCGCCGACCGCCCGAACGCGGCGGTTGCCCAAGTGGTCGATGTCGTCGACCGAACCGCGCCCATTCTTGAGCTCGATGAGGTTCTTCACGGTCTCGAGGATGTCCGTGTTGGTGAGCACGGTGTGATCGAGTGCCGGCGTTTCTTCCTGGTCAGCATCTCGATAGAACTTGTAGTTGAGCTTGAGGCGGCCCACCTGGCTCAGGTCATAGCGCTCAGGATTGAAGAAGAGATTGTTGAAGAGGTTGCGCGCCGTATCGAGCGTCGGCGGATCGCCGGGACGAAGGCGCCGATAGATCTCGAGAATCGCCTCGTCGCGCGACTGCACCTTGTCCGCTAGGAGCGTGTCGCGGAGGTATGAGCCGACGTTGAGCCCGTCAATGAAGAGCACCTTGAACTCGTTGATCCCGGCCTCACGGAGCGCGTCGATCCGCGCCTCGGTGACCTCTTCGTTGACCGCGAGGAGAATCTCGCCGGTGTCTTCATCGATGACGTCCTCGGCGGCGACTTTGCCGATGACCTCGGAGAAGTCGATCGGCAGGTAGTCGAGCCCCGCCGCCTTGAGTTTGCGGATGGCGGCACGCGTGAACTTGCGGTTTTTACGTACCAAAACGTCATCGCCGACCGAGATGTCATGCGTGGCACGCTGCCCTGGCAAGAGGTCGTACTCAATCGACTTGGCGTACTGGTCCTTCGAGAGGATGTAGATCGTCTCGGTATCGTAATAATAGTTGAGTAGCTCCTGGGTGTTGTACCCGAGGGCTTTTAGCAAGACGGTCGCCGGCATCTTGCGACGCCTGTCGATTCTGACGTAGAGCAAGTCTTTCGGATCGAACTCGAAGTCGAGCCATGAGCCGCGGTAGGGGATGATGCGGGCCTGATAGAGCAACTTGCCCGATGAATGTGTCTTGCCACGGTCGTGGTCGAAGAAGACACCTGGGCTACGGTGGAGCTGGCTGACGACGACACGCTCGGTCCCGTTGATGATGAATGTCCCGTTTACCGTCATCAGCGGAATCTCGCCGAAGTAAACCTCTTGCTCCTTGATGTCACGCACGGCGCGCTCTGTGCTGTCACCCCCGCTGTCGTAGATGATGAGCTGAATTGTCACCTTGATCGGCGCAGCGTACGTCATCCCCCGCTGCCGACATTCGTCGACGTCGTACTTGGGTCGTTCGAGCGTGTAGCCGCTGAACACCAACTCGCTCGTGCCATTGAAGTCGCGAATTGGGAAAACGCTGTTGAACACACCTTGAAGACCGGTGTTGCCCCGGTCATCCCTCGGCATGTCTGTCTGAAGGAACTTGTCGTAGGACCGCTTTTGAATGTCGATCAAGTTCGGGATCTCGAGAATGTGCTCGATCTTCCCGAAGGAGTGTCGCATTCGAAAGTTCGTCTGAATCGCCGCCGCCATTAGTGAGACTCCTGCCGAACTGTTGTCTGGAACGTCAAAGCCAAGTGTTTAGAGACAAAGAGGCGACAAGGAAGCCTTGCGGCCTCCCGCCACTTCGCGGAAAGTCGTGAATCGTTGTGCTGCGCGTACCGGGACCGCCCCGGCCGGGACATTAACCCGGTCGGGCCCGTGTGCCAAGTCCCGGCACCGGGCTCCAAATCGTACCCCATCGGGTTACTTAACGCTGACCTTAGCGCCGGCTTCTTCCAGTTTTTTCTTGATTTCTTCGGCCTCTTCCTTGGAAATGGCCTCTTTAACGACCTTGGGAGCCGCCTCCACCAGGGCCTTGGCGTCCGCGAGGCCCAGCTGGGTGATCTCGCGGATGGCCTTGATCACATTGATCTTTTTGCCGCCGGCGTCGCTCAGCTCGACGTCGAATTCGGTCTGCTCCTCAGCCGGCGCCGCATCGCCACCCGCCGCAGGACCGGCCATGGCCACCGCTGCCGGTGCCGCCGAAACGCCCCACTTTTCCTCGAGCTCTTTGACCAGGTTCGCAACTTCCATGACGGTCCACGAGCTGAGTTCCTCGACCATCTGTTCTACATTCATATTTGCCATCGTTGACTCTCCGCAGCCGCGCGTGCCACACGGCTAAACTTGTGATCGGTTACTCGCCAGCTTCTTTGCGCCGATAGGCGTCGAGAACCAGAGCGAGGTTTTGGGCCGGCGCATTGATCTGGCCGACCAGGTTCTGCATGGGCGCCATCAACTGCGCGAGCAGTGATGCGCGAATTTCGTCCTTGCTCGGAAGCGTCGCCAGCTCTTTCTCGACGCGCTTCGCATCGAGGACTTGGCCTTCAAGCAGACCGCATTTGACGAGTAGCTTAGCAGGCGCGTCCTTTGGCTGGAGCGCATCAGCGAACTCCTTCCGGAAATTCTTGATGACCTTGGCTGCAACCGAGGGGTCCTCGAAGCTCCAGGCGACTGCGGTCGGGCCGACGAGGTTGGCCGTGAACGCTTCGTCATTGGCAAGGTCCGAGCCTTCTAGGGCTTTGCGAAGGACGTTGTTTTTGACGACTTTGTATTCGACGCCCGCTTCGCGGAAACGCGCGCGGAGGTTTGTAATCATCTCCACGTTGACACCGCGGAAGTCGACCAGCACCGTCGCGGTGGCATTGTCGAAGCTCTGCCGAACGGAGTCTACCTGTGCCGCTTTTTCTTCTCGTGTAAGGCCCATGATTACGCCTCCACCTCTATAGTGCCGGGGTCAACCTTGATGCCCGGGCCCATGGTTGAGCTCAGCGTAACGCTGCGGAGATAGGTGCCTTTTGCTGCTGCGGGCTTGGCCTTGACCAGGGCGCCGACCAACGACTTCACATTGCCAGCGAGCTCCGTCTCGCCGAATGACTTCTTGCCGACCTGCGCGTGCACGATGCCTGCCTTTTCGACGCGGAACTCGACCTTGCCGGCCTTGGCCTCGCGCACCGCCTTGCCGACGTCGAAGGTGACGGTCCCGACCTTCGGATTAGGCATCAAGCCTCGAGGCCCTAGGACGCGGCCCAACCGGCCGACCTGGCCCATCATATCGGGCGTGGCGATGACCGTATCGAAGTCAAGCCAGCCTTCGTTGATCTTCGCGACGTAGTCGTCGGCGCCAACGAAGTCCGCACCCGCCTCCTCCGCCTCGGCAACCTTCTCCCCTTTGGCAAAGACGAGGACTCGAATGGTCTTGCCCGTGCCATGCGGCAACACAACCGCCCCGCGTACCATCTGATCCGCATGTTTCGGATCGACTCCAAGCCGAACCGCGACGTCGACCGATTCGTCGAAGTTGGCGAACGCCAGCTCTTTCACGAGCGACACGGCCTCGCGAAGATTGTAACGATGGCTTTTCTGGGGCTTTTGAACTGCGGGCCCGCGCTTTTTTCCGGGTTTCATCTTGCTCCTTGCGACGACTTGAAGCCGTCTACCACCGAGGGGCCCTGGGTGGTCCAGGGGAACGATCACACGCTCGTGAGCTAGTCGGCCAGCTCGACCCCCATGGACCGCGCGGTGCCGATGATGCTCTGCATGCATGTCTCGAGCGAACCCGCATTGGTGTCCTGTAACTTGGTTTGGGCGATCTCTTTGACCTGCGCCATCGTGATCTTGCCGACCTTGTCCTTGTTGGGACGTGCAGAGCCGGACTTTAGATTGATTGCCTTTTTGATCAGCACCGCGGCAGGCGGCGTCTTCATGATGAAGCTGAAGGAGCGATCTTGATAGACCGAGATCACGACCGGGATGATCAAGCCCGCGTCCTTTTGGGTCTTGGCGTTGAACTCCTTGCAAAACCCCATGATGTTGACGCCGTGCTGTCCAAGCGCGGGCCCGACCGGCGGAGAGGGATTCGCCTTTCCTGCAGGGAGCTGAAGCTTGATCTGTCCGATGACCTTTTTCATGGGTGCAGCGTTCTCCGGAGCGGCGAGTTCTGCCTCAAGGCACGAAAAGTGCAAGCCGATTTCGCTGAAAAGGGGACTGTCGCCTTTTTTCGGGGGTTAACGGGGACTTGGGGCTGTCCCAATCCGCCCGATCGCCCCCACACTATCGCCTACGTCTTTTCGACCTGGGCGTAGCCCAGCTCGACCGGGGTGGCTCGGCCGAAGATCGAGACCAGAACCCGGACCTTGTGCTTCTCGTGGTTCACTTCCTCGATCGCGCCGGTGAAGTTCGCGAAGGCGCCATCGGTCACCCGAACGTGGTCACCCTTCTCGAATTGGACGCGTGGCTTGGGCTTGGCTGCCCCCTCCTCGACCTGCTGTTCGATGGCGGCGATCTCGCGCGCGGGGACGGGAGAGGGGTGACGCCCGCCGACAAAGCCGTTGACCTTCGGGGTGTCCTTGATGAGGTGCCAGGTCTCGTCGTTCAGATCCATCTGCACGAAAATGTAGCCTGGGTAGAAGTTGCGGGCGCTCAGGCGACGCTTGCCACCACGGCTCTCCTGCACGTTTTCTTTCGGGATCAAGATGTCCCCGAAGCGGCTCTCCATCCCGGCTTGTTTGATCCGCTCTTCAAGCGAAAGCTTCACTTTGTTTTCGTAGCCTGAATAGGCCTGGACGACATACCACTTCATCGCGCTCACACGTTGTAGATCAAGTCCGTGATCGTGGACCAGATCGTATCAAACACCCCAAGAATGACCGCCGCTATCACGGAGACGATCAAAACGACGATGGTTTGCGCCCAAGTTTCCTTGCGCGTAGGCCAGGTGACCTTTGATAGCTCGACGCACACCTCGGTGACGAAGGTATGGACCTTCGCCGACCGATAGGCGATCACGGCAGCGATGAACGACACTAGGCCGGCTGCAACAGCAATGGTGGTTGCGTTCGGCTCCGGGACAGCGTCCACGGTGTCCGCGAGAAGCGTCCAAACGGCTGTGCTGCTCTTGATGAGAAACCATGCGAGCGTGATTGCCACACCAAAGTACGAGAACTGCACCCAGCGCTCGACGCCGAGCGTGCCAGTCGGTCTCGCTTTGTCCTGTTCTTTGGTGATCGCCATCGTCTTCATTCCTCGCGGCAGGCCAGGAGGGATTCGAACCCACAACCCGCGGATTTGGAATCCGCTGCTCTACCAATTGGAGCTACTGGCCTAGGAGATAGTGTGGGGGTGGCGGGGCGGGACCAACTAACGAGCCAAAGGCTCGACCGGGATTCCGAAACGCCGCCAAACATGCCGACCAGCAACACCGCCCTACCGCATCTTCTCTTGGGCCACCGCCCATCTTACTTCAGTTCGCTCTACTTCGATTCCTTATGTTCCGTATGCCGGTTGCAGTTACGACAAAATTTTCTCAACGCAAGCCGCTCCTGCCGACCGGTCTTCTTTGCCTTGGTGGTTTGATAGTTTCGCGCGCCGCATTCCTCGCAAACGAGGGCGACCTTAACCCTCTTGTCACTCAATGATCTTCGAAATGACGCCGGCGCCAATGGTGCGACCACCTTCACGGATCGCGAAGCGCTGCTTTTCTTCCATCGCCGCCGGGGTGATGAGGTTGACCTTCATCTTCACGTTGTCGCCAGGCATCACCATCTTCACGTCGTCCGG
>CAJHXN010000462.1_pt1 | contig 15004 bp, 13 predicted proteins | sample 9198401 | NCBI WGS metagenome assembly CAJHXN01 (sample SAMEA7708334, study PRJEB35096) | sediment metagenome | biome: marine neritic benthic zone biome [ENVO:01000025]; feature: sediment [ENVO:00002007]; material: shallow marine sediment [ENVO:03000034] sea grass bed [ENVO_01000059] ... | reverse complement strand
GATCTCCTTCGCCGCCTCGCGGATCTCCTCTGGCGTCGTGCACGCTCGGCTTCGCGCCGTCCGAATGTCCACCTCGGCGAGGCGATCCTTGAAGAGAGCACGGTCCTCGGTGTCGCGGATCGACTCGACGGGCGTGCCGAGCACCTGGATGCCGTACTTGTCGAGCACGCCGCTGTCGTGAAGCGCGACGCCGCAGTTCAGCGCGGTTTGTCCGCCGAACGCAAGCGCGATCGAATCGACCTCCTCTTGGACGATGATCCGCTCCACGAACTCAGGCGTGACGGCAACTAGATAAATGCGGTCGGCGAGGTCGCCGCTGGTCTGAATCGTGGCGATGTTGGGATTGACCAGGACGGTCTTGACGCCCTCTTCTTTGAGAGCCTTGATCGCCTGCGACCCCGAATAGTCGAACTCGCCGGCTTGGCCGATTTGAAGCGCCCCCGAACCCAGCACGAGCGTTCGTTTCGGCTTCCTTGGTAGATACGCTCCGTACATGGCTCAGCGCCGCGCCTTGGCTCCGACGAGCCTGAGAAAATCATCGAAGAGGAACCCTGTGTCGGTGGGACCCGGGTGCGCCTCCGGATGGAACTGCACGCTGAAGTACGGGTACGCATTGGAGCGGACGCCTTCGTTGGTGCCGTCGTTGATGTTGACGAACCAGGGCTCCCAGTCCGAAGGGAGCGACCCGTCGCGGACGGCGTAGCCATGGTTTTGGCTCGTGATGTAGCAGCGTCGCGTAAGCAGGTCCTGCACCGGCTGGTTCACTCCGCGGTGTCCGTAGGGCAGCTTGTAGGTGTCACCTCCGGCCGCAAGTGAGAGGATCTGGTTGCCCAAACAGATCCCGAAGATCGGTTTTTCGAACCGACCGAGAAGCTGCCGAATCTGCTCGATGAGAGGCCCGAGGTCCTTGGGATCGCCAGGTCCGTTCCCGATGACGATGCCGTCAGCCTCGTGGGCGAGCCACGCGAGCTCGGAATGCCAGGGAGCCCTAGTCACCGTGGCACCTCGGTTGAGAAGCGATCGGATGATGTTGTCCTTGACCCCCACATCGACGACGAGAATCCGCTGGTCGCCACCCTCGTATCGAATGGGTTCGTTGGCAGCCACCGCGCGAAACACGTCGCTCGTCATCTCGATCGAGGCGGAGGGTTGTTTCGCTTCCTCGAGGGTCGAGCCGTCCGGCACGAGCCACCCGCGCATGGTTCCATGCTCGCGCAAGCGTCTCGTGAGCGTTCGGGTGTCGATCCCCTGCACTGCCGGGATCTGATCTTCTTGGAGCCAGGCATCGAGGGAGCGGTTCGCCGCGTGATGGCTGTGCTGATCGACGTACCCTTGAACCACGAGCCCTTGTACCTGAATCGCGCCCGACTCGTAGGGACGCTCAATCGATCCCTCGGGCCGTGCGGGTGGGACGCCATAGTTGCCCACCAGCGGATACGTCATCACGAGGATTTGCCCCTTGTACGAAGGATCGGTGAGCGTCTCCACGTATCCGGTCATGCCGGTGTTGAAGACGACCTCCCCGGCAGCAGGACGGCTCTCACCGAACGCTTGGCCTCGCAGCTCGGTGCCGTCTTCGAGCACTAGTGTTGCGCCGGGGGCGGACGCCATGACCAACAGGGTAGCCGAATGCTTTGGTCGCAGGCCACCCCTGCCGGGCCGGCCGCCGTGCGCGCGCTACGCGAAGACCACCCTCAAAACAGGGTGTAAATGAAGGGCGCCGCTGCCGTTCCGCCGAGGACCACCAGGAGGCCCAGCAGCAGAATCGAAATGATGATCGGGGCGAGCCACCACTTCTTGTTGGCCTTCAGGAAGCCGACGAACTCCGAGACGAGGCCCGACTGCTTGCCGGAGGCCTGGTCGAGGAAGTCGTTTTCTTTGTCGCCACTGTGCTTGTCGGTCATCGGGAGACCTCAATATTGATGGAAGTAGCTCTCTTTGTCACGCGCGGGCTCCGAATCGGCCCAATAGCTCGCGGCTTTGGGATCGTAGCGGCGGCGCATCGAATCTCGCCCGAAAAGCCGGAACACGAGCGCGATGGGCCCGATGATGAGGAAGTAGAGCGTCCCCATGATCACGTAGGACAGGACGAACCCAATCGGGAAGGCCAGGAGCGACAGCCCGACGTATAGGAGGCGGTTGGCCTTTGGGTAGACCAGCGAGAAAAAGAGCGCGAGCGTGCCGAGGGCCAGGAACACGCTGACGACCGTCATCCGGGCGTCTCCGAGCCCGAACGAGAAGATCAGCTTCTCGTAGTACGCGAGCAGCGCCAAGATGCCGAAACCCACGAACGCGATCACGCCGAATTGACGCAAGGTCTTGCGGTCGGGGTTGAGATTCAGTTCGACGAGCTTGCTCATGATTAGTCGAGCGCGAACTGTTTGAGGTAGGCGTCGCGGTCGATGACCTGCGCGTTGGGCTGCTCGGTCTTCTTCAAGACGAAGTTGTCGATCACGAGCACGTCCATGTTGGTGCCCATGAAGCAGCGGTACGCGTCCTCCGGCGTATTCACGATGGGCTCACCGCGCACGTTGAAGCTGGTGTTGATCAAGACCGGGCAGCCAGTCTTTTGCTTGAATGCCTGGAGGATGCCGGCAAATCGCGGGTGACGCTCGGCGTCCACGGTCTGGACGCGCGCCGAGTGGTCGACGTGCGTGATCGCCGGCACGACCGAGCGCTTTTGGTGAAGCTTGGCGAGCCCGGTGGCAGCCTCGTCGATCGGCAGGCGCTTTTCGTCTTTGACGGGTGCGACCAGAAGCATGTACGGGCTGTCTTCGTTTGGTCGCATTTCGAAGAACTCGTCGACGTCGTTGCGAAGAATCGCAGGTGCGAACGGCCGAAACGATTCGCGGAACTTGATCTTCAGGTTCATGGTGGACTGCATCTCGGAAGAGCGCGCGTCGCCGAGGATCGAGCGGCTGCCGAGAGCGCGCGGCCCGAACTCCATGCGGCCCGCCATGTGGCCCACCACGTTCTGCTCGGCGAGGAGCGTCGCAACTTCGTCACAAAGCGACTCCTCCGTGCCGAAGTGCGAATAGACGGCGCCCTGCGAATCGAGATAGGTTTTGATCTCGTCGTCTGAATAGTGAGGACCGAGAAGCGAGCCGTTCTGGACGTCTTTGCCGCGATTGTCGCGCGGGTTTTCGAGGAGCTGGTACCACGCGAACAGCGCTGCCCCGAGCGCCCCGCCGGCATCGCCGGCCGCCGGCTGAATCCAAATCTCGTCGAAGGGGCCCTCCCGAAGCACCCGGCCGTTGGCCACGCAGTTGAGCGCGACGCCGCCTGCCATGGTGAGCTTCGACATGCCCGTGACGTCGTGCGCGTACCGCGCCATGCGGAGGACCACTTCCTCCGTGACCGCCTGGATCGACGCTGCAATGTCCATCTCCCGCTCCGTGATGGCCGTTTCCGCAGTGCGCGGCGGGCCGCCAAAGAGCTCGTTCATCTTCGGCGAAGTCATGCGGTCGTGATAACAGAACGCGAAGTAGTCCATGTTCATGCGGAACGACCCGTCCTCTTTGAGGTCGAGGAGCTCGTCGAGAATCCGGTCTTTGTAGACGGGCTTGCCGTAGGGTGCGAGACCCATGAGCTTGTACTCGCCGCTGTTGACCCTGAACCCGGTGAAATAGGTAAACGCGGAGTAGAGCAGCCCAAGCGAGTGCGGGAACTTGAGCTCTTTGCGAAGCTCGATGTGATTGCCGCGCCCGACGCCGATGCTCCCGGTGGCCCACTCACCAACGCCGTCCATCGTGAGGATCGCGGCCTCTTCGAAGGGCGACGGGAAAAACGCACTCGCCGCGTGCGACTCGTGGTGTTCGAGGAAAACGAAACGCCCCTCGTACTCACCGCCGAGCCCGTTCCTGAGCTCGCGTGGCGTGTAGAGCTTCTGCTTCAGCCAGAGCGGAAGCCCCATCAAGAAGAGCTTGAAGCCGGAGGGCGAGTACGAGACGTAGGTTTCGAGGATGCGCTCGAACTTCAGCAGCGGTTTGTCGTAGAAGACGACCAGGTCGAGGTCGTCGCGTCCGATGCCCGCCTCGCGCAGACAGTAGTCGATCGCGTGCTGCGGAAACCGATAGTCGTGTTTCTTGCGAGTGAAGCGCTCTTCCTGCGCCGCGGCGACGATGACACCGTCACGGACGAGGGCTGCAGCGCTGTCGTGGTAGTAGGCTGAAATCCCGAGGATGTTCATGCTTGCTTTTACCGGCACGCAAACGTAGCGGACGGCGTCCTGGAAGCTAGCGAATTCGAACGCGGCCCGCCACACAGGGTCGGAGGGCACTCTGTTCGCAGAAATACAAATCGGGAGCTCCGGTCGCCTGAGGCGCGGACGCGAGCGTGCGGAACCCTCTATGCTAACTTGCCGGAACCGACTTTCGCCCGCTTGCCGGGGGGCCTCAGAACACGCGGAATGATTGAACGAGCGAAAACGTCACGATGAGCGAGCCGCCGGTAGCTCCGGCCGCAGACAGCGGCCATCTGAAGCGCAAGGCAGCGACCGGCGCCGTTTGGACGGTCTTGGGCATGGGGGGCGGAAGCGTCGTCCGCTTGCTGTCGAGCCTCGTTCTCACTCGATTGCTGCTCGAGGAGCATTTTGGCCTCATCGCCCTGGTCAACACGTTCATCACGGGTCTTCACCTCCTCTCGGACGTTGGCGTACGTCAGGTGATCGTCCAGAACAAGCGTGAAGACCGGGACTTCGTCAACACCGTTTGGACGATCAACGTCATCCGAGGCGTGATTCTGTACTTGATCGCGACGCTTCTCGCCCAACCTTTCGCGACGTTCTACGAACAACCGATCCTCGCGCCACTCATTCGCGTGGCAGCCCTTTCGGCTCTCGTCCTCGGTTTCATGTCGGCATCCTTTTTCACGCAGAGCCGACGCCTGAACCTCAAGCGACTCGTAGCGCTCGAGCTGGTGAGCGCGATCGTCGGGACGGCGGTGACGATCGTCTGGGCGGTGCTGAGCCCGAGCATTTGGGCGCTGGTCTGGGGCGGGGTCGTCACGGCCTGCCTTCAGACGATCCTGACCTACCTGTGGCTTCCTGGCGTTCGAAATCGATTCCGGCTCGAGAAGGAGGCGGCACACGCGATGCTCGGGTTTGGCTCGTGGATCTTCTTCAGCACGGCATTGACGTTCGGCGCCAGCCATCTCGATCGCCTCATTTTCGGCAAGCTCACCACGATGGCGATGCTCGGCATCTATAGCATCGCTGTAATGCTCTCGACGACGCTCGATCGGATCGTCACCAAGTTGGCCTCGAACGTCTTGTTCCCTCTATACAGCGCCAGCCGCTACTCTCAGCAGGACCTCGAGGGAACATATGCGTCGACGCGCAGGCCCTTGTTGGTTCTGGCGGGCTGGGTCGTCGCGGGGATCGCCGCGGGAGGGCCAACGATCATCCGTCTCCTCTACGATCCCCGCTACGGGGAAGCAGGCTGGATGCTGCAGATCCTGGTCTTCGCGGTGTGGTTTCGGGTCTTGGGCAGCGGAAACACAGCGGTGGCGCTGGCTGTCGGCCGGAGTGACTGGGTCGCGGCGGCGTCCCTCGGAAAGGTCGTGGGGATGGTGGGGTTCGTGTTCCTCGGCTACTCCACCTTGGGTTTTCCGGGGGCGGTCCTCGGCGTGACGGGTGCCTCAGCGACCAACTACGCCCTATCACTCGTCGCGGCCAAACTGCTGGGATTTCATGGCGGGCTCGTGGATTTCCAGTCCAGCGTTCGCGTTGCGGTCGCCGGAGTTGCTGGCTGGCTGGCCGTCCGATGGGTGACGAACGCGGGCTTGGACAATCCGCTTCTCCATGCGCTCGTGGTTTTCACCGTGGTGACTGTGTTCTGGGCCAGACCACTTCTCGCCGTGCTCGGTCAAGTGAAGCGAGGCAAGTCGATCTTTGGCAAGGGCGGGCAGGGTGAGCGGAGTCCGGCGGCCCACTGACAGCGGAAAGCCGCCATGTATACTGTCGCGCCATGGCGCCCTGCAGCGCTTGGCCTTTTCTTGGGCATACAGGGAGAGTTTATGAAGTTTCTCGTCACAGGCGCGACCGGACAACTCGGGCGGCAGATCGTCCTGGATCTTCAGTCGAAGCGCGTGTCAGTGGTCGCCGTAGGGCGGGAGCAACTGGATCTCGCCGAGCCGCAGCTCGTCTCCGATGTGATCGCTGGGTTCGCCGCAGACTGCGTGATCAATTGCGCAGCGTACACGCAAGTCGATCGTGCAGAAGACGAATCGGAGATGGCATTTCGGGTGAACCGTGACAGCGCAGGTGCGATCGCAGAAGGCGTTCGCAGGAGCGGAGGCCGCCTAATACACGTGTCGACGGATTTCGTCTTTGGGGGCGCGCAGTCGCATCCGTATCGTGAGGACGATGCTTGCGACCCGGTCGGCGTGTATGGTCGATCGAAATACGAAGGCGAGCTTGCAGTTCAGAGCGAGCTACCCGACGCGATCATCCTGAGGACGGCATGGATCTATGGTCTGCACGGGAACAACTTCATGTCGACCATGTTGCGGCTCGCGGCCGAGCGGGACGAGCTCACAGTGGTCGACGACCAAGTCGGGACTCCGACCGCCACCAGGGACTTAGCCGACGCTGTGTGGGCGCTCGCGCATACTGAAGCGTCCGGTGTATTTCATTTCACGAACGAAGGTGTCGCCTCCTGGTACGACTTCGCGCACACGATCGTGGACAGCGCGCGGGCGCTGGGAGCTCCGATTCGGACTCAGCACGTGAGACCGATTCCGTCGAAGGACTTTCCGACCAGAGCCCGGCGCCCACACTACTCGGTCTTGGACAAGCAGAGGATCCGTCCATTGCTGCCCGGACCGATCCCGCACTGGACCGAGAGCCTGAAAAAGACGCTCCGGGACCGGTTCGAAGCCTAGACCTCGAGGTCGAGCCACCACTTGGAGCCTCGGGCCCACTCGGCGAATTTCGTCACTCCCTCGGCGAGGTCGACCTTCGCCTTCCAGCCGATGACTTCGTGAATCCTATCGACGGCGGGAACCCTGCGCTCGATGTCTTCATAGACGCTGCCGTAAAGCTTCTCGGTATGAACCGGCTCGATTCCGATGTCCTCTCTACCGATGCTCTTCTTGCAGACGTCGACCGCGTCCGCGACCGAGTACTCGAACTGAGATCCGATGTGAAAAGTCGAACCGAGAGCTTTCTCGGACTCCATGAGACCAATCGTGGCGTCGACAGCCTCATCGATATACGTGAAGCAGCGCGTTTGTCTGCCGGAGTCATAAACCTCGGGTTGCTGTCCGAGCAGGATCTTCTGAATGGACCTACTGATGACGAAATAAGGGCGTTGAAACGGGCCGTAGACGTTGAAGTAGCGAGTGATGATCATTTTCAGGCCAGCATTTCGGGCGGACACGTTGAAGATCTGTTCGGCCAAGCCCTTGGAGACCCCATAGGCCCATCGGTCGACCTCGGGAGATCCATACACGCGGTCGGCGTTTTCTGGCCAAGGCGAGCTCGTGTTCCGGCCGAGCACCTCGCTCGTGCTCGTGAACAGCACCTTGACGCCGAGCTCTGCACAGATGTCTGCCACATTTGCCGCACCGTTGATGTTCACGTCTATCAGGTCACGAGTGCTCGAGATGTAGTTCTTGATGCCAACGACGCTCGCAAGATGAAAGACGCCGTCGACGCGATCGGAGATCTCTTTTCGGAGCGCAACGAGGTCCCGGACGTCGCCATGCCTTATGTCCACGCCAAGCGATCTGAGGTGCTCGAGGTTCTCGTCCTGCGAATAGGTGAGGTTGTCCATGATTACGACATCATCCCCCCTCTTCCTGAGCTCGGCCGAGATGTTGACGCCTACAAAACCACAGCCACCTATCAATAGATACTTAGACACGTTGCTTCTCCCTTTACACGCTGCGGAATTCGATATCACCTCGGAGCTGACCCTGCGACCCGTCGAGTCGGTGGCGAATCGCCTTGCGGCCATCAACTACCAATCCCGGTGCGGCGACGTGCTCGTTGATCAGACCGACGACGTTGGCTTGACGAAACTCGGAATGATTGCAGCCGAACACAGCCACGACCGCGTCTGAAAGGGCCGACGCGATCGAGTCCGCGATCTTGGCTCCTGGAAACGACGCCTTCGTCGCTTCGTCCTCGATGAACGGATCGTACACTGTGATGTTCGAGTACCGCCCGCGAAGTTGTTTGTAGAACTCGATCATGGGCGAATACCGCAGATCGCTCGTGTCGTCCTTGAACGCTAGGCCAACCAAAGCGATCTTCAAGTCGTCGCGGCTCTCAGCATCGACGTTCTCTCCGACCCATCCGTCGACCCAGCCGGCAACCATCTTCGGCATGCCCTCGTTCACGCGACGCGATCCGAGGACAAGCTGGCTGTCCCCTCCGGCAGCGTCGACGAGCGAAGCGAAGAAGAGAGGATCCTTCGTCAAGCAGCTACCCCCGACCCCAATCGAGCTCTGGAGAATATTCACGTGGCCCTGACCTTTCGGGAGACTGTTTGCCGCCTGGATGATTTCGTCCGAGGCAATTCCGTACGACTGCGCTACGATGGCAACCAGATTGGCCAGGGCGATGTTGACGTCGATCCAAAGGTTGTCCGCGAGCTTGACCAGCTCCGCGGCCACCGCGGAACCCATCTTGATTACGTCTACGCCCAACGTATCTCGCCAGAACTGAGCGATCGCTTCCTCGGCATCAGGCGACGACGAACCGACGACGATTGGAAGCGTCGCAAACTCCTGAACTGCCTTGCCTTCGGCGAGCCGTTCGGGAGAGAACGCGAGAAAGAAATCCTTCCCCGCCTGAAGGCCGGAAGCATCCTGCAAGATCTTTCCAAAAGTGCCCTCCGTGACCCCGGGGGTCACCGTCGACTTCAGGAGCACGATATCTCCGGGTTTGGTTGCCGACGCCAGCGCCCTGGCAACCGCGGAGATCGCACGCAGGTCGGGTTCCAGCTGATCACCGAGCGGAGTGCCGACAGTGACGAGCTTCATGTCCGCCTCCTTCGCATCGGCCATCTCCGTCGACGCTGTCAGCCGTCCATCATCCACGGCTTTGCGAAGCATCTCTTCAAGCTCTGGTTCGAAGAAGTGGGGTTTGCCCTTTCGGATGGAGTCGACGATGCTCTCGTTCGTATCCACACCGAAAACGCGGCAACCACGGCTCGCTAGGACGCTCGCAATGACGAGACCGACATAGCCAAGCCCAATAACCGCGACGTTGTAGGTCTTGCTCATGGAAACCGTTCTCCTTGTTCGAGGGCCTTCATGGGGAATCAAGGTCATCGAAAAACAGTGGATAGTCTTGCAGATCGAGTCCGCCGGGGCACTGGATTTGAAGCAGTTCGGGAGAGCTCATGATAGATGTATTGTTCTTCACAACCACCGATCTCGCCTGAGGTCCCACGGCGCGGGGCGGTCAACCCGCGTATCCAAAGTTGTCCTCCGCGTCGCGAAACGCTGGCAGGGCCTGATCCTTCGGCGACAGCAAAGGCTGGTCGATCGGCCAATCGATTGCGAGGTCGGGGTCGTTCCAAATGATCCCGCGGTCGGCCTCGGGCGCATACTCATGCGTGACTCGGTACGTCACGTCCGCCTTCTCGCTCAGGATCATGAAGCCGTGCGCAAATCCCTCCGGGACGTACAGCATGTTTCGCGCGTCCGCGGAGAGCACCTCCGCGACCCATTGCCCGTAGGTCGGAGAGCCGCGCCGGACATCGACCGCCACATCCAAGATCTCGCCGCGAACTGGGAGAACCAGCTTGCCCTGGGACCTGGGATCCAGCTGATAGTGAAGCCCCCGAAGCACGCCCCGACGCGACGAGTGAGAGTAGTTGTCTTGCACGAAGTTCGAGGGAATCCCATTCCGTGCAAATTCGGACTGCTTGTAGGTCTCCATGAAAAACCCGCGCTCGTCCGGGAACGTCTTCGCCGTGATGAGAATTACTTCCGGTATCTTCAGGGGCTGGAAATCGAATGGCATCTCGGTTTTCCTCGTGCAGGCGCTTCGCGACCCCGTGGGGCTCGGCGTGTCGAGACTCGCTACCCTAGCGCGCGGTAGCGACGCACGCACATCCTTCCCAATCTTCCGGGGCAGCTCATCCCCATTTGCCCGAGCACACACGCAGGAGTAATCTCGTTGTGCCTTTCATCTGTCGAGTGAGGCCCGCTACAAGCGCGAGCAACCTATCAGAGTATGTGGGCGCCCGCCGCCGCCGACCGACCGTATGACTCCCAGCCTAGCCATTCTTTCTCAACGCGGACTATCTACGCATGTGTCCAGATGTTGCGGCTACGAGTTCGAAGACTTCGTTCGTGCTGCTTTTCCTGGAACGAACCTGCACGTGCCGCACCCGAGCTCGTCGGCACGGACTGGCCTGAAGATCAAAGCGCGCTTCGCTCACAGCGGTTCCTTTGGTGGGGTCTTCGACAGTGTCTTCGCGACGGAACAACTCGGGGATCACGAGGTGCTGCTCGCGGTCATGGGGCAGGTACGGGATCTGGCGCTGCTAGGTACAGTCAAAGACTGGCGGCGCAACTCACGCTACGCGGTCTGCTGGCTGCACGAGCTCTGGACAGACGACATTCCTCGACTTCGCCGAATACTCCGCGTGCTGGAGCAGTTCGACTTGGTTCTGTGTTCGCTTTACTGCACCGCGGAGATGCTGCGCGAAGAGCTGCAGAATCCAGATGTCATCTACCTACCCCCGGGCGTCGATACGCTAGCATTTGCGCCAGCAACGGAGCCCTCGCTTCGGCCAATCGACATCACGAACCTCGGAAAGCTCGCTGACGCAACACACAAGAGTCTTCTCGAATATGTGAAGGAGACTGACGGATTCTACTTCTTCGATACCGAAAAAGGCGTGCGCGAAGCCCGGTCGCCCTCGGAGCATCGCTTTCGCTACGCCAACATTCTGAAGCGGTCGAGATATTTCTTGTGCCACTTCGCAAAGCTGGCATTCGAGGAAAGCGGAGGACAGCTCGAGTTTGGTCTGCGCTATTTCGAGGGTCTCGCGGCTGGCTGCGTAGTCCTAGGTTCACGCGAATCGAGGGCCGATTTCGACGAGTATCTCGGCTGGGAGGATTCCGTGATTGAAATGCCTTTCGAGTGCCCGAACGCCTCCGAGGTCCTGCAAATGCTAGACAAGGAATCAGATAGGCTTCGAGAGATCAGTGCTCGGAACGTCAGGCATTCTTTGCAGGGCAATGACCACGTACATCGCTGGCAAACGATTGTAAATAGATTAGGTTTGCCTGACCAATACCAGATGAGTCGAAGGCAAGAGCAAGTTGCCCGCAAGCTAAACGAGTTCGAGTATCCAGCTCGAGATTTAGTCTAGAGGGAACAACGGGATGGGCATTAGGAAGAACGCACGCGAAGAAAGTGCCGGTTACTTTTCGACCCGGCGAAACTTCAACGTAACGATCGCCGCGTTGCTGGTGGCCGCCTGCGCTAGGCTACCCGTGGGTTCGACGTCTGTTGACTCGGACCGCGGGCGCTGGATCCTCAACGAGCGAGACCACTAGCCTTGTTCGTCGACGTATCTGCTCTGGAAAGCGGCGCGGTGCTTCGCACTCGCGTGTGCGTGATTGGCTCCGGCCCCGCCGGCATGACGGCCGCGGTCACCCTCTCAAACAAGGGCTTCGACGTGGTTCTCGTCGAGGCCGGCGGCCGCTACAGGACGGCAGAATCACAGGCGCAGTTTGCCGGCGAAGTCGTCGGCGACGACTACTACGACCTTTCTACTGCCAGGCTCCGAATGTTTGGCGGAACTTCGAATCACTGGGGCGGGTACTGCATTCCGCTCGATGACCACGACTTCGAGCCTCATCCCCAATTCCCCGATACGGGATGGCCGATCTCCAGAAAGGACCTCGACCCCTACCTGGACGGTGCGTGCGAAGTGCTCGAGATACCCAACAGTTTTCCGGAAGAGCTCGTCACACCGACGCTCCGGCGAACCCGATTCCAGTTCAGCGCTCCCGTGAATTTTGGTTATAAGTACGATGAGCTCTGTACGAGCAGTGAGCGTCTGAGGGTTTGTCTCGAGTCGACGCTGGTGGACTTCAAGCTCGACGATCAGGCCATCAAGAGCGCAGTCGTCAAAGCAGCCGATGGCCGTGAATTTTCCGTCGATGCTGAGCTTTTCGTTCTCTGCGCGGGCGCAATCGAGAACTCGAGGCTTCTGCTGTGGATGAACCAAAACAACGGGGGCCGCTTAGTTCCGGAAAGTCGCACGCTCGGTCGTTATTGGATGGAGCACCCGCACGCAAACGTGGGCGAGATGCTCATCGAGTCAGAGCCCGAGTTCTTTCACGGTGGACCTCCGTTCACGCGCATGGCGAGTTTTTCGCTGACCAAACAGGCGCAGTACGACATGGGCGTGCTCAATGCGGACATGCTGGTCGAAGAGACGGCATACTCGTCGGAGACCAAGGGATGGATCGCCGATTTGCTGTGCTATGCGCCCGCTCTCGGTGAGCGTCTCATGGGCCTGTTCGAGAAGGATTTGGTTTGCGGTGCACGAATACGCAGCCACTGGGAACAACAGCCACTTCTCGAGAATCGTGTGACCCTCGACTCGAGCAAGTCGGACGACCTAGGCATACCTCGAGTCAAGTTGTATTGGAAGAAGAGCGAGGCGGATAGAACGACGATCGTGCGCACGGCAAACGAGTTTGCGCGCCAAATCGCGAACAGTGAGCTAGGTAGAGTTCGTCTCGTACGCTGGGTAATCGACGACGGCCCGATAACACCTCAGTCACGCATGGGAGGCTGGCACCACATGGGGGGAACTCGAATGAGCGACACGCCGGACAAGGGCATCGTCGACCCCAGCCTTCGTGTTCACGGAAGCCCGAACCTCTACATCGGCGGATCGTCCGTATTCCCTTCCGGTGGGTACGCGAACTCGACGCTGACGATCGTGCAGCTGTCGCTGCGACTCAGTGACGAAATCGAACGAAGACTCAGCTGATCCAGCGCAGCGATGAATCGAGCGCGAGAGGCTCCGCTATAGGTCTCGCGGCTGGCGGGCAATGGACACATACACCGCTGGCAAACGATTGCGGATAGACTAGGTTTGCCTGACCAATGCCATATGAGTCGAAGGCAAGAGCAAGTTGCCCGCAGGCTGAACGAGCTCGAGTATCCAGCTCGACACGTGGTCTAGAAATAACCGCAGGATGAACACCATGAAGAACGCGCGCGAAGAGAGCGGGGTCGCTGCTCGACTCGGCGAGAGTTCAATGCGAGGCTCGTCACGCCGTTGATTGCTGCATGCGCTCCGTTGCCGCTTGCTTCGGGCTCCAGCTCGGGTAGCGTCCGCTGGCCCCTCAACGAAGGAGATCAATAGCTGTGTTCGTCGAGGTGTCCGCTCTAGAAAGCGGCGCCGTGCTTCGCACTCGCGTCTGCGTAGTTGGTTCCGGACCTGCCGGCATGACAGCCGCGGTCGCCCTCGCAGAGAAGGGCTTCAACGTCATCTTGGTTGAGGCAGGCGGACGCCACTTGACAGCAGAATCACAGGCGCAGTTTGCCGGCGAAATTGTTGGCGACCCTTACTTCAACCTTTCTTTTGCCAGGCTTCGGATGTTCGGCGGAAGTTCCAACCACTGGGGCGGGTACTGCATGCCACTCGACTACCACGACTTCGAGCCTCATCCGCACTTCCCCGATACGGGGTGGCCGATTTCCAGGAAGGACCTCGACGCCTACCTGGACGATGCGTGCGAAGTGCTCGAGATACCGAACCATTTTGACGAAGAGCTAGTAACGCCATCGCTGGTTCGAACCCGATTGCAGTTCAGTCCTCCCGTGAGGTTTAATCTCAAGTATGATGAGTTCTGTCGGAGCAGTGATCATCTCAGGGTCTGTCTGAACTCGGCGCTTGTCGACTTCAAGCTCGCCGACCAGACCATCAAGAGCGCGGTCATCAAGGCGGCCGATGGGCGTGAATTCTCGATTGATGCTGAATGTTTCGTTCTCTGCGCGGGCGGAATCGAGAACTCGAGGCTCCTGCTGTGGATGAACCAAAACAACGGGGGCCGCTTAGTTCGGGAAAGCCGCACGCTGGGCCGGTATTGGATGGAACACCCACATGTAAACGTAGGCGACTTCATCTTAGAGACAGGACCCGAATTTTTCCGTGATGGAGCTCCGTGGGGGTCGCATCAGGCGAGTTTTGCACTGACTAAAGAGACCCAGTTTGACTTGGGGCTGCTGAACGCTCCCATGCTAATCGACGAGCAGCCGTACGAGGCGACGAAGGCATTGATCGCAGATTTGTTGTGCTACGCCCCTGATCTCGGTAAGCGCCTAATGGGCTTGCTCGGCAAGAATCTAGTGTGCGGTTCCCGAGTGCGAAGCTACTGGGAACAAGAGCCACGTTTCGAGAACCGTGTAGCGCTCGATTCCACGAAGTCGGACGACCTCGGCATCCCGCGAGTTAGGTTGCATTGGAAGAAAACCGAGGCCGATAGAAGGACAATCGTTGGCACGGCTACGAAATTCGCGCGTGAGATCGCGAACAGTGAGCTCGGTAGAGTCCGTCTGGTCGACTGGATCTTGGACGATGGCCCCATAGCGCCCCAGGAACAAACGGGAGCGTGGCACCACATGGGGGGAACTCGAATGAGCGACAGCCCCAATCAGGGCATCGTCGACCGAGACCTTCGTGTCCATGGAACCCAGAACCTGTACGTCAGTGGTTCGTCCGTCTTTCCTTCGGGGGGGTATGCCAATCCAACGCTGACCATCGTGCAGCTGTCGCTGCGACTCAGTGACGAAATCGAACGAAGACTCAGCTGATCCAGCGCAGCGATGAATCGAGCGCGCCACGCTCGATCAAGCCCCGCACGGTTTTTAGGCGATAATAGCGCGGTCCGAGGAACTCGTCCTCGTTCAGCCCGGCGGCCGTGTACGCATTGTAGAGCTCCTCGATTCCCGCTCGCAGCGTCCAGCCGGCAGTGAAGCCCGGAAGCTTCTTCTCGGCTTTGGTGAAATCGCGCG
>CAJHXN010000607.1_pt1 | contig 15049 bp, 12 predicted proteins | sample 9198401 | NCBI WGS metagenome assembly CAJHXN01 (sample SAMEA7708334, study PRJEB35096) | sediment metagenome | biome: marine neritic benthic zone biome [ENVO:01000025]; feature: sediment [ENVO:00002007]; material: shallow marine sediment [ENVO:03000034] sea grass bed [ENVO_01000059] ... | reverse complement strand
TGTGCGAAACGTTGAACGTCGTCGACGGGGCCTCCTGCAACCAAGGTGCCGGGACGTGCATGGGCGGCACCTGTGTTGATTCGGACCTGTGCATGAACGTCCAATGTCCGGACCTCGGCGAGTGTCAAAACAACCTCTGCAATCCAGGCAATGGCATGTGCGAAGCGTCGAACGTGGCCAACGGCACCTCGTGCAACCAGGGTGCCGGGACCTGCATGGATGGCACCTGCACCCAAAGCGCGACGACGCTTGCTGTCGACAAGTCCGGTCCGCCAGCTGCCTTCACCGGCCAGGAGCTCGTGTTCACGATCGAGGTGTCCAACTCTGGCGCAGACACCGCCACCAATGTCGTCCTCGTCGACGACCTGCCCGATGAAGGCGCATTCGTGTCAAGCGATCCGGCTGGTTCGCTCAGCGGTGATACACTCACTGTCGACCTGGGTAACGTCTTAGCCAGCAGCTCCGTCGTGGTCACCGTCACATGGCAGACGCCCGACAGCGAGACCATGCTGACGAACACTGCGGAGGCCTCAGCGGATAACGCCGCGACGGCCACCGATAGTCACGTGGTCGATGTCGGCATCCTAACGGGGATTACTGGCGGCGTCACAGCTGCCGGCACGGGACTGCGGCACCGAGACAACGGCGACATCACCATTGTCGGTGTTCCTGCGGGTGCGGTTGTGACGCGGGCGGTGCTCGTGTGGGCGCTGCTCTATACGAGTCCCGTTCCGGGCAACCAGATTACCTTCGAAGGCCAGGTGATCACCGCTGACCTTACCCAGACGATCAGCACAGACCTCTGCTGGAACGATACCGCTACAATCGGCTACGCCGCCGATGTCACCGGTTTGGTGTCGGGCAACGGGGTCTACGCGGTGACCGACCCGATCAACGGGATCATCCGTGAAGACAGTAACCCGATCCCGGAGTTCCCCGTAACCGACGGAGCGACCTTGTTCGTGTTTTATGGCGGGCCTGGATTTGACGACCAGGTCTTGTCGGACTTCAGTTACTCGGCTGAGAACACTACGGCAGGCGCGGCCGACAACGTGCGCAGCTTCACCGATATCAACAGCATAGGAGGACCCGCCACGCTCATCCTAGCCGGCCCCGACGGGCAGGCCTTCAATGAGGAAGTGCGGGTGACGGGATCTGCAGTGCTCAATTTCGACGACTCCTGGGACGGAAGCGACCCACAACAGGGGGCGCCGGCCTTCTTTCTCGTCGGCGGGAGCCTCTGGGATACCGACATCCACAATGTGAGGAGCGTACTGCCAGCCGGACAGACAACGCTCGACATCAACCTTGGTGTGGGACCCGACTGCGTCGGGCTTTCGGGCGTTGCACTGCAGGTCGCGCAGTAGACTAAGCATCGCTTGACGCACCGACTCGGCGAAGCTACGCCTGGCTTCCAAGTGCGGGTGTAACTCAGTGGTAGAGTGCGACCTTCCCAAGGTCGAGGTCGAGAGTTCGAATCTCTTCACCCGCTCCAGCTACCACGTCTCTTTGAAGGGCCGAACGTCTACCTCGAATGACCAGGCCGATTTGGGCTGGGTTGCGAGGTGGTACACCGTCTCCGCGATGTCGCTGGGCCTCAAGTGAGTCCCTTCGTCGCCCGCCTGGTCATCGGTGCCAATGCCGCCGTCGACGATCACCAACGCCACGTGAATCCCTTCGGGCCCGAGCTGGCGGGCAAACGACTGAGCCAAGCTGCGTTGCGCGGCTTTTGCGGAGGCAAAGGCCGCGGTGAACGGCTTTCCGCGCAGGGATGCGGTGGCCCCGGTGATGATGATCACGCCTTTCCCCTTCTTTCGCATGGGCCCCGCCACCTCGCGAGTGCTCTGGAGAAGGCCGCGCACATTGATCTGCCATCCCTTTTCGAACTCTTCGTCTGGCACGTCATCAAACGTTCCAAACTGCCCCGAACCAGCGTTATAGAGAAGCACATCGACATCGCCAAGGTCGGCGCGCACCTGGGCGAAGGCCTTCTTGATCGCGGCTGGGTCGGTGACGTCGCAAGGATAGGCCTTGCCTCCGAGATCTTTGGCAAGGCCGGTCGAGTAGTCGGTCGAGCGGGAGAGAAGCGCGACCGCGTAGCCCTCCTTGGCAAAGCGAGAAGCAAACGCCCGCCCGTTCTTCGGCCCGATCCCGATGACAACACAAACCGGCTTTCCCATATGGCCCTACTCCCTCACACTGACACTGACACTGACACTGACACTGACACTGACACTGACACTGACACTGACACTGACACTGACACTGACACTGACACTGACACTGGCACTGGCACTGGCACTGTCGCTGGCACTGACACTTACACTGGCACTGTCGCTGACACTGGCACTGTCGCTGACACTGCCGCTGTCGCTGACACTGCCGCTGGCACTGGCACTGACACTGCTGCAGTCTCTAGGCCCGCGCCTGCTGCTGCACCGTCCCTCCCGCATAGAACGCGGCGATCTCCTTGGCGTACTTATCGTTTACGACATTGCGCTTCACCTTGAGGGTCGGGGTGAGCTCGCCGCCATCCACGCTGAAGACCGTCGGCAGGATGTGGATCTTCTTGATGGTCTGGTATCGGGCTACTTTCGCGTTGCAGGTCTCTTGCATTCGCTCCTCGATGAAGCCCTTCACGTCTGGGCTCTTTGAGGCAGTCGCGACGTCCGTGAGGCCCGAAATCCCGGAAGCCTCCTCAAGCGCTGGCAGCGCCTCGGGGTCGAGCACGATGAGCGCAGAGAGAAATGGTTGCCGGTCGCCGACGACCACGGCCTGGCCGACGCCCGGAATCGCCTGCAGGTACCCTTCCATTTCGGCCGGGGCGACGTTCTTGCCTCCCGCCGTGATGATCAGATCCTTTTTTCGACCTGTGATCGAAATGAAGCCCTCGTCGTCAATTCGACCGAGATCTCCGGTCTGCAGCCAGTCCCCTTGGATGTAGAGCTCGGCCGTCTTGTCAGGAAGACGGAAGTAGCCCTTCACCATGTTCTCGCCCCTCAGCAGGATCTCACCATCTTCCGCGATCTTCGCCTCGACGCCGGGGAGTGGCTTGCCGATCGTCCCAAATTTCGGTTCGCGGTACGGTTGCACCGACGCAAACGCCGTGGTCTCCGTCATGCCGTACCCCTCGTGAATCGGAATGCCAATCGACGCAAAGAACTCGAGCGTCGATGTCGAGATCGGCGCCGCACCGCTCAACGCGATGTCAAGGGCGTCTAAGCCGAGCGCGTCCTTGATCTTGGAAACGACGAGCTTGTTAGCAAGCCGACGCGAAAAACTCGAAACGGGACGCCCCGTCGCGGACTCTCGTTTGAACGCGGCGAGCTCGGTGTCGCGCGCCCAGCTGGCCAACTTCGCCTTGATGCCCGTGGCCTCTGCCATCTTCCCGCGGAGCGCGGCCTCGAACTTCTCCCACACTCGCGGCACGGCGAGGAACATCGTTGGATGCACTTTGACGAGGTAGTCTTTGATCTGCGTGAGATCGCGGCAAAAATACGACTCAGAGCCGATCGTGAGCCCGGAGAAGTTGAGCATCCCTTGCTCGGCGGCATGACACAACGGAAGATAGCTCACGTACCGCGTTTCACGCTCGACGAGGGTCGGAAACACCGCCTTGACGGCATCGCCGATGAGCTCGATCCCGCGGTGGGTGAGCATGGCACCCTTGGGAAGGCCGGTGGTCCCCGACGTGTAGATGAGCAACGCGACGTCGTCTTTGTCGACAGCGGCAAGTCGTCCGTCGAGCGCCGAGTCATCGACACTATCGCCGAGCTTCATCAGTTCGGCTAGCGTATGGACACGCGGATCGTCCGAGCCAAGGTCGTCCATCGTGATGATGTGTTCGATCGTGCTGCCGCCATCCGCGATCGTGAGATACTTGTCGAGCTGATCTCGTTCATCGCAGATCACGATCTTCGCCTGAGCGTTGTCGACGATGTACGCCATTTGGTCTGGCAAAAGGGTCGTATAGAGCGGAGCCGGGATCCCTTGAGCCGCGTTGATGCCGTGCTGGCAGATCACCCAGTCAGGTCGGTTCTTTCCGACGATTGCGACGCAGCTCCCGGGCTCGAGGCCTAGAGACATCAGCCCCTTCCCAACGCGCCGAGTGCCCGCCCAAAACTCTGCCCATGTAGTGCTCTCCCAAGTGCCATCGGACTTGAGGTCGTGAAGCGCGTGCGCGCTGCCTTTTGTATTCGCCCAGTGCTCAATCTTCCAGAGCATCGTTCCTTCGAGGGTCATGACCCCGAGACTACCACAGGACGATTCTTAATTGCCCAGGTTCCGGACGACGGCGACGAGCGCTTCCACGACTTCTGGTTTACCCGTGAGATCGGGGTTCGGAGGCATGAGAGGGCTCAGTCCCACCGCGGTCCCGCCGCCGATGATGATCTTCTTGATGTGCTCATCGGTGACCGATTTTTGCCACTCGGCAGATGTATAGTCGCGCGGCTTCGGGTTGAGGGCTGCGGAACCGGGCCCATCTCCCTTGCCTTGCTCCCCGTGGCAGGTGACGCAGCGTGCCTTGAATATTTCTTCGGCCTCGACTGCAGGATCTTTTGCAGCAACCGGCTCCGGGGCGGGGGTTGGCTCGGCTTTGACAGGGGCCTCTTGAGGCTCGGCCGGAGCCGCATCTTTGGATGTGCATCCGAATGCCGCGAGGCATGCGACCAACACCGCGACGTAGATCCCTTCTTTACGCATAGGTTCTCCTTTGAGGGGGTCTATAGATCCATTCCGAACACCCGGAAAGCCCTCATTCATTCCCTGTAGAGGTAGCTGAGGACGTCATCGCGGGAGAGGATTCCGACGATTCGCGTTCCGTCTAAGACAGGAAGTCTTCCGATATTGTGAGCTTTCATCTGCTCGAACGCCTCGCTCAGCGGAGTGTCCGGCCGAGTTGTGCGGACTGGATGCGCCATACAACTAGACACGGTCAGTGAATCGCGACCGTCGCGCTTCGCCCGTTCGACATCACGCCGGGAGATCATGCCGACGAGACTCCCGTCTTCCACAACCGGGGCGCCGGCATGGTGCCACTCATGAAGCGAGTGCCCAAGCTCACCAAGCGGCGTGCGGGGCGTCACGGTGTGCACGGGGCTCGACATGAGGTCACGCACGACCTCGGGACGGCTGCAAGCCTTCTCGATAGCACCGTGAAGCCGGGAAACCGCGTTTGCCAGCGAGCCCTCGCGAACCACCGCCGATCCAGCACCTGGATGGCCGCCGCCACCGAGCTCGCTGAGAACCCGACCGACCATGACTGCATCGGATTGCGAGCGCCCAATGATGTGCGTCTTGTCGTTTGGAAGTCGGTACACACAAAACAGGGCGTCATGAGGCACCATGCGAAAGGCTTCGGTAGTGACGCGTGCAAGCTCAGCCGGCGCTTCTTCGATCGCCAGCGCGGAAACCCCGACACGAGTGCCGAACGTAGGAACCTCCTCGACTCCGTCGACGATCTCAACTAGGAGCGTGCGTTCTGCGCTGTCTAGCGGGGGTCTGAGAAACCGCTGCAGTAGTCCGGGCCGGGCCCCGTGGCCAAGGAGCCATGCCAGCGCCCTCGCGTCTCTTGAGCTTGTTCGGGAGTACCCAAGCGAGCCGGTATCTTCATGAATACCAAGTGAAAAAAGCGTCGCTTCTTCACGGTCGATGTCGGCATCTCGTGCGGCAAGCTCTTCGACCACAAGAGTTGTCACGGCCCCGACCGGCTGCACGTGCTCCTCATCCGGCCGCAAGTCGTCGGGGGCGCTCGGGTGATGGTCCCAGACGACGATTCGGACACTTCTTGGCTTCCCCGTCGCTCGCTCGAGGACTTGTTCAACGTGATGGAGCCTGCCCCTTCGTCGCACATCAGTCACGATCAACAGATCCACGGTCGAGAGATCGATATCCTGGCAATGTCGCGCAACAAAGCGGTTGCTGTGCAAGGTCAAGTACTGGTGAACATTGGACGCAAACCCACCGCCAACGCCAATCTCCGCGCCGGGATAGAGTCTCTGAAGACCCACACAAGATGCCAGCGCGTCAAAATCGGCCGTCTCATGGGTGGTGATCAGTTTCACGCAGGTTCCAACGTCTCCTGGAGCACGCGCAACAGATCCACGTAGCTCACGATGCCGAGCAAGTCGCCGGTGTCGACGTCGGCCACGGGGATGGCGCCTACCCGATGCAACAACATGAGCTCTGTTATCTCCCGGGCGGAAGTCTCGGGGCTCACCTTGATCGGGCTCGTGTTCATGAAACTGCTCACCGTTGCGCTTCGTGCGTTTTCGACAGCGTCGATCTCGCCTTCTTCGTCTGTCCCCCAAAAGCCCCGGAGATCTCGGTCACTGATGATCCCAACCAGCTCAGCGCCGCGAACGACGGGCAGATGCCGAACGTCGAGCTCGTACAGCAGGCCAAGCGCTTCGGCCACTGACATGAGCTCGGTCGCAGTCACCGGGTCCTCGGTCATGATGTCTTTTGCGAGCACGTAAGTCTCCTCTCCTTGACGATGTACGACGCGGGTTAGAACATTGGGAACGGCAGGGTCGATCTCACCGCCTCGAAGTCCCGAATCAGCTTCAAGGCAGCTACGACACCAATTAGAGTGCAGAAATTGGCGAGGACCAGCCCCCAGCCGATCGATCGCAGATTGCGAGCCGAGGGGCGCGCCATCGCAATGACCGCAACGACGATCGCGATGGGGAGCGCCGCCGTCAGGATCCACAGCGAACCACGCGGAGCGAATGGCGCAGCGGCCCCGATCCCGATCACGACGACACAAGCAAAGATGAGCAGCACGCGCGTCACCCAAACCCGCCGCAGCTCCTCGTCGGTTTTTGCGCGAGTGCCCGCGACGGTAAATCGTACGACCGAGGTTCCCAAGAGCGAGGCCACCAGCCAAATCGCGACGACCGCTATCGAGGAGGGCACGCTCAGCCCTGATGCAAGGCCCAACGGCAGAGCGATGGACGACAGGGTGGCAGCAGCCATCGTCTCGCCCATCCCACTTCGCTCGAGCCCTTCGATCGCCATCATGATGACACCGACCCCGAGCAGTAAGGGCAAGACGATCGCGTACTGAGCTTGCGGCGGGGCGAGCCAGAGCCCCGGAATGCCTGCAGCGATCGCGACCAGCATCAAGAGGATCAACGCTCGGCGCGCGCGACCGCCTTGCTCGCGTTGCGTACGGGCGCCCCGCTGACCAAACATCACCAACAAAGGCTCGTTCATGATGAAGCAGGCGATCGCGGCGATCGCCAACAGCCACGAAGAGGTGGTCGGCGTGCCTCCTAAGAACACAGCTGCCATCGGAAACAAGAGCTCTGCATACGCGCCGTGCTCTCGAGGAATCATCTTGTGCTCTCGAGCCTTGGAGCGCTTGACCGATGGAATCGGCGAACCGAAGGAGTCGGACATCGCATCTGTATTTCGCGAAGACATATCCCCTCGACAGGAAGAGCAAGGAGCGTACCAGCGATTGAAAGCACATCCTTGTAGTTCGGTCCATCCGAACCCCTGCATTTTCTGCGTCTACCGAAGCGCATCGCGCAAGCACTGCGTATTCGGGTATAACCATGCTTCTGATGTTTCGGCATGCCAATTGTGGCCTGTCCATCGGTATGGACGACCCTAAGGAGCGGCTATGTGGACGGCGGTGATCGCGGGGGCGGTAGCGGGTGCTGCCTCGATCCCGCACTGCACGGCAATGTGTGGGTCGTTGGCCGCGTATGCGTGCAGCGGTTGCCCAGGCTCGTCCGGGCAGGCGCGATATCAGCTCGGTAGGTTCATCAGCTATTCGGTGCTGGGGGCCACCGTTGGCGCAATTGGTGGCGTAACCGCTGTCTCTCTTCCCGGAGCGTGGGGAAGTGCGCTCTTGAGTTGGTCGCTCGCCTTGGGGCTTGGGCTCGCGGCATATCGCCTGTGGCGTCAACCGAAGGAACCGCTCGTCACGCTTGGGACCCAACCAACTGTCGCGCCTCGCCCGCCGCGTCCCGGGTGGGTTTCTGCCCTGAGTCGTCACCCCTTCTTTGTGGGCTTGGCGACAGCGCTGCTCCCTTGCGGTGCGTTGGCCACAGCAGCTCTCATCGCGGCTTCCACCGGGACGGCTCTGCTCGGGGCGTTGAGCATGCTTGCGTTTTCCGTGGTGAGTGGGGTGGGATTGATCGGTGCAAGTTGGCTTTTCGATCGGTTCGCACGTCGGCCCAAGGCTTCAACGGCCAGGGGGATGGCGGTGGTGCTTGCGCTTGGTGCGATCGTATTCATCATTCGTCCCGTGCACGCCTTCCAACACGGCGCTCATGGAGCCTCTCACACGTCGGCCGAATCCGCGAATGCGCCTCACCATCACGCGGACGCACCGTGACCGCCGCCCAACGCGCAACGCGTGAAATCCCCATGGGGCAAACTCCGGTATCGGTCGGACGTTGTGTTCATTGCGCACAGCCGTTACTTAGCGGCACATTCGCGCCGTATTGCTGTCGTGGCTGTCGGGCGGTTCACAAGATTCTCACCAAGGCCGGACTAACGAGATACTACGAGCTACGACAGGGCCCCGGCCTGCCGCCCGCGGACATCGAGGCGCGGCGGGTCGATCACAAATGGCTAGAGCTCGTCGAAAGAAACCGCAGCGACGAAAGCGGCAGCTACCGAGTCGTGCTCGACATCCAAGGCATTCACTGCAGCGCATGCGTGTGGCTGATCGAAGAGCTTTTCCGACGCCACGGCGGAAGCCAGTTGGGCGTGATGTCGATCAATCCCGCACTCGGTCGCATCGATCTCCAGGTTTCGGCGGATTTCCCGCTGGCCGCATGGGTCGATTCGGTCGAGGAGCTCGGCTATGTGCTTGGAACTGCAAAGACCAAGCCCGACGCACGCCGATCGGACGATCTGCTCCTACGCGTGGGGATCTGCACCGCTCTTGCGGCCAATGTGATGATCTTCTCGGCCGCGATCTATGTTGGTCTACGAGAAGGCCCGATCTACGAGCTCGTCAACCAGCTCAGCTATGCGGCGGGAGTGGTGGCGGTTTTGGTGGGTGGATCGGTCTTCATCGGGTCGGCAACCCGCGCACTGCGGCAGCGCATGTTGCACCTCGACGTTCCCATTGCGCTGGCGGTCGTGCTTGCGTTCGCCGGCTCGACGTGGTCGTTCTTCTTCGCCTCGGGCGACGCAATCTACATGGACACGCTCACGGTATTCGTCACGTTGATGTTGGTCGGACGATGGCTCCAGCAGCGTATGCTCGAACGCAATCGAGCGCAGCTGCTAGCGGATGATGGCACCGAGCGCCTCCTCACCCGAGAGGTGAAAGACGGCGTCGTGAGAATCGTCCCCTGCATCGCGATCCGCGAGGGCGACCGTCTGCTCATCGCCCAAGGAGACCTGGTCCCGGTCGATCTTCGAGACACGGACAATTCCGCAAGCTGCTCACTCGATTGGATCGACGGCGAAAGCACGCCGCGGACCTTCAAAAGGTCGGACACCATTCCGGCCGGTGCCTTCAACGTGGGCGGACGCGCATTTTCGGGCATCGCAGCAAGTGATTTCTCCGCATCGACCGTGGTGGGCCTGCTCGGCGACGACCCCGCGCGAAAAGACCGTGGTCCAGTTGCCACCCCGTGGTGGTCGCGTCTGTCTCGCTACTATGTGCTGGGCGTGATCGCACTAGCCTCGACCGCGATCGTTCTTTGGTGGTGGTTGGATGGTCCGCTCAGAGCGATCGAGGTCGCCACAGCGGTATTGGTGGTGACTTGCCCGTGCGCTTTCGGCATCGCAGCGCCGCTGGCCTACGAGCTGGTGCTGACGAAGCTTCGCCGTGCGGGAATCTTCATTCGGGTGAGCGACTTCCTGGATCGGGTTCGCACGATCACCCGAATCGTCTTTGACAAGACCGGAACTCTGACGACGGGGACTCCGGTCGTCGACGACGTCGATGTCCTTGCAGGCCTTTCTGATCTCGAAATCACCATCCTCTACAATATGGTTGTGCGCAGCGCCCACCCGAAGAGCGTGGCCGTGCGTCGCGCTCTCGAGGGACATCAATCGGCACGATTCATCGAGCTCGAAGTCCAAGAGCACACAAGCCGTGGGATCTCTACAGAGCACGCAGGTCACGTGTATCGACTTGGCACGCCCAAATGGACCGGCGAAAGCGTGTCCTCTGAAGAAAGCGATGTCGTCTTCACCGTCGACGGTCGAGTTGCCGCCAACCTGAGCACGAGCGAACAGCTACGCCCGGACGCGCGACACGAAATCGATCGTCTCGCGGCCGAGGGCTACGAGCTTGCGATTCTGAGCGGTGATGATCCGATCCGTGTCAAGGCACTCGGCGCCGCCTTGGAATTGCCCGAGGACGTATGCCTCGGCGGACAAAGCCCTCAAGAGAAGGCTGTCTACGTACGCGGGCACGAACCGGCACGAACCTTGCTCGTGGGCGACGGTTTGAACGACCGTATTGCCATGGAAGTGGCGGCCTGCTCAGGAACACCCGCAGTGAATCGACCGTTCATGGCCTCACGTTGTGATTTCTACTTCGTGTCTCCGGGGCTTCGTCCCGTTGCGCAAGTTTTGCATTCATCGGAGGACCTCGCGCAGGTGCTGCGTCGCATCCTCGCATTCGCGATTTCGTACAATTTGGTCGCGGTTTCCCTCGCGATGGCCGGGCTCATGAAGCCTTGGATCGCAGCCGTACTCATGCCACTTAGCTCACTCCTAACCCTCGGGTACACCATGATTTCGCTGTCCCGTTGGAGCGCGAAATGGAAATCCTGATCTTGTTGATCTTCGTATGCCTCGCTCTCGTCGGTGCGGCAGTGGGTTTCTTCGCATGGACAGTGAGACAAGGAACGTTTGATCACGCAGACAGATTGGCGCTGCTTCCACTTGACGACGACAGCGCAGCGACCCCAATCGACAAGACGGAAAAGGAAGAGGATGGAAACCCAGCGAATCGTCTATAACGATAGAGTCGTCCGCCAGTTTTTGTGGGCGTCGGTGCTGTTCGGCATCGTTGGCATGCTCGTCGGGCTGCTCATCGCGCTCCAGTTGGCGTTTTGGCCCGCAAACATGGCGCCCTTCCTGTCGTTTGGCCGTCTGAGGCCGTTGCACACGAACGCGGTGATCTTTGCGTTCGTCGGCAACATGCTGTTTTCGGGCATCTACTATTCAACCCAGAGGCTGACCAAAGCGCGGCTCGCGTCGGACTTGCTGTCGTCGATTCATTTCTGGGGGTGGCAGCTCATCATCGTTGCCGCCGCGGTCACCCTCCCCTTGGGAATCACGGCCTCGAAGGAATACGCCGAGCTCGAGTGGCCGATCGATATTGCGATTGCCGTGGTTTGGGTCGTCTTTGCAGTGAACTTCTTTTGGACGTTGGCGAAGCGACGCGAAAAGCACCTCTACGTGGCCCTCTGGTTTTACATTGCGACGATCATCACGGTGGCCGTGCTGCACATCGTCAACAGCTTGGCGATACCAGTCGGCCCGCTCAAGAGTTACTCGGTCTTTGCGGGCGTCCAAGACGCGCTGGTCCAGTGGTGGTACGGGCACAACGCCGTCGCCTTTTTCCTGACGACGCCAATCCTCGGGATTATGTATTACTTCCTTCCCAAGGCGGCCGAGCGCCCCGTGTTCTCGTACCGACTCTCAATTGTCCACTTCTGGGGGCTGGTCTTCATCTACATCTGGGCGGGCCCGCACCACTTGCTCTACACGGCCCTCCCCGAGTGGGCGCAAACGCTTGGCATGATTTTCAGCCTCATGCTTTGGGCGCCGAGTTGGGGCGGCATGCTGAACGGTTTGCTCACGCTTCGGGGGGCCTGGGACAAGCTCCGTACCGACCCCGTGCTCAAGTTCTTGGCGGCGGGTGTGACCTTTTACGGTATGGCGACGTTCGAAGGACCGTTGCTCAGCATCAAGAGCGTGAGCGGACTTGCGCACTACACGGACTGGATCATCGGTCACGTGCACAGTGGTGGCCTCGGTTGGAACGGGCTGATGGCAGCCGGCATGTTCTACTGGCTCATTCCACGCCTCTATGGGACCAAGCTACACTCGGTTGCAGCGGCGAACTTCCATTTCTGGATCGCCACGGTCGGGATTCTTCTTTACGTCATCGCCATGTGGGTGGCGGGTATCACCCAAGGTTTGATGTGGCGCGCGATCAGCGAGACGGGTGGCCTCCTCTACCCGAGCTTCGTTGAAACCCTCATCGCGATTCGACCCATGTATTGGGCCCGATTGGTCGGCGGACTGCTGTTCTTTGCCGGGTTCTTGCTCATGGCGTGGAACCTGATCAAGACAGCCACGACTGGCTCGGCCGTGAACGGCGAGCTCGAGGTGGCCGTGATCACCGAGCCGCGAGCACGGGCCATTCCCTGGCCTAAGCTGATTTTCGGTCAGCCGGTCGTGGCTTCCATTGCGGTGCTTGCCCTTCTGTTCGGGACGGTCTTGTTCGATGGAGCGATGGCCACGCTTCTTGCCATCGGAGCGTTGTTCTGGGGCGTCGCAGCGATCGCGATTGCGATCCGCGATCGCGACGATCCGAACAAAGTCCCCTGGCACCGAGCGATCGAAGGCCGTGCCGGTGTATTCACGGTGTTGGTGGTCATCGGTGTGCTTGCGGGCGGAGTCGCGGAGATCATCCCCATGCTGATCTCGGTTCCGGAGACGATCCGCACCACCAAGAACGTCCCGTATACCGCGCTCGAGCTCGAGGGGCGGGACGTGTTCGTTCGAGAGGGTTGCTACACGTGTCATTCGCAGATGATCAGACCGTTCACATGGGAGACCGCACGCTACGGGAAAGTCTCGGAGCTGGATGATTCGATTTTCGATCACCCATTCCAATGGGGGTCACGGCGCATAGGGCCGGACCTCGCACGGGTCGGCGGCAAGTACGCCGATGTTTGGCACTACAAACACATGGTCAATCCCCGAGAGATCTCTCCCGGCTCAAACATGCCCGCGTATCCCCATCTCTCACAGGAGGCGATCGACTTCTCCCGCACATCCGTGAAGCTCCGCGCGATGCGAAACATCGGGGTCCCGTACAAAGCAGATCAGATCCAGACCGCGGAAGAAGTTGCCCGCGCGGAAGCGACGGCGATTGCGGCGGGCCTTGCCGGGACCGCCAACGTGGCTGTCTGCGACGAGCCGACAGACGACTGCGAGCTCTTAGTAAACAGTCGAATGGTGGCCCTGATCGCGTATTTGCAGCGCCTAGGGCGCGTCCCTGACACGGACGCCCCGGGTGGCCAAGGCACAGGAACAGGATCGGTGGCGCTCGCCCCGGCTCCGGAGGAGGCGCCCAAATGAGTCGATTCGCAGCGGAGTTCTTCGCGCAGAGTCCGGCCCTCCTCTATCCGATGCTCGCGCTTCTTTTGTTCTTTGTCGTGTTCCTGGTGGTGGTCATTCGCGTGTTTCGAATGAACCGATCTGATGCAGAACGACTCGCACGCATCCCGCTCGAGGACGAACCAGTGGAGGATCGCAATGAGTGAGACGAAGCGAACAGACGAAATCCAGGGTGAGATCCTCCACGTCTACGACGACATCGAGGAGGCCGACAACAATCTGCCAACGTGGTGGCTGCTCACGTTCTACGGGGCAATCGCGTTTGGATTGGTGTACTGGTTTTACTACCAGGTCTACGGGGTGGGCGAGTCACAACGGCAGAAGTACGACTCGGCAGTCGCAATCGCCGAAGCAGAGAAGGGCGTGGTCTCTGACGAGTCCCTGAGCGCGCTGGCTCTCGACGCTGCAGCGACCGCCGCCGGAAGCGAGATCTTCGCAACGCAATGCGTAGCCTGTCACGACACCAAGGCACAAGGACGCGAGGGCCTAGGCCCCAACTTGACCGACGAGTACTGGGTGCACGGTGGGGCTCCGATCGACATCCATGCAACGATTACGAACGGCATTGCTGCCAAGGGCATGCCCCCCTGGACCCCTATTCTCGGGGAGGAAGGCGTCAATCAAGTCGTCGCGTATCTTCTGACATTGCGAAACACCAACGTACCCGGCAAAGGCCCTGAAGGCGAAGCGTGGACCGAGGGTGCTGACACTGTCACTGACACGGGCGCTGACACCGCCGCTGGCACTGACACTGGCACTGACACCGCCGCTGGCACTGTCACTGACACGGGCGCTGACGCGGGCACTGGCACTGGCACTGTCGATGACACTGCCAAAGAGCCTGCGCCATGAGCGATCGGCTGCCAATCGTGGACGAAGCGGCGAGCTCGCTGCGGTCCGATGGCAGCCGGAACTATGTGCATCCGGCCGATGTGCACGGGAGGTTCACCAGGATCCGCAACGTCGTGTTCGCGGTTCTCATCGCGGTTTACGTAGCTCTCCCCTTCGTGAGGGTCGGCGGTCATCCAGCCGTGTTCATCGATATCGTCAACCGGCGGTTTTTCTTGTTCGGTGGGGTATTCAACGCCCAAGACTTTTGGTTGGCCTTCTTCCTGTTGAGCGGCGTAGGGCTTGCGCTCCTGATTGTGACAGCCATCAAGGGACGCATCTGGTGTGGCTACGCGTGCCCGCATACGGTGTTCCTCGAAGGAGTCTTCCGGCGCGTCGAGAGATGGATTGAGGGACCGAGAGCGACGCGATTGAGGCGCAACGCTGCGGGTGCGAGTTTCGACAAGGTTTGGCGCAAACTGCTGAAGCATTCGATCTACATCGTGCTGGCACTGTTACTGTCTCATGTATTCATCAGCTACTTCGTGTCGTTGCCGTCGCTCGTCGACATGATGCAGCGCAGCCCCTCCGAGCATCCGACAGCGTTCACGTGGGTGATCGTCATGTCCGGCATCTTGTATTTCAACTTCAGTTGGTTTCGGGAGCAGCTATGCCTGATCATTTGTCCGTACGGACGCCTTCAGTCGGCAATGACCGACCGCGATACGATGGTCATTGGATACGACTGGAAAAGGGGAGAGCCACGCGGTAAGGCGAGCGATCCGGAGACAGGCGATTGCATCGACTGCAAGCGCTGCGTCGTGGTGTGCCCGACGGGAATCGACATTCGAAACGGCCTCCAGATGGAATGCGTCGGGTG
>CAJHXN010000628.1_pt1 | contig 15219 bp, 10 predicted proteins | sample 9198401 | NCBI WGS metagenome assembly CAJHXN01 (sample SAMEA7708334, study PRJEB35096) | sediment metagenome | biome: marine neritic benthic zone biome [ENVO:01000025]; feature: sediment [ENVO:00002007]; material: shallow marine sediment [ENVO:03000034] sea grass bed [ENVO_01000059] ... | reverse complement strand
TTTCCGCTTGATTGCGAGTCTTCGATTCGCAGTTGAACACCGTCCAAAAGGACGGCAGGAGCCACACCAAAGCCGCTGCCGCGGATCGTGATCGATCCGCCGAGATCAACTTCAGGGGGCTCTACACTACTGATGGTCGGATTGGGTTGGCCGCCGACCCCGCCTGTGCCGCCAACCCCGCCTGTGCCGTCAACTCTGGTTCCCCCAGCTCCACCCTCACCGCAGCCAGCCAGTGCACCGACCAGAAAAGCCAGCATCACCTGGAAGAGCGACCGTCTCATCACGACCTCCTTTTGCATCCGCGGCCCGCAATCGCGCGGAATCACAGCGGACCCAGACAGGCCGATCAGCGCTCGCCGCTCCAACGCGCGATCAAGATTGTACTCTTGTGACCGTCCGATTGGAATACGAAATTCTTGAGCCGACGAAGAGGAACTCTCCTCGCCCAAGAGCGTTGCTTCGCAGTACGCCCGCGTCGCCTCGGCGGTGACGATTGTTGCGACTCGGCGACCTGATGGAACAACGTCCCGTTTCGGTCGCATCGGCGCCTGGAATCGACCGAAACGCCTTCGAGTCGATCAAGAAACGGTCAAGTCGCCTCCATGTACCCACGGGGAACCATGCGCGGATAGCAACCACGAACGCCCTTTTCGGGTGGTTGCGAAATCGACATCAAAACCTAGTATGGCGCGATTGCGTGCTTACAATGAGACGGATGCGCTGAGAAAGTCCCGGATCACCTGGACACTAGGTTCCTAGAGCCGTACTTCCAGTCTCGGTCCCCGTCTGAGGAAGCGGGCACGGAAAACACCTCTGGCCTTCTTTCCGACCTTCGCGGACCAGCGACTCAGCGCCGCCGCCTGTTCGACGGTCTCCTCGTCTTCGCTGCTTCCGGGCGCGTTGAAGTTGAAGACGAAGCGCCCCGGCGCTTCGACGCGGGCATCGAAAGTTGCCTCGACAGCCTCGAGGGACGGGCTCGCTCCGTCACATGAGAAGAGGTAGTGTTTGGCACATACTCGCTGATGGAAGTCGCTATCGAGCGCGAGCTCGCTGTTCATGTGGATCGCACTCATTTGCAGCGTCGGGCTCTCGCCGAGCAAGTCCAGCGCGGACAAGCCTGCGAGCACCTGGCCGGGCCCGGCGGCGCCAGGCAGCATCAGCCGCTTGTCTCCTTCGGTAACGAGGAGCGAGAGCGGTAGAGTCGCTGGAGGAGTCGCGACGCCCGCTCGTCCCAGTGCACTCGCGATTTCAAGCATTGCGTGTCGCAGGCGATCGGTCTCGCTGAGGTCGGATTCGGCCCAGAGAAGAGAAGCGCGCTGTACGCTTTGCGCGAAGATCTCGCGCCCGCTTCGACTCTTGGCTCGCCATCGCACCCCGGCTTCGAGCAGATCGTCCAGCTGCGGCACGAGGACGGAGACTCGCAGAGAACCCTGCTGGAACTGCGACTCCGGACACACCATCAGCTCGCCCTTGGATTGCAGATTGATCGGGATGTCGAGGAAGCTGAGATTGCGACGGAGACGAGTGATGCCTTCGACGTCGTGGAAGAACTGCACCAACTGGGGCACCAAACGCGGCCGCGACCGGTCCATCGCCAGGGGCAAGATCCAGGACTCGAGGCCACGACGCAGCTCCCGGTCGAACTCGCCCAGATAGTCGGTTGGGTCGTTGACCCAGACGTTCCGGATCGCCGGCGGCCGGGGTGAGCTTGGCGGTGATGCTCGCTCGTCTTCGGCGGCGTGTAGGTCGAACACCCGCCAGGCCAGCGTTGCTTCCACGAGGGCGCGACCGCCCGCTTCGCCTGGGTCGGGAATGTGCAGTGCATCGATCGCTGGCGGCGCCGCCTTCGAACGCTGGAAGAACCCATTCAGATACCTCTCGTGAGACGCCTGCCCACCGGCGCTCAGCACGACTGTGCCGTCCTCCCCTTCGACCATCACGGAGGCCGCCGATCCCCCGCCGAAGAACAGGACCTTCACCTCGATCCTCCGTGACGATCTTCCTCATGCGGATCGATGACGCCGAAGCAGGAGTCCGGATGCCACTCCCACCCGGCACCGGGCAACGGAGATGCGGTGCGACAAACGATCTCCGAGATGGTCTCTGCCCGGAGATCGGGACTGCGCGAGAGCATGCGAGCGGCAACACCCCCGACTGCAGCCGCGGCAACCGCTGGACCCGTCAACTCGACCCAGAGCGGGTTGCCATAGTCGAATCCATTCGCGCCGACGACGTCGGTTCCCGGCGCGAGAACCTCCGGCTTCTGGCGACCGTCGCGAGTCGGTCCGCGCGGACTGGCTGGGTGCATCTCCTCGCGCTCACTGACGAGGTTGGCGACTGTCATCACGCGCTCCGCGCAGGCGATGCCGGTGATCGCGTATCCCGGGGTCGCACAGCGCTCCGAGATGTAGGGAGCGATCGAGCCTGCCGCTGCCCGCTCCAACGCGCTCGAAAAACGCGAGCCGCCGTGGGCCACCCAAGCGCGATAGGCGCCGTCCCGGATCGAGAGTCCAGTTAGGCGAATCACCCAGACGCCCGCACGAATGCCTTGGAGTCCCTCGTGGGACAGTCGGGGACTCAGCGTGCAGTCTATCCTATTGCCCCACGCCCCAGCGGCAGCCGTGTTGTAGAGGCTGAGGAAAGTGCCGTCCCTCAGGACCCGATTCTCAATCCCCTGATTTGGATCGACCGGAGGGAGCCACCCTTCGCTCGGCGGCTTGACCGAGACGGAGATGCTGTCGTTGGCAGCGTACCAGATACTCAGCGTCGCCTCGTTCTCGTCCGTGAGCCCGTTGCCCGGGATGACCCACTCGATGCGCTCGGACAGCCTGGCGCCGGCAACTCTTCCCGCCGCGTGCGAGTTTCCGAGGACCTCGGACCATGGGCCTGTCGGGCCCGGGAAGTCCTCACCGCTGCTGCATGCCGGCACCGTGATGCACCGTCCCGGTTCCAGCAACGCCTCGTCGAGCCAGCGGGCGATGCCGCTGTTGCCATCGTGCGCACCGCCTGTTCCGACGGTCATGACGATAGAGACCGGGAGGTTCAGCTCACGGCCGAGCCCGAACAGGTAGTCGACGGCATCGGCAATGTGTGTCGCGTCGTACGTCATTCGCGCGGCTTGTGACTCGGACGAAGGAAACGGAAGGATCACCCCCGCAAGGGTCGCCGTCGGGCAGTATCCGGTGTTGCCAGCGGCCACGCTGGCGATGTGCGTCGAGGCAGAAGATGCGACCATTCGCGACTGACGCTCGAGGAGCTGTGCCGGAATGCCGAACTCCTCTGCAGAATGAATCGCAGCGTCCATGTCCTGCTGCGAAAGCTCCGAGCCGTAGTCGAACCCAGATGGATTGGCTCGCCGCTGGCCGGACTGGTCCCAGATGCGGCAGAACCGCGTTCCGGTGCCTGCTCGAAAGTCCGGGTGAGCGAAGTCGAAACCATGAACGCCGACGACTCCAATCAACACGTCATCCGATCGCGACCGCGACGGGCCGCGGTTTCGAGCCGTTCGCGTGAGGTAGGCGCCCTCCTGGCAGTCCCGAAAGACGATCGCGTCCGCCAGCTCGATCATATTTACGTCCGCGTGAGTCGCGAGATCGCGCAGTTCCGGCAGCGAGATCGAAGCATGCCACAAGCGGCCCCGACGCCGACACCGTCTCTCGGGGTGGGGGAACTCAAATTCTGCACTGCTCGTCGAGACGAAGACATTGGCAATCGTCTCGCCTGCCGGCGTCACACGGGCGGGTTTCTGCGTGCCGGCCGCGGTGCGCGGCTGTCCCACGGCGCGCTCGGGTGTGATCATGAGCGCCGGGGAGGCCTCCGCCAACCTTTCCGCAAGGTCGCTGGAAACGTTGGACTTCCGCTGCAATGTCACGTCGACTCGATCACGGGTCCCGGCCGCCCACCCGGCTGCCGGTTTGGTTGCCTTGTCTCGACGGGGTCGTCCGCTTTTATCGGGGCCGACCTCTCCACCGAGAGCCTCGAGCGAGGAACCGTGCAACCCGGCTGCTCCCTCGCTAGACGTACCCGCGCGACGCATTCTGATCATTGATTTGACCTGCCCGACGAATCGCTCCAGCTCGGCTGAGGTTCCGCCTTTGAGCCAGTCCGTGAGATCGGCTGTCTGCACGAGTCGATAGGCGATCGGAACTTCGGTATCGTCGATCTTTGCTGGGACGAGGATCCCATGTTCGCGCGCGTAGCTCGCTTCGGTTCGAACCCATGAGCGATCCACCGAGTTCGCCGACCAAAGTACGATCACGCAGGACGCCGCATCGAGCTGTCGCTCGATCTCCAGTTCCCACTGCGTCCCGAAGCTTATATCGGGGTCATACCAGACGGTCCACCCGTGGCCCGCCTCGAGCAGATCGACGATGCGACGAGCGACGTCGGTGTCCTTGCGGGCATAGCTCAGGAAGATATCGGCCAAGAGTCCTTACGATCTGTTCGAGGGGAGTGTCACGAAGCTGATAGTAACTTAGGCGCGGTGGGCGGCCCATATCTCCGAAAGCATCTCTCCGGCCATCAAGCTACCAGCCCCCTGTGTGGTCACGCGGATCTCGAAAGAGTTGTTGTTAGTCGGCCGCATCACTGCTGCTCGCCAACACAGCCGGTCTCTCTCTCGCAATCGTTGGCCCTTGATCCGCGAGCCAGCGGTCTGATACGCTTGCCTCCGAACTTCGAGCGTCTGAGCGAGCTGGCTATAGGAGCTTCTTCTTGCGAACCTTTGCCCAAAAGCCGAGCGAAGTTCAGGGGCGAACGTCGTCCCGGGTTGCTCGAGCACGACTGATCAAACCGCAAGGCGCCCGCGCCGCGAAGAGCGCGGCTGACGAGCTGTCGCGACACTTGGGTGCGATTCGACTTGGTCAGACGGATGCCAAAGAGGAGGCGGAGGCGAACCAGCTGGCGGACCGCGCCATGGGCTCCGATCTGTCCCCGGCGCCGCATACGCGATTGTCCGGACGCGGAACAATGCAATTCGAGCTCGCGACGCGTGGCGTGCTCAGCGGGGCTGGGGCGCCACTACCGGGGGGGGTGCGTTCGTTCATGGAGAGTAGGTTTCGGCACAACTTCGGGAACGTCAGGATCCACACGGGGTCCGCGACGGCTCGGAGCGCTCACGCCATGTCGACGCGTGCATTCACGATCGGCAACCATGTAGCCTTTGGCCACGCGCAGTTTGCGCCCCACACAGCGCGCGGGCGACATCTCATCGCTCACGAGCTGGCGCACGTCGTGCAGAACTCGAGGAGCCTCGGTCCCGAGGCAGGGCCGGTGATTCGCCGTGCTCCTCCCGACTCGGAGAAGCGCGAAGGTGAACAGGAGCCCAAATGGGAAGACGACTACTACTACAACACCGAGGAAGAAGCCCAACGACGTGTTCAGAAGCTGAAAGAGACGTGGACCAAAGTTCGGTACATCGAGATCAAGATCAAGGGTGAAACAAAGTGGCGTGTCGAGAAGCTTGGCCCACGCGAGCAACCCGCCAAGGAAGGGCCGACTGCGGATACCGCGCGGAAGTTAGGCAAGAGCGGCTGGACGCCTGACGCGAAGAGGTTCGAGACGCACAAGGCCGCAGAGCCGCGCAAGAAAGCGTTGCAGGTCGAGGATGAGTGGGAGAAATACCTTATCACGCAGGTCGAGGAGGGTCAGAAGACCTTTTACCGGGTCGAGATGCGCAACAAGCTAACCCCGGGGACGAGCGAATTCGCACTGACGTTCGACGACGGGCCACACTCGGCGGCTCTGGGGAAGGGAACGAACCGGACGGAAAAGGTTCTCGATACCCTGGCTGCCAAGGGGATCAAAGGAAAGGGGGCCTTTTTTGTGCAGACCCACGCGCCATCCCGAGGCTCGACCACCGTGGGTAAGAAGCTCATCGCGCGGATGTTTGCCGAAGGCTACGCGGTCGGCATCCACACCGGTGGGAAAGTAGACCACGAAGCGCATCCGAAAGCGCAGAAGGCCGGGCGACTCGAAGGCGAGCTCGAGAGTGCGAAGACGCACCTCGCGGGCATTGGCGGGAGCGATCCCGAGCTCGTCCGGGCGCCCTATGGCATGACGGACGCCGAAGTGCGCAAAGTGTACGCCAAGTTGAAGCTGAAACACCTGCACTGGGACATCGACGGGGACCCCGGAGGAAGTCACGCGATCCGCAAACTACAGTCTTTTTTCGATTACGGCCTCGTGGCGTTGAGGCGCGGCTCCAAAGGCACATTTCATCCGAAGACCGGCGTGTCGTCCCGCATCGTCGTATTGTACCACGACATCCGGAAGGGCACTGCGGACAACATCGGGGCCATGATCCACTACATCAAGAAGCGTGTCCCAAAGGCAAAGTTCGAGAAGCCCTGATTGTGCACTGAGCGCGCTTCCCGGAGCGTTGAACACGGTACGACGCCGGTCAGTTGGGAAGATCCCAGGGAAGACGACGAATTGGACTACGTGTCCGCCTCCTCAGGCGAACTACTCTGCGAGATCCGTGACGAACACCCGAGTCACGTCGCCTGCGGAAAACTGAGCACCTGACCAGGCTTCGTCCCTGTCACGAAGGCAAGACAAGATCCACAGAGCCCATAGGGTCTCTTGCGACCAATGGGCACCACCTCCAGAATCGCACGGAGGGCGATGCAGCTTTCCTCGTCGTACCGCGGGAGACCCGGAGGCGTGTTTCCCCATGGGTATGTGGTGGATGCCGGTCTGCCACGGCGCCCGCTGCGGACCCCATTCGTTCACCGCCAAGGTCGGACGGATCTCTTCTGGTGAAGTTTTGTGACGCCAGGTGTCGCCCCTATTTGCCTGAAACCTTGCGTTTCACAGGGGAAAGCGATGCGTAGATCGCTTTTCTTAATCCATTGGCTCCTGGTTCGAGTCCAGGATGGCCCACCGGAAACGGCATCTCGCTTCCGATCCAGCACGCGCTGCCGCCCCGCTGTCTGCGGTGCGTGCTCACGGACTCAAGTCCGCTCCGCGCGCTCCTCGCTGGAACGCGGGACGAGCAACGAAATCGGATTGTCGTAGTACCGAACGAACTCCGCCGGTTCGAGCGCGAGCAGCAACGGAATCACCGCGTTCTCCTCGACGTCGAGGTGTGCGCCAAGCGCGTAATCGTGCGCTCGAAGCGCGCGCAACACGACACCGCCGCCGTCGCCGCCGTCGTCGTCCAAATCACCCGGCCGCGCTCCCGACCCAAACGCCACCACCACCGCGTCCGCGCGCAGGTGCAGCTCCTCGTGCCCCGCCCGCGCCTCATCGAGCGACACCCCCCACCGGTGCTCGAGGTACGGGTAGAGCTTCCCCTCCTCGTACGCCTCGTGGCTCCTCATCGCCGCAATCCAGCGGTCGAACAGCGCGTGGAGCCCCACGAGCTCCTCCCGCGCCGCCTTGTCGATCAAGTACCGACTCACCCGGCGAAAGTTTGCGTGAGACCCAAGCAGCAAGGCCTGCGTCCGAAACCTCGGATGCGTCGCCCATTGCTCGCGCGGAATCCTAGGCGCCGTAGCCGTCGCATTCATGGCAACTCCCTTCCCGAAAACAGGGCCTTCAAGCTGTGTCGGTGGTCCCGATCGTCAAGGCTTACCCCCCTGACAGTGCCGACCGAGGTTGACCGCAAAGCCGACCGGCAACCCCGAGCCCTACGCCGCCGGCCCACCATCGCACCGCGCCATTGTGTACACTGGAGCAGCCATGTTTCTGGCCGTCGGAGAGGTACTGTTCGAGCTCGTGGGCAACTTCGTATTCGAGTTGCTCTCGGTCCGTCTACGACCCGCAGACGCGGTCTCAGCTGCAGACAGGGCAGCCATTCCCGAGTCGCAACGATCAGAAGTACGACCTGATCGAAAACGAGGACGGTTCGGTGACGCTATATTTCGGACCGAAGGCGCCTGCCGGGAAAGAGATCAACTGGATCGAGACGGTGCCGGGCAAAGGCTGGCTCACGATCCTGCGGTTGCACGGTCCGCTCGAGCCGTGGTTCGACAAGACGTGGCGGCCCGGTGAGATCGAGGCGGTCGACTAGGGATTCGATCATCCTGGTCGATGTAGAACCAGTACGAGTCGCCGATCGTCGGGGTGAAGTGAGATGACGAGAGTCGAAATGTGCCCGAGCCGCCTCGTTGGTTCATCGGACAAAGCGTCTCGATTTCTGGCCCAGCGCCAGGTCGAAATGCGCCGCATGCATCTGATCCTCGAGATAGCCATTGCGGACCGAATCGTGCGACTCTTCGGACGTGGCGCTCTACCACAATCGCTTCGTCCGCTCGTACGTGAACTTGTTCATGAAGTTCGCCCTGACGCGCCCGGGCAAGTCGTTCCTCAGCAACTTCAACGCCCGGTTGGATCCGATCCTCTATCGCCTGACGCGAGGCCGGTTGAACGCGAGCGGGGTCATCCTCTTTCCAGTGTTGGCGCTGACCACGACCGGGAGAAAGTCTGGCAAGAAGCGAGCGGTGCAGCTCGCGTACGTGGCCTTTGACGGCAATGCATACCTAGTGGGGAGCAACTTTGGCAAAGATTCGCATCCAGCCTGGGTGTACAACATGGAGGCTGATCCGCGTGTCTCGGTTCAGATCGGGAGCCATGACTACGACGTGACCGCCGAGAAGCTCACCGAATCTGAAAAGGCCATCGTCTGGGATCGGCTCGTCGCGGAAGTCCCGAACTTCCGCCTCTACGAACAAAGTAGCGGCCGGACCCTTCGAGTCTTCCGGCTCCCCATCCGCAACGTCGAGCCGACCGCGGTGAGAGGAGGCTAGCTGCAGTGGCCCCTGGCGTCAGCGCGAGGGTTTAGCGACCCAGCGACCCCACCCGGGTTGGGCGTTCGGCCGTCATCGCCGGCGGGCGACGTCGCGTTCAATCGCGGCCGCGCGACGCTCGCGCCAAGGTCGGACGGATCTCTTGTTTCAGCGGGGGTCCTGCGCGACGCCGCCAATCCGAAAGGTCGCGGAGAGTCCGTCGCACTCGGTCAGTCCCTCAGGCGTCGGAGTGGTCGATACGAGAACGTCGAATGGCGTGACGAAGATATCGAGGCTACCGGGCCACCACAGCGAAGTGATCGCTAGGTAGAGAGCTGCGTCCATGGCTCCGCCCAGCAAGCCGTGCGAGAACCCTGCCTCCGATATCGTCATGCGAACAACGGTGCCATGGAGGGCGCCGTAGAGATCACGCTCCTCGAAGGAGACCGTCCCGAGCGCGCCGCTGAGGCAACCGTCGTCGCTGAGGTTCAAGACATGCGACGTCACCTTTCCGCCGACGACTAGCTCGACGTTGGCACACCCCTCGGGGAGATTGGCATCGACCACCAGGCGGAGCTCGAGCGGGGCGACCTCGCCAAGGCAGTCGTCGTCCGCCCAGTTGCACCTCCCCGTCGGCCCGGGGCAATCACCCGATATCGTGCATGGAAGGCCGTGATTGTCCCCACCTTCGCAGGTGCCCGCGCCACGGCCGTCGGTGATCCCGCAGATCCGATCGGACAACTCCTGGTTCAGGCCCCGTAGGGTGACGCCGACCCCAACGAGAAACGCTCCAAGCCCGGCGAGCGCATTGTCCACGCCATCGAGGCCTTCACCCGGCACGAACCCCCTGACGCACGTCTCACCGTCACACGCATCGAGGTCGTAGCCGACATCGCAGTCCGCCTCGGCCTCCATCATCGTGAGCTTGTAGCCCACGCCGTTTCCCGTCGGTGTGCACGTCGCGGGGTTGACGAGGCTTTCCGTTCCATTGCAGGCGTTCGCTTGATCCGGCACGCCCGGCTCGCAGCACGACCGGTGGCGCTCGATTTCCGAAGTCGTGCAGCGGTCGTCGACCGGCGGACAAATGGCCGCGGTCGAACCGCCATCGCCACCAACGCCGCTTCCCGCTGCCCCGCCTATTCCGCCATCGCCACCAATGCCACTTCCCGCTGCCCCGCCTATTCCCCCCGCGCCGCCACCGGCCGTCCCCGAGGTCTCGCTGCAGGCGACGAGAGCCAACGCCAGTACACACGCAAACCCAATCGAATCGCCCATCACAAGCGTCTGATCCTCGTGTTCGTTTACCACGAGATCGAGATCCAGCGTGTCGCAGCGGCCGAGGCGGTCAAGCGTCTGCGGGCCTTCAAGACGCAATAGGCCCGGGCGCTCGCGAGATGTCGATGACTCATCGTCTGAGGGCCGCGGTCTCCTTTTGGGTGAAGTCGAGCCGACCCACGAACTGCTTCAGGCCTTTCTCGTACCTTTGCCATCGAAACGCCACGAACTCTCCCCCTTGCGGTCGCGACTTGGTGTATCTCCTCTCTATCCCCGCGGAAGCCCCAGTGTCGAACTCCCACACCGCCGAGATTGAGTACGCGTACGAACGGAAGTTCCGGAGGCCGGACGCCCCGACGTTTCCGATCGGCGGGTCCATCCTGTCGATCCTGAGTTTGCTGTTCATGACCGCGCTGTCGACGATTATGTTGCTCCAGCTGCTCTATCCGACCGAACCGATTGTCTCATGGAGTTGGCTGCAGCCTCCGGCCGCGGACGGGGCCCTCGCATGGTGGGTGTGGTTGCCGTTCGCATTCACGATCTTCGGCGCTGGCCTAGGGTTCCAGTTCGAGCTCGCGCTGCTTGTCGCCGGATTCCCGTTCCAGCAGCTCCGCACCAAGTTTGCGGCCTTCCTTCTCCACATCCGATTGCTCAATCTCGCTCCTGTCACGACGACGATCTTGTTCTTCGTCTGTTGCATGACGATGGAAAACGAAGGGCTCCGGACGGCGTCGCTGTACGCGGCGGGCGGCGCCTGCTTCGCACTCGGATTCGGGCTGTTCTTCGGCGGTGCGCCCGCGCTGCCGATGATCCTGCTCGGCATCCAGGTCGTGCAGGTGTTGTTGGTGCTGGTGCTGGGCGTCGTCGAGGGTGGGAGTCCGGTCGCTGTATTCCTGGTCGCCCAGGGCGTACTGCAGCTGACGGCACTGCTTGTCGGGACCGCGACGCCGTTGAAGAGCACTGCGTTCCACGTCATCAGCACGGTCTCGGGGATCTTACTGTACCATGCGATCGTCGGCGCGACCGCCAGCGATCCGGCGTTCTCGCATCAAGCCGCGATCGCACTGCCGGCCGGGTCACTGCTCCGCTGGGGCTTCGTTGCCATCTGCCTCGCAGGGCTTCTTCTCGCGACACGAGCGTTCCCGAACGCGTTCAACACGTTTCGGGCCACCGCGAGCAACGCGGTTTGGTCGGTGCTGTACTTCGTGCTTGTCAGCCAGAAGCGATTTCCGAACCCGTACAACCTCAGCGAAATCTACGGAAGGATCGGGAAGCCCCCGCCAACGAAGCTACGACCCTACTTCATGCAGCACCCCGAGTACCTTCCCGAGCCGCTTAGCGTCCCGGCGGCCGAGAAGCTCGAAGCCAATGTGAAGGCGTTCTCGCAACTGCTCGGCACGGTGAAGAAGCTCTTCAAGGTGCTCGCCGTGCTGGATCACAACTTCCCACAGGCAGACATCTCCGTCCCGCTCGCCGATAAACCGCGCCTCGAGATCTGGAGCGACGGGACCGAATACTGGCCTTGGCTGTTCACGAAAAATGTCTTTGGCAAGACGATCCCGGGACGCGATTTGCAAAAGACACCGGGCCCAGCGATCGAGGCGTATAAGGATGGGCAGCTGCTCGCATACCTGACGCTGTCGGGCGTGGGTGCACCGTTCGCGAAGCCGGCGAAAGGGCGTGAGGGCGTGCTCGTCTCCGACTTCCGCTTCCTCGAGCGCTACCAGACCAAGCCCGAGTACCACCCGTACGGAGGCATGGCGTACTTCGAGGTGAACAGCAAAAAGCAGAAGCTCGAGCTCGTCTCCGTGGTCGCGCCTGGCTCGTCCGTAGAGATCTTGCGCGATCCCAAGGATCCGACCTTCCGCTTGGCGGAGAGTCTCGTGCTCGCGTCAATGTACTACCAGGTGATCAGCGGCAAGCACCTGGGTGAGATCCACATGACCTACAATCTCCTTGAGGTCTCGCTCCACAACGCCTTCGACGCGCAGGGACAGTGGAACCATCCGTTCCGCACTTTCATGTATCTGCACCTGTTCTCGCATGAGCTCGCCGAAGAACTGACAACCGAGCACCTGCTCCAGGAAGGCGCAGTCTTCAGTCAGGTCTTTGCGACGACGCACGACGGTCTGATCAACCACCTAAACGACGTCTATCAAGCGTTCGAGTATGGAGAGGACGAGGACTTCGACGCGCGGAAGGCGGCGATGACGATGCGCCGCTGCGAGGACGGGAGCGACGCGGGGCTCCTGCCCAACGCGTGCATCGCCTGGGAGCTCGAGTACCGCGATATCTGGCAGCGCTACGCGGGTACGATGATTGACGCAATCTACGATGATGATGCCGCAGTTGAGAACGATCAGTACCTGCAGGCCTTCCATCAGGAGCTTCAGACGTTGATCCCGAAGAAACTGCCCGAGCGCTACAAGGGGTTCCAAACCAAGGAGGGCGTCTCTCGGTTCGCGTCCGATACGATTCACCACCTGGTCGTGCGGCACCAGGTGTACGGCACGACCGGTGCGCGGGCAGCCCTAGATCCACGCATCAGTAGCCCGCAGGTACCGCGTGATGGTGGGCCGCCCGGCGTCGACGAGTGGCGCGCGCTCGCGAGCGTCGCGCTTGCCACCGGGCGCGCCCGTTTCACGCTGCTAAGCGGCGAAAGCGACAAATGTCACAGATTCAATTACCTGCTCCACGGGGTCGACAAACGCTACGTGCAGGGGGATGCGGGCATGGCGAAGGCTTTCGACCAGCTGCAAACGGATCTACATGATCTGGACGCCAAGTGGGACGAGACCGACGAGGACAAGCGTTTCAACTACGACTACTTCCGCCCCTTGCCAAGGGATCTGCGCACCGGTCCGGGCTACTGACGAGACGTCGGCGATTGTGGGTCGACGAGGTCTTGAGGAGGCACAGGCTGTCGCAGTTGCGAACACGGATCAATCAAACGTTCGCGAACGTAGCAGCGCAAATGTCTACGGACACGGCAGCGTCGCGCTACAGGCTGTCGATCCTCTGTGGTCTCGGGGAGCGTATTTGGTGCCCTTTGACGGGCTTGTGGACCGTACCAGCGGCAGATACTCTGCGTAGGGTCTCCGTAACACACCGCGATGAGCAGATAGGTAGTCCATGAACACTTTGGACAAGTCTCCCAAGAGCTTGGCGATCGCTCTTTCCGGCGGCGGTCATCGGGCCACTCTATTCGGTCTCGGTGCGCTGATGTGCGTCGTCGACGCAGGTAGGCACCGCGAGACGACCTCGATCTCTTCGGTCTCGGGCGGCTCGCTCACCAACGGCTTCGTCGGCCAGACCTTGAACTTCCGGCAGACGACGACCGACGCGTTCACCCGCGACGTGGCGGGCCCTCTGGCCTATCAGATCGCGCAGCGCGGCACGCTGTTCGCCCCATGGACCTCGAAGCTCTACATGGCTCTTCTGGTCTTGCTGGCCTTGCAGGTCTTCACGCCATTCGTTTTTCTGGCCGCGGCTCAATGGGTGCAAATCGTGTTCGCATTGGGCGTGCTCGTCGTGTTGGGATGGGTGTTTTCGTTTCGGGGTCGGGTGTGTGCCAGTGCATTTCGCAAGACGCTCTTCACCCGCGACGGAAAGGCCACCCGGCTCAGTCAACTGTGCACCGATGGCGTGGACCATCTCGTCTGCGCCACCGAGCTCCGGACGGCCCAGCGAGTCTACTTCTCGGGTGACTTCATTTACGCATGGTGGTTCGGGCACAGCGAGCCGGGAACGGTCGAGCTCGCGCGGGCCGTGCAGGCATCGGCCGCCTTCCCCGGCGGCTTCCCGGCTGCCCGGCAGTCGACCCGGTCCATGAACTTCAAGGACAGCCATCACGCAGACGGTCCGGTCGCGACTCCACGGTCGTTGGTCATGACCGACGGCGGGGTATACGACAACATGGGCGACCAGTGGGCGAACGGCTTTCCAGATCGGCTGAAGGCCTGGAAGGGGCTCGGCGAGGGGCGTACCCCGCCTGATCAGTTGGTCGTCGTGAACTCGTCACGCCGTTCCCCGTGGTCATCGTTCCGCGGCGGGCGCATTCCCTGGTTGGGGGAGTTCATCTTGCTCAGGCGCGTCAACAGCGTGATGTACGTGAATACCACCAACGTTCGGCGACAGAACATCGTCGAAAGCTTCGACCCAGAGCAACCCGCGCCTCAGGGGCTGCTCCCGGGAGCACTGGTTCAGATCGCGCAGAGTCCTTTTGTCGTCGCTAAACACTTCTGTGAGAGAAAACATGATGACGTAGACGACGACGTTAGGAAGCGCGCGAACGATGTAGTCGCTGCGCTAGGCGGAGCCGGCGAAGAGGACACCTGGCGCAAGATCGCGGCCGAAAACTCGGGCGTGGCCACCACACTCAACAAGCTCGGAACCGATGTGTCAGCCCAGCTGATGTACCACGCCTATGTGCTGACCATGTGCAATCTGTATGTGATCTTCGGACCGGAGCGCGGCTGGTCGCTGGGGGTTATTCCTGAGCGGCGGTACTTCGAGCGGTTGGCGGAGGCAGGGTAGAAACCGGCCAGACGATGCTCGTCTTGCCGCCGCCGTCGGGCGCGCCTAACGCTGCTGTATCCGCCACTGCAGAGGATCTTTTCACTAAATTCATAAAGCGTTCTCGTACGCCGGTGGGCGACGGTCTCGCAGGACATCTTGCGGTGCGATCCCTTTGTCCGCCGCAAACTCCTGCAGCGTCACCAAATACTTGGCGGGCACCGGATGTCTGCCCTCTCCCTCGATTTTCATGGAATCGGCGATTGGCAGATAGTAACTACAGCCGCCCTTTGAGGTTCGCGCCCCCGGCGACATAACATACGGCGCTCATCGTCATCCCGACGGGCTAAGAGAGCTCCCGCCGAATGTTGCGACGGGTCTATGCCCACCTCGAAGCTCCCTTCACGCGCGCGAGCTAACAAAGGCAAGCCCTTGATGTTTTTGGCGGGCCCGGCGACCATCCACGTGCGAGGCGCCCCATGTCGAAACCGATCCTCAAGCGCCGCTCCCACGCTTTGCTGGCTGGAGTTCTTGGTATTGCCGCACTTCAGGCGGGCCCTGACTGCAAGGTCGGTGGCACAGCAAGGCTGTCGGAGCTTACGATTGAAGTGGCAGGATCGCCCCGCAGCTTTGGTTTCGATCCGACGGTCCGAGGTTACGACGTGCCTGTGCTCGATAGCTCGGTTCACGTCGAGGCTAG
>CAJHXN010000149.1_pt1 | contig 15250 bp, 11 predicted proteins | sample 9198401 | NCBI WGS metagenome assembly CAJHXN01 (sample SAMEA7708334, study PRJEB35096) | sediment metagenome | biome: marine neritic benthic zone biome [ENVO:01000025]; feature: sediment [ENVO:00002007]; material: shallow marine sediment [ENVO:03000034] sea grass bed [ENVO_01000059] ... | reverse complement strand
GGCCAACATCACGTACTGGCATCCGCGGCGATCCCCCTGGTGTTTCCATCCGTGGAGATCGGTGACGAGATTCATTGCGATGGTGGCCTTCGCCTCAACACCCCGATGGGGCCATCGGTCCACCTTGGGATGAACCGTCTATTGGTCGTCGGCCTGTCTTCACCTCACGTGGCCGGCCGGCGTGCGGTGCAGGACGGGCAATACCCGGGCGCGCCGTTCATGCTCGGTAAAGTCCTGAACGCGTTCCTTCTCGACCACGTCAACACGGACTTGCTCGAGGTGCAACGCATCAACGACTTCCTGAGGGACGGGATTCGCGCCTACGGCCCTGAGTTTCTCGAGCGTATCAACCAAGCCGCCAAGGCGCGCGGTGCGCTCGCCGAACGTCGCCTCCTGAGCTCTCTCGTATTGCGCCCGAGCGTTGATATCGGACAGGTCGCGTCGGACTACCTCGCTACCAATCGCGTCCGCTTCGGTAGGAGCCTTGGCCGCGCCTTCCTCAGTCTCCTCGACGTGGGCGCGGGCGCGGATGCGGATCTGGCGAGCTACCTGCTATTCGACGGCGGCTTCGCCCAAACCCTCATCGAAATGGGGCGCCGCGACGCGCACTCCCGCCGTTCCGAGATCGAGGCGTTCTTTTTTGAAGATCCAGAGGCGGCCCTGTCCACAGGCGGCACTGTGGACATGCTGGCACGTTCGGACTCCAACCCTCCGGAATAGTGAAGCCTTCAGCTGCGATTCATGCTGTGGGCAAATAGTGGACCTTTGACCAGTTGGTCAGTAATGTTGTAATATTTTACCCACACTATTCGGTGTGATAGGCTCCCAAAGTGGCTCAACCTAGCGTCGCGCACATTTCTGAGAACGCGACTCAGTTATCTCAGCGTCTCGTTCGAAACATCGCGCAGGTGGTCCGGGGCAAGGAAGACGTCATCAAGCTGGCGGTGGTTTCGCTTTTGGCGCGGGGTCACTTGCTGCTCGAGGACGTACCGGGTGTCGGGAAGACCACCCTTGCGCGCGCACTGGCCGCCTCGGTCGGTGTGTCGTTTCGTCGGCTGCAGTGCACGTCGGACTTGATGCCGACCGATGTGCTTGGCGGAAACGTCTACAATCAGTCGAAGGGCACGTTCGAGTTTCGTCCTGGGCCGATCTTCACGCAAGTGCTTCTCGCGGACGAGGTCAACCGCACGACTCCGAAAACGCAGAGCGCACTTCTCGAGGCAATGGATGAGCGCCAAGTCTCGATCGACGGCGAGACCCACATACTCGAAGAGCCTTTCTTCGTTGTTGCGACTCAAAACCCCCAGGAGTTCTACGGCACCTACCCACTGCCGGAATCACAGCTTGACAGGTTTCTCGTCCGGCTCAGCATCGGTTATCCGCCACCCGGGGTCGAACGCGAAGTTCTCAATCGACGCGGCGGTGACCCGGTGCAACAGCTAGAGCCCGTCATGACTGCGGCGGAGCTCCGGCACGTTCAGCAGGCGGTCGATGCCGTGCGCGTCGACGATGCGATTCTCGACTATCTGCATCGAATCATCATTGCGACACGCACCACACCGCTTCTGGCCGTGGGGGTATCGACCCGAGGCGGACTCGGCTTCGAGCGAGCTGCGCGGGCGCGCGCGCTCGTTGAAGGTCGCTCGTACGTGTTGCCCGATGACGTCAAGGCCCTGGCGAGCCCGGTTTTGGCGCATAGGGTCAAGGTGAGTGGTGGCGTTGCGGGAACGGCGGTCCGTGACGATGCACAGCGAGTGATTCGCGAGTTACTTACGGTAGTGGCCGTCCCGCTCTGATCGGTTCGCCGCATGCGCATCTTTCGACGAAGGCTGGGCAGAAGGAAATTTCGGCTCACGCGCGAAGGGCGCGCATTCCTCTTGGTCACCATCGGGGTGGGGCTTGCCGCGGTGAACACGGCGAACAACTTGCTGTACTTGGTGCTCGGCCTTCTCTTGAGCCTGCTGCTTGTGAGTGGTGTTCTGAGCGATCTCGCCCTTTGGAAACTTCGTATGCGGCGCAAGCTCCCGGCCAAGATGTTTGCCGGCAAAGTCGCACTCATCGAAATGACCGCCCAAAACGACAAGCGCTGGCTCGCAAGCATTTCGGTGGAAGCCGTCGACCAGCTCGATGGGGCCGAGGCTCAGCCAGCACGCTTCATGCGCATTCCGCCAGGTGAGTCTGTTGGCGTTACCTATGGTTTTCAGGCGCCCAAGCGAGGGCTCGTCGACCTCGGCGCGGTGCGGGTCGTCACCCGTTACCCCTTTGGCCTCATAGAGAAGGGATACACGGTCTACCTGCCCGACGAAATCGTCGTCTATCCCAAGCTCCTCGACCACGCATCGCCCCCGCCCTTTGAGCAGATGCCCGGCGACGCCGCTCCCATGCACCGGACCGGCCGCGGTAGCGAATTTGCTGGAAGCGTCCGGTACTACCGCGAGGGCGACGAGGCCCGAAACATCCATTGGAAACGCACCGCGACCCGCGGTGAGTTGGTCGTGCGGGAGCGAGACCAAGATCTGAGCTTGTTCGTGACGCTATCTGTCGACAACGTACGACCCACTGAACCAGACGACGAAGTCTGGACCGAGCAATTCGAACAATCGATCTCCGAGGTCGCGACCGTAGCGGCTGCCTATCTGAATCAAGGGGTTTCGGTGCAAGTTCGCTCGAGCGACAAGGCATCTCCGCTTGTTCTAGGCGGCGCGCCTCCGGACCCGATTTGGCATTTTCTCGCACTGCTGCGTCCGGTGCACGCGAGCTCGTCGCCCGGGGCAGGAAAGAGCCGAGCCGCATGAAGTTCGGTTTCGCACACAAGATCGTCACGTACCTGTTCGCCGGGCTTGGGCTTGTCGCGTTGATGCTCGGCACCACGTTCACTCCTCCCGAAGTTGCGCTGATTGCCATTGCTTTCGGGGCAAGCTGGTTTGTCGAGCGTCCTTTGTTGGACAAAGCCGCCTACACCCGCTTTTGGAGCATTGCTGCGGTGGTCGTCCTCCTCGTGCAGATCGCGCGCACCCTCGGCGGTGAGGCTGTCCTCACCGTCGGAGTACAATACGCCGCCTTTCTCCAACTATCACGCCTCGCGCACCGCAAGACCGCGGCCGACTATCAGCAGATCGCAATCCTTGGGTTCCTTCATCTGATTGCGGGCACCGTCATGTCGACTGGTCTCGACTACGCTGTCGTCTTTTTCGGCTTCGTAATCGTGATGCCCTGGATGCTCGCTCTGACCCATTTGCGCCGAGAGCTCGAGATCCAATGCGGCGTGGGCACCCCGCTGCTTCAAGCCGAGCTACAAAGCCGACAGCTTGCGACGCCTGCGTTCTTTGGGGGCACGACGCTTCTCGCAGTCCCTCTGTTCGTACTCACCGCGGCGATGTTCTTTGCGTTTCCGCGCGTCGGCTTTGGTCTGCTCTCCAACCTCGGGGCCCGCGTCCAGTCCGTCGCTGGGTTTGGGGATGATGTAGAGCTTGGCGGGTTTGGAACGATTCGAGACGATCCTACTGTCGTCATGCGCGTAAAAATGGCCGAAATGCCCAACCCAGCTCCGCAGTCGATAGGCTTGCGGCTCCGGGGAACCTCGTTCGACCGGTACCGCGAGGGCCGCTGGTCACGCACGCAAGTCACAGGGAGCGACGTCCGCCGCTTGGGGGATGAGTACATCCTGCACCGTCCTCCAACGGCTGAAGACGAGCGATATGAGATCATCTTGGACCCAATGGAAGAAGCCGTCCTATTCATTCCCGAGGGCACCGTCGCCTTGCAACTTTCACCGATCGTTCGGGCCGGTCGCAATCGGTACCGAAAGATCGTTCAGGCACCCGGCTTGGATCTCCGCTACCGCGAACGATTCGACGCGCCGCTCACGTACCAGGTGTTCGCGAGTCCTACGGAACGAGCTTTCCAGGAGCGCGTTCCCGCGAAGCTACAAAGGCGCTATCTCGAGGTGCCCGATGGGTACGACCAGATCTCCGAGCTTGCCCGTTCGATCGCCGGTGACCTGGTAAGGCCAATCGAAAAGGCGCAGCGCATCCAAGCGTTCTTACGGGGTCGCGGCTTTCGCTACTCGCTCGAGCAGCCCAACACCGAAGGGAAAGACCCTCTGCACGCGTTTCTTTTTGAGGCCAGAGCAGGTCACTGTGAATACTTCTCGACTGCGATGGCGATCATGATGCGAACGCTCGGGCTACCCGCCCGCAATGTCACCGGCTTCCTCGGTGCAGACTACAATCCATACGGCGGTTACTACGCCGTGCGCAACGGCAATGCGCACAGCTGGGTCGAGGTGTTGATCGACGGTAAATGGGTTACGTTTGACCCAACTCCAGCCTCGCGGCAGGTCTCGACCGTCCCTTCCGGGCTGGTAGTGAAGCTTCGTCAGATGATGGACGCTATTCGGGTGCGTTGGGCGGAGTACGTCGTCGAGTTCAACATTCGAGACCAGGTCCGGGCGCTCCGGGGTTTCGCAGCCTGGTACCAATCCCTTCGACGTGATCGTCGTGGCAGCAGCTTGCGCACCGGAGCTCCCAGTGAAGAGCACGATGGAGTAGACGTTCCTCTGCGTCCGGATTGGCGGTGGTTCGTCACAATCATGAGCGTTTTCGGCGTAGGGGTGCTGTTCGTTCGCTGGAATCGAAAACGACGGCGCCAAACCCGCGCCGGCCGTCACTTGGACCCCGACAGAGACCGCGCTGTACGACTGTATCTCTCGCTCGAGGATAGCCTTCGACACGCGGGCAAGGCGCGACCCCCCGACGTCACGCCGGCCGAACATGCCGATCGACTCGGGCGCGCAGGCTTCCCGGCCGCCGATATCGTGAATGAAGTCACGGATGCATATCTCGAGACGCGGTTCGGTGAGACGCGCATGTCTCCACATGATTACCACAGACTCCGTCAGGTGAGCCGCAGCGTTCGTGCCATTGCTAAGAGGCCGCCTATTGAGTGAAGAACCAACCCGCCGCCACTCCAAGCGCCCCAAGCAAGACGAGAGCGATCACGATGGCGGCGATCTTGGGCTTGCTCGGTTTTTTCGCCTGTGCCTTGGCAGTTGCGGCGCCAGTGCTCGCGTCTTGGGCCATGGCCGCCAGGTCAGCGGTAGGCGGGCGAAACGTTTTGACCGGCTCGGCCGGGGCTCGTTTTTCGCGTGGTGGCGGGCTGAGGGACGGCCCCATGGCTCCTGCCCGGATGCTCGCGACGCCAATCGCCTCGCCCTTTCCGGTAGCCTCTAGCCAACCCATCGTCGCGCCAGCGGGTGCGCTGTCACGTACTTCTTCGATAGCACTCTCGACGTCTTCGTCGCCTTCGAACCACTGACTCGGATCAATGAAGTCTGATGCGTCGAGCGGGTGAGCGCCTGGGCCGTGTGGTCTCGGCCCGAGCGACGATTCGTCGATCGGTTTCTCCGCTGGATCTTCAAGCGATGTGAAGCGAGCCAACTCTTCTTGAATCATGGTGTCGATCATCACTGGCTGCGGGGGCACCGACTTTTGACGCTCCAGGGCGGCTTTTACGAGGTTTGCGATGTCGTAGGAGGTCACCTTCATTTGATGGTGAAACAGGTAGCCAGCCAGCGCGTCGCCGAACTCGCGTGCGGACGCGAAGCGTTGTTCAGGGGTTCGCGCAAGTGATCTCAAGAGGAGCTTCTCGAACTCTGGATCGACCTCCGGATGGTCGCCCACGAGCGACGGCACCCGGGCGTTTGATACCGCCTGCACCGTTTCGTAGTCGGTTTCTCCGAGAAAGAGACGTCGCCCGCCGAGCATCTCCCAGACGCAAACGCCGAGTGCGAAGACATCGGCGCGCTCGGTGACGTCTTGGCCGGTCGCCGCCTCGGGGGAAAGGTAGCTAAACTTCCCTTTGACGACGCCAGGGTCGGTTCTCTCCAATTGCGTCTGCGCTTTTGCGAGGCCGAAGTCGGTAACTTTCACCTCCCCGCGCTTGCTGATCAGAATGTTCGGGGGCGAGACATCGCGATGCACGAGTTCGAGTGGATTTCCGTCGTCGTCTCGAAGCTCGTGTGCGTAACTCAGCCCACGGCAGGCCTCCATCGCGATGTAGATCACATCCTTCAACGGGAACGGCTCACGTTTGAGCCGCAGCGTCTCCATGATCTTCTTGAGATTCGTCCCGTCGATGAACTCCATGACGATGAAGTAGTTGTTGTCGGCGGAACCGATGTCGAAGACGCTGACGATGTTCGCGTGCGAGAGCCGGGCGCCCAGACGCGCTTCGTCTAGGAACATCCCGATGAAATTCGTGTGTGACGCGAGGTGTGGCAGAACCCGTTTGATCGCGACGCGCTTCTTGAAGCCCTGAACGCTGGTGGCCTCAGCGAGGAAAACCTCGGCCATGCCCCCAGCTTCAAGCTTCTCGATCAGGCGGTATCTCTGATCGGTCATCCTCGCCAATCTGCCTTCCCTAGCGGCGTCGTCCAAGTGTCGATTGTGGGGGCTATCAGCGTCAAGGCGCCGATGCCATTGACAGGCTTGCCCTGCGGCGCTTGACTGCCTCCGTGCCACGTTCTCGCAAACCTCTCCGAATCGCTCCATCCGTGCTTTCGGCGGATTTCGGCCGCCTTGCGGCTGAAGTCCAATCGGTCGACGCAGCCGGGGCTGACTGGATCCACGTAGACGTCATGGACGGTCGGTTCGTACCCAACATCACCATCGGGCCGCTTGTCGTGAAAGCCATCCGATCCGCAACCAAAAGCGTGGTCGACGTGCACTTGATGATCGTCGAGCCCGAGAAATATGTTCAGTCGTTTGCCGACGCGGGCGCAGATGTGATCACTGTCCATGCCGAAGCCTGTACGCACCTTCACCGGACGATACAGCAGATTCGCTCCCTCGGAAAAAGAGCAGGCGTTTCTCTGAACCCCCATACCCCTCCAGACGACCTACGCTACGTCTTGCCCGACGTCGACCTCATCCTCGTGATGAGCGTAAATCCTGGCTTTGGCGGACAGAGTTTCATCCCCTCCACCAACGCGAAGCTCGCCCTGATCCGCGAGATGATCGACGACTCTGGTCTTGATATCGACTTACAGGTCGATGGGGGCGTGAAACCCGGTGTCGCGCGTTCGGCGGTGGAGGCGGGTGCGGATGTCTTGGTTGCTGGGAGCGCCATCTTCAATGCAGACGACTACGTGGATGCGATCGCAGCGCTCCGAAAGGATGCCGAGTGAGCGAGGACCCAGCCCTCACTACAATTTTCGTCGATCGCAAAGCGACCAAGCGCAAGCTTCGGAAAAGCCGACTGGCCGTCGTAGAAGGGCCCGAGGCCGGAGGTCGGCTAGAGATCGCAAGTGAGCGCGTAACGATTGGTCGAAGCTTGATCTGCGACCTGGTACTCACTGATACGTCGGTGAGCGGGACCCATTGCGAGATCGTCGCTAGCGAAGCCGGCTTCCTGTTGCGCGACCTCGGATCGACGAACGGAACCTCGGTTGAGGGCGTGCGCGTCCGCGAGGCTTGGCTTGAACCCGGAGCTGCCGTGAAGGTCGGCGACACTGTCGTCAGATTTGAAGTCGGTTCGGGGACGATCGAGATCGATCTCAGTCGCCAAGAGCAGTTCTTCGAGCTGATCGGACACGGCGTCCGAATGCGCGAGATTTTCGCCGTCCTCGAGAAGGTCGCCGCCGCCGATCTCACGGTCCTGATTCGAGGCGAGACGGGTACCGGCAAGGAGCTCGTCGCTCGCGCCATCCATCGAGCGTCCAAACGTGCGCGGCGGCCTTTGGTCGTGCAGGACTGCAGCGCGATCGCCGCGAACCTCATCGAGAGCACCTTGTTCGGCCATGAGCGAGGGTCTTTCACCGGCGCCGCCGATCGACGACGAGGATGCTTTGAACACGCGGACGGCGGCACCCTGTTTCTCGACGAGATCGGCGAGCTCGACATCAACCTACAGCCGAAGCTCCTGCGCGTCCTCGAAACCCACGAAGTGCAGCGTGTGGGCGGTTCACGCACCATTCCGGTTGACGTTAGAGTCGTGGCGGCGACGAACCGCGATTTGCGTCAGATGGTGAATGAGGGGAGCTTCCGTGAAGACCTCTACTACCGACTGAGCGTCGTTCAGGTCGACCTCCCGCCACTTCGGGAGCGGCCCGAGGACATTCCCGCGCTGGTCCACCAGTTCCTGGAGGACTCGGCCAAGCGCGGGCCCCACCCGGAGGGCACACGGTTCACGGTCAGCAACGACGCCATGATGAAGCTTCAAGCCTATCCGTGGCCGGGCAATGTGCGCGAGCTCAAAAACACGATCGAGCGGGCGGTTTCACTGGCCGACGCGACGGAGCTCGGCATGCAAGACCTGCTTCCGGCCTCTCAGAAGACCCCGCCCATCTTTCTTCCGGGCGGCACCGCCGAACAGTTCGTCGAGAACGAGACCCCCTTCAAGGATGCCAAGCAAAAGGTCGTCGACGCCTTTGAGGTGCAATACCTCAAGGCGCTTCTCGACAAGTACGGCGACAACATCAGCCGAAGCGCACGGGCCGCAGGCCTGACCCGCTACCACCTTCGCGAGCTTGCAAAGCGATACGGCCTACGGGGCGAAACCAGCGGGCATTCCGACGAAGATTGATACGTCCTGGGTCGTGATGCCATATTGATCGGGATGGGTGGGATCTCAATTGCCTGCGTGCTTGTGGCGATCGTGTCGTGGCCAGCTCCGGCCACCGCCCAGAACGCGGTCCCTGCTCCGGCTGCACCCCAGACCGCAGTCCCGGCTCCGTCGTGGGCCAGGTCGATCGAGGTGGTCAGCGACGGCGCCCCGGCAATGCTCGCGCCGAGCCCAGATGCCCGCCGTCGCGGCACCATTGGTGCGGGCACGCGCCTCGGATTCTCCCGTCGGGTGTTTGGGAAAGGGTGCTCGATGGGCGTTTGGTACGAGACCGCCGACGGCCTCTTCATCTGTGAGGAGCACGTGAGGGCGTCAACGGCCCCGCCAGGCCCGAAAGTCGAACCGGTCATCGAAGGGGCGCGCCTGCCTCAGCGCTACGCCTTCATCCGCGTCGACGGAACTCGCGCCTACGCGCACCCGAGCGACTACTTCGCCAACGACTACATCGAAGCCTTTGGTCGCGGATTCGGGATCGTCATCACCGGCGAGCAGGCTTATGGTGGTGTTGAGTTCGTGCGGACGCGCCGTCACCTATGGGTCGAACGGGATTCGGTGCGTTTCGTGACGGGAAGTCCGTTCAAAGGGGTGGCTTTCGAACCCGGGGCGCCACTCGACGTCGCGTGGGTTGCCCGTAGGCCGGCGAACGTCCACGAAAAACCGCACGGACGCATCGAACGCCGTCTCGAACGACACGTTCGCGTTCGAATCGAACGGATCAAAGGTGGCTGGGCGAAGCTCCGCGAAGGCGGTTGGATGAAAAACAGCGATCTCGCCCGTCCCAAACTCGTACCTCCGCCCGAAGGTGTCGGCGACCATGATCGGTGGATCGACGTCGACGTGGCCCAACAGGTGTTGGTGGCCTACCAGGGCACGCAGCCGAGGTTCGCGACCCTGGTGTCTTCGGGGCGAGACAGCAAAGCGTCGGAAACGCCGATCGGCGTCTTCGAGCTCTGGGTCAAGCTCGATTACACCGACATGGACGACATCGAGCGCACCGACATCGCAAGGAACTACTCGATCCAAGACGTGCCGTGGGTCCAGTTCTTCAAGGGTTCTTATGGGTTTCACGCCGCCTTTTGGCACAACGATTTTGGCCGACGCCGGAGCCACGGCTGCATCAACCTCTCGCCGGCCGACGCGCGCTACCTTTTCCAGTTCACCGAGCCAGTTCTCCCCGCAGGCTGGAACGCGATCCTCCCGATCCCCGAAGACCGGCCCACGGTCGTGCAGGTGCGTTGAGAAACTTTCGATTTCTCTCTCAGCGATAGTTACTATGCTTTCCATCGCTCGAACAGCGAGGTGCCATGCTCAGAAGTCCCGCACAGATTGGAATAGTCGGTACGGGGTTTGTCGCCGATCTCTACATGCGATCGTTGGCGCTCTACGACGACGTACGTGTTGTTGGAGCGCATGACATTGACGCCGATCGTTTGGAACAGTTCTGCAGCTACTGGAAAGTCCAGCCCTTTCAGTCTCTCGAAATGCTCACGCAATCGGGGCGCTGCGATCTCATTCTCAATCTCACCAATCCCGGTTCACATTCCGAGGTGACCCGTCGCTGCCTCGTGTCTGGAGTTCACGTGTATTCGGAGAAGCCACTCGCCATGGAGCTGGACGATGCGATAGAGCTTTGCAACCTCGCGCGGAAAAAGGGACTTCTGCTTGGTTCGGCGCCCTGCAATTTCTTGGGCGAATCGGCGCAGATCGCCTGGAGGACCCTACGCGATTTGAAGATCGGGCGCCCCAGGTTGGTCTATGCGGAGCTCGATGACGGATTTGTCACGCAGGCCCCGTACGAGTCTTGGGTCAGTGAATCCGCAGCGCCGTGGCCGTACCATGATGAGTTCAAGGTGGGCTGTACGTTGGAACACGCCGGGTACTACCTGACCTGGCTCGTTGCGATGTTCGGTCCCGTGAAGAAGGTTGCTGCGGCCTCAGCATGCCTCATCGAGGACAAGATCGGGACAAGCCAAGAGACTGCGCCTGACTTCTCCGTTGGTATTCTCTATTTTGGGAGCGAGGTAGTGGCTCGACTGACTTGCAGCATCCTGGCGGCTCACGACCACCGGCTTCGCGTGATCGGCGATCGGGGTGTGATAGAGGTCAAAGATTGTTGGGACAATCAGAGTCCGGTCATCGTCAGGAAACGCGCAGCGATACGACGACGGCTAGTCGAGCTTCCCATCGGCCGAAGGCAAAAGATCGCGGGCCCAACGCACCCCAAGGTGAGTCGCCGCGGCGCGGCTTCGATGAATTTCGCGCTTGGTCCAATAGAGATGATCAACGCTCTACGGGAATCGCGGAATCCGCGGGTGAGTGCGGATATGGCGCTACACATCAACGAGGTCACACTTGCCATTCAAGACGCTGTGGGTGGGCGCATCGTCGATATCCAGACGACGTGCCCTCCGATCGAACCGATGCCCTGGGCATGCAAACCATGAACTTCGGAGTCATCGGAACCGGTGCGATGGCGCACACAATGATGAGGGCGTTTCGAGCGATCCCCGAAGCTCAGGCGATTGCCGTCGCGTCTCGCTCTGAAGATCGGGCACTCCAATTTGCTCGCAGCTATGGCCTCAAACATCACTTCGGGACGGTCGCATCATTGGCCGACAACAACGAGGTCGATGTCGTCTATGTCGCAAGCCATCCGATGCATCACCTATCCGACTGCCTCGCAGCGCTGCAAGCCGGGAAAGCCGTACTCTGCGAGAAGCCACTCGCCACCTCCGTGGCGGAGGCCGAGCGGCTGGCGGAGGCGGCGCTGAATAATGGCGTCTTTCTGATGGAGGGCATGTGGATTCGATTTCTGCCGGCAGTGCGTCGAGCTGAAGAGCTCATCAAGGCACAGGTCGTGGGCACGCCGCGATTTCTTCAGGCCGATTTTGGCTACCCGGTCCCTCGCGACCAGATTCCGAGTGTCGGAGTGCTCTTGGATCGTGCCGTCTACCCAATTTCACTAGCCATTCTCTTTCTTGGGATCCCGAAAGCCGTTTCGAGCGTCGCGGTGTGCAATGATGAAGGGGTCGCGTGTCAAGCCTCGTTCATGCTGCGTCATCACGACGGGGCTTTGTCTCAACTTTCGGTTTCGACGCAGGCTTTCCTCGGGAACAGGGCGCTGATTTCGTGCGGCGGGGGTAGGATCGAATTGGCGGAGCCCTTGCTAGGGACAGAACGGATCAGCATTCGAGAATACGCGCCACTTCTCGCCGAAGCGCGGTCGGAAGACGCCGTTTCCGCGAAGCAGCGCATTTTCGAAACTCTGAAGTCGTCGTCGCTCTTGCGTCGTGTGCGCACCCGCTATTCCTCGAGCGTTTCCGTCGAGCACCGATCCTACGGCGTGAATCCTTACGTTCCACAACTGCGGGAAGTTGTTGAATGCATTCACGCAGGGAAGACGCAGAGCGACTGGATGCCGATCGAGCACACGCTCGAAACATTGCGTATCGTGGAGCAAGCAGCCTCGGATGAGGGGCAGCGCCTGGACGGACGTCGGTCATGAAGATTGCTTACTTGATGAATTCTTATCCGATGACGAGCACGACTTTCATTCGTCGCGAGATCCACGCGCTCGAGGAGCTCGGCGTCAACGTGAAGCGATTCGCGGTGCGAGCTTGGTCGGAGCAACTCGTCGACCCACGCGATATCGACGAGCGGGGCAAAACGACCTATCTCTTAACCGGCAACAGGATTGGGCTTCTGTGGTCTCTCGTCAAAGAGATCGCGCTGAATCCCTGGCGTCTGGCAAAGGCTGTTGCTGCTGCGTTCGAAGTGTGGCGAGCCGCGGGTCGCGATTTCATAAAACACTTCGCGTATCTGTTGGAGGCCATCAACCTGCGTCAGCGGCTACGCGCAGAAGGCCTCAAACACGTTCACGTACATTTCGCTACCAATGCCACCACGGTCGCCATGCTGTGTCGGGTGCTCGGAGGCAGCACGTACAGCTTCACAGTGCACGGGCCGGATGAGCTCGTGGAGCCGTATCGGCTGAGTTACGACCTCAAGGTAGGCAACGCTGCCTTTGTTGCGGCGATTTCCAATTTTTGCCGTGTGCAGTTGGCTCGCTTTGGCGGAGCACACCACTGGAACAAGATAGAGATCGTCCCCTGTGCGCTAGACCTTGAAGAGTTCGAGCCAGATCCGAATGCGGTCATCGAGAACGACACGTTTGTGTGTATCGGACGCCTTTGCCATCAAAAAGCGCAGGCGTTGATCCCCGATGCAATCGAACCTTTGGCTTGCGACTTCCCGGATCTCAAAATCATTCTGGTGGGTGATGGTGAAACACGCGAAGAGATCGAGGACAAGATCGCCAAGAAGGGCTTGGGCAGACACTTCGAGTTGGTGGGCTGGCGCTCCAATGAGGAGGTACGTTCGATCTTGAAAGGAGCGAGAGCGATGCTGTTGCCGAGCTTCGCCGAGGGCCTACCGGTATCGATCATGGAAGCATTTGCGTTGGGAAGACCGGTGATTTCAACCTATATCGCAGGCATTCCGGAGCTCGTTGATGGTTCCTGCGGATGGATGGTTCCGGCCGGAGACGTCGAGGGGCTCACCGCAGCATTGAAGGAGTGCTTGAAGGCAGACGAACGCACACTCGCGAAGATGGGCGAGATCGGCCGCTCGCGCGTCGAGGCACGTCACGACATTCGACGATCGGCGGCCATCCTTCGGGATCGGTTCGAAGCACACGCGGAACCCGAACGCGGGGCTGACTCGCGACGGGGCGTCAACCGGTGACCCAGCCCGCGGCACGGGACGGGCGTGCTCGCGTTAGGGCGCAACCGGTGACCCGGCCCGCCGCACGGGACGGGCGTGCTCGCCTTGGGGCCCCGGTCGCCCTTGTGACTAATTATGGATCTGTACGCGGGCTCCTCCCCAACGCTGTGCTGCCCATCCCGCGCGGCGGGCCGAGTCACCTATTTCTATAGACAGGGGCAGTGGCAGTGCCCGTGCCCGTGCCAGTGGCAGTGCCAGTGTCCGTGCCAGTGTCAGCGACAGTGTCAGCGACAGTGCCAGTGTCGGGGTCCGTGGGTGGGCCTGGCGTTTCTGGGGCTGCGGTCCTACAACTGGCCTTCAGTGACCGTCCGGTTCTACAAGTATGAAGGTCTCGGCAACGACTTCCTGATTATCGAGCGGGACGACTTGGCGGACGTACAGCTGACGACCGAGCAAGCGATTGCGCTTTGTGACCGGCATTTGGGCGTTGGAGCTGACGGGGTGTTGGTGCTCGATGTGAGCGCACCGTCCATGCACGTGATCAACTCCGACGGGTCGGTGCCTGAAATGTGTGGGAATGGCATTCGTTGCGCCGCGCTTCATCTCGCCCGTCGCGCGGGGCAGAAGAGCCTCCAAGTTGGGATCGACACTGTGACGGGCCCGCAGCCATGTCGCGTTGAGAGCCACGGGCGTTCGGGTTCGGTGATTGTGCAGATGAGAGGCGCGTCGCTCTCGCCAGCGGATATCGGGGTACAAAGCGAAACACCTTGGGTCGACGAGCCATTGCGGGTGGCGAACCACGATCTTCACATCACGGCGGTGTCGATGGGCAACCCCCATGCCGTGATCTTCGACGACGTCGGAGACGCACGCTTCGAAATCGGCGATGCACTCCAGCACGACCCGCGCTTCCCCAACGGCGTCAACGCAGGTTTCGTCTCGGAGCGCGAAGGGAATGCGATGCAGCTCGATGTCCTCGAGCGTGGCGCAGGTTGGACCCAAGCTTGCGGAACCGGTGCCGCGGCAGCCGCGGTCGCCGCAGCGGAGACGGGGCGCTCGAAGCGGGGCGAGCCGCTGAGCATTCGGTTGCCCGGCGGCATCCTCACGATCACCCCGCGAGAGATCGGCCAACCGGTGGAAATGAAGGGCCCCGCGCGGTTCGTCTTTCAGGGTGAAATCGACCTCTAGCAACGATTGCAATATCGGCGACGTGCGTTACGGTAGGCCGATGAAACGTAGCTTATTCCTTGCTTTGTTGGGCTTCATGGCCGCCGCATGTGGCGATTCCGATGGAGACGTCGGGCCAGACGTGCTCGGCCGCTGCGCCGACTTCGACGAGCTTCGCCAGCCCTTCTTCGGAGACACGCACGTCCATACTACGCTCTCTCTCGACGCGAACCTTCAGGGCACTCGCCCGGGGCCGATGGAGGCCTACGCGTTCGCCAGGGGGGAGCCCATCGGCGTTCAGCCGTACGACGAAGACACCGGGAACCCCCTTCGAACGGCCACACCCGATCGGCCGATCGACTTCGTCATGCTGAGCGATCACGCCGAGTACTTGGGTACCATCGCGGTGTGCAATGATCCGGCCTCGCCCGCGTACGACAGGCCGGCCGTTGCGGATGCCAGGCCCGACAACGTCGGATGCAAGGAGTATCGCGATGAAACCGACGGCATCACTGTCGACGATGTCTTCGTCCGCCTAAACGCACTCCTGGCTCTCGACCCCGAGGACACTCGTTATCCGGCGCTGTGCGGGGACGCACTAGGCGGTGATTGTATCGGGGCAGGGATCGATGTTTGGGCTCAAGTGCAAGACGCTGCGGAAGCTGCGTACGATCGCACCGATAGTTGCGAATTCACCTCGTTCATCGGCTATGAATGGAGTGCAGGGCCTTTGGCCGTT
>CAJHXN010000630.1_pt1 | contig 15319 bp, 12 predicted proteins | sample 9198401 | NCBI WGS metagenome assembly CAJHXN01 (sample SAMEA7708334, study PRJEB35096) | sediment metagenome | biome: marine neritic benthic zone biome [ENVO:01000025]; feature: sediment [ENVO:00002007]; material: shallow marine sediment [ENVO:03000034] sea grass bed [ENVO_01000059] ... | reverse complement strand
GGCCGAGCGGCGCATTTGTGGGCTTCATGGTAGGGTCCGGCGCCCAACCGGCCGACGCGAGGACACTTGCCCACACCCGATGCCCCTGTTCGCAAGTTGGACGACTTGCTCGTGCTTTTTCACGAGGCTGAGACGCCGCGCGACCGCTGGCTGATCGGAACGGAAGCCGAGCGATTCGCCGTCGTTCGGTCGGACGGATCGCCTCTCCCATATGACGGCCCGGTCAGTGTACTGACGATCTTCGATCACTTGATGCGCGAACGGGGATGGGAGCCAATACGCGAACTCGAGGACGGCCCTATTGTCGCGCTTCGTCGCGGGGATGCGTCGGTGACCCTCGAGCCAGGCTCTCAGATCGAGCTTTCGGGCGCTCCCTATCGAACCGTGCACCAAGGCAAGACAGAGTCCGACGCCCATTGGCAAGAGCTCGCGCCGATCATCGGGGAGCTTGGGCTCACGTGGCTCGGTCTCGGATGTCACCCGTTCGCTAGTGTCGACGAGCTCGGTTGGGTGCCAAAGCTACGATACGACGTCATGCGCGAGTACTTGCCAACTCGAGGATCGATGGCGGCGGAGATGATGACAAAGACCACCACGGTGCAGGCCAACCTCGACTACTCTTCCGAGGAGGACGCCATGCGCAAGCTTCGAGTAGGCCTTCGCACGCAGCCTCTGGTGACCGCAATGTTCGCCAACAGCCCCTGGCACGAAGGGCGCCGGACTGGTTTTCATTCATACCGCGGGTTGGCGTGGCTCCACATGGACCCGGATCGATCGGGATTACTGCCGTTCGCTTGGAAAGATCACCCGAAGTATCTCGACTACGTCGAGTGGGCCATCGATGCGCCGATGTTTCTCGTGAAGCGGGGCGAAAAAGTCCATCACAACACCGGCCAAACCTTTCGTTCCTTCATGCATGACGGCTTTCACGGTGTGAAGGCCATTTATGATGATTGGGTGATCCACCTGCGCACCCTGTTTCCCGAAGTTCGGTTGAAGGGGACGCTCGAGTACCGTGGGGCCGATGCGCAGAACCACGGGATGTCGTTTGCGCTTCCCGCACTATGGAAGGGGCTACTCTACGACGAACAGAGCTTCGGTCGTCTCGAGGCATTGGTTGATGGGTGGTCGTATCGAGAGGTCCAGCAACATCGAGAATCGTTCGTGCGCCATGGCGTCCGCACACGCTTCTTAGGCCGGGAAGTCGCCGACTGGGCTGGCGAAGTGGTCGAGCTTTCCGAGGCGGGCCTGAAGCGAATCGACGACAAGAACGGCAGCGGCGAAGACGAGTCGGTCTTGCTTGCCCCACTGAGGGCCCTGTTGGAGCGCGCTGAATGCCCTGCCGACCGGTTGCTGGAGCAAGTTCCCGACGACAGCCCAACGCGCAACGACATCATCGCGCTGACCGAGCTGTAGCCTGGGTCTCTCAGCCGAGGGCGTTGTCCAGCAGCCGACGGAGCTCGGGAATGCTCGCAGGACTCAGCATATTGAGCGCTTTTGCGCCACTCAGCTTTTCGATGACCTCGACGCCAGCGCTGGTGCTCGTTGCAAGCCCCGCCACTAAGTCGGGCCGCATCATCTGATAACCGCGCATGATCCCAACGACCGAGTATGGATCGGACGCACACAAAACGGTCATCGCGACGGAGTCCTGAATCAGTTCGAGTGCGGTATCGCCGTTGTAGGGCTCGAGCGGTGAAGCGCCAGCTTCGGCCACGACCAAATCGGGCTTCGCTTCGACGATCAAACCGAGCAGATCGCGCAGGCGCGGCCGGAAGTCTTTGGGATCGAGCACGGAGGAAGGTAGCCCGACGTCGACGAAATCGAAGATAGCATCCGCCCCGGCGTCCTGCATCGCGAGAATGTCTCGATACCGACCCGCCCCTGTGAGCTTCGCACCGACGACGCGGTGTCCCGCACGCTTGAGTTGGCGCACGATGATCTTGGCAGACGTCGTTTTTCCGGCTGACATCGAGGTTCCAATCACGAGAATCGTTGGAACGTCGTAGTCATGCGTTTTCGACGGAGCTTTGGCGAAGTCCGCCATTCGTAACTTGGTGCCGTTACGCATGGCGTGGCCGCTGTAGTCGACCCGCATCGGCTCTCCGAGGATTCCCGATACCGATGTCGCTCGGCCGAGCAGTCCGGCAGCCGTCAAAAGGTGCATATGCCCGTCGTCCGCGACCGCCTCCCAAGAACCGACGATCTCCAAGGTCGCATGACGCACCCCGAGCGCTCCGAGAACCGAGTCTCCCTCGACTGCGTGAATCAGTCGCCCACTCTCGAGCTCGATCGCCGAAAAACCACCCCGCGGAATGCTCGCCTTTCCGAGCACATAGTCTCCAGCCTCCCATTGCCCGCGAGGCAACGGCTGGCAATCAAAGGCAACTCGATCGAAATCCGCAATCCGGGTGAGCGAGCCGAAAAAGACCTTATCGATCATAGCGAAACCTCCTCGAGCGGCGGAAACGAGAGCAGTCTAGCCAATAGAGCCGAGCGTTCGACCATCCTTTCCAGGACCAAATGCTCATTCACCGCGTGCGCCCCTGCGCCTACCGCACCTAGGCCATCGAGGGTCGGCGCATACTGGCTCGTCGTATTGCCGTCCGAGCCCCCTCCCGCGCTAGCTTGGTCGATCTGGATGCCCAGTTCTTCTGCACCGCGGCGGGCCAACAGCCAAAGCCTTTGATTGCCTGGAGTGCGCTCCATTGGCGGGCGGCCGACCGAGCCTTCCACCTCGAGCGTGGTTCCCGGGGTTTCGGCCTGCAGCGCATGGATGACGCGCTCGATTCGCTCTGCATCCGCGCGCGTCGGAACTCGGACGTCGACCGTCGCCTGACTCACGGGCGCGACGACGTTCGGGCTCATGCCGCCATCGATGGTTCCGACATTGACGGTGATTCCGTTTTCTACGTCGTTCAGGGCAAACAGTTTTTGGATCACGAGAGAAAGCTCTAGAATCGCACTCGCTCCCTTGCCGGGGTCAAGCCCTGCATGAGCCGCCTTGCCGATCACCCGGATCGTGAACCGCCCCACCCCTTTGCGAGCCGTTTTTAGATTTCCCTCGGGGCCGAGGGACGGCTCGAGGACGAAGCATCGGTCGGCGAAGCGCGCGAGCCGTTTGATGACTCGGGTCGAATCGCGGCTTCCGATCTCTTCGTCCGAATTGACCAAGAACACCGGTGTCACCGACAACGTGTTGGCGCCCGCCGCGCGAAGGGCTTCGATCGCAAAGAGCCCCTGAACCAACCCCGCTTTCATGTCGTACGACCCGGGGCCCCAAAAAGCCCCTCCCTCTACCCTAATCGGCATCGACTCGATGGTCCCCACTGGCCACACGGTGTCGCAGTGTCCGAGGACGAGCTGATGCGGGCGATGGCGCGTTCGGTTCATCGGCATCGCAAGCAACATGCCGCCGCTTCTTTTTCCGGCGATGACCCGAGGGCGAAATCCCCGTTCGACGAACGCGTCCGAAAGGAGCTCGAGCATGTGGCCTTGGGTACTGGGATCTTCGGATGGCGACTCCGCGCGGACCAGCCGCTCGAGAAGCGCGCGCATCTCCGGACGCCTCTTTTCGAGATGCTCAACGATTCGCTTAGGCTGGTCCGTTTGCATTGGGATCGGTCAGCGTCGAAAGCCCACGTGATACGGAAACGCTTGCGTTTCGACGATCTTCGCAAAACGCCCAGGGTGCAGATAGGCCAGCATCGGCGAGTGCGCGATCATCTCCTGAGCGTCAATGTCGGCATCTCGCACACTGTCTTCGGCCACGGCAGCGGCGATGACGCGACCGATGATCAGGCTGTTGATGCCGAAGCCGTCGATGACCTTTTCAAGCTTGCATTCCAAATGGAGATACGCATTGTCGAGAAGCACGCCGTCGATCTCTTTGGCCGGAACGGTGGGCACTGCCGCGAGCGCGTGTTTTTGGTCGTCTTCACAACGCGGCCCAGCGGTGAGACTGGTCAGCAGGATCTGGTTCGGCCTCGGAAAGCTCACCGTGAAGCACCCTTCGCGCTGCACGTTCGCGTAAGTCGCGTGGGAAGGCGTGCAGACGAAACCGTAGTGGTCCTGCCAACTCAAAGGCATCGCCATGTGCTTTGGCGCAAGGTCGTATGTACCGTCTGGCTCGCGCGTCCCAATGATGGTCAGCGGGGCCACCATGTAGACTTGATCCCAAACCGCATGCGAAAGATCGAGGGGAGTCATAGTTCGAGAAGCATACTCAATCAGAGACGCCCCGCGAGACGACTGCGGTACTCGCTCAGGCGTGCGCGGATGCTTCGGGTGAAACTGTGGTGTCGCGCAAGCTTTGCGCCTTTCGCTGCAAAACCGTGCTGAGAACGTTGCGTCCGAGCACCGCAGAGCTGCAGAGCATCCCGCCCATGAGCGCGCCACCGACCCCCGCCGTACAAATGTCGGCTCCAGTCAGGTAGAGCCCCTTGATCGGGGTGCGTGGCCTAAGCCAGCGTTGCTCAAAGCGCGCCGGGGTGTGCGCCAACCCGTAGATCTCTCCCCGTGGGTGATTGGCAAAATTCCGGGTTGTGAGTGGGGTGGAGAGCTCACAGATCTCGACCTTGCCGCGTGTTGCGGGGGCCTGCTGATAGAGCGTCTCGAGCAGCCGAGCCTCGAGCTGCCCTTTGAACGCGTCGTAGTCGGCACCCCTCTTCTTCCAGGAGGTGTCTTCCCAAGACTTGAACCATTCATAGGGCGCCAGGGTGATCGCCTCGATCGTGGAGCGGCCAGGGTAGCGTCGCTGAAAGTCCGGATCCTTCGCCGATGGAAAAGACAGATACACAACCGGCGGCGAAGCGCTTTTGTCGTCGGTGAACCGCCGGACGTTCTCCTCGTGGTGCGGCGTCGGATAGACCCACAGATTCGTTTTTTCGAGCTGAAGATCCTCGGTCGTCCCGCGAAGGCCGATGTAAGCCGAGAGATGCGCGACCGAAGGCTCGATCGCCTCCACTTTGGCCCGTAGCCCATGGCCCTCGGCAACCTCGTTGGGGAGAAGGCGGCCGTAGGTATTCGCAACGCCTGCGTCACTCAAGACCAAAGGGGCGCGAAGCTCGCGGCCATCTTCGAGCATCACGCCAGCCGCCCGTCCTTCTTCGATCAGCACCTGTTGCACGTTGGCATTGGTGACGACTTCGCCGCCGCTCGCTTCGATCACCGGAAGGATGGTTGCAGCGATTCGCGAAGCACCCCCAATGGGATATGCAGCGCCGTTCAGATAGTGACTGGCCACCAGGGCATGAATGAAGAAGCTGCTTTGCGCGGGAACCAGCCCATAGTCGCCCCACTGCCCCGTCAACACGCCGATCAGCTCTTGGTCTTCGGTGAGGCTTTCAAGTACCTGACGCGTGGTTACGCCTGCCTCTTTGAGAACCGGCCTTCGCATCAAACCACCAAACACCGACGAGACCAAACCCGGCACAGCCTTTTCTGCGAAAAAGAGTTGGCCCTTCTTGGTGGTCGCACGGATCTTTTCGAGATAGTCATCGATCGCGCGGGTCTCTTTCGGGAAATGGCCGTGGAGCGTTTCTCGAAAGCGTTCGCGGCCTTTGACGAGGTCATACGAGCGGTCGTCGATGATGATGCGGTCGTAGACTTCGCCCATGTCGGCCCATTCGAGCGCGCCATCGGTCACGAAGTCGAACACGCGCCTCAGCGCTGAAGTCGGCCTCGAGACTTCGCCGATATAGTGAACGCCGACATCCCATTCATAGCCAGGGCGCCGAAAGGTGTGGGTGAAGCCGCCTGCGGTGTAGTGCCGCTCCAGCACCAAGACCCGCTTGCCCCCAAGCTTGGAAAGCGTCGCGGCCGCCGCAAGACCGCCGATGCCCGAGCCGACGACGATGGCATCCCATCGATCAGCGAGATCACGGTGCTGTTTGTACGAAGTTCCGATGCGCATGTCGCTCTCCTCCGCGGTCCTACTCGGCCGCCTCTAGTTTTGCGAAGACCTCGGGAAGGAGGTCCTCCAATGAACACCCCATCACCAACTTGCCCGCGAGGTGAAGTGAAACGAGACCGTGCACTTGGGCCCAAAGGAAGTGCGCCTGATGAACTGGCCCTCCCTCCATGTGGCCGGCGTCGATGACCCCTTCGACCGCCGCGAGGAGATATGAAAACGCACGCGCCTGTTCGGTTTCGAGGCCTGGGTACGTGCCCGCTGGTGCTTGCCGAAGCTCGAACATGATGTGGTAGGCGTCGGGCTCATCGAGGGCAAATCTCACGTACGCCCTCCCGAGAGCACGGAGCGCCTCGACCGGATCTTCGAGCCCGTTCGACGCGTCCCGCTGCGCATCGGCGAACCGGCGAAAGGCTTCAGTCCGCACCATTGCAAACAGCTCTTCTTTGTTTTCGAAATAGCGATACGGGGTCATCGGGCTAACCCCGAGCTTCGCTGCAAGCGCCCGAAGCGTCACCCCCTCGTAGCCAAGCTCGGCGAAGAGGGCGACCGCGGTCCCCACGGCCCGTCTCCGGAAGGTCTCCACTTGCTGTTGCGTCAGACTCGCCCGAGGCATGGCGGGTATTTACGACGTAAATTTTACGTTGTCAAGCATTGTTTTGAACCTATTTTAGGGTCACGGCGGCCCAAGCCCGCTTTCCGGCCTTGATGATGTACGGCCCACCCTTGGGGAGCCTGGCCTGGGGGTCGCTGACCCGGCTGCCGTCGATTTCGACCCCGCCCTGTTGGATCCGGCGACGACCTTCGCTCGAGCTTTTGACGAGGCTGAGGTCGCTGAGGAGCTTGGGAATCCAGACATCCTCTTCTTCGAGGGCAACCTCGTGCTTCGGCATATCGTCCGGGACTTGGCGCTGAGAGAACTGAGCAAGCCATGACGCCTCAGCGGCATCGGCCTCCTTCGCCCCGTGGTATCGAGAGACGATCTCTTTGGCGAGCGCGATCTTGGCGTCACGCGGGTTGAGGTCACCCGTTGCGCACGCTTGCTTTCGGCGCGCGACCTCGGCGGCGGGTTCGGTCGAAAGAAGCTCGTAGTACCGCCACATCAGGGCATCGGACAGGCTCATCAGCTTACCGAATTGCTCCTTTGGCGCTTCGTCGACCCCGACATAGTTATCGAGCGATTTGCTCATTTTTGCGCCGACGATCTTTCCGTTTTCGACGCGTGCGTTGATGCCCTCGAGGATTGGCGTCGTCATGACGATCTGGGGGCGCTGCCCCATCTCCCGCATGATTTCGCGACCGACGAGAAGGTTGAAGAGCTGATCGGTGCCGCCGAGCTCAACGTCGCATTCGAGCACCACCGAGTCGTAGGCCTGCGCAAGCGGGTACAACAACTCGTGGAGCGAAATGCTGACATGCTCGGCCCACCGACGCTTGAAGTCGTCGCGCTCCATCATTCGGGCCAATGTGTATTTGCCGGCAAGGCGAATGACATCATCAAATGCCATCTTCCCAAGCCACTCCCCGTTGTAGACGATTTGGGTACGCTCCTTGTCGAGGATCTTGAAGGCCTGCTCGGCGTAGGTCCGCGCACCTTCTTCGATGTCCTCGCGCGTCGGCACCGGACGGGTGCTGCTCCGGCCTGACGGGTCGCCGATCTGGGCCGTGAAATCGCCGACTATAAACACCACGTCGTGCCCCAAATCCTGGAACTGCCGCATCTTGTTGAGCAACACCGTGTGACCCAGGTGAAGATCCGGTCGGGTCGGATCGAAGCCAGCTTTGATCTTGAGCGGCCTCCCCTCGTTCAAGCGCTCGAGCAGGTCAGCCTCAACGTGCAGGTCGACGACCCCGCGCTTGAGCTCGGCGAGCTGCGCTTCGGGTTTCATCGGTGGTCCCTACTCGCCGGGCTCGGGGACGCCGCCATTGACGAGCTCTTTGAGCTCTTTCCCGACCTTGAAAAACGGAAGACGCTTTTCAGGCACGGGAACGGGCTTTCCAGTCCGAGGGTTGCGGCCGTGGTACGATTTGTAGTGACGAACCGTGAAGCTGCCAAAGCCGCGGATTTCGATCCCCTCCCCGTTTTCGAGTGCCGCCGTCATGGCGTTGAACACGCAGTTGACAACCTGTTCAGCTCGACTTTTGGTGATCTTCGTCCGCTGGGCCACAGCGTCGATGAGCTCCGACTTCGTCATCGATTCTTTCCCCATTGGGCGCTGAGTATATCTTTGGCACCCGCCGAGTCAATAGCGATTACGCGCACTTGCACCGCGGCCCGACGGGAGGCAACCACCCCCCTGCGCAGTGGTGCCCAAGAGTTCCAGCCAAGCTTTGTGAGCCGAATTTCAGTGTCAAAGCCGATGCTCAGCCCGCCCGCCGAGCGCAGCCACGATGTCGGCAATGAGCTCGTCGGTGTCTTCGATGCCCACGGCAAGGCGCACGAGGTTGTTCTTGATTCCGATCGCCTCGCGCTCTTCGGTGCTCAGCTCGAAGTAACTCATCAAGGCAGGTTGCTCGATCAACGACTCAACACCGCCTAGGCTGGGCGCGATCCGCGGAATGCGGCAGGCGTCGACGAAACGGCTCGTCCCCTCGAGATCGGCATCGAGCTCGAAGGTCACCACCCCGCCAAACCCGCTCATGAGCCGGCGCGCCGTGTCGTGGTTCGGGTGAGAAACCAACCCAGGATACCATACCTGTCGTACACGCGGGTGCTGTTCGAGCCTTTCGGCCATGGCCTGCGCGGTTGCGTTCTGTTGCTCCATGCGAAGCGCAAGGGTCTTGATGCCACGATGGATGAGGTACGCGGCGTGAGGGTCGAGGGTGGCGCCGAACAGGCTCCGCAGATCTCGGACGAGCGACACCATACCCGTGCTGCCTGCCAAGACCCCTCCGAGTACATCGTTGTGGCCGGCGAGGTACTTGGTCGCGCTGTGAATGATCAAGTCGATGCCGTACTTCGCGGGGTTGAAATTGACAGGTGTCGCAAACGTACTGTCGATGAGCGTCTTGATCTTTTTCTTCTTGCAGATCGTGACCAGCTCTTCGAGGTCTGGAATTGTTTGGTAAGGGTTGGTAGGCGCTTCGGCGATCACGAGGCGGGTCTCTGGGCGAATCGCCTTCTTGAGCGCACCTACATCGGCGGGAGGGACCAAGGTGTGTGAAACCCCGTATCGGCCGAGGAAGGTCGTCACGAATTGCCGCGTTCGTCGGTAGCAGTCCGCAAACAAGATCACGTGCGAACCCGACTTCACCAGGGCCAAAATGCTCGACGTCACCGCAGCCATGCCGCTTGCAAACGCCACGGCGTCCTCGGTGCCCTCGAGAGCCGCGACCTTCTCTTCGACGAGGCGCACAGAGGGGTTGCCATAGCGCCCGTATTCCTCGCGCTCCTTGCGACCCTCGAAGTACGCGATGAGCTCAGCCGTGTCGGCAAACGAATACGTGGCGGTTTGCGTGATCGGAGCGGCCAAGGCGTCGTACGGGTACGTTCTTGGCTCGCCGCCGTGAACCGCCAGCGTCTTCTGGGAAATGTCGTCTTTGTCCGACATGGGACGCGAGCGTAGGTGAGCGCATTTCGCTGCGCAACCCAGGAGCCCAACCGGATCGCCTATAGCGGGTCGCAGGTACCGGCGGCTACATCGCGAATGCAGTCGAAGCCGTTGAAGGTGTACACGCGGTCAGTCGGCGGACCGATGAAGACCGGACCAGAGCCAGAATAGGCGACACCGGCGTAGTTATTGGCATGCGTAAAGGTGACCGAGCCAACCGTCACGAAGGACCCCGAGAGGAAATTCAGATTGCCCGTGTTGGCGTTGCGACCCCCGTACGCGACCGTGACCCGATCCAGGACCGATCCGTCGGAGCCCTGGCCGAGCTCGATCCCTCTCCAATACGCGGGCATCGCCGAGTCGATCGTCGTGAACGTGATCGGATCTGCCACCGTACCTTGTGCGTCGAGGACACCGTCACCACCATCCCCGATTCGGAGACCTCGGTCTTCGGCGAAGCGAAGCTCGGCGCCGGGTTCGATGGTCATCGTGGGCACCGGATCGAACGGGGTTGCCTGACGAACCTCGACGTTGCCCTGCACGACATATGGCACGTCGTTCGCAGGCCACACCGCTCCGACATCGAGGGTATCGCCAATCACCCACACACCTTCGTGCCCGGGCGTCAACGAGGTGTTGTTACCGGCAAGCGCGTTGCCCGTCCCGAAACGGCCGACGAAGTTCGCAAACATCCGCAGCCCGGCGAAGCGTGAGCCGGTGATCGTATTGTCGTTACAGCCGGCACCACAATGCGTTTGATCGTCGAAGACGAGGCCGTAGCCATTGCTGTTGGTCACCGTCGTATTCGAAACCATGGGCGTCGCGGGCACGCCCCCGCTGCTCTCGACCACGAGCGCAGCCCGCGTCTCGTCGGCGCCAAGAACCGGGTCCGATCCCGCGGAGTCGAGCACCGTGTGGCTGATCCGAGAGCCGCCAGTCGTCCCGGTCCCGCGCAGCCAAATGCGATACCAATACGCCGCACCCGGAGCCGGCGCGAAGACGACGGGATCGGTCGCGCTTCCATCGACGACGAGCTGAGCGTCGACCATCTGCAGTTGGCCGTTCAGTGGCATCTGGACCTGCGTGCCCACGCCCACAGTGAGCGAGCCAGCGCTCACCGCGAGGTCGCCGGCGGGCCGGATCGGCTGCTTCGACATGTCGCTCGCCAAGGGCGCGATCCAGACGAGGTCGAGGCCGGTGGCGGCGCTCGCTCGCACCTGAAGTGGTGCTTCATAAATGTTCGAGGCACGGAGCACATCGCTGAAGCCCACCAGGACCGCATCGACCGACAGCGATACCACGTCGAGCACATTGTTCTCGAACGAGCTCATCCGGGCATCTTCCTCGAGATGAACCCCGACCGACCCGGGATCGCTGCTTTGGATGAGGCAGTTCTCGACGATGGCGTGACGGGCGCCAGGAACGTCCGGGGTGTCGAGGCGGAGGCCACCACTCTGGCTGCCACTGAAATCCTCGATCCGGACGTTTCGGAGGACCGTCCCAGCGCCGATGTTGTCGTCGAGATGAACGCCGTCCCAATCACCGACGATGCCGGTGTCGGGGACCATTCGAATGGGAGCTTCGGGCGTGCCAGGCGCGATCAGAGTACCCCCCTCGGTTGCAGTCGACACCTGGAACCGGCGGCCGGAGCCGAAGCGGAGCTCCACCCCAGGCTGAATGGTCATCACACTGCCGTTCCGCACCACGATGCCCTGATTCAAGAAGAACGGAACGCCATAGTCGTTCCACGAGGCGCTCGAGCGCGACACGGTCGGCGTACGAACGAACACCCGGTCTTCACCGTTGCCAGTCAGCGAGAGATTCTCGCCTAGCGTCGACACATCGTCGCCCCCGATGCTGATCGGCGAGCGCGCGTTGGCGGTGAGTCGGTTGTCGGCGAACCAATCGACGGTGGCGGACCCAGCGCCACCTTGTGCATAGAGGCCGTGGTTTCGGCTTTCTCGGATCAGCGAGTCACGGATCAAGGGCGCCGATCCGCTCAGCACCTCGATCGCGCCTTGGTCGGTCGCCGCATCGCGGCGTCCCGCGAACTCGATGACCAGATTCCCTAGTGAGGTCGTCGCGGAGAGCACGTTCGCCCCGAATCGAAGCCCGCGGTAGTGCCCGCTCGGTGCCGGGCCACCGACATCCTGAAAGCGGGTGAGCACAATCTGGTCGCCCACCCCGGGCGCGCCGCCGTTCGCGACGATTGCGCCTGCGCTATTTACGCCGACATCGATTGCCTGGTTGGTGTTCCCGTCGAACATCAGCACGGCACCGGGCTCGATCGTGACGGTGGCGCCGCTCTCGATCTGGACGTCGCTGATGACGTGATACGGGCTGCCCATCGCAGTGAGCGTCATGTTGGTGGCCACAGTCCCACTGAGCGTCGACCCATCTCCTTCGGTGACGGTGAAGCGCTTCATGAGCGTCGTCATCGAGCCCTGATCGACGATCACGTCGTATACCCCCGACGGGCGCGTGAGATCGATTGGCACCGTGCCCGTCAACGTCGAATCATCGACGAACGTCGTCGTGATCGGCTCGATGTAGCCTCCCAGCTGGAGCACGATCGTCGGGCTAGCACTGCCCACGAACCCGCTGCCACGAACGATGACCGGGACATTGGACTGCCGCCGACCGGCGGCCGGGGTGATCGAATCGACCTCCGGGGGCGCCGCTATCACCGAGATCTCGATCGTCGCGGCGTCCGTGCCTTCGCTGTTCGTAGCGACGATATCGAACGCATAGTCTCCAATGTCGGCGATCTCCGGAGCCGGCTTTGTCGACGATGCGGAGAGCAACCCCGTCAGCGGATCGAACTCGAGGAAGTCGGGGAGCGTCCCCGAAATCGTCGAGACCGGAGCCGGATTGCCCGTCGCGGTCGCCGATGCGCCGGGGAAGCCCTCCCCCACCTCGAGGGTGAACGTCGTCCCGGGCGTTACGGTGAGGACCGGAGTTGCCGGAGGAAAGACCGCATCGACCGTGATCGTCGCTTCGTCCGCTTCGCCAAGAACATTGCTGGCACGCACCCCATACCCGTACTGCAGTTCGCCGTTCGCTGGGGAGGCGGTGAACGCCACGGCTCCGCTCATGGGATCGATCGTGATCGCCAAATCCGCAGGCACGGTCGAACCCTCGACGATGCTCCAGACGATGCCCGGGCTGTCGCTCTCGGTCGTCAGATTCACATCATAGTTGTAAGGGTCTCCGACAAACATCGTGGCAGACGGCGGTGCCGTGACGAGATCGATCACGGGCACCGGCGGCCGTGAGTCGACCGTCACCGTGAACTCCTGCACGTTCGGGGCGCCGAGCCCATTGCTCACCGCGAGCGCGACCGTGTAGTCGCCCGGCGTCACTCCGGCCGTGTCCCACTCGACCGTCACCACGGTACCTTCAGGTGGGCTGGTGACGATCGCAACGCCTTCAGCCGACATCCCCATCGACGGGGCGGTCACGGTCCATGCGATCGAGGGTGCGCCTGCAGCTGTCGCCTCATACGACAGCGTCTCGCCCTGATAGACGCGCTCTGGAGGCATTGAGGTGATCACCGCCGGCCCACCGGTATCGGTCACGGTCACCGCGAAATCCTGATCGGCAAAGGCGCCGCCCCTGGTTTCGGTGACGCGGATCGTGATTTCGTTCATTCCTGCCTGTTCGGCGGTAGGCGTCCAACGCACGGCGCCGGTCTGCGCATCGATGCTCAACCCGATCGGCGCGGTAGGCGCGGTCCACGTCACAGGTCCGTTTGCAACGGCGTCCGGGTCATAGGAATACTCGGCGGCCACCGTGGCTTCGCCAGGCGGAGTCGAGATAAACACGGGTCCACTTGCCACATCGACGGCGATGTCAAACGACTGCACGTCGCTGCCCGCGATATTGCTCACGACGATCGTCACCGACTCGGTTCCTTCGCCCGCCGGCGTCCATCTCACAACGCCGGTCCGGGTATCCAGGGTCATGCCTTCGGGACCGCTCGACAGCGCGTACAACATCGGTGTCAGGCCATTGGCCATCACCAGATAGCTAAACGGAACACCAACCGTTGCGGTCGACGGCGGCGTCGACGTAATTCGGGGCGCTTGCCCATTCGTCGACCGTCCCCCACCGCAGCCAGCAATCGCCATCCACGCCACGGTTGTTGCCGCAAGCCAAGTCAGTCTAGTTCGGTTCATCGGTCCCCCCTCGAGTACCCGAATTCCCATAGTAACATAGTATTATGTCTAAGCTGTCGGAGTCGTTCGGGTTCTGAGGGGTGACGAGGTTTTTGTGAGGGTCAGTCTTGCCCGTAGCTCAGGTCCTCGAGCAGATCGGCCATCGTGATTCGATAGCTCACCCAGGAAACCCGCGATTTGCGTGAATTCCCAATCCCTTGAGGGCGCTTTTGGGTGAACCCGCTGAAGTAGTGCGGGTCGAGATAGGTCCGACCGCGTCGAGGGCGGGTTCGCCGTGTTCGTGTGTTGCTTTGCATGGTCGCTCCTTTCTTCTCCTACGATAGAGCAAAATTGCAGTTGAAAATCTCGTGTATGCCTGCGATGGTGCAGGCATGTTCAACTGGGACGATGTTCGGTACTTTTTGACCCTCCAACGCCAAGGGACGCTTGCTGCAGCCGGCGCTGCACTGACGCTGGACCCGACGACCATTGGACGACGCCTCGTGAAGCTCGAAGAAGAGCTCGGCGCACGTCTCTTCGATCGCACCCCTGCCGGCTATGTTCTGACCGAAGCCGGCCATCGGCTTCTCCCGCGCGCCGAACGGATCGAGCGCGAGGCCCTTGGTGTCGAACGAGACGTGGCAGGCGAAGACCAGAAGCTCGAAGGGGTGGTCAAGCTCACCGCCACCGAAATGCTGACCACACGCTTCATCGCCCCGCACCTTCGTCGTTTTCGGGAGCGCTACCCGGAAGTCCAGCTCGATCTCAACTGCACCACCTTGGACGTGAACCTTGCGCGACGAGAAGCCGACATCGCGTTGCGCCTCGCGCGCCCGACCCAAGAAGACCTGATCATCAAACGCCTCTCGTTCATTCACCTCGGCCTCTACGCATCGCGCGACTATGTCGATCGGTTCGGGCTGCCCAAGGACACCCTTGCCGGTCATCAAATGATCCTCTTCGCGAGCAAGCGCCCGTTCCGCCGCGAAAACGATTGGCTCGAAGCCCGCATGGACGGCGCCCTCGTCGCCCTCCGCTCCGACAGCGTCTCGGCCATGTATGCGGCCACGGCAGCAGGGACGGGCATCGCCCTGCTACCTTGCCTCGTCGCCGACCACGATCGACAACTCGTCCGCGTCCCCGTGGAGGGCGGCCCCGAGCCCCGTCAGATTTGGCAAGCGGTGCACAAGGACCTACGAGACAGCGCGCGAATTCGCGCGGTCTTGGACTTCCTCGGCAAGGTGCTGACCGCCCCACAAGAACGAATCTCGGCCGCCTAGCCGCTCGCCCGCACCGTCTCCAAGAACGGCTCTCCGTAGCTCTCGATCCTCGCGGGCCCCATACCGTAGATGTCGGCAAGCGCTTCGGGCGTCGCGGGGCGGTGCGCGGCGATTTCGAGAAGTGTCCGGTCGTGACAGACCAAATACGCGGGCACCCCCTTCGCCCGCGCGAGATCGAGCCGCTTTTCGCGTAGCCGTTCGAAGAGTGCCTCGTCGACCCGAGACAAGTTAATGCGCGTGGCCGGATCGACCCGGCGTTCCTTCTTGGGGGTGCGCGTCCGGCCTGCGTCCGCCGGTGGCAGAAGCACGCGCACCGGCTCTTCGCCTTTCATCGTGGCGACGCCACGCTCGGTCAGAAACGGAACCGGAAACTCGCTGGCGGTTAGGTCGACCAGCCCGGCGGTCATCAACCTTCGAAGC
>CAJHXN010000271.1_pt1 | contig 15492 bp, 12 predicted proteins | sample 9198401 | NCBI WGS metagenome assembly CAJHXN01 (sample SAMEA7708334, study PRJEB35096) | sediment metagenome | biome: marine neritic benthic zone biome [ENVO:01000025]; feature: sediment [ENVO:00002007]; material: shallow marine sediment [ENVO:03000034] sea grass bed [ENVO_01000059] ... | reverse complement strand
CTGCGCCACCGGCAAGCACTTGGGCCAGAAATTCGCGTCGACCGCCGTTCACCGAGGCGAAGCTCGCATACTTGACCCAGCTCCAGCGCGCTAGCTCTCCGCCCCAGAGCAGAACGAGCAACAGGAACATCGAGCCCATCCAAACGTAGCCGACCCAAGAGACCGGGATCGCGATGTGCCGGGGAAGGATTCGCCACGCCAGCATCGAGGCGGGAATCGACAACGCGAGGAGGACGAGAGCGATGGTCGCGACCTGGCGCCACGGTGACGGCCACATTGGATCGCGGATCAGGCGCGTCCAAAGGTAGTAGTGCGTGCCCAGCGTCAAGCCGCAGATGACGCCGAGGAAAATGAGAATGCGACCGAGCGACATGGAAGGGTTACTCGATGCGCATAAGGATCACGGCATCGAGCGTCAAGTCGCCGCTTGGCCGGGGGTCGCCGGGTCGGGCGAATCATAGCGCTTCCGGCTCTCTTTGAGGTGGCCGAGCAGGCGATCCCTTACCTCTGGATGCGTCAGCGCAACGATGCGGGCGGCGAGGAATGCCGCGTTTTTTGCGCCGTCGATTCCGACTGTGGCGACTGGAACGCCCGGTGGCATTTGGACTGTCGCGAGCAGTGCATCCATCCCCTGGAGGGCACCCGCGGCGATGGGAACACCAATGACGGGTCGGGTCGTATGCGCGGCCACGACTCCGGCAAGGTGCGCGGCCATCCCCGCACACGCGATGAAGACCTCGACGCCGAGCTTCTCCGCGGCTGCGATGTACTCCGCCGTTTCGTGCGGTGTTCGATGCGCGGATAGAACGCGCACGTCGCTTGGAATGCCGAGTCCATCGAGAACGTCACGGCCCTTTAGGACGACCGGGAGGTCATTCGGGCTCCCTGTGAGAATCGCCACGACGGCCGTACCGGTTTTGCTTAGATTGCTGCTCGTCACCTTTGTTCCTCCGAGCAGTCGCTTCTAGCGCAAAGCCGACCCAACGTCACCTGGCAGAGCGTGGGCTCGACAAATTCGGCAGCAGCGGTTTGCAACCCCCTTGCCGCTGCGTATAAGCCGCCCTGCTATGATTGAAATCTCCGCGAATCGCGCTTGCAGGGCTTTCCGCTCCACCTCGCTGGCTTTCCTGGTGATCGTTTCGTGGTCGCGAAGCGCGGCAGCGGAAGAGCCGCCGGCCGAGGAGACCGAAGCTACTGCAGCGGCATCCTCCGAAGCGTCCGCCGCCGACCTTCCCGGCGAACGTACGCCCACGGACCTGGTCGTCGCGCCCGGCGGCGTTCCCGCCGAGCCGATGGATGCCAACATCGCAATCGATTCCGTGAAGGCGAGCATGGCGAGCATTCAGCGCCAGGCCGCATCCGGCTTCGGAGACACGTACGTCATTCAGTTCGGCGACACGTTCGATTGGCTGCAGTTGGTTTCGGGCGAATGGCTCAAGGGAAACATCGCGCGGATGCGCGAAGACACGCTGGAGTTCGACAGCGACAAGCTCGACATGCTCAATCTCGATTTTGCAGACGTAGCGCTGGTGCACTCCCCCCAGGTCAACACTTACGTGTTCGATGGCCGCATTTCGGCGACCGGCCCGGCGGTCGTCACTGCGGAGCAAGTCATCGTCCAGACCGCGGAGGGCACGAAGACCTTCCCGCGCGGCGAGCTCGAGTCGATCATCGAGGGCGAAAAGGAGCGCGACTGGTGGTCGATGAAGCTTCGCTTTGGCCTGACTTTGAACCGTGGAAACACGAATCAGCTCACCTACGACATCAAGTTCAACACGCGTCGTGAGGATCGGTTGACTCTGCTCGACCTCAACTACAACGCAACATTTGGCAAGACGAGCGGCGTCCAGAACGTCAATCGGCAGCTGGGCGAGTTCCTCTTCAACGTGTTCCTCGGCAGCCGTTGGTGGGTGACGCCTGCGTTTGGTCAGCTCTTCAATGACCGATTTCAGAACATCAAGTTCCGCGCTACCCCGGCCGCAGGTGCCGGCGTTCACATTTTCGACATGCCCAAGGTGAAGTGGGACTTCATCACGGGCATCGGCTACCAGTATTTGAATGCCTTGGCGCCGGTCGCGGGCACGAAAAATCCCATGCACGACGCCTTCATTCCGCTCTACACGTACTGGGACTTCGACATCACGGGTGACATCGACTTCACGGTCAGCTGGCTGACCAACTTGGTGGTGACGACGATCGGCAACACCAACCATACCGGCAAAGCCGATCTCTCGGTCGAGCTCACGAGCGTCATCGATCTCGATGTTGCGTTCCTGTACCTGAGGACCGAGCAGCCTGTTCAACCGGCAGATCCAACGCTCCCATCCATTGAGAAGAACGACTACCAGCTCGTGGTTGGCATCAGCCTCGAGCTCGGCTAGGCCGCGAGCCTCAGGCTGGAGATGAAAACCGACCCCTCTCTCATTGAAAGAACGGGGAGGCGATGGCATCCTCCGGCGCCGGAGAGGCGGCACGTGGCAAAGGGCATTTACATCGCATCGATCCAACCGCGAGCCGGCAAGTCGCTGGCGGCGCTGGGCTTGATGGAGTTGGCCTCGCGACGGGTGGAAAATCTCGGTTTTTCTCGACCGGTGGTCAGTGAGACCGCCGAATCCGATCGTGAGATCGGCCTCATGCGGTACCGCTACGCGCTGAAGCAGGACGCAGAGGCGTCGAGCGGGGGTCCCTACGACGAGGCGCGCGCCATGGCCGGGTCCGATCAATCGGACGAGCTGCTCGCGCGCATTCTTCGGCGATACAAAGATCTAGAGTCCCAGTGCGACTTCGTGGTCTGCGAGGGAACGGATTATACGGGAGTTGGAGCTGCGTTCGAGTTCGAATTCAACGCGCGTGTGGCCGCCCACCTGGGCATCCCCGTGTTCTTCGTAGCAAACGGTCAGGGCCGCGAGCCCGACGAAATTCTCGAGGACGTCAGGGCTGCCCGGCGAGCTTTCGAACGGGAGGGCTGCCCCATCGTGGCAACTTTGGTCAACCGTGTTGCTCCCGAACGGCTCGCAGAAGTCGAGACATCGTTTGCCAAGAAATGGCGCGGAAAAGACCCCGCGTATTTGGTGCCGGAGGAGCAAACGCTTGGCCACCCCAGCGTGGCCCAGGTCATGTCCGCCCTCGACGGCAAGCTGCTGTTCGGTGACCAGCAACGTCTGCAAGGGCTCGCACACGAGTTCGTCGTTGCGGCCATGCAGCTGCCCAATGTGCTCACACGACTGCGGCCGGGCTCGGTGGTCATCACCGGTGGCGACCGAGCTGACGTCGTTCTCGCCTGCCTGGCATCGGTGCGTTCGGAATCCTTTCCAAACATCGCTGCCATCGTATTGACCGGCGGGCTCGAGCCACCCGACCCGGTCGCCCGGCTCATCAAGGGATTGAGGCGCACGGCGGTGCCTGTCGTCGGCGTCTCTGATGACACCTTCACCTCCGCGACCAAGGTCGATCAGGTGGGAGGAGCCATTCGCGCCGGGGACGACCGCAAGATCGCGACCGCGCTCGGGCTCTTCGAGGAACACGTCGACCTGCCTGAGCTCATCGAGCGCATTCAGGTGAGCCATTCGTCCCGCGTAACGCCGCTGCGTTTCGAATACGAGCTCATCGAACGGGCAAAGGTCAGCCGCCAGCACATCGTTCTTCCCGAAGGGACGGACGAACGCATTCTACGTGCGGCAGAGATTCTGCTGCGGCGGCGCGTGGTCGATCTCACATTGCTCGGCGATCCAGCGGAGATTCGGGAGCTGGCGTCCACCCTAGGCGTCCAGCTCGATCGTGCGCGGATCGTGAACCCGCTCACGTCGGACTGGCGGGCGGACTTCGCGGATACGTACTTGGACTTGAGGAAGCACAAGGGCGTGACGGAGCACCGTGCCCACGATGCCATGGCTGACGTGAGCTACTTCGGCTCCATGATGGTGTACAAGGGAATGGCCGACGGGATGGTCTCCGGCGCCGCCCACACGACGGCGCATACGATTCGTCCCGCCCTCGAGTTCATTCGCACTCGGAAAGGCGTCTCGGTGGTGTCGAGTGTGTTTCTGATGTGTCTGCGTGACCGAGTGCTCGTTTACGGGGATTGCGCCGTGAACCCGAACCCAAATGCAGAACAGCTCGCGGACATCGCCATAAGCTCCGCAGAAACCGCAGCGGCGTTCGGAATCGAACCCCGGGTCGCCATGCTTTCTTACTCGACCGGCGCATCCGGATCTGGCGAGGACGTCGCCCATGTCCGGGAAGCCACGAAGATCGCACTCCAGCGCCGGCCGGACCTGATGATCGAAGGTCCCATGCAATACGACGCGGCCGTCGACGCTGGAGTGGCGCGCAAGAAGCTCCCGGACAGTCAGGTTGCCGGGAGCGCCACGGTGTTCATCTTTCCGGACCTCAATACAGGCAACAACACCTACAAGGCCGTGCAGCGCTCCGCCGGTGCCGTGGCGATCGGCCCCATCCTCCAGGGCTTGAAAAAGCCGGTCAATGACCTGAGCCGTGGTTGCATGGTACCCGACATCGTTAATACGGTCGCCGTGACTGCGATTCAGGCCCAGACGCCGACGAGCGAGTCGTGAGGGTTCTGGTCCTCAACTCGGGAAGCTCTTCGATCAAGTACCAACTCTTCGACATGCGTGAGCGGGCATTGCTGGCGAAAGGAGCCGCTGAGCGGATCGGTGAACCGGGAAGCCGACTCGTTCACGGGCAGCGGAACTCGACCGGGGCGCTCCACGAGCAGGTCACGGACTGCGAGCTGCGGGATCACGCCGCCGCCCTCGACCGAATCATGAGCCTGCTCGGCGATGGCGGTGGACCCGAAGATGGCGACGAGCTCATCGGTATCGGACACCGGGTGGTTCATGGCGGCGAGGAGTTTCGCGACCCGCGTGTGATCGATGCGCCGGTGATCGAGGCCATTCGGAAGCTCTCCCCGCTCGCGCCCCTGCACAACCCAGCGAATCTACTCTGCATCGAGGTAGCGATGGCCCGCCGGCCGGACGTGCCCCAGGTCGCCGTTTTCGACACCGCCTTCCACCAGAGCATTCCACCACATGCCTATCGCTACGCAGTTCCCGAGGCATGGTACGAGGCCCATGGCGTTCGTCGCTACGGATTCCACGGGACCTCTCATGCGTACGTCGCGAAGCAGGCCGCCTTGCAACTCGGCCGACCGCTCCGCGAGCTCAACCTGATCGTGCTCCACCTGGGCAACGGCGCCAGCGTGACCGCCATCGAGAGAGGCAAGAGCGTGGATACCTCGATGGGGTTGACGCCTCTCGAGGGTTTGGTCATGGGGACGCGCCCTGGCGACATCGACCCCGGTGTGCTCATCTACCTGGCGCGTCAGCGAGGAATGAGCGTCGACGAGATCGACGCAGACCTCAACGGCGAGAGCGGCCTCGAAGGCCTCTGCGGAGTCAGCGACCTGCGCGATGTCCTCCAACGCGAAGCAGCCGAAGACCCACGCGCGCGTTTAGCGCTCGACGTCTACGTTCATCGAATCCGCAAGTACATCGGTGCGTACACGGCGGCCCTAGGCCAGGTTGATGCCATCGTTTTCACAGCCGGCGTAGGCGAGAACTCCCCGGACATCCGGGAACGAACCTGCGAAGGTCTCGGTGTGCTCGGTGTCGAGCTCGACCGAACCCGCAATCGGGCAAAAAAAATGGGCAGTCGCGAAATCCAGCGAGAAGGCGCCCCCGTCGCGGTTCTGGTCGTACCCACCAATGAGGAGCTAGAGATCGCGGAACAGGCCCTGCGGTGTATTCAACCCGGGTAGCGGCTAGCGGGCGATAGGCTCCGGACCGGCTCGCAGCGACAGAAAAGGCCTCCACGCGCTCGTGAAGACCTTGCCGACTGGCTCCAGCGATAGGACTCGAACCTATGACCAAGCGATTAACAGTCGCCCGCTCTACCAACTGAGCTACGCTGGAATGGCTGCGAGGGATAGCGTGAGTAGCGCCTCTGTCAAGCAGCCGAATTCGCTGTGAATTGTGGCCCGCAGATTCGCATCGCGTCCGCCCGGGAACGACCCCGTATCGTATCGATGCCGTATCCGTGACGGCGACGTCCAGCAGGCAAGACTTAGATTTGAAAGTGAACGCCCGTGAGCTCTTCGGAGACGTTCCAAAGACGCTCGGCGACGTTTCGATCATGCGAACGCTTATTGGACCTCACCGTCTTGGGCGCCCCGTTCATTTCCATGAAGCCGCTCGGGCCGACGTACTCCCCGCCTTGCACGCTCGGCTCCGTGGCGGCGTAGAGAGTGGGTAGGGCGCCCATCGACGCATCCTGCGCAAAGAATCGATTCATGAACCTCACCGCCTTGGCGTGCGCCTGAAGGTTGGTTTCGGTCCAACCGGGGTGGGCCGCGACAGCGAGGGTGCCCTTGCCCGCAGCCGCCAAGCGGCGCTGTAGCTCGTAGGTGAAGAGCAAGTTCGCCAACTTGCTTTGGCCATACGCCGCCTGCGCCTTGTACCCGTTCTCCCAATTGAGATCCGCGAAGTCGATCTTTCCCATCAGGTGGGCGACGCTGCTCACGGTGACGATGCGCGAATCGGGCGTATTGGTGATCAGGTCGAGCAGAGACCCGGTCAGTGCGAAGTGTCCGAGATGGTTGACGCCGAACTGCGTCTCGAAGCCCTGTGCCGTCTTTCCGTAAGGAGGTACCATGATGCCCGCGTTGTTGATCAACAGATCCAGACGCGAGTGCTTGGCGCGAAATGCTTGGGCGAAATGCCGAACCGAATCTAGATCCGAGAGGTCGAGCCGCATGACTTCTACGTTGGCGCCCGCATACGCTGCGCGGATCTCGTCGGCTTTCGGACTGGCCTTTTCGAGATTTCGGCATGCCATCACCACGGTGGCGCCTTTCCCGGCGAGCACGCGGGCGGTCTCCAACCCAATCCCACTGTTCGATCCGGTTACAATTGCGACGCGACCAGATTGATCACCAAGCGCCTCTGCGCTCCAATCGTGCTTGCTCATCATGATCTCCTCGAGATTTCCAGGTGGCGTGTCAACTGTGCAATAGGCGTTCAGGCCGAGCCACCTGGAGCTTCAGCGATCCGAGCGCGGAGGGCTCGGACGGTCCGGCCAGCGGCTCGCTCGTTCTCTCGGCTGAAGATGGACGATGGCAGCGGAAGGGCCGGGTCCACGTAGATCTTGAAGTCGATCTTGGTGCGAGCGCCGTCGTCGACCGGTGTGAGGGTGAAGCTCGCATTGAAAGCGTCGATGTTACCGTCCATGAGCCGTCCCTCGACGACCCGCGATGCTCCTTCTTGGGGGCGCTCCGCGAGGTTCAGCTGTCCGTAGAGCGTGTACATGCCCTTGGCGACGCTGACCTCCATGTACACCATGGCCCTGGTCCCACGCTGCGCGAGTATTCTGGACTTGGTGAAGTTCGGCATGAAACGTACGTAGTTCGCGTAGTCGAGAACGATGGGAAGCACCTCGTCGATCGGCTCGTCCACGACAATGACCGCGTGGCCGCCGGCGATCTCGGAGCCCTGCTCAGGGATCTGCGCGGTGAAAATCTCGGCGTTTTCCTCTTGGGCGTCGGTCGCGGCCGCGTGCCCGGGCAGGGTGCCAATCATCCACGCGCCCAGGAAAACCGCCACTGGAAGAGTCCCGCTCGTCATGCCACGGCTCATTGTGCTGCTGGTTCCCATCGCTACTCTCCTCGGTCTTCCCGGCTCGAACAATCAGGGCTTGCGTCCGGGCTTCTATGGATTACACTACACAGTGTAGTTCCCCTTCCGATGGGGTCAAGAGGAAAATACACCGATCGGTGTAGTTTGTAGCTAACGTCATGGAAATACAGAGAGAATCACGGATGATTGCCAAGCGCGAGGCCATTCTGGCGGCTTCGACGGCCGCATTTCGGGACGAGGGGTACGAGTCGACGAGCATGGACCGCATCGCCGAGCTGGCAGGAGCTTCGAAGCGAACCGTCTACAACCACTTCGGCAGCAAAGAGGCCCTCTTTCAAGCGGTGGTCGCGAGGCTTTTCGAGGAATCAACGGCTCTCAACCAAGTTGCTTGGGACCCGAACCGCTCCCTCGAAGAGCAGCTTGGCGACTTCGTGCGCGCCAAAACGCTCCTTTCGGAGGACAAATCTGCGCGCTGCCTGACTCGCGTCGTGCTCGGCGTGTACATCAAACAGCCAGATCTCTTGAGAGAAGTCATCGCGCGCGTGGCCGAGGACGAGAGCGTCCTCGCCAATTGGCTCCGCGAAGCCCATCAGGCCGGGCGTCTCCTGGTTCCCGATCCGAAGCTCGCAGCCCACATGTTCGGAAAGATGACAGCCGGCGTACTGTTCTGGCCGCAGCTTCTCGAGGGGCAGATGGATCCCGACACCCGGGAGCGTCTGACACGCGAGCTCGTTCAAACGTTCCTCGCGCGTTACCGCTTGGCTTCGGGCTGATCGCTGCTCGCCGCTTGTTCCCCGGTTTCCTGCTTGGCGTCGCCCCGTCGGCCCGTCCATCGGGCCATCGATGTATCGGCGCCGAAGAGATGGGAGATCTGGTCGTAGAGGGCTGTGGGCATGAGCTCACGCAGGAGCGGGGTGATCTTCACCATCCAGGGCTCCTTGACGTAGACCGAGTTGTGCTCGACGGCTTCGACGACCTTTTCGGCGACGAAGTCCGGCTCCAGGATCTGGGTGGCCTTGGGGGCTTCGGCGCCTTCGAACATGCCGGTGCCGATGTAGCTCGGACAGACTATGGTCACGTGCACGTGCTTGTGCCCCTCCACATTGAGCTCGGCACGAATCGATTCGGAGAACCCGATGGCGGCCCACTTGCTCGACGCGTAGCTCGAACCGTAAGGCAGCCCGATGAAGCCCGACGCGCTCGCGATGTTGACCAGGTGCGCTTCGGGCCTTGCGACCAAGTCATCCAAGAATGCGTGCGTCACCGCCACCAGACCGAGCGTGTTGACCTCGTAGGTCTTGAAATGGTCATCGAGCGGCGTCTTGGTGAATGGCCCCCCGAAGACGACACCCGCATTGTTGACCAGAACGTCGATCGGACCGGCTTCGGCGTCGACCTGCGCTTTGAACGCTGCAATGCTTGCGGGATTGGTGACGTCGACCGGAAAGCCCGAGGCCGGAACACCCAGGGCCGCGATCTTCGCGGTGGCTTCGACGAGCTTTTTCTCGTCGAGGTCCCCGAGCACGATGCGCGAACCGCGCCCCGCGAACTTGATCGCCATTTCGAGGCCAATGCCCTGCGCTCCGCCTGTGATCAATACGCGTCTACCGTTCAGCTTGCTCATGGCGACCTCTCTACGGACTAGCCGCCCGGAGTGATCGTCAGCTCGACTCGGGCGGTCTGGTTGGGGGTGAGAACCTGGAGGATGTCCAGGTTCGCATCCCATGTCCAGCTGCAACCGCGCGCTTCCTCACATCCACCGAGGGACCAGCCATCCGGATAATGTCGGCTTTCCGGAACATAAACCTCGGTGGGCAGAGTTGCGGAGGGCGACGGGTCGAATGCGAGCAAAAACTCGCGGGTGTCGGGATCGTAGGAAAACGAACGCGGGATGCCGGCCACGCGCTGCGGATACGGACGCACGACCTGATTGGCGTTTTCCCGTTCTACGAACTGCCCCTGCTCACCTCGCTCCCAGATGCCCCAGCCGCCTGGGTCGTAGGACCAGTAGGTCCAGCCGAACATCATGCGGTCCCCCATGTCGAGGAGCTCGCGCATGAAGAGATCGGCATTCGGCCAGTTCGGGTCGAAGCCCCACTCGCCGAGCAGGAGAGGCGCCTTCTGCACGCTGGTCTCCACGTTCCGGCTGGCCTCCCAATTCGCGAGCGTGACATCGGAGTCCGGGTCGTAGGCTTGGTTGAACTCGAACTGGACCGAATAGAGGTGCGGTGCGTACACGATGCGTGGTTCGCCCTCGCGCGGGTCCTCGAGCTCGAGGATGAACGACGGCTGCCCATTGGCAGGCGCCGCAACGCGAGGTTCGTAGAAAATCCAGCCGTCCTCGTCGACTGCGCGAATCGCTGCGATCATTCGTTCATAGAATTCCGTGAACAGCGTCCGATCGAAATCGGCAGCAGCGCCATCAGGAAGGGTGACCGTGATGTCCCGTGCGTCGTACACGGAGCCCGGTGAGGGCTCGTTCAAAATGTCGTAGCCCAGAACGGCCGGGTGGTCTTTGAATCGTTCGGCCACGGCGGCCCAGGCGTCCGCAAAGTGGTCCTGCAGATAGCTGTGCTCACCCGGATACTCGAAGAAATTGTCAAACGCCGCCATGACGGCGGGCGCAAAATAGTTTAGCGACCAAACCGGATTCTGATCGAAGGGCAGGTCGTCGTCTTCGATCGCCCACTCGGGTGCGCCATCACAGCAGAAACGCGCGGCGTACACGTCCTGGTGCATGTCGAGGATCACGTAGACCCCGTTGTCGGCAAACCAGTCGAGGCGTACTTCGGTCTTGTCGAAATACGCCTCGTCGTATTGACCCGGTGACGGCTCGACGGCATCCCAGAAGATCAGGTAGCGGACCACATTGAAGCCCCAGAGTCGCGCGTACCGCTCCACGTCCTCCGCTTGCAGATCGGGAAGACGCTCGGGGTGCCCCTTTGCCGAGCTCATGATGTTCATACCGCGCAAGATCACCGCACGGCCGTCGTCGTCCCGGACGAAATAGGTCCCGTCCTCGGTGGGCTCTGCAGGGGAGGTAGACGAGCCGTCGTTGTTACACGCAGACAGCGCCGCGATCACGGTCAAAAGCGCGACCAGTCGAAGTGTACGAGCCCGAGCCCAAGCCGAGTAGCTCGTCATCCTAACGCCTATTTCTCGGGAGGAAGTAGCACGGTGTCGACGACGTAGAGCATCCCGTTTTCAGCGGGAATCCGCGCAATGATCTTTGCATCGTTGAGCGAGAGGTCTTCGCCGTTCACGTGCATCGTCGTCTTCTTGCCATTGGCCATCGACAGCAACTGTCCTTCCTTGAACCAGCTGGGTTGAATGGCGGACGTGGTGACGTGGTACTTCAGGATTTCTCGAAGCGTATTCACGTTCTCTGGCTTGACCAGGTTCTCTACGGTGCCCTCGGGCAGCTTCGCAAAGGCGTCATTCGTCGGGGCGAAAACGGTGAGCGGGCCGGACGCGGCGACCGACGTGACATAGTCTGCGGCCTTCAGTGCGGCGACCAGGGTCGTGTGATCTTCCGAACCGAGGGCGATGCTGACGATGTTGTTCTCGTGGAGCGGCGGAACGTTCGAGGCCTCGACGACGACCACCTCTTCAGCCGGTGCCGCCTCCACGGGCTCCGCCCCCTGCTTCTTGCAGCCTAGAGTGACGAGCCCACACACGAGCCCTCCGACGACCGCGATTTGCACAAAACCTCTCATCACAACCTCCCCAGCAGGAAACGCGCTCGTAGCGCGTGCGGAGTATAGACACATTTCCCACCCAGGAATTCGAAATCCTCGGATTCGCACCGACGCGCAGATTCTGCGTGGCTGGAGAGTTCAGCGAAAAATTTTCTCCTGGCGGGGGTTTGCCCCCGGTCCGGCTGAGCCTAGACTCCCGCCGAACCAGGAGGGTCTATGCGTGCAAAGTGGATTGGGTTGCTCATTGGATTGATCGTCGGAACATCGGGCTGCACCCCGAAGGAGGCCGCTCCCGCTGAGCCCAAGGCTGCAGAGCCCGCAGCTGCTCCGACCCCGGCCGCGGAACCCGCGACCGACCCAGTCGCAGAAGCATCTGAGATTTTCCAGGGACGCTGCACCGTTTGCCACGGCGAAACCGGCAAGGGAGACGGCGCCGGCTCGGCCGCGCTCGATCCGAAGCCGCGAGATCTCACGTCCGCAGAGTGGCAGGGATCGGTCGACGACGAGCACATTCGAAAGATCATCATCTACGGCGGCTCCGCGGTGGGCAAGGCGGCGACGATGCCCGCAAATCCGGACCTCGACGCGAAGCCCGAGGTGGTGGCTGAGCTCGTGAAGGTCGTTAGGGGTCTCGGGAAATAGCTCGCGTATTCCTTCCGGATGGCGTAGTTATTGCACCGCGCTTCAGCGCAGAGGGTCCCGGTCTTACTTGGGGGCCACGCATGAGTGAATTGCGCTTTCCCCGTTGTGAGGAGGGTGCTGCAAAGAGCGTCCCTTTCGCAGGGGGAGCTCGCGTGGAGGATTTCCCTTTCGCTGAGGGAAGTGAGGAGATGCCATGAAGTTGATCAGGATTGGTGCGTTGGGCGCATCAAGCATCGGGGTTGTGTTGGCTGCGATGGTCTGCATCGGATGCGGCCCACAGCAGACAGCACAGGTGTCACAGGCACCCGCCAGCTCAACGGCCGACTTGATGAAGCAGCGCGGGCTCAATGAAGCCGACGTAAGTGCGGCGCTTCAGACCTACACGCCCACGGGCAAAAAGGACACGTACCTGACCTTCGCGTCGGGCGGACACGGCGGCAACATGATCGTCATCGGCGTCCCGTCGATGCGAATCTTGAAGTACGTCGGCGTCTTCACTCCGGAGCCGTGGCAGGGCTACGGTTACGGGGACCAGTCTCAGGCGGTCCTCGAAGGAGGAAGCCGCTTTGGGAAGGAGATGACCTGGGGTGACATGCACCATCCCGCGCTGTCCGAAACCAACGGCGAGTACGACGGCAAGTTCATCTTCGTGAACGACAAGGCCAACGCCCGCATCGCGGTGGTCGACCTGCACGACTTCGTCACCAAAGAAATCGTGACCTCGACGCTCATCCAGAGTGACCACGGCGCGACCTTCGTGACACCGAACACCGAGTACGTGGTCGAGTCGAGCCAGTACCCGGCTCCCCTCGGTGGTGGATACGCACCGATCGAGGAGTATCAGGACAAGTACCGCGGTGCGGTGATCTTCTGGAAGTTCGATCGCGAAAAGGGGAAGATCGATCGCGCGAATTCCTTCGCGATGGAGCTTCCTCCATACATGCAGGATCTCGCGGATGCTGGAAAGCTCGAAAGCGAAGGCTGGGTGTTCATCAACTCGTTCAATACGGAGATGAGCTGGGGTGGCACCTTGGAAGGCAACCCCCCGATGGAGTCCGGCGCGTCCCAGAACGACATGGACTATCTGCACATCATCGACCTGAAGAAGGCCGAGGCCGTGTACAAGGCTGGCAAGACGACGAAGATCGCCGGCATGGACGTCATCTCGCTCGAGACCACCAATGCCGAGGGTCTCTTGCACCTCGTCGGCGAGCCGAAGAGCCCGCATGGCGTGGACATCACACCGGATGGCAAGGAGCTCGTGGTTTCCGGTAAGCTCGACACGCACGCCACCGTTTACAGCTTCGAGAAGCTCAAGGGCCTCATCGACGCCAAGAAGTACGACGGAAAAGACCAGTACGGCGTTCCGATTCTTCCCTTTGCCGACAGCATTCGAGGCCAGGTCGAGATCGGCCTCGGTCCGCTTCACACGCAATACGATGACAAGGGCAACGCCTACACGTCGGTCTTCATCGAATCGACGGTCGCAAAGTGGTCGCTCAAGGACCTCAAGATGATCGAGAAGGTAAAAGTGCACTACAACGTTGGTCACATCGTGGCGGCCGAGGGGGACACCGTCAGCCCCGATGGCGGGTACCTGATCGCGATGAACAAGTGGGCACTCGATCGCTTCTCGAAAGTGGGTCCTTTGCTTCCGCAGAACTTTCAGCTGATCAACATCAACAGCGAACCAATGCAGCTCATCTACGACATGCCGCTTCCGCTTGGTGAGCCGCACTACGCACAGATGATCAAGGCCGACAAGCTCGACCCCGTCGACGTTTACAAGCCGGCTGGCTACGACGTCGTCACCGACGAGCCCAACCCCAATGCGGTCACCGCCGGCAAGGAGCGTATCGAGCGCGAAGGCAAGCAAGTACACGTCTACATGACCTCGGTGCGAAGCCACTTCACTCCGGACATCGTGCGTGTGAAGCAGGGCGACACGGTCCACCTGCACATCACCAACGTGGAGCAGGCCCACGATGCGACCCATGGTTTCACCGTGGGCTCGTACAACGTTCACAGCAGCCTCGAGCCCGGCAAGCACGTCGACATCACGTTTACGGCGGACAAAGAGGGAACGTTCCCGTTCTATTGCACCGAGTTCTGTTCGGCCCTTCACCTCGAGATGGCCGGCTATCTCTTGGTGGAACCCAGTTGATCCGAGGCGCCGCACGCGTCGGCCGCGGGCTGAACGCTCCCGGCCGTGCGTGCTGGTGCGCGTTCGGGCTCATCACGATTGCGGCATGTGCGTCTCGGGACGCGCCTGCCCTCTCCGTTGAGGCGGCGCTTCCGGCGCCCCCGAGGCCCGCTAATTGCGTGACGGTCGCTGCGGGATCGAATCTGCAATCGACCGTTGACGTTGCCCAAGAAGGGGCGGCGCTGTGTCTCGAGCCCGGTTCGTACGCCGGGCCTTTGACGGTCACGAAGCGTGTCGCGATATGGGGTCCACGCGAAGCGATAATCCGTTCTGCGGGGGAGGGGACGACGATCCAAATCGAAGGGAGCGGCGCGGCGCTCGCCGGACTGACCGTCGATGGCAGCGGCGGCCGCTTCGACACGCTCGATGCCGCTGTTCACGTCGTTGCCGACGATGTGCGAGTGGAGGGCGTTCGCGTTCAGGGGGCGGCATTTGGACTGCTGATCGAAAAGGCCAATCGGGCATTGATCTCGAACAACGTCGTGCAGGGTCCCGACGACGGCCCGCTCGGCCTTCGAGGCGACGGCATTCGGCTTTGGGAGACGCGAGACTCCGTGGTTCGGGACAATCGAGTGCTCGGATGCCGCGACATGGTCGTCTGGTACTCCAGCCGCAATCGACTGGTTCGAAACACGGTCGTCCGAAGCCGATACGGCACGCACTTCATGTACAGCCACGACAATCATGTCGAAGGGAATCGGTATATCGACAACGTGGTCGGCATTTTCATCATGTACAGCCGCAACTTGGTGCTGCGCGACAACCTCCTCGCGCGGTCGACGGGCCCGGGTGGCATGGGCCTCGGCATCAAGGAGTCGGGCAACTTGACGGTGTCCAACAACGCATTCATCGCAAACACCAAGGGCGTCTACATGGACACCGCACCGCTCGAACCCGACGACTACAACACCTTCGAGAGCAACGCGTTCTTTCATTCGGAGGTTGCGGTGTTGATGCACTCTAGCGAGAAGCGGAATGCATTTCGGGGTAATCAGTTCGTCAGCAATCGCTCGCAACTCCAGGTGGAGGGAGGCGGGGATGCGCTAAACGTCGAATGGGACGGGAACTCCTTCGATGACTATGCGGGTTACGACATGGATCGGGATGGATTCGGCGACATTCCGTACGAGCTTCGTCGACTGAGCAGCCAGCTCGAGAGCACGTACCCGCAGCTCCAGTTCTTTCGCGGCGCGATCACACTCCAGCTTCTGGATGCGATCAGCTCGCTCTTTCCGATGGTCGAGCCTAAAACCACGATGATCGACGCGCGGCCCAAGATGGGCTCGGTCGGTTGGAGTCG
>CAJHXN010000537.1_pt1 | contig 15584 bp, 14 predicted proteins | sample 9198401 | NCBI WGS metagenome assembly CAJHXN01 (sample SAMEA7708334, study PRJEB35096) | sediment metagenome | biome: marine neritic benthic zone biome [ENVO:01000025]; feature: sediment [ENVO:00002007]; material: shallow marine sediment [ENVO:03000034] sea grass bed [ENVO_01000059] ... | reverse complement strand
TGCTTCACATCACCGACATGAGCTGGGGCCGGGTCAATCACCCGTCCGAGGTGTTCGAGGTCGGCGACGAAGTGACCGTGAAGGTGCTCAAGTACAACGCCGACACCGAGCGCGTGTCGCTTGGCCTCAAGCAGACCATGGAAGACCCATGGAACGTCGCGACCGACACCTACGTCGCGGGCAAGAAGGTCAAGGGCAAGGTCGTCTCGCTCACCGACTACGGCGCCTTCATCGAGCTCGAGCAGGGCGTCGAGGGCCTCATCCACGTTAGCGAGATGACCTGGGCCAAGCCCAAGCATCCATCGAAGGTGCTCGAGGTCGGCCAAGAGGTCGAATGTGTCGTTCTCGACCTGGACGCGCAGAACAAGCGCATCAGCCTGGGCCTCAAGCAGCTCGAGCCCGACCCCTGGACGGTCTTCACGCAGAAGTACAACCCAGGCGACATCATTCAGGGCCGCGTCCGGTCGATTACCGATTACGGCGTGTTCGTCGGCATCGAAGAGGGCGTCGACGGCATGGTCCACAAGTCGGACCTCAGCTGGACGCAGCGCATCGAGAACCCCGCAGACCTCTACCGCAAGGGCGACGAGGTCGAAGCGATCATTCTTTCGATCAATCACGACGACCGGAAGGTGAGCCTCGGTATCAAGCAGCTCTACGAAGATCCATGGAGCTTTGTCCCGGAGCGCTACCCGGAGGGCACCGTCATCGAGGTTCGCGCGATCGGTGCCGATGAGTACGGCATCCATGTGGAGCTTGAACGTGGCGTCGAAGGCGTGATCCCCCGCGGTGAGATCAGCGCCGATCTCAGTCAAGAGCCGACCGAGATCGTCAAGACCGGCGATATCGTCAAGGCGCAGGTCATCCGCCTCGACAACGACGACCGCACCATCACGCTCTCGCTCCGCGCAGCTGAAGGTCGGGAAGTCAACCAAGTCGCGCGCCCCGAAGAGGCGCAAAAGCGCGTGGCCCCACGCAAGCTCGGCCCAAGCCGAGGCGCCGCTCAGGCGACCCTGGGCGACGCCCTCAAAGACAAGCTAGGCGCGATTGCAGTCGCATCGACCGAAGACGCGCCGGCCGAACGAGAAACCCTCAGCGAGCCAGAGCCGCCGCCCGCAGACTCACCCGCGGCAGAAGAGACCTCGGAGTAACACCAGCGCCATCGCTGTCGCTGCCACTCCCGCCGGTCAGTGCACGCTGACCACGATGGCCGTGATGTTGTCGCGGCCGCCGCGTGAGTTGGCCACGTGGACGAACCTTTGGGCCGCGCCCTTCGGGCCCATGTCGATGATCTCGGGGATCTCATCGTCCTGGAGGTAGCCGTGCAGTCCGTCCGAGCACAGTAGGAAGCAGTCCGAGGGTTGGACCTCGAAGAAACCGGTATCGACTTGGACGTATTCGCGACTGCCAACGGCGCGCGTGATCACGTTCCGGTGAGGTGAGCGGGCCGCCTCGGACTCGGTGATGATCCCCTGCTTGAGCTGCCATGCAACCAGGGTGTGATCTTCGGTGAGTGGATTCGCGTGATGGCCTCGTACTTGATAGATCCGACTGTCGCCCACCTGCGCAGTGATGCCATAGTCGCCGCACATCGCGAGGACCGAGACCGTAGTGCCCATGCCCTGTTGGTTGGGATCGTGCTGCGCCAGACCGAAGACCATGTAAGTCGCCGCCTGGACGGCGCTCTCGACGACCCGGATGGCCGCCCGGAGCGACGCCTCGGAGGTATCGCCTTGTGCAACCTTGTCGAGGGCGGCGTGGCCGCGGCTCACCATTCCGTGTACGGTGTCGACCGCTTCCTGGCTTGCGATCTCGCCGGCCGCATGGCCGCCCATTCCGTCTGCGACGACATAGAGCCCCAGAACGTCATCGATCAGGAAAGCGTCCTCGTTGAGCTTTCGGCGCTGGCCTACGTCGGTCAGTCCCGCACTGTGGTATTGCAACTCGTCCTCGTTCAGCAGTGTTGGCCGCTGACCGGCCCTAGGTCCTCAGGTTAGCGAAAATTCTGGAAGACCAGCAAGATCGCCGCGAAAATCCAGTGTTCGGCGCACCTCAATCGCTGACAAGGGTGGATGGACTGCTAAGCTGGGCGCCCGATGGGCCCCCCACACGCGACGCCCCTCCCCGAGGACGAGCTCGAAGCGACCTGGCGGGCGCTTTTGGGGCGAAAGGGCCAGCTCAGGTCCGACCGAGCCCTCGCCGAGCTTGCAATCGCGCTAATCCAAGAGCTTGGAAACGGGTTCCCGCACCGTGCTGTTCTTCGGGAGCTAGCCGACGCCTGGTCTAAAGACTGGAAGATCGTGTTGGCCATCGCCGCCCTCCTGATCGACCAAGCGGAGCGTCGGGGGATGGATGAGCCGGTTGTGAGCAAAGCGACTCCTGCACGATGGGCCTCGGATGCGCTTCGATGCGCCTTGGACGCGCTCGATGACGCGGACCGGCAGGACCCCGACATCGCAGGCCATCTACAGGCCAGCCTGGGCAACGCGCTGCGTTTGTGCGGCCCTGGCCACGACACTGACGCGCAGGAAGCCTTCACCCGCGCGCTCGAGCTCGACGCGGAGCGAGGTTCGTGGTGGTACGACTTGGGACTATTGCACAAATGGCGCGGGCGCTTCCGCGAGGGGCTTCGGGCAAACCAACATGCGCTCGACCACGACGCGCCGCGACGCCCCGCCCTATGGAACCTGGCGGTCTGCGCCACGGCACTCGGCTCCGGGGAAGTCGCCCGTCAATGTTGGCAAGAGCTTGGGATGCCTGCGCAGACCGACCCCACCACCCAGATGCCCCTGGTCGAAGGGCTTCCGCCAATGCGGGTCCGAGTGCTCTCGCGGCCGTCCCCGGTGGACGGTACCTCCACCATGCCGACCGGGGTGGGCTTCGAAGTGGTGTGGGTGGCACCGCTCAGTCCCTGTCACGGGGTGGTCCAGTCGCCGACCTTCCGCGACGCGCCGATCGACTACGGCGACCTGGTGCTGTGGGATGGCGCGCCGGTCGCCGAGCACAGCGTGTCGGGGTCAGGCACAGTGCCGGTCTTTGCGCTGTTGGAGATCCTCAGCCGTGGCGATGAGGCCAGGTGGCCATTCGTGGTGCTCGAAACAAACCCGGGAGCCCTCGGCGGACTCGAGGATGCGTTGCCGGACGGAACGCGGGTCTTCGTCCAACAGGAGCGAGTCGAATATCACTGTCCGGCATGCGAGGCGGGGCTCCCGCACGAGCACGGGGCGGGGGCAGTGTCAGTGCCAGCGTCAGTGCCAGTGCCAGTGCCAGCGCCAGTCTTGGTTCGGGGCAAGGTCGTTGTGCCGGCCCGGGTGGATCTGTCTTTGTTTCGAGATGCCTGGGAGGGCGCGATCGCCTCGCGCGCCATGGTCGCTGCGCTGCCGAGGCTCTACGAAGAGCTCGGCGAAACCAAACGCGCTGGCCAAGAGCATCAGGCGTGGCGCGGCATCGAGCGAAAGGCTCTTCAGCACAAGGCCGCCCGGTGAGCGGGGAAGACTCGCTGCCTTCGGAGCAGTATTCCTTCGACGACCTGCCCAAGCTCGACGCCGTAACCCTTCACGAACGCCGGCAGACGGTGTTTCTCGTCCTCTCGGGGTTCTTCCTTGGAACGCTCGCCATGCTCAACATTCTTGGCATCACGCGCTTCATCGATCTGAGCTTCCAAATTCCCGGCACCGCGCTCACGATTCCGATGCCACTCGCGGTTGGGGTGCTGCCGTACCCGATCACATTCCTGTGCACCGACTTTCTGTCCGAGCTCTTTGGACGTCATCGGGCAAACCAAGTCGTGTGGGTTGGGCTCGCTCTGAACCTTTGGGTCATGCTGATTCTGTGGATCGGCGGCGCATTGCCAGGCTTTGAGCCGGCCGAGACACCCACGGAAGGGGTTTTCTTTGAGGTCCGCCGGTTGGCGTTTGGGGCGGTCACCGCTTCGATGATCGCCTATCTCGCGGCCCAGTTCATCGACGTTCAGTTGTTTCACTTCTGGAAGCAACTCACGAATGGCCGCCATCTGTGGCTGCGGAACAACGGTTCGACCCTCATCAGTCAACTCATCGATACGGTCGCGGTGATTCTGATCACGCACTTCTTCGCGGGAGCGCTCCCGATCAATCCCGCGGAGGGCCTCTGGCCTCAGTTGATCACATTCATCGCCGCCGGCTACACCTTCAAGCTCACCGTCGCCCTCATCGACACGGTGCCCTTCTACATCGGCGTCAAACAACTCGGCCGCTACCTCCGCATCCACCCGGTACAAGGGACCGGCCCCTAGGCGATAGCGTGGGGGCGGTGCGGCGGGACCGCATGAGGCCGCGGGCCGTCTAGCCGAGAGGCCCGGTGTCGAAAACGGGACGATTCGAAACGCTTGGCGCAGAGTGGGTCAGTGTCAGGGTTGGACCTTTTCTTCGGACGATATCGACTGCTCCGTCCACTTGGGGACGGTTGGTCGACGCGGGCCTACGAGGCGAGGTGGATCGGGGTAGAGGGCTTCGAAAAAGAAGTGGTCGTTTGGCGGCTTGGCGACCAGACAGGGTCGGGGGGCGCGTCGCGCGAGACGATGATCGCCGAAGCGAAACGGGCGGCGTTCTTGTCGCATGCGAACATCGCCCAGGTGCTCGACGTCGAGGCCCAAGAGGCCGAATGCTTCGTGACGACCGAGTACGTCGCGGGCACGAGCCTCGCGTCGCTTCTCGCGCAACGGACTCTGCCCTGGCCGATTGTGGCTCACGTCGGCATCCAGGTCGCAGGTGCGCTCGACTACGCGCATGCACGGAGGGATGCGAGCCAACGTCTGCTCGGGATCGTGCACCGGAGCGTCTCCCCGCATCGAATTCTGTTGAGCGTGTCGGGTGGGGTGAAGCTCACTGGTTTCGGCATAACCTCGCCCGGCCGACCACACCTCACCGAGCATGAGTCCCAGTATCGATCTCCCGAGCAGCGTAGCGGCGAGCCTGTAGACGGCAGGAGCGACGTGTATTCGTTGGCACTCACGATCCGGGAAAGCCTATCGAGCCAATACCCGATCGGGATCGAACAAGCACTGTCCCACGCTCTCGAGCACTATCCAGAACACCGCGCAACCGCCGCCGACCTCCGCGACCAGCTCCGAAGCGTCTTGAAGGGGCGGGGGGAGTGGGTGAGTCCGGGGAAGTTGGCTGGGTTGATCGGTGGCAGTGGCCTGAGCGAGCACACCGGGTAGCTGAGCCGCAAACCTAGCGGCTACTCTGGGTCGGCGGTCTCGGTGTCCGGCGTCGCCTCAGCTTCGGTCTCGGTTTCTTCGACTTCGACTTCGACTACTTCGGGGGTGGCTTCAGCTTCGGGTGCATCCACCGCGACCGCCTCGGCTGCTGCCGCGGCTTCGGCCTCCGCAGCTTCCGCTTCTGCGGCGGCTTCTTGGGCCGCGCTTTGTTCACGAACCGCCCGGTCGAGGGCCTGGTCGCCGGTCGATGACAAGAACGCAAGCCAAACCGACATCGCCATGAACGCGAAGGCAAATCCCGCGGTCAGGCGCGTCAACAGATTGCCGGCTCCCGCACCGCCAAAGATCTGCTGGCTCGTGCCTCCGCCGAACGCAGACCCAAGCCCGCCGCCCTTACCGGACTGAAGCAGCACGACGAGGATCAGAAAGAGGCACACGAAGACGTAAAGGATCGACACAAAGGTGTACATGACTCAGCTCTCCGCCCGGCCGACGCCGGCATCGATGATCGGAATAAAGTTGTCTGCGGACAACGACGCGCCTCCGACAAGCGCCCCATCCACATCGGGCTCAGCGAGGAGCTCGTCCGCGTTGGACGGCTTCACACTGCCACCATATAGAATCCGCACACCGTTGGCCCAGGATTCACCCTTGAGCGCACCGAGGTGCGCACGAATCGCGCGATGCACTTCTTGGGCATCCTCTGCTTTGGCGGTGCGGCCCGTGCCGATCGCCCAGATCGGCTCGTACGCGACCACCAAGGGCGCCAATGCGACCGCGTCAAGCCCGTCGGTTGCCGCTTCAACCTGGCCGAGCACGATGTCGAGGGTCTTTGCGGCCTCGCGCTGCTCTAGGCTTTCCCCCACGCACACGATGGGAACGATCTTGTGAACGAGAAGCGCAGCAGCTTTCTTGCGTACGCCCGCATCGGTTTCGCCAAAGTACTGGCGTCGTTCCGAGTGGCCGATGATGCAATGGCTGCACCCGACGTCGAGCAAGAGCGCGGGGCTGAGCTCGCCGGTGAACGCCCCAGAGTCCTCCCAGTACACGTTTTGGGCGGCGAGACCGACTGCAGACCCAGCGAGCGTCTCGTGGACGGGCCGGAGTGAGGTTGCGACGGGGGCCACGACCACTTCACACGAAAGCCCGTCCCCCACGCGCTCCCGAACGCCGCCGGCCAATGCCTGCGACTCGGCCACGGTCTTGTGGAGCTTCCAGTTTCCGGCGATCAGCGGTTTGCGTGTGCTCATGGCTTGAGGGCCTCCACCCCGGGCAGGGGGCGGCCCTCTAGATACTCCAACGAAGCGCCACCGCCAGTGGAGACGTGCTCGTATTGGTCGGCGAGCCCTGACTGCATGACCGCGGCCACGCTATCGCCTCCGCCTACCACACTGAACCCAGGGCAATCCGCCACCGCTCGCGCGACCCCGAGCGTCCCCTGGGCGAACGCAGGGTTTTCGAAGAGACCCATCGGCCCGTTCCAGAAGATCGCTTGGGCGCGCCGAAGCCGGTCCCGATAGAGACCCTCGGTCGCTGGCCCAATGTCGAGGGCCATCGCATCGGGGGGTACGCGCTCTATGCCGACGACCTCCGATGTAGTGTCTTCGACCGAGGTGCCGATTCGTACGTCGATCGGAAGCAAGAGATCGACCTCGCGCTCGGCGGCTCCGCTCATCAAGCTCCGTGCGAGAGCAAGCTTCTCGGTCTCGCAAAGGCTCTTGCCGACATCGAGGCCGCGCGCGGCAAGGAATGTGTTGGCCATGGCACCACCGACGAGGAGCGCGTCCACCTTGCCGAGGAGTGCTTCCATCACGCCGATCTTGTCGCTGACCTTGGCACCGCCAAGCACGGCAAGATAGGGACGAGGCGGATCGCTTCGAAGACGGCTTAGCGCTTCGAGCTCACGTCGCATCAAGAAGCCGGCCGCGCGCTCCTCGATGAGTCGAGGAAGCGCACTCACCGATGCATGCGCACGGTGCGCTGCCCCAAAGGCATCATCGACATACGCACCGCAAGATTGACCGAGCTCGCCGGCGAACTCGACGTCGTTTGCCTTTTCGCCGGGATGGAAGCGAAGGTTTTCGAGCAAGGCGACTTGGCCGTCTCGGAGGTCCTGGACCACCTTACGGGCGCCATCGCCAATGCAATCGTCGGTGAGACACACCTCGCCATCATCGAGAAGCTCAGCCAAACGGGCGGCGACTGGCTCGAGCGAAAGGGAGCGCACGACCTTGCCCTTCGGGCGCCCGAGATGCGACGCGAGCACCACACGGGCCCCCTGCTCGATCGCGTATTTGATCGTCGGAAGCGCTGCGCGAATTCGAGTGTCGTCAGTGACGCGGCCGTCGCGGAGCGGCACGTTGAAGTCCACTCGGATGAATGTCGCGACGCCTCCGAGGGACAAGTCCTCGACCGACCGAATGTCGTCGCTCACGGGGTCACCCCGCGCTCGAAGCGATCCGCACCAAGTCGACCATGCGGTGGGAGAAGCCCCACTCGTTGTCGTACCAGCTTTGCACCTCCACCAGGTCGCCACCGACGACCTGCGTCTGGGCCGCGTCGAGAATGGACGAATGGGAGTTCCCGGTGAAGTCGATCGAGACCAGCGGGCGCTCCTCGAAGGCTAGGATGCCGCGAAGCGGGCCCTCGGCAGCCGTCTTGAGGGCTTTGTTGACCTCATCGCGGCTGGTGCTGCGTCCGACTTGGGCGGTTAGGCACGTGAGTGACACGTTGGGGGTCGGAACCCGAATCGCGGTGCCATCAAGCTTACCCTTGAGCTCGGGGAGCACCAGACCGATCGCCTTGGCGGCGCCGGTCGAGGTCGGGATCATCGACAATGCCGCTGCTCGCGCGCGTCGCATGTCCGAGTGGGGAAGGTCGAGAATGCGCTGGTCGTTCGTGTAGGAGTGCACGGTGACCATGTGGCCCTTGACGATCCCGAAGGTGTCGTTGAGGACCTTCGCCAGGGGCGCCAAACAGTTCGTCGTGCATGAGGCGCAGCTGACAATCCGATCTTTCGAGGGATCGAACTGGTCGCTGTTGATCCCCACGCAGAAGGTGCCGTCGACATCGCCCCTGGCCGGCGCGCTGATGATCACCCGCTCGGCGCCTGCCTTAAGGTGCGCGGACGCGGTCTCTTGGGTGCGGAACAGGCCGGTGCATTCGAGCACGACCTCGGCGCCGAGGTCTTTCCACTTGAGTTTGGCGGGGTCTCGCTCAGCGCTCACGGGGATACGATGGTCGCCAATCCAAATCGCTCCCTCCTCGGCCTTTACGGGGTGCGAGAAGTGCCGGTGAACCGAGTCCCACTCGAGCAGATGGGCGAGCATTTCGGCGCTGGTTAGATCGTTGATCCCGACGAGCTCGATATCACCGTCGCGGTTCTCCGCGATCACCCGGGCGATGCAGCGCCCAATGCGTCCGAAGCCATTGATTCCGACTTTCGTGGCCATCCGATCGACTCCCTTGTGGAGGGTGGTCGTAGCGTTGCCCTACGTCGCCGTCAAGCAACCAAGGCCGCAAACGGATTACGGCTCTTGAGCGGATCAGAGCGCACCACTGAAGGGGCTCACTCCGCGGCTTCTTGCGCGTCGCGAAGCTCGGTCGTGACCAGCTCGAGCACCGCGTTGGTGAACGCGACGATATCGGACCGGCTGTGACCGCTATTGCGAAGCTCGCGGTAGACCGACTTCGCGATAATCCGAATGCCGCGTGCGTCGACCGGTTGCGCCTTCGCGCTCTGAGTTCGGGTGGCCCCCATCTTGCGCTCAGGATGATGCAGAATGCGTGCCACTGGAAGAAAGCCACGAACCATCGTGTTTTTGGCGCGCCTTTACACCGAAATTTACAAGGCCGGGCGCGCTTTGCCACACTGTGGTGTTTAACCGTCACTCCCGGTCACGGTGCGCAAACCGTTTCGCGCCGGCGGGGTAAGCGCGAACCTGCCTACGCACGCAACGTCCCAAAACCACAAGGATTTCGGCCCATCGGCCGACTTTGGGCTCAGAGCTTGAGGGAACCTCGAAGCGACCGAAGGGCGCTGGTATGAAGACGGCTCGCCCACGACTTCGAGATGCCGAGCTCCCGCGCGATGTCATCGAGGGAGCGGCCCTCGAAGTAGTGCCCGCGCAGGAGGGTTCGCTGCCGATCGGGAAGTCCGGCGAGCGCGCCCAATAGCCGCGCGACGCTTTCGTTTTGGAGAAGGGCGGCTTCAGGGGATTGCTCGCCGTGTGAACCGTGGAGCGGACCGGCGGTCATCAGGCCCGCGCTCACCCGGGCGAACACCTTGTCGAGCGGGCTCGAAGCCGCCTTGGGGAGGGCGGTTGGGGGTTCTGCCGACTCGCGAAGCCGCTCGTGCGCGCGACGTGGGAGGAAGGACATCTTTCGGACGCCATCGAGCATGGCGCCCCGCACACGATGATACGCAAACGTCTGAAATCGAACGCCTCGGGCCGGGTCGAACCGATGGTGGGCTTCGAGCAGACCGCCAAACCCGAAGGCCACCAGGTCGTCGAGATCGCCGTGAAGTGAAAGCTCACGTCGAAGACGGGCGGCCAGGCCGTGGACCATTTTCTCGTGCTGAGCGATGAATGCGTCGGCTGTTTGCATGCCTGCTCCCTGAACAGGTCTTCTTTAGCCAGGTGGGTGAATGAAGTCAAGTGCAATACATTTACCTACATATTCAGCCTAGGCGGGTGGAGGCTGATGGAGTATGAGGGAGGCCGTGAAAGCCGAGCGCCCCGGGATTGTGAGCGCGGACCGCCCGCGAGAGGGCCCGTTCGCAGATCTCGTCTCGCGAATTGCCCATGATTCTAGTGCGTTAGATGGATTCACGTTCGCCTATTCCGAGCTTGGAACCGAGGGCCGGCGAGGCCTGATCCGGGCGGTGGTCCAGGACATTCCAGATCCTGGCGGAGCTCTTGGGGCCCTCCTGGCCGTCGAATCGGATGCGGCCCTGGCCGCCGACCTTGCAGGCCTTCTCCGGCGGCACGGTCAGACCCAAGGCTATGCCACCCTCAAAAGGCGACAGAGTGGCGGGGAGGCGTGCCTGATACGACCTGGGCTCGGTTTCGCATACGAGCTCCTTCGAATCGCTTGGAACGACAACGAAATCGAGCTCATCGAGGTCGAATCTGGACTCGAAATGAATCTTGTTGCCGCGGAGGACAGGGCTTCGGTGTCGGCAACGGTCGAATTGGTCGCTCCCTTCTTATGGCACCACATCCGTAGGGACGGTGCCTTGCCCGACGGCGTCGAACGTTTCGCGGGGTTCTTCTCGGTCACGTAAACGGCCGCTAGTGGCCGTTGCCGAACAGCATGTTGTCGCGCTTCGGGGTTTCTAGTAGCGCGCCGTCCTCGCCGTCCCGTCGAACCGTGAAGTAGTGACGGACCTCGGAGTCGTTGTCCTCGCGCGCGACGATGATGATGGTGTTTAGCCCGGGCTGCAGCGGAATCTCTGCGTCGAACTCGAGCTCTTCGGGGGTGCGGCTCCGTTGGTTCGATTCGTAATAGACCTTGCGGCCGCTCGCGAAGATATACAAATCTCGGACGCGATGTTGATCCGACGCCTTGCCGCGAAGCCGGAGCTTATCTTCGCGGGTGACGAAGTCGTTCATGCCGGCCAGCTCGAGCTCGGGCGGCGCGTTTTGGGTCGCCCACGCAAGTGCTGGGTCCCTGGCGACTTGGCCTTTGGCCGCCGACAGGTCACTTGCCCGTACCCAACCTGGACGTCCGCCACCGAGGTTGATGCGCGCATACCCTTCGGGCCCGGTGGCGACCTGTAGCAACCGTACCGGCTTTTGCGTGCGGCCGATGACCGGGGCATCGCTTCTTGGAGATTCGCGGATCTCAGTCCCAGCCCCGAGCGCAACCACACGCTTTGGGCTCAGTTTCTTGACCGCCTGCGCCTGATCGTGGACCGGAATGGCGATTTTCTCTGTCGCATAGACGCGCAGGTCGGTGTCGATCACCGCGATTTCGAGCTCGGCTTCCTTGTCGTTGAAGTCCGGAAGCACCTGGAACGTGAAGGGCACGAGCCACTCAGCACCGGGCTCGAGGTCGTTGGTTTGGAAACGGCCGTTGTGCAGCAGAATGCCGGGCCCACTTCGGTTCGAAAGGTTGGCCTGCACCTCGTACGTGCGCCCGGCGCCGACATTCTTGACGGTCAAGTACATGGTGACTTGTTCCCCCCGCTGGACATGACCGTCGTTGTTGCCGCTGACGTTGTCCGCCACCTGCAGGCCGTAGGCAAAGCGCGGCGTGGGTAGTGCTCGAATGGCCGTTCGCACCTCGACCGGCGGAGGGGCATGTCCGTGGGCCTCTTCGAACTCGACCACGATGCCGTCAGCTCGGTCGGAGACATCGCGCGGGATCCGGCAAACGCGCTTTTCATCTTCCATCCTGCAGACACCGAGGGTCGTCTTCCAGGAGCGGGTCTCGCCAGGCGCGAGCTTGCCAAACACCAGTTCACGCCCCTCGAACAGGCGGTTGTCGCTTCGAGTGACCCCACCGAGCCGATAGAGGGGTTGCTTCCCCTCGTTGGTCACTTCGACTTCGAGCTCGAGCGGATCACCGGCCTTCGCGGGCTTGTCGCCAGCACTCGTTTTAGCGACCACCCGAACAGCACTTGGCCCCTTGTCCGGACCAACACCCCAATCGATGCCGAGATTCTTGAGGTCGCGGGCGACTTTCTCGTCTTCTTGCCTTTGAATGCGCTCGATAATCGGCCGTGCGGAGCGAAGCATCTGAGGGCGCTTGGCCGACTTGGCATGGACGATGAGATTCCGTGAGAAACGAATCAGGAAGTTCTCTTGGTCTTCGTTCTCTTCTTCGTTGGGCTCCGCCTCGAGGAGCCGTTGCCGAAGGTCGCTGTTGAGATAGTACCCCAACAAGACCGAAGGCCGCTGGGCGTCACTCGCACTTTCGTGCGTCAGGTGGGACGGAAGCTCGCTCTCCCGCATGAACTGCTGGTCGACCTTGAGATCCATGTCCTCTTTGTCGACCGTCATCGGACTGATCCCAATGTCGGGCACGATGCCGACGCCCTGAATCGATAGGTCCCCAGGGGTCAGGTACTGAGCGACCGTCAGCTTGAGCGCTGAGCCGTCCTGGAAGTTGTAGAGCACTTGAACCGAGCCCTTGCCAAAGCTCTGCTCGCCGATGATCAGGGCTCGGTCGTGGTTCTTGAGGGCCCCTGCGACGATTTCGCTCGCCGACGCACTACCGCCATTGATCAAGACGATCATGGGGTAGTCGGGCTCGGTACCGCCGCTCCGAGCGAATTTCTCTTCGCGCTGGTGCGGGTCCTGTGACGAGGTGGTGACGATTGGGCCGCCATCCAAAAAGGTGTCTGCCACTTGGACCGCTTGGTCGAGGAGCCCGCCCGGATTGCCACGAAGGTCGAGCACGAGGCCCTTCATCTTTTTCTTGTGGAGGGTCGCCAACGCACGGCGAAGGTCCTTTTCGGTGTTGCCCTGGAAGTTGTTGATCTTGATGTACCCCACGCCGTCGCGAAGGACGCGCTGCTCGACCGACTCGATGTGGATCACCGCTCGGGTGAGCTCGACCGCTCGTGGCTTACTCCACGCGCCGGCCTTGTTCTTGCGGGTGGTGAAGACGGTCACCGTCGAGCCAGGGGCCCCACGCAAGCGATCGACCGCTTCTTGGAGGGGCATGTTGAGGGTCGACTCCGCGTTGATCTTCACGATGCGGTCGTTCCGTTGAAGTCCCGCCTTGAATGCCGGTGTGCCTGGCATCGGGCGGATCACCGTCAGATGTCCGTCGCGAATCGAGATGACGATGCCGAGGCCCCCGAACTCACCGCGGGTGCTGGTCTGCATCTCTTCGAAGACCTTCGGGGTGAGCAAGATCGTGTGGGGATCGAGTGTCCGAAGCATGCCGTTGACCGCGGTGTATTCGACATCGCGCAGCTCGAGGTCTTCTTCGTCTTGAAGGTGCTCTTGCAGGAAGGCGAAGACCTCACGGAAGCGCCCGGCCAGTTCCCACGGACTGGTCACGTCCGACACCACGAACTCGCTTTGGTCGCCGTTGACCTGCACGGTGAGGGTCTCGGCCCCGTCTTGGTAGTGGACGAGGACCGGAGCGATGCTGCGTTGAATCGCGTTGAGCCCGGCAAGCATCATCCGCTGGTGATCGACGCGGCTCGGGTCGACGTAGTGCTCGTTCACTTCGAGGATCGCGCGGTTCATCACCGTGAGCTTGGTGAGATCCCACGGCGTCTGCTCACGGGCGGCACGGGCCCGAGGCGACGTATCGATGTCGATTTGGAGGCCGTTTTCGCGTGGCCAACCGAAGGAAATGGTGAACGCCGCGAGGACGACGACCAATCCAAGTAAGGGCTTCCAGAGTCTTCTCATAGGGTTTGGGGGGCAGAAGGCGAGGGGTGGAGTGTAGCTTTGTTATCCCAACGGGCCAACGCACTCCTTGTCAACACCGAAGAAGGCTCGGGACCGTGGTCTTCCCAACGAATATTGCACTTAGAGGTACCTAAGGTTATCGAAGCAGCGTGCCAAGTCGCATTCTCCGACAACAGATCGCAAGGCCGGTGCTCGAGATATGCCAAGAGCTCCGCAACGCCGGGGAGCGCGCATGGGTCGTGGGGGGGTGCGTCCGGGACACCCTGCTTGGGGAGCCGGTCAACGATTGGGACGTTGCGACCTCGGCTTTGCCCGAAAAGGTGCAGCAGACCTTTGGCAAGGTGATCCCGACCGGCATCGACCACGGAACGGTCACCGTGCTGTGGAAGGGCAGCGCCTACGAGGTGACGACGCTTCGCGGGGAGGGTGCGTACAGCGACGGACGAAGGCCCGACAGCGTCGTGTTTGTGGGGGACATCGACCAGGACCTCGCGCGGCGCGATTTCACGGTCAACGCGATCGCCTACGACCCCGTCGAGGGGCAGGTCGTCGACCCCTTTGATGGCCTCGTCGACATGCGCGCCAAAGTGCTTCGGGCGGTCGGCGACCCGAAGGAGCGCTTTCAAGAGGATGGGCTTCGGATCCTGCGCGGCGCTCGTTTCGTCGCAACGCTCGACTTCGAGCTCGAAGGTGCAACCGAGGCCGCCTTTCGAGGGGCACTCGATACGTATCGCAAGGTCAGCCCGGAACGCGTGCGCGAAGAATGGATCAAGGCGATGAAGGCTAGGGCGCCGTCGCGGGCATTCGAAGTCATGCGCCGAACCGGCATCCTGGAAGTGACGTACCCCGAGCTGCTCGAACAGGTGGGGTGCGAGCAAAACCAGTGGCACGCGTATGATGTCTGGAACCACACGATGCGCGTCCTCGACGAATCGGAGGGCGACTCAATAGAACGCATGGCGGCGCTTCTGCATGACGTCGCCAAACCCCGGACCCGCGCCCGCTCCGACAAGACCGGCGACTGGACGTTCTACCATCACGAGAAGGTCGGGGCAGACATGGCAGACCGATGGCTTCGCGACTACAGGTTCTCGAACCACGAACGCGAGTTGATCGTCGGGCTCGTGCGTCATCACTTGATCTGTTACAGCGGTGAATGGACCGACGCCGCCGTGCGCCGTTTCATCAAACGCGTGGGGCCCGATCAGGTCGAGCCACTTCTTCGGCTGGGGGAGGCCGACGCGCTTGGTAAGGGTCGGAACGTCGATGAAGAGCTTGCAGCGCTACAAGAGCTCCGTCGACGAATCGACGAACAAATCGAGCAAGGCGGCGCCCTGACGACCCAGGACCTGGCGATCGACGGCAAAGACGTCATCGAGCACCTCGAGGGTGGCGCGGGTCCCGTGGTCGGGCAGATTCTCCGAGAGCTACTGGAACAGGTGATCGAGGACCCATCGCTCAACACACGGGACAAGCTGATGCCGATCGTGGAGAAGCTGGCGGCCGAGCTCGGGTAGGCTCTCGCTCCTTTTTTGGCGGGTCGCCTCTGCTTCGGTAGCGTCGCACCAGATGAAACCTCGGGCTGCCATCGTCGTCGTCATTGCCTTGCTTTGGCCTACCATTGGCCAGGCGAAGAAGACCGAGGAGTATCGGCATCGCTATGAACAGGTTTGGCGCGCCGCCGTCCGGCTGATCCGGGTCGATCAAGGCTACCCCATTCGCGATCGCGACGAGAGCATCGGGTATCTGCTCTTTGACTACAAAGACGATGGGCGCTCGTACCCCGGAAGCGTCGAGGTCATCCGCATCGAGGACAAGGGCAATGGCCCGGTGCGTGTCGTCATCCAGATCCCAGCGATGCCGAGCTACATCGAACGGATGCTCCTCGACAAGCTCCAAAAGAAGCTCGTCCACGAATACGGCGATCCGGCCCCGCCCAAAAAACCCGAGGAGCCCCCACCCTCCGAAGAGGGCGAGGAAGAAGAGCCGACCGCAACGCATGGCTAAGC
>CAJHXN010000466.1_pt1 | contig 15760 bp, 10 predicted proteins | sample 9198401 | NCBI WGS metagenome assembly CAJHXN01 (sample SAMEA7708334, study PRJEB35096) | sediment metagenome | biome: marine neritic benthic zone biome [ENVO:01000025]; feature: sediment [ENVO:00002007]; material: shallow marine sediment [ENVO:03000034] sea grass bed [ENVO_01000059] ... | reverse complement strand
TCGCCGGCATCGCGGCTCCCACCGTGCGTGTTCCGCGGTTACACACCGTGGCGGTAAGGGTGCGTTGCGCACCGACTGTACGGCAGACGTTTTCGTCGACATCGCCGGTGATGTCGGGCTGGGTTCCTGGCGCCGCTTCTCCCTGGACGTTTTGGCGGAAGTTGTTGAGATCAGGGTCGCTGAAATTCGGGATCCATTCGGACGTGCGTGGCACGGTGAGATCGTCGTTGACGTTCGTGACCGAGTACGCATGCTGATTCCAGACCGGTCTCGACGAAACCCAGCGGTCCAAGGCGTCACGGAGGATTCGCAACCCCACTTGGCCAACCCCAGGCGGGTGCTCGGCGCGACACGTGTTCCCCGTCCCCGGCGTCTCTGCCGGCGGTACTTCGCACGAGTACCCTTCACGGCACTCATCGTCATTCGCGCAGCGGCAGAACCCCTCATCGCAAATGCCAGACAAACAGTCGCCGGCGACTTCGCAACGGTTGCCGCGATGGATGGGATCGATCGCCGGACACGATATCGAGCAATTGGCGTTCGAGCCGATCAGGATTTCGGTGTTCGAGTCGCCATCTGGATCGGCAACAACCGGATTTTCGAACCACGTACAAGAAGTACGGAACGCCGAATAGAGGACCTCCCCCGTGGAACCTTCGTAGATACGTGTGTAGCATTCGTCTGCGTAGACCGCCTCGGCTGCGCCATCTCCTTCGAAGTCGAAAATCGACGACCCGGTGCGCCGTGAGGAAAGATCTTGTGAGGTCGCCGCCCATCGTACTTGGGTGTTCAGGCACTCCGGATCGGCGCGGCAATCCAAATCGAAGATGCGATAGAAATTGCCGCCGGCAGAAGCCATCTCAGGTCGGCCGTCATCGTCGAAGTCGCCGATCGTAGGGGGGCCGCCACCGAGGATGTCGGTACTCTCGTCGAGCAAGACCTGACCCGACAGCGTCGTGAGCGTCACTCGGTTCGCGCCGGTGGTGACGATTTCAGCGATTCCGTCGAAGGTGTTGGGGTCGAAGTCCTCTGGCGTTGCGCCCGGCGTGCCGAAGTCAGCGACCGCCCAGAATTGGCCGACGAGGTTCAGGTCATATGCGAGGTCCCACTGGTCGGTGTCGCTGTTCCATCGATGGACATCTGTCGCGGTGATCTCGATGTCACCGTCCCGGTCGAAATCTCCCATGACCGGTACGGTCATCGCGCCTGCTCCGGGCAAGACCTGCCCGGAGTTCAAGCGGGCGCCCGTTGGGCCGTCGTACACCTCGCTCGCCGAGATCACCTCCGGTACGCCATCGTCGTCGAGGTCGTGCAGCGCTGGGCCGTCCCAGCGGTTGCAGGGATTGCTTCCGCAATCGATGATATCGGTGTCGAGCGCGACCCAGAGCCGCGCGTAGTCGTCAACGCCGTCGTCCCATCCGTATGCGATCATGCCGGCCACCGGTTCAGCGCCCGGTCGCCCGCGATGCGTGACGATGTCGGCGAACCCATCGCCGTTGATGTCACCGATCGCAGGCGGCGATGCTGCAATGACGCGGTTGCTGGGGTCGTCCAGCGTCGCTAACTGTTCGCACGTTTGCCCATTCAAGATGCGAATCACGCCATAATAAGTCGGGTCAACGCCCGCGGCCGCCTGTCCTCCGCCATCGGTCCCGTTGTAAGTGACGATGATGATCTCCTTGGCGACCCCCGAGTCGTAAGGAAGGTCGGCCACGAGTGGCGTGGTGAGCACCTGCACGTGGTCTGGGAATGGATCCCCAGCGGGTGGACCGGTCCATTCGCACTGCACGTCCGCTTGGAAGAGCCCGATCGTGATATCGCCGAGGCAGAGCTCGTTAACGTCGCCGCGGGGCCCCGTCCCATAAGGGATACAAGATGGCGGGTCATCTTCGGGCTCGGACAAGCAACCCTCGCCGCAACAATAGGTGTCACCGCCACAGTCGTCGTCGCTTTCGCATTCTCCGTTGGTGGGCAAGCAGAGCTCCTGAACACACACTTCGCCGGCGTTACATCCTGCCTCGCAAGACCCGGGTACCCCCATGTCGGGACCAGTGCCTCCATCGGCTCGCGGCGTCGCTTCGCCCGAAGAGCATGCCGTAATCGACACACAGATGCCGAGCACGCTGCACCGCAACCAAACCATCCCCTTCTCCCCCATCTCTACAAGGTAACGAGTCGGGCAGGCGTCTGCTAGCGAGACCGCAGTTCATCGCCTGGAACCGTTCCGAGCGCGGGTCATCGCGAGGTTGGGTCCCTGTTTGTCGCTATGCGAGGCTCTCTTCGCTGGCTGACATCTCGGGCGCACGAGCAGCGGCGAGCCGTTTGTACTCGTCGAACGATGCCTCGAGGTCTTCGACGAACTCGTGCACGTCGGGAAAGCCCTCCCAGTCCGCGTTGAAGCCCCAGTGAAGGCCGCCGTTGTAGCTGAAGAGCGCGATCCCGAGGTTTTGGTTTCGCATGATGGGTACCAACGGAAAGATCGCTTTCATCGGCGCACCGAGAATGTAGAGCGGGAATGGAGGTCCTGGGACGTTGGTCACCACCACATTGTAGGTACGCAGCTTCATCGATGCGATGTAGAGCTCGGAGATGACGCGCTTGGTCGTCAGGTCGGCGAAATCCTCGAGAAGCTCCGCACCGCCCGCTTGATTGGACTCTTCCTTGAGCTTCGTCGTGACCGCCACGACCTTCTTCAGCCGTTCAACCGGGTCGCTCTCGGAAACCGGCAACTCCGCCAGTAGCATCGCCACGTGGTTCCCAGTCGAACCGCCGTCGGGCTTACGGGTGTTGACCGGAAGAAAGGCCTTGAAACCCTCTACCGCGTCGACATCGGTGTTGCGAGCCTGGAGGAACCGACGAACCGCGCCCGTCGTCGTCGCAAGCACCACGTCATTGATGGTGCCCCCCAACTCGTTCTTGATGGCCTTCACCTCGTTGAGATCGAAGGATGTCCAATCGAAGCGTCGATAGGGGCTGACGTCCTTTCCGATGAACACGTTTCTTGGCGCGGGCTTCATTCCCGAGCCGAGCACGCCTGCCAGCCCCGCGAAGTTCTCTCGAACGCGGGGAAGGAAGTGCGACAGCTTCCGAACGCCATCGATTCGATGCCTGACCTCGCCCTGAAGGAGCTGCGCGCGGCTTGGAGCGGGACGCGCCTTCCATTCCTTGGGCTCTTTTTCCGTCGCGTTTGGCATCATCTGCAGCAGTGCCTGAAGGAGCGCAACCCCGGCGACGCCGTCCACCATGCTGTGATGTGCCTTCACCACGAGGGCGAAGCTGTCGTTCTCGACGCCCTCGACGATCCAGAACTCCCAAAGCGGCCGGCTCCGATCCAAGCGCTGCGAAAAGAGCCTGCCGACAAGCCGCTTGAGCATCCGTTCGTCACCGGGAAGCGGGAGCCTGGTGTGTCGCAGATGGTAGTTGATGTTGAATCGATCGTCGTCGATCCACACCGGGTGGCCAAGCCCAGGGACCCAATCCAACCGCTGCCGATAGCGCGGAATCGAATCGAGCGCCGCCAAGGTGTACCTGGTGATGCGCTCGATATCGAGCCCGCCGTGCTCCAGCATGAGGGGTTTTGCATCGAAAAGAAGCGCCGCGCCCACGTGCATGGGTGCGGTTTCGTTCTCGACATCGAGGAAGGTGGCGTCAAGCGCGCTCAGTCGTTCGTGGAAGGTTTCTGGCATCGTGGGGCATCGATGATACGCCTGCACGCGTCGGCACACCAGCGGTTTCGAACCCTGAAGCAAGCAGCCAGGCCTGGTGACGACCGGGAGTCTTGTGTCACTATCCCGGACTGCGCCGTGGCTACGAACCTGACGCTCCCCCAGTTTCAGCAGATTCAGACCAATGGCGTATCGCTACGTGTCGCGGTTGAGGGCGAGGGGCGGCTCTGCGTCCTGGTCCACGGCTGGCCGGAGCTGTGGCTGTCGTGGCGCCACCAGATTGGGCCTCTGGTCGATGCTGGCTATCGCGTCGCGGTTCCAGATGTCCGCGGGTATGGCGGAAGTGACGCACCCCCGGAGGTCGAAGCCTACGCGATGACCACGTTGACCGCGGACATTGCCGGCTTGGTCGAGGCGCTTGGTGAGGAGCGCGCGATCCTGATCGGACACGACTGGGGCGCGCCGATCGTATCGCACACTGCGTTGCTGCATCCTGAACGAGTCGACGCGGTCGTGGCGATGAGCGTGCCGCACCTCGGGCGAGGCGGGCCGTTTCCGCCGACACAGATGTTCAAGGCGATGTATCCCGATCGCTTCTTCTACATCCTGTACTTTCAAAAGCCGGATGTACCGGAAGCCGAGTTCGAGGCAGACATTCGCTCCTCGCTCGCCAAGATCTACTACGCCAACTCCGGCGACGTAACGGCCGAAGTCCGGCGTGCGGTCAGGGCTCGCACACCGGATTCAGGATACCTCGAAGGCATGATCGTCCCCGAGCCACTTCCGCAATGGCTCACGGACGAAGACCTCGACCTCTATGCGGAGGCCTACGCGCGCTCGGGGTTTCGGGGCGGCATCAACCGGTACCGCAATATGGATCGCGACTGGCACGAGCTTGCTGCGCTGCAGAACATGAAGATCGAACAGCCGGCGCTGTTCATTGCCGGAGAGCACGACTCGGTGCTGCGCTACGCAGTAGGGATGAACCTCATGGACGCGATGGACCCATATTACGCCGACCTGCGCGCCAAGGTCTTGATTCCGGGCGCAGGGCACTGGGTCCAGCAGGAGCGCCCCACCGAGGTGAACCAGGCTCTGCTCTCATTCTTGCAGTCGTTAGACTGAGCTTGGCGACACGCAAACTTTGCGCCGCTAAACAGGACGCAGGATGAGTGGAGGCCGTTGACCGAGTCGTGGCGAATGCATATGTGAAACGCAACGACGAAAGGCGGTTGTCATGTTGCTCTCTTCTTTGACGCGGTTGCTTGCGTTGTCGTCCTTCGTGTCGCTCGTCGCGGTGTCTGCGGGCTGTACCAGCACTTCCGCACCCGAGCAGCAGGTCGAAGAGTTCGAGTACGCGGTTCCACTGGACCCCATGAGCCCATGGCCGAAATTCCGCCGTAACGCGATGCAGAACGGCCGAAGCCCGGTGAAGGCCATCGATACCGGCGCGGACGCCTGGGAGTTCCAGACGGGCAAAGGCATCTTTTCAACGCCCGTGATCGACGGCGACAGCAATGTGTACGTCGGCTCGGCGGATCGGGTGTTCTACTCACTCGACCGAAACGGTATCGAGCGCTGGCAGTACCCTACCGGAGAGGTCGTCGATTCGTCGGCTCTGCTCGATGACCAGGGCATCGTCTACTTTGGCTCCGGCGATGGTCACGTCTACGCGCTCGACCGCGACACCAGCGAAGAGGTGTGGGATCAGCCGTTCGAAGCCGATGACCCGTCGGTCAATGGGGCGTTGATCAACTGGTTTGAAGGCAATGTCGCGATGACGCTAGACGGTTCGCTCATTGTGCCAAACGACAATTTCTGTACCTATTCGATCGACCGCCAGGAAGGCACCGCAGACTGGTGCTTCGTCACCCTCGACCAGACATGGTCACTCCCGGCCCTCAATCCGGAGACCAATACGCTTTTCATCGGGAACAACTGGTTCTTCCAGCGGAATGTCTTTGGTCTTGACCCAAGCGAGCCCGTTCCCGGCACCGGGGCGCCCGCCGAGCTATGGTCTTTCGGGACCCTGGGGACAGTTGCGGCTAGCCCGCTTCTCACTTCGACCGAAGCGTCTGGGCTCGTGGTGATCGGCGCCTACGACGGCTTTGCGTATGCACTCCGCCAAGACACGGGCCGACTGGCTTGGAGCTTCGGCGCGCGCGACCACATCTACGCCAGCCCCGGCCAAATGGAAGACGGCACCATCATCCAGCCAGCGGGCGACGGCACCATCTACGCCCTCGACCCCGCGGATGGCTCGGTCAACTGGGCCTTTGATACACGCGAGCCGATTCGCTCATCTCCCGCGATCGACGGCGATGGAAACATCTATGTCGGTTCGGGCGAAGGCCGGTTGTTCGTGTTGAACCCCGACGGCTCTCTTCGCTGGTCGATCCTACTTCTCGACGGCCAGCGCAACGACCTCAATGCCTCCCCGGCGCTTGGTAAGGAGTTCATAGCGATAGCGGGCGAAGACGGACGGATATTCGGTGTTCCCTACGACTACTGCCTCCGCGACGGCCTGAGCGATGACCGCTGCACCCTCGGTCCCGGCGAAGGAATCGCCGATGAAGGGGCGTTCATGGTGTTCACGAGCAACTTCGGCGGCCTCGAGCTCGAACCACCGGGGACCATTGCCGCAAACCAGCCGCTGACTTTTTCGCTGTTTGTCCGTGAAGCCGGGGACACCAAGCTCGCCCTCGTCGACTCTGCAAACTTGGAAGTGACCATCAGCAGCTCGGCAGAGACCCTCACCGATGTGTCGGGCGATCAACGCTTCATCACCATCATCCCAACATCACCGTGGGTGGACGCAGCTGGCGGCACGCTCGAGGTGCGCATCGCAGGTAACTATCTCGTCGATCTCGATCGCGAAGGACTGGTTTTCAGTGGGGGGACCGTGGGCGGCTCATTTGATCAGAGTTTCACTTTCTCGATCGATGCACGCAGCGAAGCGCCCTTTCCGTTTACGGTTCCCGACGCGCCGGGTGACGACTCTGGGATCATGGAGCTCTACCGGCTCGCAGCTCCACTACCGAACGTCTTGCCCAGTTACAACCAAATTGGGTTCGACTCGATTCACTACCTGATCGGAGTGGTTGAAGGCGAAGGGGACACCATCGTCACGTGGGGGATCGGAGGGATGCTCGACGAGGAGGGCAACACCGTCGTGAATCCGGCCTCGCGCGTTCGCTTCCCACTCGTGGCTCAGTGGGATGACGGAGCACTCACGATGGCCAATGAAGAGGGTTTCACGATCGAGTTCAATGGTTTTCCCCTGCCCTTCCGCTTCTTCGGAGTGGCCACCACGCTCGACGCACGAGGAAATGCGCTCTACAGCCCTCACCTGAATGCGAAAACGATCTGCGGGGAGATCGATATCTACGGTGTGTTCCTCCAGCGCCTCGGCCTATGCAACGCCGACACGGACCTGATGGAGGCCGTTGGCGGTGCCGAGCTTCGACCTCATCAAGGCGGCACCCAGAGCGCACCAGCACCAGGGGAAGTGGGAGCAGTTGCGTTTTCGTTGGACGAGGGTCGGGTCGTGGCAACCGTTACAGGCTCGACTTTGCAGCGCGAGGATCACAACTTCGGCATCCTGTTGCTCGACGCGAGCAATGGTGTTCCCGTAGGGCTGAACTACACTGCGAACACCACGCACACTCCTGAAACAACCGGAGCCATCGAAACGGTCACCCTCGACGCCACCAACGTCGAACTCCCAGCATCGCTTCGAGCGTATCTCATGGTCGACGCCTACCCGGCCGCAGTCCAAACCCTCAACTAGACCGAGGCCCGAACGCACCTACCTGCTCGCCACGATGGCGCCGATGCGGTACCGTGCCCCTACAATATGACGGTTTCAAAGCCGAGAGCTTCAGACGGATTCTTCGACGACGTCAACCAGTACTTCGATCAAGCATCTCGCTACACCGATGTGCCCGATGACGTGCTCGCCCAGGTCCGCATGTGCAATGCGGTGTACCGGGTTCGTTTCCCGGTCGTCGGAGACGATGCCAAGATCACGGTCGTCGAGGCATACCGCGCCGAGCACAGCCATCATCGACTGCCCACCAAGGGTGGCATTCGCTACGCCTTGGATGTGTCCCAAGACGAGGTGATGGCTCTTGCAGCACTCATGACCTACAAGTGTGCGGTGGTGGATGTTCCCTTTGGGGGCGCCAAAGGAGGGGTTCGAATCGATCCCCGCAACGAGTCCACCGCGTTTCTCCAACGCCTCACGCGTCGGTACACGAGCGAGCTGATCCGAAAGCGGTTCATCGGTCCGGACGTGGACGTGCCCGCACCCGACGTCGGCACAGGCACACGCGAGATGGGATGGATCTACGACACCTACAAAAGTCAAGGTCCAGACACCCTCAACGCACTTGCCTGCGTAACCGGCAAGGCCGTCAGCCTCCACGGTGTCGCGGGGCGCGAAGAGGCAACAGGCGTCGGCGCGGTGATCGCGTTGCAGCATTTTTTGTCCGAGCCGGAGGATGTGAAGCCACTTGCACTCACGCCTGGTTTGTCAGGCAAACGCGTCATCATACAGGGGCTTGGTAAAGTCGGATTGCACGCCGCGCGTGAAGTGATCAGGCAAGGCGGCTCTGTCGTCGGCGTTTCGGTGAGCGACGGAGCGCTATACCATCCCGACGGGCTCGACCCGGACGCCGTGATCGAGCACCGGCGCGGATCGGGGTCATTGATCGGATTTCCGCGGGCGGAGGCGCTGTCGAACCCTAGCGAGGTGCTCGAGAAGCCCTGCGACATCCTGATCCCGGCGGCACTCGAACACCAGATCACCCCCGACAACGCGCCCCGACTGAAGGCGAAGGTGATCGTAGAAGGGGCAAACGGGCCTGTGGACCCGAAAGCGGATGCCATGCTCAGAGAAGCGGGCACGGCCATCGTACCCGACATTTATGCGAACGCTGGCGGGGTGGTGGTGTCTTACTTCGAGTGGATCAAAAACCTTTCTCATGTGAGTTTCGAACGCATGACGCGCCGCTATCAGCAGATTGCAAACGATCGGCTGTTGGACTTGCTCACCCGGTTGACGGGTAAAACGCTGCCCGCGAAGGACGCCGAGCTCCTACTCCATGCCCCAAACGAGATCGATTTCGTGCGCACGGCGCTCGAAAACACGCTTGCCATCTCATACGAGAGAACCCGCACGCGATGGAAGCAACGAGCGCTTCCCGACCTGCGTACGTCGGCTTATGTTGGCGCGATCGAAAAGGTCGGAAGAGCTTACATGCTGGATGGGATCTTTCCCTAAACAGCGCGTCAGGCCAGGGGTTTTTCCGCGACGATTCTCCAATTCAAATCGGCGATTTTCGCCTTCTCCGCGTCTGTCCATGCCTGGCCACCGCTCTGAAGAAGCTCGAGCAACTCTTCTACCCAGGAAGGCAGAATGCGAACCGCTTCGAGCGCCCTGATGACTTTTCGGCCCCCGAGAATCAGATCTCTCTTTTGCTCGCAGATAGGCCACGCCGCGCCTTTCGAAGGGGCTGAAAGGACAACGTTGAAACCCGCCCTTTTCAAAGCGGCGCACACATCGGCTGGATACATGGATTGAGTGGCAGCGAGCGTGGGCAGATACGCTTTGTGTAGGCTCACGTGTTCTTCGTTGTCCCAGTCGAAATGCGGCGTCAATAGATACTCGGAACACGCGTATCGCGCTCCTGGCCTTAGCACGCGGTACATTTCTCCCGCGTGGGCATCGAGCTCCTCCTTCTTGAAAAACGGCCAGACCGCTTGAAAGGAAAAGCATCCATCGAAGGTGCCCGAGTCATACTCGAGTGGCTCGTGATGGTTGCCCACCTTGAAGTGAAGCCGATCACTCATTCGGCACTCGGCCGCCCAGTCGATCGCATTCTCAATCTGATTGGGGTCGATGTTGTACCCGGACACATGACCACCCGTCAGCGTGGCGAAGTGGTGTGAGACCCTCCCCCTCCCGCACCCCATGTCCAACAGGTGCGATCGGTTGGGCTTCTTCAGATCGAGCTCCTTCAAGACGGCCTGCTCGCACAAGAGTTGATTCCCGTACAGTCCTTGGTACTCGTCTAGCTGCGGCGGGATATAAAGCTTCTCCAGGTCAAAAACCGAGAGCATGTTGTTGAGGACCTTGTAGTAGTCCGCCACGGCTTTCGTTTCGTCCTCGGTCGCGGTTTGCTCGCCATCCTGCATTCTCTGTAGGAACTTGAAGGCATCGATGCAGGCCTGCTTGTCTTCGTCCGACAGCTCCGCCAATCGCTTGAGGCCGACGAGCGCGGTCTTAATTCGGTACCAATTCATGGAGTAGACGTCTCATCGAACACGTTCGTCGTAGTTTAGCGCGTAAAGCCGGTGGAGAAACCCGTACGCCACCAACCTATATCCACCCCAGGCTGCCGAAGACGATGAGCCCGATGGCGTCGAATGCAAGGATGGCGCCGACGGTCACGGCTTGTCGCTCGACGCTCTTCATGTCGTGCACCCAGTACGCGACCACGAAGAACGGCAAGTAGCCGAGCAGGAAGATCAGCCACGGCGCCGAGCGATTCCACCACGAGTAGTCCCAGGTGAGCGCGTCGACGTAGTTCAGCAAGTACTCGATGAAGACCGCGAGCGCGCTAAAGAAGACCGCAAAGAACCAACGGTTGGGGATTCCGAGGATCTTGGCCTCTTTGGGGGGAAGCATGATCGTCGTCACGATCCCGAGGATGGCGAACATGAGGCAGATCTCGATGTTCAAGCCGATGAGGATGAGGTAGGCGGTGTCCCCCGGCGCGGCCCAGGCCGGCGCGTAGCCGGTGAAATGGAAGATTAGCGAGTTCCACGTCTCGTTGAACCAGTCCATCCCCCACAGGGCGAGACCCGCGAACACGACGCTGTAATTCTTTCGCCCGATTTGGTCGTGGTAGATGTAGAGGACGATCACCAGAAGCGGGATCACGTACCACCGGAAGTCCGAAGGATCTCGAAGATGGGAGAGCGCCTGTTGCGCGTGCTCGGAAGGCATGAGCGGGGTTTACCACGCAGACAGGAACTACAAACGCCCGCTGATGTCCGTAGACCTAGTCCAGGAGTAGACGACGACAGTCTCTCAAGACCCCACCAGGCGCATCAGCTCTCCGACGGAGTGGTCGGCTTCGATCGGATGGCGAAGGGGCACCCGATCGTTGATTTCGTAGTGCGTCCGACGCCCGTGCCGCGTTCGAGCGATGACGTTCGCATCCTCCAACTCGCTCAGGATGCGCTGGACTGCCCGCTCCGTAATCCCCACGGCCTGGGCGATTTCGCGTACTCGGACGTTCGGATCGCGCGCCACGCACAAAAGCACGTGCCCGTGATTACTGAGGAAAGTCCAACCTGGGTGGGATTCGCTGGGAGAGTCTTTAATCATCTGTCTCTGATTACATAAAACACAAAACAGGTATTGACAACCCTGTAATATATATCATGTATAAAATCTCATGAATGAAAGACCCTCCAATCCGGCGGTCTCCCACACCTCGCCCCTTCGTCGCGCCTGGCTGCTCCTGTCGCTCGATCGCGGCGATATCGGCGTCATCGTGGTCTACGGCGTCGCGCTCGGATTGTTGTCTCTCGCCGTCCCCGTAGCCGTGCAGTCATTGGTCAACACCGTGGCCTTCGGCTCGCTCATTCAGCCGCTCATCGTTTTGACCGTGCTCCTTGCAGTCGCGCTCACCGGCGCCGCCGTTCTTCGCGCGCTTCAAATTCGGGTCGCCGAAATGCTTCAACGAAGGTTGTTCGTGCGCATCGTGACCGAGATCGGAGCACGACTGCCGCGCGTGCGCCCGACTGCGCTGCGCAACGCGAACGGCCCCGAGCTGCTCAACCGCTTCTTCGACGTGTTCACGACGCAAAAGAGTGTGACCTCGCTGCTCCTCGGGGGCGTCGATGCGGTTCTCGTCGCCCTGGTCGGATTGATCGTACTCGCGTTCTACCATCCGATCCTGCTGGCGTTCGATCTTGTCTTGATTCTCGGTGCAACCCTCGTCCTGATTCCGCTTGGTCGCGGCGGGACCCGAACCAGCGTCGCAGAGTCGAAGGCGAAGTACGCGGTTGCGGGGTGGCTCGAAGAGATCGCGCGCCATCCACTGTCGTTCAAACTCGCGGGTGGCGATGAGCTCGCACGAAGCGAGGTCGAGGCACTTGCCAGAGACTACCTCGACGAACGCGATAGGCACTTTCGGATCGTATTTCGGCAGGTCATCGGCGCTCTCACGATCGAGGTCGTCGCCAGTGTTGCGCTCCTTGCGGTCGGCGGGCTTCTCGTGATCGAGCGTCAGCTCTCGATCGGCCAGCTCGTCGCAGCCGAGCTCATCGTCACTGCTGTCGTCGCCTCGATCGCCAAGCTCGGCGGTAAGGTCGAAACCTTCTACGATCTGGTGGCGGCAGTGGACAAGCTCGGAGAGATTCTCGACCTGCCACTCGAGCGTTCAGACGGTGAGGAGCTTACGCCGCGAGGTGACTCGCGGGGCGCGGTCCTGCTGCGGGACGTCGAGTTGGATGTCGGTCCCGACCGGGAGCCCGCGCGAATCTCGCTGGAAGTCCGTCCTGGCGAACGGGTGTCGATCGCCTGCGGCTCCGAGCAGGCGACATCGGCTTTCGTCGACCTGATCTTCGGACTGAGCGGTCCAAGCAGGGGCGTGATCGAAGTCGACGGTCACGATATTCGCGACCTCTCGCTCCGTGAGCTCCGTCGTCGCGTCGCTTTGGTTCGAGAAGCCGAGATCTTTCCCGGCTGCGTTCTCGACAATCTCCGTGCTGCCAATTCGGAGCTCAGCTCCGAGCAGGCTTGGCGCGCGCTCGCCTATGTTGGGCTCGACGAGGCGGTGAGGTCTCTGCCCTTAGGCCTTCGAACGCCAATCCTTCGTGACGGAACGCCGTTATCTCGAAGCCAGACCGTGGCGCTCACGATCGCGCGTGCGCTCGCCGGTGGGCCTTCCGTCCTCATTCTCGATCGCACGCTGGATCAGCTCGGTACGCGCGAGGGTGCGCGAATCGCCGAGCTCCTGTCGGCGACGCGCGACCACTCTTTGATTTTGACCTCCGACGATCCGGCGATCCGGAGACGCACGGATCACTCCCTCCTCATCCCGCAAGACACGACTCGACGAGGCGAAGCAGCATGAGCAGGAGCAGAACCCAAATCGACCCGTGGTTGGGCTTCGAGCGCAGTACCTTGCCCAAGGCGCTCCATGTTCCAGCACCACGTCGAACCGCGTCCGTGGCCAAGCTACTCATCGCCGCGTGCTTGGTGTTTACGGCGGCCGCACTTTTGGCTCCATGGACGCAGAACATTCGTGGTCGCGGCAGCGTGCTTGCGTATGCGCCCGACCAACGTCAGCAGCCGATCGAAGCGACGATCTCCGGTCGCATCGAACGCTGGTTCGTGCAGGAGGGAACCCAGGTGAACAAAGGCGATCCGATCGTCGAGCTGACGGACAACGACGAGTCGATTCTCGACCGGCTGGGCGCGGAGCGATCAGCGGTCGAGGTGAGACGCATGGCCCAAGGGCAGCGGGTCGACACGCTGCGTTCTCGAATCGACTCCGTGCGTCGCTCGCAACGAGCGGAGATCACGGCCGCGCGGGCCAGCGTGCAGATCGCCCAGCGGGGGGTCGAGGCTGCGGAGCAGGATCTCGGCGCCGCCACCGCGGAGCTCGAAACCAACGATCTCAACCTGCGACGTCAGCGAGATCTGTTCGACGACGGGCTTGCGTCCCAAAGAGAATTCGAGCTCGCGGATCTCGCGGTGCGTCAGAGCCGTGCCAAGGTCGCTGCGGCCAAGGCGAAGCTACAGGCTGCTCGGGACCAACGGTCTCAGAGCCGCGCCGCGCTCGACCGGGTCATCGCCTCGACCGATGCAGAGGTCGAGAGCGCTGAGGCAGCGCTGCAAAGCGCGGAAACCGACGCCGCATCGACCGACGCTGCGCTAGCGCGGCTCGACGTCGGCATTTCACGCCAGCGTGCCCAGACGATCAAGGCTCCGGTCGACGGCACGATTCTACGCGTTGTCGGCCGCCTCGGAGGCGAGCAGGTCGATCGCGGCGAGGTGCTCGCCATCCTGGTCCCCACGACCGAAGATCGCGCCGTCGCGCTCTACGTCGATGGCAACGACGCCGCGCTGATCAAGCAAGGGAGTCCCGTTCGGCTTCAGTTCGAAGGCTGGCCCGCGGTACAATTCTCCGGGTGGCCCTCGGTTGCCGTCGGCACCTTCGGCGGCCGAGTCGCCTTCGTCGATCCCGCCGACGACGGGCATGGCGACTTCCGAATCGTGGTCGTTCCCGACCTTGACGACGGGCCCTGGCCTGCGTCCAGCTATCTCCGACAGGGTGTGCTCGCCAAGGGCTGGGTGCTGCTCGACCAGGTGTCACTAGGATTCGAGATCTGGCGCCGGTTCAACGGCTTCCCGCCCACGACCAGCCCACCGCCCATGGCGACGACTGAAAAGGATGGTCCATGAGCGCGGGTGCGCGTATGGGCGCTTTGCTCCTCGGATCGCTGACGCCCGTGCTTGCCCTTGCCAGCGACGAGCGCATGCAACCGCTTCATTTCGAAGAGGTCCTTCAGTCGGTGGAGGCCCACGATCCGCGGATCCGGCAGGCGGTCGAGCGGCTACGCAAGGCGGAGTCGAACACCACAACGGCACGCGGTGCGTTTGATCCGAAGCTCGAGGGAAACGCGAAGCTCACTACGGGCGCTTACTACGACCTGCGGTCGGCAGATGCGGAGCTTCGTCAGGCCACGACCCTATGGGGGACGGAGGTTTTCGCCGGGTATCGCGTCGGTCTCGGCCTCAACGAGCGCTGGCCCACGTATCGCGACGATCAAACGCTATCGGGCGGCGAGGTCCGGGCCGGCGTCGAAATGCCGATCTGGCGGGGCGGGCCGATCGACCCCGAGCGAGCCGAACGTGCCCGCGCAATCCAGTTCGAGAAAGCGGCCGACCAAGCGCTTTCGGTGACCAGGCTCGACCTCGAGCTCGGGGCTGCGCGCGCATACTGGAGTTGGGTGAGCACCGGCCAAAACCGGGAGGTTGCCCGCGAGCTGCTTCAGCTCGCCGAGCAGCGTGACGCGCAGCTCAGGCGGCGACTTCAGGCTGGCTCGATCGCTGAGTTCGACGTTCTCGACAACGAGCGGATCCTTCTGGAGCGCGAGGCCTTCTTGGTGGCGGCCGAGCGCGCCTTTGAAAAGGCTGCCTTCGAGCTCTCGCTGTTCCTTCGCAACTCGCGGGGGCTGCCGATGGTCGCCTCCGGCAAGCGCGTCCCCAAGCACGTGACGCTCGGGGCGGCGGAGGACTTCGTCGTGGAGCAGGCGATCGGCGAAGTGCTCACCTGTCACCCGGAGGTCGAGCGTGCGCGCGCCGAGCTTCGGGCGGCCAAGGTCGATCGATCCCTCACTCGAAACGAGATCTCTCCCGAGGTCGACCTGGTCTTCGAGTACTCGCGAGACCTCGGTCAGCTCACCGGCACCGAGCTCGATTTCACGCTCCCCGGGAACGTGTTCGAAGCGGGCGTGCGACTGTCGATGCCGCTGCCTCTGCGCCGAGAGCGCGGACGAGCAGGTGCCGCGCGCGCCGCGGTCGCCGAGCAGCAAGCGAAGCTACGATTGGTCGAGGACCAGCTGCGGGCGAGAACGCGAGACGCCGCCTCCGCGGTCGAAGCGGCCCGTGCGCGCGCGGAGCTGAGCGAAGAGGTCGTGGAAACCGCAGCGGAGCTTGCCGAGGGCGAACGGCGCCGATTCGAAGTCGGCTCGAGCAATCTCATTTTCGTCAACCTCCGGGAGCAACAGGCCGCGATGGCGCGGATGCGGTACGTCGAGGCGGTCGCCCTCGCGGAGATAGAGCGTACGCGGTGGGAAACCACCACGCGGGTGGAGTGCATCGCGCGCGCCCCATGACCGTTCTCGCTAAAGGCGATTTGTTCCTAGCTTCTGACACGCAGACCCAAGAGGCCGATTCACTCTCCAACGATGGTCACGGCGACGGTACGTTTGCTGCGCGGCCCATCGAATTCGCAGAAGAACACATTCTGCCACCTCGACAGGTTGAGATCGCCGTTCCGAATCGGAAT
>CAJHXN010000249.1_pt1 | contig 15770 bp, 16 predicted proteins | sample 9198401 | NCBI WGS metagenome assembly CAJHXN01 (sample SAMEA7708334, study PRJEB35096) | sediment metagenome | biome: marine neritic benthic zone biome [ENVO:01000025]; feature: sediment [ENVO:00002007]; material: shallow marine sediment [ENVO:03000034] sea grass bed [ENVO_01000059] ... | reverse complement strand
TGTGAGACCGGCCTTCCTATTGATCGCGACGGGGACCTCCAGGTCGCGAGCGGGGCTTGGGAAGGCCGTGACATGGCCATGCGTTGTCGCCTCGCTCTGCTGGAAGATCTTCCACTTCTTGTCCACTGTCCCGAACAAGGTTGCGAAACCACCGATCGACTCCGAAGGACCGAGGAACAAAATCCCTCCTGGCCTGAGCGCGTAGTGGAAAAGGGGCAACAGCTTTTGCTGGAGCTTGGGGCTCAGATAGATGAGTAGATTGCGACAAGACAGAAGGTCTAGTTTGGTGAAGGGCGGGTCCGCGATGACGTTTTGCTGCGCGAAGATCACCATTTCGCGGATGTCTTTGGTGACCTGATAGGTTTCATCGTTTTGGGTGAAGAAGCGCGCAAGCCGTTCGGGCGAAACATCGTTTGCAATACCCACTGGATAAACGCCGCTTCTGGCGACATCGATTGCCGCGGGGTCTAAGTCGGTGGCGAAGATCTGGACGCTGAGCGACTTATTCAGCTTCGTCATGATCTCCCTTAGTAGAATCGCGATCGAATAGGCCTCCTCTCCTGTCGAGCACCCGACGATCCACATACGAAGGACATAACCCTCGGGCTTCTTTGCGACGACGTCGGACAAGGCCGCTTCGAGAGCCTCGAATGCCTCGGGATCACGGAAAAAAGAGGTGACCCCGATGAGCAACTCCTTGAAGACGAGGTCCACTTCGGCCGGATGGGTTCGAAGGAGGTCCAGATACCTCTCGGTCGTATCGACGTGGTGCACGTTCATGCGGCGTTCGATGCGGCGGCGAATCGTGGTGTCTTTGTATTGGGAGAAATCGTGCCCAGTGCGGCTGCGCAGAAGGATGAAGATCTGTTGAAGTGCTTCCCGGGCGGGCTTGGGCTCAGGCGCCTCAATGGCCGGAGCACGTGGTGTGCGAAGCCGGGTGGTATAGGCGAGCAGTTGCTTTGGCATTTCAGAGATAGGCAGGACGTAGTCGACCAGATCGGTGGCGATTGCGCTGTGGGGCATGCCCCCGTACTGAGCGTCCTCTTCCGCTTGCACCATCACCATCCCGAGCGAGCCTTTGATCTCCTTGACGCCTAAGGTGCCATCGGTCCCGGTGCCGGAAAGGACGATGCCGATCGCCAGGTGCTTCTGATCGAGCGCGAGGGAACGAAAGAAGTAGTCCACTGGCAGCCGCAATGCGGCTTGCGTGTCGGGCTCTAGGGAATGCAGCTCTCCGTGTAGGATGCCGAGATGACGACCGGGTTTGGACGTGTAGACGTGATTGGGCTCGATCTTCGTCCGCTTGGAGACCTCGATTACGGGCATGGCGGTCTCTCGACCCAACAGCTCTGCCATCAAGCTCAAATGCCCTGCGTGCTGATGGGTGACCACGACGAACGCCATTCCGCTGTCGGACGGCATGTCGGCGAAGAATCTCTTCAGGGGCTCGAGGCCGCCCGCCGAGGCGCCGAGAGCGACGATGGGGAACCCCGCCTCGTCTTCCGTGGCGGGAACAATACCTCCCTTGGGCTTCCTCCTCCTCCTTGCCATCTTTGCGTCCCAACTCGGGATCTCTCTCCAGCAAAATCCGCGCGGCCAAGCGAAAGGCGAAGATATTGCACCAGGGGATATGCATCAACCCATAGCGACAACGTTGGCGTGGATTTTGCTCTGTTGAGAGAGACTATGCAGGACACACTGGAAATCCGGTTCCGGGGTCTACAGCCCATGGAAGAGCTAATCAGGTCGGCACGAAGCTGGGGTGCCAGGATCGGCAATGGCGCGCGTCATTCGCGCGTCGAGGCGCAGGTCTTGGTCGATCGATGTTCCCCCCAATGGGGTGGTTCGACCACTGTGCGGGTCGACTTCACCGTCGACGGTCGGCAGATCACCGAGTTCGCCAATTCCGAAGATCCGCGTGAAGCACTTGAAGAATCGTTCACCGCGGTCGCGAAGCGCCTCTGCTTCACCGATGCGAACCGCGTTCCGCCCGTCGCATAGAGTGCGATCCGAGGTTGGCGTCGTCATGGACCCTAAGATTGTGATGGCCCTTTCTGAAGCGCTGCAGTGCGAGTACAAATCGCACGCGATCTACCGCGCGGCTCTTGACCGCTTCGGTGCGGTCGATCCTTTTGTACGACTGGAGGCGGTGGGAGAGCGCGAGATCGACGCGTTGTGCCAGCTATGCCGACGAAGACGGATCGAGCCACCCGTGGATCAATGGTTGAAGCAGATCGAGCCGCCGCAAACACTCGAACAAGCACGCCGCGAAGCGATCGATGCCGAGACCCAAACCGCGGACACGTGCGAGCACTGGCTCGATGAGGTGGATGATTCCGTGGCTCGTCTAGCTTTGAGCCGACTCGAGGAGGCCAGTCGCTACCAACGCCTGCCGCTTCTGCGGCTAGCCTTGGAACGACAAAAAAAGTGATCGCTCCCTGAGCGAAATCCCTGCGCGTTCGCGCGAGCTTTTCGCGTCGTAGGCGAACGATGAGAAGGGCCCGCTCGGCCGAGGGGTGCAGACCCTGCTCATCCGCAAGCGCTGAAAAAGGCACTGGAGCGAGCGGGCGCCTCCTGACACACTTGAATGGCCCTCGTTTATGGACGCCAACCTTCACACCTTCGTCGTGTCGGACATGCATCTCTCCGAGGCCGAGGAGGTCGACCCTCAGCGGCCTCTTTGGATGGCGTACAAGCGTCGAGAGTTCTTCATCGACGACGATTTTGCGCGGTTTCTCGAGTACATTCAGGAACAGGCCGAAGGGCCGATCGAGCTGATTCTCAACGGCGACATTTTCGATTTCGACAGCGTGACCGCCCTCCCGGACGACCGAAAGCACATCGACTGGCTCGAGCTGGCTCGCGGGCTCGGAAGCGAGGAGTGGAAGAGCGAATTCAAGATGAAGGTCATCATCGAGCATCACCCGAGGTGGTTCGAAGCACTCGCCGATTTCATCAAGAACGGGCACCGCGCGATCTTCATCATCGGAAACCATGACGTCGAGCTCTATTGGCCTTCGGTGCAGCGATTGGTTTGCAACGCGCTCGGGGTCGACGCGCCCTTGGGGCTTTTGGAGGAGGGGGCAAGGCATCCGCAGGAGGCGGCTCCCCATGGTCCTGGCGAAAGGCTGTACACCAACGATCCGGTCGTCTTCTGCAACTGGTTCTACCTTAGTGGGGACGACACGTACGTCAGCCACGGGCATCAGTACGACCCCAACTGCGTCGTCCAAGACCCGATAGACCCTCTCATCGAAGTGCATGGGCAGCCACGGGTCCGCGTACCCTTCGGAGATTTGGCTGCACGCTACATGCTCAACGGGATGGGGTATTTCAACCCTCACCAGTCGGAGAACTACATCATGAGCACAGTTGCGTACGTGAGGTTTTTCTTCCGATACATGCTCCGCACCCAGCCCCTTCTGATCTGGACCTGGTTCTGGGGCGCTTACGCGACGCTCTGGATTTCGCTCCGTACGCACTGGGTGCAAGCCATGCGTGATCCGCTGCTCGTTGACGACAAGGTGCGGTCGATTGCCATGCGTTCCCGCGCGACGCCTTCCATGGTCCGTAAACTGAATGCCGCGCACGTGCCTTCGGCCACCAACAATCCGTTTCGCATTGCGCGCGAGCTTTGGCTGGATCGTGCGTTCTTCTTGCTGGCCGCGCTGTTTCTCGCGTGGCAGGTGGTCCTGCACATCAATATCGCCTGGCCGATCAGTCCGCTATGGGTGTTCGTTCCGCTCGGGCTCTTCATGCTTCCCTACGTGGCCTACGCGTCCTCGGTGAAACCCACCGTTTTCGAGACTCCTCTTCTGAGCGAGACACGGGCCGAGCTGATCCACAAGATCACAGGGATGCGGAGGGTGGTGTTCGGTCACACCCACCAACCCAAGTGCGAGCAGGTCGGCTCAGTCACGCTGTACAACGGCGGCTTCTGGTCGCAAGCGTTTGCCGACCCTGAGTGCACGATTCGCTTGGGGACACAGACCTTCGTCCGCATTCAACCCAACCCGAACGGCGAGGGGCGCACCGCGGAGCTTTGCGAATGGAAAGCGACTGCAGAGAAGCCCTGCCGCTGCTTGTGTAGCGACCCGGGCGCGCCTCCGGTCTACGCCACTCTTGGGGATGCACTTGTCGACGTCTGAGAAGTGGCCCGTGCGCACCAATGACGGCCACCAGCTCGAACTACTAGCAGAGGTGCCGGATCGGCCGAGGGCCGTACTCCTCTTCGTTTGCGCCCTCGGCATCGAAGCGAGCTACTATGCGAAATTCGCTGAAGCGATGGCGGCGCGCGGGGTGGCGTTGGCCATGTGCGACCTTCGCGGCAACGGCACTAGCAGCTTGCGCCCCAAGCGAGGCGTTGATTTCGGCTATCAAGAGATCGTCGAGGAAGACATCCCAGCCGCGATCACCGTCGTGAGGGATCGCATGCCATCGGTTCCGCTGTTCGTGGGGGGTCACAGCCTCGGCGGGCAATTGGTCGTGCTTCATGTCGCTGCCCAACAACCCGATATCGCGGGTGTCGTCCTCGTGGCGTGTGCGATCCCGTACTACCGAAACTGGACCGGAAGGGACCGCCGCCAAATCCGCCTTGTGACTCGTTTGTATCCCATCCTCGGCTTCCTATTGGGGTATGTGCCGGGCAAGCGTTTCGGGTTTGGTGGCACCGAGGCCCGAACGGTCATGCGCGACTGGGCTCACAACGCGATCACGGCCCTATATGAGCCGCGCGGAAGTACCGTCGACTACGAGGCTGCACTTCGCGAGATCGACATGGCCTTCGTGACCGTCAACATCGAGGGGGACAGGATGGGTCCACCCAATGCTGTCGACTTCATGTTCGACAAGGTCCCGAAGGCCCGAGGCGAGCGAGTCGAAGCGAAGCTGACCGAACGCAAACCCGGCGCCCATTTTCGCTGGGCGCGCGACCCTGACGGAGTCGTCGAAGCGGTCGCGCGCTGGATCGAGAACAGGTGAAGGGATCGCTCATACAGCGAACCCTTTGGCGGCGCGGGCGACGAAGCCCGGCTCCGGGGTGGCGAAGGCCTCGTAGAGGGTCACGATACTCGCCACGATTGCCTCGAAGGCGCCAAAGGCGAACGACAAGTCCGCCAACGCCAAGGAATCGGCCAGCTCGTCCACGAAGAGTGCGAATTGCGGGTCTCTGATTTCAGTAGTCATGGTTCTGTTCCTTTCTTGTGTTGTTCATGCTGCGGTCTGGAAGGGACGCTCCTGTGCGTCGATGAAACCCACAGCGAGATCGTTCACGTGTTGGGCCCTCAAGATCCTCTGGTGACCGAGGCCCTCAGTAGTAATGAGCTTTGCGCCTGGCCATGCGGTTGCGATGCTTTCGCCGAACTGCAGCGGGACATGCGAGTCATCCTCATCGTGGATCACCAACAGGGGGATGCTCATGCGCGGTGCGATTTCGTCAGCACGCATCTCGCTCATGCGTCGCCCAACACGGTTCTCGACTCGGTCTTGCACGCGTCGTCGAACCTCTTCCGAGATTCCGACCGCACGGGAGAAGAAGTCGAGGAACGTCTGCGGGTTCGAGGGCGGCGAGATGAAGACCGCACGCTCGATCTCCATTCCATCGGAGAGCGCGAGGGTGGTTGCTGCGCCACCCATCGAGTGCGCGATGACTCCATAGACGTCACCCACGTGGGCAGCGACACGCCGAATGCGGTCCGCCATCTCGGGTAGCGAGCTTTGATGGCCAGGGGAGTCGCCGTGGCCCGGGGTGTCGAACGCGACCACCTGGTAGCCACGCGCCACGAGAAGAGGCACGAAGCCGCCGAGTTGACTTGCCCGCCCGTTCCAACCGTGTACCAGCAAGACAGTTGGGCCTTCTCCCCAGGTCCAAGCCGCCATGTCGTCGATCCGGAAGGAGGACGCGTGGTTGAGGATCTCGCGCTCGCCGTTTTTCGGCGCGGTACGACGTGTCGTGAAGAAGAGGCGGGCGGCTACCGCGGCTGTGAGCTCGGGAGCAAGTCGGCTCCCCGTCGAAAAGGCACCGGTCATCCAGTTAGGGCCGCTTTTATAGAAAGACCGAACGTTCGTACTTTTTTGTGAAGTCGACATAGGGTGGCTGGATTGATGGCTCATGAGACTCTCCTAGTGTGAACGAGCGATGAGGGCGTCGAACGCCTTGAACGCTCTCTTTTCAGCATCGGGCTTGCCCAACAGGCGCCCAGCGTAGTGATAGGCTGAGGTGATCGAGCCGAACTCGAACACAAACTGGTCGAGGTCGAGGTCTTTTCGGAAGTGCCCCTCCTCGACTGCGATCTCCGCGGCGCGGCGAATGGTGTCTTGGTAGTCGAGTTGTGTCTTGATCAAAAAGTCGCGAGCGGCGCCAGGCTGGTCGTCGAGCTCCGCTGAAACCGCGTAATAGATGCAGCCACCGGGGAGCTCGTCCTCCCATTGCCGCATCGAATTCTCGAACATGGCGCGGACACGGGGCTCACCACGGGGTTGTTTCAGAGCAGGGGCGATCACGATGTCGACGAAACGCTCGGTCGCGACATGGAGCACGGTGAGCTGGAGTTGCTCCTTCGATTCGAAGTGTGCAAACAACCCGCTCTTGGACATGCCGGTCGCTCGAGCCAGATTGCCGATCGAAAGCCCGCCGAGGCCGCCGGTGCTCACAATCTCGAGCGCCTCGTCGACAATCGCGCGCTTGGTCTCTTGGCCTCTACCCATAGCCAATAAATAGCACGACCGTTCGTTAGGTCAACAAAGAAAATCAGGTTTCGTAATTCAGTAATAAAATCAGCGACATTACGCGCTGGCCGACGGCCTGGCCGCATTTGATGGAGAGATCTGGCAAAAACCCACCGTTCGTCTAAACATCTGTCCCAGGCGGATCGTCGAACGAGAACCATGGATGGCAGACACAAGACGAGCTGGGCTGGATTCGCTGCGATGCTCGTTTTTCTGTTTCTGTCGCAACCTCCAGCCCAAGCCCAGGTCAACGACCCCGCCGCCGAGAACACGTTGACGATCCAGGTCAATGGAATTCGAGGGGGCGAGAGCCAAGGCCGATTGGCGTGTGCCCTCTTCTGGAAGAACAAAGGTTTTCCGCGAAAACATCGTCGCGCGCTTCGCCGAACTTGGATAGACCCGAAATCGGACACGGCTCAGTGCGTATTCAAGCGCACAGGCCTTGGTGAATATGCGGCATCTGTATTTCTCGATCAAAACGGAAACGGAAAGCTCGATACCAATGCCATCGGGAGCCCGAGCGAGCCCTGGGGTGTGTCCAAAGATGCCAAGGCAAAGAGGTTTGGCCCGCCGATCTTCAAGGACGCCAAGTTCAGATACGGGGGCGGTCCGGTGACCATCGAGATCAACCTGGTCTACGACGACTAGAGCGCCCATCAAAGCAGCGCGTCGACTTTGCGCTTGTCCGATGCAGGCGTTGGTCCCGGCTCCCGCGAGGGAAGGGAGCTTCTGGCGCGCTCACGCATCGCGGTCAAGAACCGGAGAACACCATCGAGCATGCGGGCGGTGCGCGGTGACGCGAACACGTCAAATGCATGTTGAGCGCCTTGAAGCTCCGCATACATGACGGGCGCGTACGATGTTTCACGGAGGCGTTCTGCAAAAAGGCGAGCGTCGCGCACTGGCGCCAGAGTGTCTCTTGTGCCGTGGATGATCAGAAATGGCGGAGCGTCGGGATGAATTCGATCGAGTGGCGACGCGCGTCGGAACCTCTCCGGCTCTTGGTCGAAGAAAGCCTTCATGACCCAGGGCTCGAGCAAGGTTTTTCGCATTTGGGGCTGTTGGGTGCCGAGGCGGTTCGTGAAATCGAAGACCCCGTAGATCGGAATCGTGGCTTGCAAGGTCGTGTCGGCGTCTTCGAAGCCCTTTTGGTACTCCGGATCATTGGCCGTGAGCCCCATCATGGCGGCTAGGTGGCCCCCGGCCGATCCACCGGTGCATGCGATGAAGTTCGGATCGACGCCGTACTGCTCGGCACGATCGCGAATCCATTTGAGCGCGTACTTGAGATCTTCGATGTGGTCGGGCCAAGTTGCGGCCGGGCTGAGACGATAGTTGACGTTGAAGCACACCCAACCGTTGGCGGCGAGGTGTCCAATGAGTGGCCACCCCTGTTCTCGCTTGTCCCCGACCACCCATGCGCCGCCGTGGATCTGCATGATCGCCGGTCGATTCTTTCCGGCTTCGATCGGCATGGCGACGTCGAGCCTTAGGGCTTTGCCCGCCACCTCCCGATAGACGACGTTCCGAGTGACCCGAACTCCACGACGACGAAAAAACAACGGAAGGGCGACCTGAAGTCGAGAGAGGCGGTTTGGATCGACCGGCTCGGCCAAATCCGCAAGCGCGTCGTCGAAAGTGGAACGCGTCTTCCACCCGTCACGAAACAAAACAAGCAGTCCGAACCACGACGCTGCAGTGATCGCAGCCCCTACCTGCCCGGGCCACGTCGAGAGGGCCCCGAGCTCTACGAACAACAAGGTCACCAGCGCCTGCCAGACGATGTGCTGGAGAGCGAGCTCGGCGGTGAGCCATGACCCGAAGAAGCTTGGAACGAAAAGCACCGGAATTCGGCGGACCGGCATGAACGCGTTCAGGGTGAACAGCGCCCCGATGAGGCTCACGCCGAAAAACAACCAGGCGACGGTCGATGGGCTTATCTCCACGGACTCTGGTTTTCTAGCACGTTCCGCGATAAGCCGGTTCCCGATGGAAGATCCGAACCTTTCGTACTCGCGAATCACCCATCTTCCCGATCGGCCGATTCAGCGGCTCCAGCGCCCTTTTGTGGCTTTCATGCACATCGAGTCGGCGAGCGGGGTGTTTCTGTTGATCGCCACCGCCATCGCCCTGTTCGCGGCCAACTCGCCGTACGCGGACGCGTATCAGCACTTCTGGCATCAAGAGCTCCGCATTGCAGTCGGCGAGTTCGCGCTGTCGTATCCGCTCTCGCATTGGATCAACGACGGGTTGATGGTGGTTTTCTTCTTCGTGATCGGGCTCGAGATCAAACGCGAGCTGATCGTCGGTGAGCTCAGCGATCCAAAGAAAGTCGTGCTGCCCGTTGCCGCCGCGCTCGGGGGAGTGATCGCCCCCGTTGCGGTCTACTTGGGGCTCGAATACGGGAAGCCTGGGCAGTCCGGGTGGGCAGTACCGATGGCGACCGACATCGCTTTCGTCGTGGGCTGCATGTCATTGCTCGGCAATCGAGTCCCGCATGGCCTCAAGATTCTCATGCTCTCGCTCGCAATCGTCGACGATCTGCTGGCCGTTTTGGTTATCGCGATCTTCTACACATCTTCGATCAGCGGAGCTTGGCTGGCTGGAGGGGTTGTGGGCTTGGTGTTGGTCGTCGCGACGAACCAGTTGGGTGTGAGGTCGCTGACCGTGTACGCGTTCATCGGAGTTTGGGTTTGGCTCTGTGCGCTGAAGTCGGGCATTCACCCCACCATCGCCGGAGTCATCCTTGGCTTGCTGACTCCCGCCAACCCGTGGCTTGGAGGCCCCAAATTCATGGGCTTCCTCAGGCACACCGACGAAACGCTCCGCAGAGAAGAAACGACCATGGACAAGGCAAGGGCGTTGGTTGCCGATCTGTCGTTTGCATCGAGGGAGGCCGTGTCTCCCTTGTTCCGTCTCGAAACCTTTCTCCACCCGTGGGTGGGCTTCGTCATCATGCCAGTGTTCGCACTTGCCAATGCCGGTGTCTCGATCGAACCCGAGGTCATCGGCGAGCCTGTGGCCATCGCGGTGGGATTGGGACTCTTCTTTGGGAAAGCGATCGGCATTTTTGGGGCCTCCTGGCTGGTGGTGAAGCTCGGGTGGGCGTCACGCCCCGCTGGGGTCAGCTGGCCGATACTCGCTGGGGCCGCCTTTCTCGGCGGCATCGGATTCACGATGGCCCTATTCATCGCTTCGCTTGGGCTCTCCGGAGATCTCTTGGTTGCAGCCAAGATCGGTATCATCATCGGGTCGTTCGCCAGCGCCCTTGTCGGCATGCTCGTGCTTTCTACGGTGACCAAGTAGAGTTGGTTTTCTGCGTATGCGCATCCTTCTCCTCGCTTCAGTTCTGACCCTTACGAGCGTCGCGACCGCGCAACACTCCCCGGTCTTCTATTCTTACGTGGGGGACTCCGGTCGCACCGTGTACGTCAATCGGTTCTCGCTGATCCCCCCAGAGAAGCGCTCTAAGGCACGCGCGGTCGATCTCTCCGAGGTTAGTCTCAACTCCGAGCTGGCCGAAGAGCTCTCGGGCGCGGTCGTGAAAGAGATCCAGCAGCTCAAGGAATCGGACCCTTGCACAAAGGCGCGCAAGGAAAGCAAAGCGAGCGCCTGGCGCCATGTGTGGCACCGGCACGGGCCTTGGATCTTGGCGAGTTTGGTAGCGTTGATTCTAGTGCTCCTGTCTCCGTGGATGATTCGACGGACACCGCAGGGCGTGTGGTCACGGTTTCTGATGGTTGCTCTACCGGCGCTGGCCATGACCGCCGTTCTTGCGATTTCCGCCACCCGTGCCTCCAGTTCCCTCGAGGCGGTCAGTGAGCTCGCCAAGCTCTGCGACGCGAACGAAGGAGAAGCGAGCCCTCAAAAGCGGTTGATCCGTCTGAGAGAGATGCACACCTACATCGACCAACTCTACCAGGAGCAGTATGAAGAGCTGGAGCGCATCGGAGACACTAAGTGACAGCCGCATTGGACTTCACGGACACGACCAAATGCCCGCTCTGCGGGCGCGCCAATGAGTGCGCCATTGCCGCGGGGCAGGACGCAGAGTCCTGTTGGTGTATGTCGGTGACGATGAGTCCCGATGTCCTCGGAGCGATTCCGCTCGAAGCTCGAAACCGAGTCTGTATCTGTGCCCGTTGTGCAAGAAGGGAGAATCATGAGCAAGAAGGTGACATATAAGGGAGCCAATGCTGACGTCCAATGGGACGGCAGGCTTTGCATTCACATCGGCGAGTGCGGTCGGGCGAAAAACGAGCTCTTCGTGGGCGGTCGCGACCCATGGTGTCAACCGGACTCCGTCAGCTCCGATGAAGTCGCCGAAGTCGTCAACCGCTGCCCCACCGGAGCGCTAAGCTTCACACGAAAAGATGGTGGTGCCGCCGAAGCTGTCGCACCGGAGAATGTCGTTCGCGTGATGTACAACGGGCCTCTTTACGTGCGCGGCGACCTCGAGATCGACGGAGCCGCCGAGGATATGAACGGGGTGCGCTTCAGGGCGGCACTCTGCCGATGCGGACAGTCCAAGAACAAACCGTTCTGCGACAACAGCCATGAAGAGGCTGGCTTCAAAGACTACGGCGCCGTAGGCGAAACAGGGGACGGCCTCGAATCCGAAGGCGGGACGCTTCGCGTGAGTCGCGCGCCCAATGGACCACTGCTCCTCAACGGAAACTTCACCATCATTGCCGCGAGCGGCCGTAAGGCCTGGTCGGGCACCCGAGCCGCGCTCTGCCGTTGCGGCAACTCCAAGAACAAACCGTTTTGCGATGGCGCCCACAAAGATGCCGGGTTCCAAGCGGAATAAGCACGGGACGGAGGTGTAGGTGAGCTTTTCAACGATGATGGATCGGCCGCTGCTCATCTCGGACCTCTTCGAGCATGGGCGCAGGCTCTACGCGAACAGCCGGGTCATCACCGTAGAAGAGAATGGCGACCGGGTGGGCAGCTATGCCGAGATCGGAGATCGCACCGAGCAACTTGCAAAGGCTCTTGCGAAGCTTGGGGTTCGCGCACAGGACCGTGTGGGCACCTTTTGCTGGAACAGCCAGGAGCACCTCGAGGCGTACTTCGCGATCTCCTCGATGGGTGCTGTGATGCATACCCTCAACATCCGACTGTTTCCGGACCAGCTTGCGTTCGTGATCAACCACGCGAAGGACAAGGTCATCATCGTCGACGATACCTTGGTGCCGTTGCTCGGGAGGGTCGCGAAGGAGATGGCGACGGTCGAGCACATCGTCGTTGTCGGCGCCGGAGACGATACGCCGCTTAGGGAGGCCCCGAAAGCAACCCTTCACCGATACGACGAGCTCCTATCGTCGGAGTCACCTGGAATTGATTGGCCGGTTCTCGATGAGCGCGCGCCTGCCTCGATGGCCTATACCAGTGGCACTACTGGCGACCCTAAAGGTGTGGTCTACAGCCACCGCTCAACGGTGCTTCATTCGTACGGTATCACTTCGGGGGCGGTCGCAGGTCTCAATGAGAACGACATGGTCCTCACGATCGTCCCAATGTTTCACGCGAACTGTTGGGGCCTGCCCTACGCGGGCTGGTGGGTCGGCACCGATTTCCTCCAACCCACCCGCTTCCTGCAACCCGAGCCGTTGGTGGGCATGATCAAGCGCAATCGGCCGACTGTGGCGGGCGCCGTACCGAGCATCTGGACTGGCGTCCTCAACTACGGTGAGGGGAAAGACATCGACCTTTCCTCTTTTCGGTTGGTGATCTGCGGCGGCTCTGCCGTTCCTGAATCGCTGATGCGTGCGTTCGAGGAGCGGTACCGCGTGACGATTTTGCAGCTTTGGGGCATGACCGAGACCAGCCCGCTTGGAACGATCGCGTCGCCGCCGAAGGGCGTGACCGGTGAGGAGCGATGGAAGTACCGCAGCCGGACGGGGCGCGCCGTCGCCGGGATCGAGCTTCGAATCGTCGATGAAAAGGGCGATTCGCTGCCCTGGGACGGGGAGTCGGTCGGCGAGATCGAGGCACGAGGGCCCTGGGTGACTGGCAGCTACTACGGCGTTGAGGACAGGGAGAAGTTCCACGACGGTTGGCTGCGCACCGGGGACGTTGGCTTTATCGACGAACGCGGGTACGCGCAGATCACCGATAGGGCCAAAGACGTGATCAAGTCGGGAGGCGAATGGATCTCGTCGGTCGAGCTTGAGAACACGATCATCGCGCATCCGGAGGTGGCCGAGGCAGCGGTCGTTGGCATCCCCGACGACAAGTGGGACGAGCGCCCGCTGGCGTGCGTCGTGCGAAAAGAAGGCAGTACCGTCAGCCCGGAGGACCTTCTTCTGTACTTGGAGGGCAAAGTCGCGAAGTGGTGGCTCCCCGAGCGCTGGACCTTCATCGCCGAAATCCCCAAGACCAGCGTCGGCAAATACGACAAGAAAGTCCTACGCCGCCAGCACGCCGAAGGCCAACTCGAGATCCTCACAATCGTCTAAGCCGAGGAAGTCCCGTTCTCCAACACGAAAGTGCTATCCCCTAACAGCAGTCGAGCTCGGAGCGAGTGTCTTCGGCCGCTTGGCGGAGGAGGTGGAGGCTTTGGATGACTCGGCCACGTTCGCTCTCGGGAATGCGACCTAGGATTGTGGCAATGCTCTTTTCGGTAAGCTCGACGAGTCGTTTGGATTCTTTGGTGCCGTCGGCCGTGAGGGAAACGAGGAATCGCCGGCCGTCGTCGTTGCTTTGATCGCGACTGACCCAGCCACGCTTCTCGAGCCCATCGATGAGTCGCGTCATGGCGCCCTTGGTCACACGGGTGTGTGCCGCGAGGCTCGACACATCCCACTCGCCCGAGCGAAGGGTCTGAAGCAGCACGCATTGGGCGGGTGTAACCGTGCCACAGCAGATCTCTTCGCGCTCAAACACGGCGAACATTCGGCAAAACGCGATGACGTCGTCGATGACGCCCTTCATGGCTTTCGGGCGGTGATCGAGTAGCTGAACACAGTATCGGACAGCTCGTGTATCCGATCCTCGCCGATGAGCTCAACCGCTGCCTTCCAAAGAGGGTCTTGGAGATCCGCGGTGAGCAGCATGTTGGCAGGCTTGCGTGTGTATTCCAATCCTTCGAACCCTGCGGCCCGAATGTGCCCGAAGTATTCCTCTTCTGTCGACGCGCCGCCCACGCACGCGATCCAGCTCGCGGCGAGCTCCGCTACATCTTGGGGCAAGGGCTGCGTCAGCAGGATGTCGCTGACCGCGAGTCGCCCACCGGGCTTGAGGACCCGGTATGCCTCACGAAAAACTTGCGGTTTGTCGGGGCTGAGGTTGATGACGCAGTTCGAGATGACCACATCCGCCGTGTCGGACGCCACGGGGAGGTTTTCGATGAGCCCTTCGCGAAACTCCACCGAGCGCGCGTACCCGGCGTTCACGGAATTCTTGCGGGCGCGTTCGAGCATTTCGGGGGTCATGTCTACGCCAATGAACCGCCCTTCGGTCCCGAGCTTTTCTGCGGCGAGCAGTGCGTCGAAGCCGGCACCTGAACCGAGGTCAACCACCACTTCACCAGGTTGTAGGCTTGCAAGTGCCGTTGGGTTCCCACAGCCAAGCCCGAGGTTGGCCTCCGCGGCGGGGCCGGCAATGTCTTCGTCGGTGTAGCCGATGCGGGACGCGGTTTGGGCCTGCGTCGTCGGAGCGGAGCTGCCGCAGCAGCTCGTCGATTTCTCTTCGGAAGGGCCGCAACACCCACTGCCTTGCCGAGCGATCTCGGCGTATCCCGTTTTTACCACTTCGCGTATTTGCTCATCTTTCATGACGATCTCCATTGGTTGTAGGATGCAACCAATTAGTTGAGGCTGTCAACCAATTTTGTCAAGGCCCCAATTCGCGTTTTTCAGGGCTCCCCTCCGAGAAAAACAAGCAGACGGTCGATGAATAGGGCCTCCTCCTCTCGGTGCGGCCAATGGCCCGCATTGGGGACGACCCAAAGTTGTGCGCCTTCCTCGAACAACTCCGCGGACTTCTTGTAGGGACCGATATGGCCGCCGAAGTCTCGTTCGCCGGCGATCATGAGCCCACGGCACCGGAGTCGCCCCATGAGGCGATCGTCGATCTTTGCGGAGATGGCTTTGTAGTACTCGATCGTGCCTTTGAGCACCTCGGGGTCGCGAAGCGCCAACTTGATGCGTTCGAGCGCAGCATCTCGCTCCGGTCCTCTCCAGTCAGGGGCCCATCGGTTGTAGAGCGTGTCGACATAGCGGAAGTCATCTCGTCGCATCATGGCCTCGGCAAAAGGCGTCTTGAAGAAGACGAAGTGCCGAGCCAAAACCAGAGCGCCGATCGCCTGGAGGGCGTTCTTGGGCCGCAGCGTCGCGAGATGAGGAATGGCGATCGGGACGATGGCTTCGACGCGTTCGGGCGCAATCGCGGCAGCACCCCAAACGACCGACGCGCCCCAGTCGTGCCCCACCAGAATTGCCGAGCTCAGTCCCAAGGCATCGAGCAAGCCAACGGCGTCTTCTGAGATGCTCACCGGATCGTAAGCGCGTCCAGGGACGATCGTGTCGGGATGATAGCCCCGGAGGTAGGGTAGAATCGTCCGGTAGCCTGCATCATTGAGCGCGCGCGCAATGTTTGCATACGAATGCGGCAGATCGGGAAACCCGTGAAGGAGCACCACCGCAGGTCCTTGCCCTGAGTCATGGTAGCGCCACGTCTGCTCGCCGAGAGTGGCATTCTGGAACTCGGAGTCCAACTGCATCTCGATCCTCCCGAGCCGACCTGCGGCAACAGTTTCGTGATACTCCTTGAACGCGGTGAAGTACAAGGGAGAGTTGACCACGATTGTGCCTGGGCGTACGAACAACGGCGCCCGCTGACTTTCATGGAGGTCGCAGGGTGCAGCTCACGATGTCAGAGTCCGAGGAAAACGGAGTCGTGCTCGCCGCCCACGACGTAACGAAGACCTACCGAATGGGCGACGTCGATGTTCATGCGCTGCGCGGTGTCAGTGTCGGCTTGCGACAGGGCGAGCTACTTGTGCTCCTCGGCCCATCCGGCAGCGGCAAGTCGACCTTGCT
>CAJHXN010000429.1_pt1 | contig 15830 bp, 11 predicted proteins | sample 9198401 | NCBI WGS metagenome assembly CAJHXN01 (sample SAMEA7708334, study PRJEB35096) | sediment metagenome | biome: marine neritic benthic zone biome [ENVO:01000025]; feature: sediment [ENVO:00002007]; material: shallow marine sediment [ENVO:03000034] sea grass bed [ENVO_01000059] ... | reverse complement strand
CGCTTGAAGCGACGCTCGAGACGGCCAACGCGTCGATCCGCGACCTGGTGCACCGACTCGCCCGTGACCCTCGCATCGACGTGATCGGCATTCCAGCCGGCGGGCTCGGTTGGGCCTTGGCTCAATCGGCGCGAGCGAAAGCCGAGCTTCGTTTCGTCATGGTGACCCCCAACCTGGAAGAAGCGTACCGACATGAGGCGAACCTTCGTTTCCTGATGGAGGGAAACGACGGGGAAGTCATGGTCTTCACGGGAGCAGACACGAGTCCGTTACTCGACGTTGTCCCTGACCGGCGCGCTGAAATGCATCGCTTGGCGGTCTTGCAGCGGTTGACCGACAGGCGCCCCTGGCGCGCGTTGGTCGTCCCAGCGCCCGCGCTTCTTCGTCGCGTGCCACCCCGAAGCTACATCGACTCGAGCTTACAGGCGCTCGCGGTGGGTCAACAGATAGAACGAGACGAGCTCGTGCGCCGACTACAGGAGCTTGGATACTTGCGGGTGCCCTTGGTCGAAGATCGCGGGACGTACTCCGCGAGGGGGGCGATCGTCGACATCTATCTGCCCGGAGCGGAACCCCCATATCGCGTCGAGCTCGACGACGACGTCATCTTTCGCATCCATACGTTCGATCCGGACGACCAGAAGACGGCAACCGAGACGAAATCCATCCGACTCGGGCCGGCGCGCGAGGTGCCCGACGCACCGGCGGCGCTCGATCGAGCAAAGAAGATCGTACGCGACCTGTGTGATGAGATGAACATGCCCACACTACAAGCACGCGAGATCACCTCCGAGCTCGACCGGGGCTCCGGAGCGCTCATATCGAACGCCCTCCTACCGGCTTACTACGAACAACTGGACACCTTGTTCGACTACCTTCCCGAGGACGTGCGCTTCGTATGGCCCGACCCAATTGCGATCGCAGAAGCAATCGAGGGTGAGCACCGGAACGCCCAAAACGAGCACGCCGCGCGATCGGATCGACCGACCTTCAATCTGTCCTCGTACGTCATTGATCCGCAAGAGCTCGTCGACCGACTGAAGCCGCGCCCGTCTTTGGTAGCGCATCGTCTGGCCATTCATGGTGCGCCAACCGAGGACGAGAGCCGCCTTCTCACATGGTTCGCGCCGCCCAGCAAAGAGCTCCTTCGCGTCAATGCATCCGATCAAACGGCCTTGATATCGGCATTGCGGACTCAAAGGGGCTCAGGAGACAGGGGGCTTCAGCCGCTGGCAGACCAGTTGCAAGAGTGGGTCAACCAAGGGCTGAGGGTCTCTTTGGTATGCAGGACACAACACCAGGCTGACCGTCTCATCGATCTTCTGCGGGGTTACAACGTGCCCGCGGAGGTCCTCGACCACCTAGTTCTTGGTGAGCTTCGTGACGGCTTTGTCCTGTGGAGTGAAGGTCTGGCCCTCGTCACGGAAGAAGAGATCTTTGGCACACGCGTGCGGCAGCGCAGGACCAAGAGCGCCTCGAAGCGTCAACAGCAGCGCTTTCTCGAAGACCTGCGAGAGCTCAACGTAGGCGACTTCGTCGTGCATGCCGATCATGGTGTGGGCAAGTACCTCGGGTTACAGCACAAGGCCCTGAGCATCACAGCGATGGACCGGCTGCATGGTCGAATCCCCCAAACGGTGGAGGTGATGGTCGTCGAGTACGCAGGCGGCGACAAGCTCTTCCTTCCGGTCACTCGCCTCGGCATCATCCAAAAGTTCAAGGGGCAGGAGGGGCACCAGCCAAAGCTCGATCGCCTGGGGGGAACGACCTTCGCGACCAAGAAGGGCCGTGTTCAAAAGGCGGTGCAGCAAATGGCTGAAGAGCTGCTCAAGCTTTACGCCGAACGAACGGCGGTACGCCGGGATCCGATCGAGGCTTCCGGGGTCGCGTACGCCGAGTTCGAAGCCACATTTCCTTTCGAGGAGACGCGCGACCAGGCCAAGGCGATCGAAGACGTCTTGTCCGACCTCGAAGAGCCCCAGCCCATGGATCGTCTTGTCTGCGGAGACGTAGGCTTTGGCAAGACCGAGGTTGCGCTGCGCGCTGCTTTCCGAGTGGCGATGACAGGACGACAGGTCGCGATCCTTTGCCCGACGACGGTGTTGGCGCAACAGCACCTCCGCACCTTCTCTGCACGTCTGAACGACTACCCTCTTCGCATCGAGGTACTTTCGCGTTTCGTGTCGCGATCAAAGCAAATCGAGACACTTGCGGGCCTCAAAGACGGCACGATCGACGTCGTCGTGGGCACACACAGGCTTCTTTCCAAGGACGTTCACTTCGCGCACCTCGGATTGCTTGTCGTCGACGAAGAGCAGCGATTTGGTGTTACGCACAAAGAGCGCATCAAGAAGCTCCGCACCAACGTCGACGTCGTCACCCTAAGCGCCACCCCCATCCCGCGCACCCTTCAACTCGCCGTTGGCGGCATGCGCAGCCTATCTCTGATCACGACAGCACCCCAGGATCGCCGCGCGGTTCGCACCTTTGTCTGTCGCTGGGACGACCATCTGATCAAGGAGGCTGTCGAACGGGAATTGAGTCGCGGCGGCCAGGTGTTCTTCGTGTACAACCGCATCGAAGGGCTCTACGAACGCGCCCAGCGCCTTCAGGACTTGCTGCCGAGCGCGCGAATCGCGATCGCGCATGGCCGCATGAAGCCCGCATTGCTCGACAAAACGATGACCGACTTCGTCGAAGGGGTCTATGATGTCCTGTGCTCGACGGCCATCGTCGAGAGCGGTCTTGACATACCGCGCGCGAACACGATTTTGATCGATCGCGCGGATGCTCTTGGATTGGCGCAACTCTACCAATTGCGCGGCAGGGTTGGTCGGTCCGACCAACGCGCGTACTGTTATTTGATCACTCCCCCCCCAAGCCAAATGTCCGAGGAGTCCCGCGTACGGATGGAGGCACTCGAACGCTTCTCGGGGCTCGGCGCAGGTTTTCGTGTCGCAACGCTCGACATGGAGCTTCGTGGTGCGGGAAATCTCCTCGGGTCCGAGCAGAGTGGCAACGCTGCTTTGGTGGGCTTCGACATGTTCGTCCAAATGCTCGACGAAGCGGTGTCCGAGCTCCGGGGACACCCTGTTCAGCAAGAGGTCGACCCAGAGCTCTCCGTAGACGTCGAGCACTACCTTCCGGAGGACTACATCGACGACATCGGTCTGCGGCTATCGCTCTACCGCCGGTTTTCGACCGCTACCGATGAGGAGGCGGTCGACGACCTTGCGAGTGAGATGGAAGAGAGATTCGGTAAGCCGCCCCAGCCTGCTCGCGACTTCGTTCGGGTGATGTCCCTGAAGCCTTTGCTTCGGGACCTTCGTGCCCTCGGGTGCGAGTCAGATTCAGCTCGCATCACCTTGCATCTGCGAGAGGACACCCCACTCGATCCAGCAAAATTGATGCCGTTGGTGGCGACCCCGGGCGGGGGCTGGAGCCTTTCGCCTGACATGAAGCTCACCCGGCGCTATCCGGAGGATGAATCTCTCGATGCTGTGGACCGTGTGCGATCCCTGCTTCGAGAGCTCCAGCCGCTGCGGGCTGTAGCGGAGAAGGACTGAGTCCGCCATGTCACTTTCAGACACAATACGGCAGATCTTCGACGCGGATCGTGCAATGCGAATCGCGGAAAGAGCGCTCCTCCGCGAGCGAACCTCCGAAAGCCTGGTCGAGCTACTCGAGAGCGAAACCGAGCAGGCATTGCGCATGGGCGACCGAGACGAAGCTACCATGCGCCTGGAGAGGCTGGCCGATCTCTGCGCACAGGTACCGGGCCCTCGAATGACCGATGCCTTGATCGCAATCCTCAACGACACCGAACCCCGCGTCCGCGTCGCCGCCGGGGAGGCCCTGCGTGATCTCGGATTCGAACGCTATGCGGAGGTGGCCCGCGGCATCGAACGTGCGCTCGAATCGAACGCCCGTGGCCCGGCAATGTCAGAGCTTCCGTGGGTACTAGCTGAGATCGCCGAACCGAGTGCCCTCGGGCTCATTCGCAGGTTCTTGGGGCATCGCGATCCCAACGTGGTGGCGGCCGCAATTGAAGCCATCGCACACCTGCAAGATCCAGAGGCCGTGAAGGACCTAGAGCGGCTCGCCGACGACACGCGTGACGTGACACTCGAGGACTTCGAAGAAGAAGAGAAGACTACAATCGGCGAGCTTGCACGCGATGCGCTCGCCATACTGGGTTTCGCGGCGCGCTAGCGAGGCGTCTCTCGTGTCCAGACGGCTCGACGCTTGGCCGCACGTGCTCTGACCCGGTCCCTTTTGTACAGTGTGAGATAGTCTTCCTTCGTGCCGTCAACTTCGATTTTGTCGGGAAGCTCGCTACGCACCTCTTCCATGGTCCGCACAAGCGCGCGCAGCGGACCCGAGGCTTGTCCAAATGTCGTGCGATCGATGATGTCCAGGCTCCCCGAGACTCGATCCACCACTCGCTTGCTCAAGTATCCTCGACGCCGCAGATCATCGAAGCTCGCGGCAAGGACTTCGGGATTGAAGGTATGGGCAACGACCAAGTCCGCACCCACTCGAAGAACAGCCTCTGGATCGAGGGCACCGTCATCGAGCAAGACGAGGGCGGGCTGGAAGTAGTTGTAGAATGTACAAACGCGGTGTCCGAAGTCGCTGAAGCCGACCGTCGAAGAGACCCGCTCGAGATGGATGAAGATGCGCCGAACCGCATCCCGTCGGGGAACGCGTTCGGCCATGCGCACGATCTGGGGGATGTCCTCTGGATACACATGGGCCGCCTCCGCCACCTGCATGAGAAGCTCTCGGCTCACGCGACCCGCCGCAATGTCGGCATAGAGGGAGTAGACGAAAGCATCCCCCTCGGCATCATCGCCAAACAGAATCTCGTCGGTCGTTGGGTCTATGTTGGTGCGCGAGCGCAACAGGGCCGTGAGCTTGTAGCTCACCTGGTCTCGGAGAAACCGAAAGCGGCCGCGCACCAGGTTATGCAGGCTCGGTTTCAGCGTGAGGCCATCCCATCGAATCCCGTCGAGCCTCAACTTTGCCTCGAGCACGCTCCGCATCTGCTCGGGGCTTCCGGATAAGATGAATATTGCGGCCGGTTCGGTGGCGCGGATCTCGCGCAAGAGCGTGCTCGCGCCTGGGTACGCACGCTTGCGAGATGCGGGCTCGAATGCGGTACGAACAAGACCACGAAGTGTGTCGAAATCCGTTCGGAGGTACGTCTTGTCGAGGTCCCAACGATAGACGATCTGGTCTCTGCGTTCGCTGAGCTCCGGGTCCATCTCGGAACCATAGCAGCCCGCACCTAGAAGATGCAGGCCGAGACGAAACTGATATGTTCCGGCCATGTCCTTCGATGCGGTGGTGATCGACGAGCGAACTCTAGCGCGCGGCTCCGATGCGCAACACATCGAGTGGAACGCCAACATCCGAGAGCTTCTCGCAAAGATCAAAGACGCAGTCGAACACGATGCCACGCTCCACGTCTCCATGACTGAACAACACTTCGTGGTAGAGGCGACCGCGCCCGGGGGGGCGATTCTCGAAAGCGAGACGATCCCTCATGAAAAACTATCGGAGCACATCACCGAGTACGTCGACATCCTCCGTCAAATTGCGAGCGCTGAGGGCGTCAATCAGATGGAAGCGCTCGACATGGCCAAGAAGGTGACTCACGACCGTGCGGGCAGAGTACTCAAACGAGAGCTTCGTGACTTCGGATTCGATCACGAAAGCATGCGCAAGCTGTTCACACTCCTCCTCTCTCTGCGAGTCGATACGACGAAGCTAGTCGGCATTCACACACACCGCCCGGTCCGCTAGTTGCTGCCGCGCCAGGCTTCGGTCATACGTTTAGCATGGGTCGGCTTCGAGAGCTGTTGAGTGAGAACGCGACCGACATCGCTGCAGTGGAAGCGTACCTCGATGGCCTCGATTCCGAATCACGCGTTTCCGAGATCCGTACGCTCGGCCGAAGGCACCAGGCGCGTCTCTTCGACGCCGCCCGCGGCCACAAGCCGATCTCTTTGAAGAACATCGTCGGGCCATCCCATCCACCCATGAAAGAGGTCGTTCACCACGGCAAGAACTCACTGCCCGCGTTCTCCCGCTTTTCAAAGGTGTTCGTGAGACCCGATGCCGCGGCACGCGACGAGCTGTGGGGTTACAATCGAGCGGGAAGCTTCGTGGAAACGGTCGTGGGCCCGGGGTATTTCGTCGCGTATCCCTACGAGGACGAAGGCGAGGTGCTGGTCGACTACTTGCGTGTTCCTCCGGGGCGACCCGCCGAATGGCCTGAGATTCTCCCGAACTCTGCGCGGCTTTCCGCCCTGGTGTACAACGGCACCCAGGATGTCCTTCGAGGCGTCTCCAAGCACGTCACCATCGGTCGGGCATTCAAGGACGGCAAACCCATGTCCGCATGGTTCGTCCTGTGCCGGGACGATGAGTCCTAAAACGACTGGGTGAACAACTGTGCGGTTTCGCCTGGCCAGCCGAGTGGAATTCGTCGCTTTCGGAGCATTTGGGGCAGCATTTGTGTCAGAGGGTCGACCTTTGACTTCATTTGTTGAACACTAATACAGGGGTTAATGAGCGCGTCGCTGAAAGAGTCGGTGCCACCGCCAGCGGATGACCTGCATTTGCAGGAAGAAGCCGCGGCCTGTTCAAAGCGCGACGAAGAGTTCGTCAGCCTATTGAACACCGCTGGCCTGGCCTGCGAGCTCGACCCTCGGCAGCTCGCATCGATCGCCGCGAAGGTCAGCGAAGAAAGAATCGACTCACGCCGAATGGACATTCTCGAGCTCTACTACGGCGGAAACGAAGACCCTTCGGTGGCGTCGCGCCGCTGCGCCAGCGACCGCTTCTTTGTCCATCATGATCGCTTTGCCGTCACGGCTCATCAAATCGTGGCAGCCCTCGCGAATCTCAACACCGAGATCGCGGCAATCAAGTTGCAGCGAATCGGGACCGAGGACGGGCCGCTCGTGCTCCGGGCTGGTGAGCACTTCAGTGCGGTAACCGATGAAGAAGATGACGCCGGCGACGGCGAGACGGTTGCAGTACGCGCGCTCGTTCGGGCGACGAACGCTTTGCTCGCAAAGTCCGGCGTCGACGAGAGGCTTGTGCCACTGATACCGGACGACGCCCGTGAGCTCTACGTCGGTGTTACCGAAGAGGGTGCGATGACTCTACTGCAGGGTGGCTGCACCGAGATCTCCGTGGCACAGGCCTTGCGTGAATTCGCGAGCTGGTAACCAGGCGCGCCCTAGGGCATACCTGAGCCCCAGATATGAGCCAGCATGACTATGACCTAATTGTCGTCGGAGCCGGGTCTGGGGGTGTCCGGGCCGCTCGGATCGCCAGCGAGCTCGGCGCGCGCGTCGCGATCTGCGAAATGGATCGCTTAGGGGGGACCTGTGTCAATGTTGGATGCGTGCCGAAGAAGCTCTTCGTGTACGGCTCGCACTTCGCATATGACCTCGATGATGCGCGGGGTTACGGTTGGTCTGGTGGGGCGTCATTCGATTGGCGCACGCTTCTCGAGAACAAGAACCGAGAGATCGCTCGATTGAATGGGATCTACCTCGGCCTCCTCGAGCGTGCTGGGGTCGAGCTCTTTCGAGGCCGCGCGGAGCTGGTTGACCCAAACGCCGTTCGTATCGGAGGCATCAAGCGAACCGCGGCCCGGATTCTGATCGCGACCGGTGGCACCGCACTGGTGCCCGACATTCCAGGAGCGGAGCTTGCCTTGACTTCCAACGCGGTCTTCTCTTTGTCGACGCTACCGAAGCGGATGATGGTCGTTGGTGCCGGCTACATCGCTCTCGAGCTTGGGTCGGTGTTCTGCGCGTTGGGCGTAGATGTCACGATCGTCCATCGCGGCGAAGAGATTCTCAGAGGATTCGACCGCGATCTGCGCTGTCATCTGCACAGTGAGCTAGAGGCAAAGGGCGTTCGAATTCTCCTGAACACGCAGGTCAAAGAGCTCCGCACATGCGGCTCCGGCATCGAAGCTAGGCTCGACGTCGGTGACACCCTCACAACCGACTTTCCTCTGTTTGCGATCGGCCGCATGCCGAACACGCGCGGTCTCGGACTTGAAGCGGTCGGCGTGGCCCTGGGACAGCGGGGAGGCGTTGTGGTAGATGAAGACTACACGAGCTCTGTGCCGTCTATCCACGCGGTGGGCGACGTGACGGACCACGTCCAACTAACGCCTGTTGCCATCGCAGAGGGCATGCACTTCGCCCACCGGTTCTTCGGCAAGGGCGATTTCCGCATCGACTACCTCAACATCCCAACCGCGGTTTTTTGCCAACCGGAACTTGCGACCGTAGGCCTCACCGAAGAGGAAGCCTGGCACCGCTGCCAGGATGTACGCGTCTATCGATCCGTTTTCACCCCGCTGAAGCTGGTGATGAGCGAGCGAAAAGAACGAACCATCGTCAAGCTAGTCGTGGACGCCGAGAACGACCGGGTAGTCGGTTGCCACATGGCGGGACACGGCGCGGCGGAGATCATTCAAGGCTTGGCGGTCGCCATGAAGGCCGGCGCCACCAAGGCAGCCTTCGATGCAACGATTGGGATCCACCCGACGTCCGCCGAGGAATTCGTCACTTTGCGGTAATTCTTGATTTATAAAGTCAAGAATAGGGACGGACCGAACTTGGAAAATGTGCTGTAATTTGCGGTCTAGTGTGATTAGATGCCGCGACAGGCTCTGGACGCATTGCAAATCCGCACCAGACTTGTCAAGTTACTTCGGATCCCCATGGAAGCCGCCCGCATCGCCACTGTCGACGTCGATTTGGATCGAGAGAATGGAGCTCTCGAAGCCGCGACGCCTGAGGAACTGATCGCCTGGGCAAAGGAGCGCTACAGCGAGCGACTTGTCGCGTCGACTAGCTTTGGCGCCACTTCTGGCGTCATGTTGCATTTGATTCATCGCGTTGCGCCTCGCACACCGATCATTTGCGTGGATACGGGGTACCTCTTCGAGGAGACTTACACGTTCGCACAAGACCTGATCAAACGCCTGAATCTAGACGTTCGCTTCTACTCAGCCACCATGTCAGCGGCGCGCCAGGAGGCGCTATACGGCGAGCTGTGGAAACAAGGCGAGGACGGCGTCAAGCGGTACCTCCAGATCAACAAGGTCGAACCCATGCAGCGTGCTCTGCAAGAGTTAGGCGCCGAAGCCTGGATGGCTGGCGTTCGGGCCGAACAAACCGAGCACCGCGCCAGCCTCCGTCGCATCGACCGTCAGGACGGAAGGGTCAAGATCCACCCGATTCTACCGTGGACCTCCAAAGAGATTCAAAGCTACATGGACGAGCACGACCTGCCGCACCATCCGCTCGTCGCACAGGGATACCGGTCAATCGGTGACCACCACTCCACGATTCCGACCACCGAAGGGATGGATCCCCGCGATGGGCGCATCCTAGGCAAAAAGCGAGAGTGCGGCCTGCACGTGCCTTTGACCGAGGACGAAGACAAGAGCCTGAAGTCGAGCGGTCTGTAAGAAGCTGGCCCGCCGGCGCGCTTCGCGTTACCCAATCGGTTGGGGGTGACTCGAGGTGAAGCTCTACCGGATCGTGCTCAGTGACCTACATCTGGGAACGGGGACTCGGCGGGGACAGCTAAATCCGCTCGAAGACTTCATCCACGATGATCGCTTCGTCGAGCTTGTCGAACACTACGATCAGTTGGCCGAGCCGGACGGGAGCGTCGAGCTCATTTTGAACGGAGACATCTTTGACTTGCTCAAGGTCAAGATCGGCCGCCAATGGCCAACCGAAGTAACCGAAGAGGTCGCAGTCGCCAAGCTACAGCAATGTCTCGACGGGCATCCGAGATTCGTCCTTGCAATCAAAGAGTTTCTGCAAAAGCCCAGCAACCGCGTCACGTACCTTCCGGGCAATCACGACCTCGACTTTTGGTTTCCGGGCGTCCAAGAGCTCTTTCGACGATATGTCGCACCCGGCGGTGCCGCTGACCGCGTGACCTTCGTGACTTCGTCGGACACATACTACCTCCCAGAGGGCATTCAGATTCGGCACGGGCACCAGTTCGAGCGCATTCATCGGGTGGACTACTCCCAGATCACGCGCACCCGCCGTGACGGCACCGAGGTGCTTGCCCTCCCCTGGGGAAGCCTCTGGATTCTAGAAGTCATGAATCCCCTCAAGGAGGTTCGGAGTCACGTCGATCGAATCCAGCCGCTTGGACGCTTTCTGTGGTCTTCCCTGTTTCTCGATCCGCGGTTTGTCATGAAGTTTCTGTGGCGGTCGACCGTGTACTTTCTCCGCCATCGGGTTTTCACGATCCAAGCCTGGCGCCACCGGATCGTGAACTTCCCCCGGCTCTTGCGCGAAGAGATTTTCGAGGTCGCTCGCGGGGGATACGACGAACAAGCGATTCGCGCGCTCAATAAGATCCGCGGCGCGCACACGCTCATCGTCGGCCACAGTCACGGCCCCCGGTACCTGCAGCTCCCCAACGACCGGATTCTCGTCAACACTGGTACTTGGGTGAAAATGATCAATCTCGACCTTCAATATCTCGGCCAAGACAGCGGTCTGACCTACGCCCTCATCAGCTATGGCGAGGACGGCAAGCCCCAAACGACACTGATGCGTTGGCACGGCGCTCACGAGACCTGCGAAGCGATTCCCTACGCCGACTAAGCGGAAGGGCTCCATTGCAGAGCCTTGGCAAGTACTGTATCTTTGTTCAGTGCCCCGGATCCGCACCAATCCGCCGAACCGGTTCGAGGAAGCCTATGTGGAGTGGGAGGGAAGGCCCCCGCCCGCAGACCTCCAAGTGCACGAAGAGCGCACCAAGACCGCGCTCGCTCAAAACAAGAGCCCAGACGTTGGCTTTCGCTGGAGCGTCAATCCCTACCGCGGTTGCTTTCATGGGTGCGCGTACTGCTACGCTCGTCCAAGCCATCCCTATCTAGGCTTTGGCGCAGGCACAGACTTCGAACGCCAGATCGTCGTCAAAGTCAATATCGTCGAACGCCTCCGCGCTGTCTTCAAAAAGAAGTCCTGGCGTGGTGAGCTCGTCGCGTTTTCCGGCAACACGGATTGCTACCAGCCGCTCGAGGCGCACTACGCGTTGACTCGAGGGTGCCTTGAGGCGTGTGTCGACCACGCAAACCCGATCGCGATCATTACCAAAGGGAAGCTCGTTCGACGGGATATCGACGTGCTTCAAGAGCTACAAAAAAAGGCATCGTGTCGCGTAGCGCTCAGCATCCCGTTTGCCGATGATGCGCACGCACGCGCCATCGAGCCCTTTGCAAGCTCGCCAAGCAAGCGTTTCGAAACCCTGCAACTGCTGTCAAACGCTGGCCTTGATACTGCGGTCGGAGTGGCCCCGATCATCCCAGGACTCAACGACGACCAGATTCCTGAAATACTCAAACGCGCGCGCGACGCCGGCGCCAGCCACGCATTCAAGATCCTCTTGCGCCTTCCCCTCGAAGTGGGCCCGATCTTCGAAGAACGGTTGGCTGACGCATTCCCGTTGCGACACAAGCGGGTCATGAACGCGATCCGTGATGTCCGAGGCGGTCGGACGAGCGACGGCAACTTCGGCTCTCGAATGGTCGGTAAGGGCGCCCGATGGGCTGCGATCGAGCGGTTGTTTGCCATGCACTGCGATCGGCTCGGGCTCCACCATGAGCCCGAGGAAGCACCCGAAGTCGCCCCAGAACCAGTCGAGCCTTCCGGGCCGCAGCTCCCCTTGGTGTTCTAGCTCTAGTCTGGCCCGCGGTTTGCACAGCTGAGCTTGGTGCGAGCGGATGGCCCTCGCATCTCACACCGGAAATCCTAATTATTACAGATAGTTATCCGTCCCTGATCCGGTCGGACGACTTGTCATTTTCTGACATTATGTCAATACTGGTTGCCAGAGAGTCTCCCATGACCGATTCAAACGAAACCTCCGTGCTCGTGGTCGACGATGAGGCGCCGAACGTCGAATCGCTCCGAAGGATCTTCGAGCGCGAGGGCTTTGCCGTTCTCACCGCAGCAAGCGGACAGAAAGCGCTCGAGGTGTGTCGGCAACGCGCAGTCCATGTCGTGGTCAGCGACCTGATGATGCCCGGAATGAATGGCATCGAGCTGGTCAAGGCTTTGAAGACCGTCGTCCCCGATGCTGAAGTCGTGTTGATGACGGCGTTCGGCACAGTCGAAAAGGCCGTCGACGCAATGCGGGCGGGCGCCTACGACTTTGTCGAAAAGCCACTCAAACGAATACAGATCGTCAAAACGGTCCGCAAGGCGGCAGAGCGTCATCAACTCGTCGTCGAAAACAAAGACCTTCGCCAAAAACTGTCCCAGCTGAGCGATCGAAACATCGTCGGATCGGCCCCTGCCCTCCGGCATGCTCTTGAGATCGCGACGCAAGCGGCACCCTCCTCGGCGAATGTGCTGATCCTCGGAGAAAGTGGAACGGGCAAAGAGTTGATCGCACGCTTCATCCACGAGCGCAGCGGGCGCGGCAAGTTCGTGGGCGTCAATCTTTCTGCACTGCCCGAGACGATCGTCGAGTCGGAGCTCTTTGGTCACGAAAAAGGCGCGTTTACCGGGGCGGTGGCGCATCGCGATGGGCGCATTGCGGAGGCAAAAGGCGGCACCCTATTTCTCGACGAAATCGGTGAGTTGTCACCCGCTGTTCAGGTGAAGCTACTTCGCGTCCTGCAAGAAGGCGAGTACCAGCCTGTCGGTGGTCAGACCAAGAAAGCCGAGTTCAGGCTCATCTCGGCCACGAACCGCGATCTCCGCGCGGCCGTTGAGGCAGGCGAGTTTCGCGAAGACCTGTACTATCGACTGAACGTCATCGCGCTCACAAGCCCGCCGCTCCGAGCACGGCGCGAAGACATCGCGTTGCTTACGGAGCACTTCGTCGAAACGTACTGCACCAAGAACAGAAAAAAGTCGCTTGCGGTCGACAGGGATGCACTCGAGCAGCTCATAGCGTACGACTGGCCAGGCAACGTGCGCGAGCTTCAGAACGTCATCGAGAGAGCGGTGGTCCTCAACACCAGCGGCGTCATCACGCTCGGCGACCTCCCCGACCCGGTGGCGCGCGCCGAGCCTCAAGTCGATGCGTTCACCTTTACGGTTGGGACGCCTCTGAGCGAAGTAGAAAGGCGCGTCATCCACGGAACGCTTCAGCACACGGCCGGCGACAAGCAGCTGGCGGCCCAACTGCTCGGAATCTCTGCGCGGACGATTTATCGCAAGCTTGGCGCCGAGAAGGGGGACGAAGCGGCCTAAGCAGCTCGGCAGGCCGAGGGTGTCAATTTGTCACACGCGCCCTGGAAGGCCCGCCACGTTGTCGCAAACCCCAATGATTCCGTGCTCAATGGCCCTTGAGATCATTGAGGTTTTCTCGAATCCAGTTCGGCACGGGGGTTGCTCTAGTACAAACCGGTGGCAAATCCGCGCGAACAACGATTCTCGACAGCGATCATTCTCGCAACGCTGGCGATGTGCGCTTTCTTCCTGGCGCAAGGCACAACCCGTGTTCTCGCAGCGGAGCTCTTGGGCAAAGGCACGGAGGAAGCGGCGCAGACCAGGGCACGCATCCCTACTCCAAGCCCGGAGTTTCTGCGGACGCGCGACCCAAGCGTGATCCTCAAGCGCAACATCTTCGACTCGTCACGGGGTGATCTCACACTGGAGCCCATGGCAGAAGCAACTCCGGGCGCCGCCCCGGCCGGCGAGTGGGATCCATCGAAGCCCGCACCGCAATGTACCAGCAAGCTGCGACTCGTCGGTTCCGTCGTGAGCCCAACCGATCCCGATTGGTCATTCGCTGCGATCGCAGGGAACGAAGGCAAGACGATGCTCTACAGAAAAGGCTCGAGCGTCGATGGCTCGTACGTCCTTGCCGTCCGCGCGTCGAGCGTGGTCATGCAGCCTTCTGGTGCGGGCGCTTGTGAGCTCTTGATGTTTGCAGAAGAAGAAGCTGGCGCCCGGCCCCTACCCGCGCCGGCCAAGAGGACGCCTAGCGTTCGCACCGCGCTGAGCGATCGGAACGCGGGACTCAGCCCCGAAGAGCTTGACCAGGGGATCGAAAAGATCAGCGACACAAAGTTCAACATTCAGCGCAGCATCGTCGACAAGGTGCTCGCCAATCAGGGAAGCATCATGAAAACGGCCCGTGTCATACCGCACGAGGAGGATGGACGCGTCGTGGGCGTGAAGCTTTACGGCATTCGTCGCACGAGTTTGCTTGGCAAGCTTGGCGTTCGAAACGGCGACATGCTGCGGACGATCAACGGTTTCGACATGACCAGCCCTGACACAGCTCTCGAGGCTTATTCGCGTCTGCGCACGGCGGACGCGTTGAGTTTGGCCGTGAAGAGGCAGAACAAAGAAATGACCATCGAATACAACATTCAATGACGCGGTTACAGGAAATCCTAGGCAGGAAATCATCGTGAAGTTACGAAAACAGTTTGTGTGCTTGGTCGTTGGATCAGTGTTGCTCAGTGCAGGGCACGAAGCGATAGCCCAACAAGACGAAGCGAAACCCAAAGCGCCTCCACCGGTGAGGTTGCCGTCCGAGCCGGTCCCGCTTGGGTCGGCTCCAAAGAAGAAGCCCCAGGCGGAAGAACCGAAGGAAGTCGATACGGTCGTGCAGGGCACCGAGGATTTGGACCTTCCCGAGTTCGAGACTGGAGTCGAGTTCAAGGCGATGTCGCCGAGAACGAAGGTGACTTTCAACCTGGAGGAGGCCGAGTTACCCGACTTGGTGCGATTGATATCGAACATGACCGGACGTCGCTTCATTCTGCCAAGCAAGCTTCGAACGATTAAGGCCACCGTGTTTGCTCCGACCAAAGTCACGGTCGCAGAAGCCTACCAAGCGTTCCTCTCCGTCCTCGAGGTCAACGGCTACACGGTGGTTCCCGCCGGCCGATATCTGAAGATCGAAGAGCTCGGCGGTATCGAACGAAACACGATTCCGCTCTACTCGGATGGAAGTCCTGTTCCTGCTTCCGACCGCTACGCGACTCGAATGCACCACCTCGAGAACGTCTCTGCAGACGACGTCACCAATCTGCTCGTTCGATTCGCGTCCCGTGAGGGGAGCATCACCTCGTACGGACCCACCAACATGCTGATCATGACCGACACCGGATCCCAAATCCGCCGGATGCTGAAGCTGATAGCGGCAGTCGATTTGCCACGAAGCGGCACGCAAACCTGGATCGAGCCAATTCACCACGCGAATGCCAGCGAGCTTGCCGAACGACTCCTAGAGATCTTCCCCGTCGATTCCGCTGCGGCGAAGACAACAGGCGCGAAACGAACCGCGGCCCGACCAGCAGCCAAGAAGGGCGCCGCGGCCCCTGTTGCCGGGCAAGTCATCGGCAGCGTCGCGGCAGAAACCGCGATCCGAAACATCATCGCCGACGAACGGACGAACTCGCTGATCATCATCGCCACCGAGCGCGCCTACCTGCGCATTCTCGAGATGATCCGCCAACTCGATGTGCCGCTCGAGGGCGAAGGCCGTATTCATGTGCACTACGTACAGCACGGAGCTGCCGCAGACATTGCGGGAGCGCTAACCGCCCTTGTTGGTGCTTCCGCCAGGCCTCGGCCAACGGGAGCTGCTGCCCGTACCGCCCAGGCAAGGCAGGCGGCGGCGCAGGTCGTGTCTGGCTCGCTATTCGAAGGCGATATCGCGGTCACGGCATATGAGCCAGCCAACGCACTCGTGATCACTTCATCGCTTCATGATTATACCGCCCTCAAGCGAGTGATCGAACGGCTCGACGCGCCGCGCAAACAGGTGTTCATCGAAGCAGTCGTGAT
>CAJHXN010000362.1_pt1 | contig 15930 bp, 12 predicted proteins | sample 9198401 | NCBI WGS metagenome assembly CAJHXN01 (sample SAMEA7708334, study PRJEB35096) | sediment metagenome | biome: marine neritic benthic zone biome [ENVO:01000025]; feature: sediment [ENVO:00002007]; material: shallow marine sediment [ENVO:03000034] sea grass bed [ENVO_01000059] ... | reverse complement strand
TGCTCCGTTTGGGGAAACGTCGGTAGGATCTCGGTGGGTAGGATCTCGGTGCCAGCCCGCGTATCCCCGAACATTGCAGCGAGTTGCCTGCCGGCTGGTTCGTCACAATCTTGAGAGATGCCGGGCAGTTGCCCCAACCGCATGCTAGTGGGTTTTGCGATAGCGCCGATGACTGTGGTTCGCTGGCGCTGAGCCGCTCGGGACCTTCCCGTTGCCCCTGATATCGCGCGCGACCTATAGTGCGCCCCACATGAACACTCCGGCTCTCACCAACACATGGATGCGCAGTCGAGCTTTCGCGATCCTCGGGTCGCTCACTTTCATGGCCTGCTCGAGCGATGGCGGAGCCCCGTCGGGCGGCGAGCTTCTAGCGCTCGCATGCGACGATGCGCTCGACAGCGTCTATCAAGGCCAGACCCCGCCCGCTGACTGGGGACCGGAGATGCGCGGGGACATCACGCAATGTGCGTTCGAGCGTACGGTTTCCATCGACGAGATGGCCGAGGCGTTCGCGGTGTCGGATTCGTTCGTGGACCCAGGGCTGTCGACCCCGGTCTACAAGTATCGCGTCCAGTATTGGACGGAGCGCAACGAGGGAGAGCCCGTGCTCACGAGCGCAGCTCTCTACATTCCCGAGACGCGGCGTACAGATCCGTCGCCGCTCGTCGTCCTTGGTCACGGCAGCGTGGGCATCGCCGACCAATGTGCGCCATCCCTCGAAGATCCGGGTGGGTTCAACAAAGACACCCGACCGTTGGTCTACTCGTATGCAGGTGACGGCTGGGTCGCGATCATGCCCGACAACCCAGGCCTCGGGACGCCTGGAACGACGGCTTGGCTCTACAGCGTCGACGAGGGTCACGCGATCCTCGACGCGACCCGGGCGGCGCGGAAGCTCTTCAACGACGGTGCCCTGACCGACAAGAATGCGCTCATCGGACTTTCATCGGGCGCCCATGCCGTCCTGAGCGCTCACGCCTTTGCGGCGGACTACGGCTACGAGGGTTCGCTCGACACGGTGATCGCGTTCAGCTCGATCTGGCTCTCTGGCGGAATTTGGGGCACCCTCATGTCGGAGGCCGGCGGTCTTTTCATCAACTCCACGTTGATGTCGGTCACGATGCAGTACTTCATCGGGCACCTCGCGATCTACGAGGGGGAAGAGACTATCCTCGATGCGTTTCTTCCGGAAAAGCGCCAGGAAGCGCTCGAGATGCTCGAAGCGGGATGTTGGAGCCAGGTCGTCAGCGACGAGCAGGGGCCGCCGAGCATCGGCGTCAACGTGGGCGCGGACCTCTTCTTGCCAGAGTATGTCGACGAGGTAGGCAGCTGTGGACTCAACGATACCTGCGAGACCGAGCTTGCGCAGACTTGGCGCTCCCGGTGGGTCGTCGACCGGCCGCCGCCTGACCCCACGATCCCAGTCTTTTACTGGACTGGCGGGCTGGACGATTTCATCCCACCGGGCTTTCAGAAGTGCGGCCTGGATCGGTTAGAGGCCCAGGGCGCAAACGTCACGGCCTGCGTCGAGCGTGATAGCGACCATTCGGGCATCGTGTCGCGAAGCGCAGGCTGGGTGCGTTCGCATCTGGAGGAAGTTCTTTTGGGCGGAGCCGGCCCCGAGCCCTGCGAGACCCTCGACGCATTCGACCCGGCGCTCGAGTGCAGCGTCCCTATCGTTCCGAACTCGTCGGATCCCGCGGACCCTTGAACAGGCCTGAGAAGAAGCCCTCGCCCCGCGACTTCCGAAGCAGCCACTGCGCTTTCTTGGCCAATGCGGCACCGGGAAGCGCGCCGACGCGTACATCCAAGATCTCACCGTTGTTCACGAACAGCAATGTGGGCACCGAGTGGATGTTGAACGGTTGGGCCAGTGCCGGCTGGCTTGCGGTGTTGATCTTCACGAAACGAATCGGCTCATCTTCGAGCTCATTGGCCACCGCTTTGAAGTGGGGCGCCATCGCCATGCACGGCCCGCACGTGGGCGACCAGAAGTCGATGATGGCAGCCCCGCCGTCTTTGCTCATCAGGACCTCCAGTTCCTCGCGGGTCTTCAAGTCCTCGATCATTCAAGTCTCCTAGCACAGGCTTGGCTCAGCCTGTTCGCCCGACCCCCAGTCAGTGGCTCGGACGGGGTTGCTGCTTCTCTACAAGCAGGGTTTGGGTGGGGTATGCGAACTCGATGTTCTGGTCGGCGAAGCGGCGGTAGAGAGCGAGATTGATCGCTTGTTGGACGTCCATGTGGAGCGCGTAGTCCGCACTTTCGACATAGTAGACGGTTTCGAAGTTGAGCGAGAAATCGCCGTAGGATGCGAAGTGCGACCGATCGAAACGCGTGTTCTCCTGTGCTTCGACGACCTCTCGAATGATCGAGGGAATCATTTCGAGTTGTTCCGCTGCCGTTTGGTAGGTGACGCCGAGTGTAAACACCACGCGTCGTTGCTGCATCCGCCCGAAGTTGCGTATTCGGCTCACGAGCAGGTCGGCGTTGGAAAAGACAAGCTGTTCGCCCGAGATGCTTCGAATGCGGGTGGTCTTGATGCCGATGTGCTCAACCGATCCTGCCATCTCTCCCACTACGACGAAGTCGCCGAGAACGAAGGGTTTGTCCAAAATGATCGACAGCGACGCAAAGAGGTCGCCGAGGATGTTTTGGATCGCGAGGGCGATCGCGACACCGCCGATGCCCAGGCCTGCAACTAGTGCAGTGACGTCGACCCCGAGGTTGTCGAGCACCAGAAGCACGATCGTTGCCCAGAGCGCCACTCGGCCGAGGAAGCTCAAGGCGTTCATTGTCATTCGGTTGGCGCCGTCGGCCTCATCCTTACGGTACTTCTCGAGCCAGATTCGGAGCGCGGCGCTGAGCCAGATGCCCGCTTGGATCAGTGTGGCGACGATCGTCATCGTCCAGAGAATCGAGCGGACGCTGGGCGACAGCGACAGAACGGCCGATCCGGCGAAAACCGAAACGACGACCAGGTAGAGGAGCTTCGTCTTGCGAAGCGCTCCAGTCACGACGTCGTCGATGATGGTATGGGTCTTCTGGGCGAGCCGATCGGCCCGCACGATCAGCACCTGTTCGACGAGTCGCAGCACAAGCAAAACGCCGAGCGTGACGCCGAGGGACATCAGCCAAGTTCGAACTTCGTTTCCGTATAACGTGTCGGTTAGCGCTGGCACGTCTGGTTTTTGCGATGCGATTGCGGACGAAGCAACCTTCCAAGTGGTCGTTCACCAACCCATCACCTGCATGAACGCATAGTCGTCTACCTTAGTCCTCGCCTCAGAGGCCGGATCTGCTACTTTCGGCGCCCCATGGCTGAGCCAAAAATCACGCTCGACGAGGTTTTGCACGTGGCCAAGTTGGCGCGGCTCCAGCTTTCGGACGACGAGGCCCGCCAGATGCAGGCCCAGCTCGATTCGATTCTCGGCTACCTCGGGGAGCTCGATGAGCTGGATGTCTCGGAAGTGGAGCCGACTTTCCACTCGATTCCGATGGATGCGCCCCTTCGGCCCGATATCCCGGTGCCTTGCAGTGATCGCTCGGAGATTCTTGCGGAAGCTCCCGAAAGCGAAGCGGGGGGCTTCGCGGTGCCGCTCGTTCTCGAGGTCGACACGTGACCCGTTTTCCGTGGCTGAGCGCGATCGATATCCGTGAGCAGGTCGCTAGTGGTGCAACGACTGCGGTCGAGGTCGCGAGAGCCTATCTCGCGCGTGCGGAGGAGCTCAACCCAACGCTCTCATGCTTTCTCTACATCGATCATGAGGGCGCGCTTGCCGCCGCCGCGAAGGTGGACCGCGCGCGTGAAGCCGGCGAAACGCTTGGGCCGCTGGCTGGGGTTCCGGTGGCCGTCAAGGACAACCTCTGCACACGGGGGGTTCGCACGACCTGTGCATCCGAGATTCTTGGCAGCTACATCCCGCCTTATGATGCGCATGTGGTGGAGGCCCTTCGAGGATCGGGCGCTGTGATCGTCGGAAAGACCAATCTCGATGAGTTTGCGATGGGGTCATCGAACGAGAACTCAGCTTTCGGGAACGTCCACAACCCCTGGAACCTCGATCGGGCGCCCGGAGGCTCATCGGGTGGCTCCGCATGCGCCACTGCAGCGGGGTTGGCGCCGCTTGCGCTCGGCAGCGACACCGGGGGCTCCGTTCGGCAACCGGGGGCATTTTGCGGGGTTACCGCGATCAAACCGACTTATGGTCGGGTGTCGCGCTACGGATTGATCGCGTTTGCATCGTCGCTCGACCAGGTGGGTCCGATGGCCCGATCGGTCCGCGAAGCCTCACTCTTGCTCGAAGTCATTGCAGGACACGACGCGCGCGACGCGACATCGGCGAATCGTGAGCGCGGGGCGTACCATGCTGCCTGCGGTCGGGGAGTGAAGGGCTTGCGGGTTGGGGTGGTCCGCGATCAGCTCGACGACCTCCAGGATTCCGAGGTGCGTGGAGCGGTTGAAGAGGCCCTTCAAAGCCTGAAGAAGCAGGGCGCAACCCTCATCGATGTCACGCTTCAACACGCAAAACATGCGGTGTCGGTCTACTACCTGATCGCTCCGGCAGAGGCGTCGAGCAATCTGGCGCGCTTTGATGGGATTCGGTATGGCTTGCGTGTTTCGGGGCAGGACCTCACCGACACGTACGCACAGACGCGTGGCCAGGGGTTTGGGCCAGAGGTGCGGCGGCGGATCATGCTGGGCACCTATGCCCTTTCTGCAGGCTACTACGATGCGTTCTACCTTCGCGCACAGCGGGTGCGGACACTGATTCGCGGTGACTACGACGCAGCATTTGAGTCGTGCGATGTGCTCTGCACACCGACCACCCCGACTCCCGCGTTCGCGCTTGGCGAAAAAACCAGTGATCCGCTCGAGATGTATCTCGCCGACATTTTCACATTGCCGCCAAGCCTTGCGGGTCTCCCCGCATTGAGCACCCCGTGCGGGCTCTCCTCCGACGGGCTTCCCATCGGGCTTCAAATCGTTGCGCCTCCGTTCGAAGAAGAACGGCTCTGCGGTGCGGCACAGGTCGTCGAAGACGCCTGCGGGCTCGTTACTTCCCTTCCGCCTGCGTTCGCATGAGGGTGGGCGTCTTGCGCCGTTCCTCTCCGGCGACTTCGACGCGGTTTCGCCCCCGCGCCTTGGCACGGTAGAGCGCCTGGTCGGCTTGCTCGATCAGCGTTTCCGCGGTGATCCCGGCGCCGAGCATGGCAAGCCCGACACTCACCGTGATCTGCTCGGGGCCGTCCTCGACTTTGGGTGTGTTCGCAAGTCGGCCCCGGAGCCGCTCAGCCACGATACGGGCGGCGGTCAGCTTGATTTCGGAGAAGATCACGAGGAACTCCTCGCCTCCCCACCGCGCGACGATGTCATTTCGTCGAACATACTCGGTGAGTGATTTCGCGATCTGTTGAAGCACGCGGTCCCCTGCACTGTGCCCAAACTCGTCGTTGATTGCCTTGAAGTGGTCGACATCACACATCGCGACGCAAAGGCCGGTGCCATTCCGCTCCGAGCGCGCGATCTCTTCCTCGAGTCGCTTTGCGGCATGCCGGCGGTTGTAGAGGCCGGTTAGACTGTCCGTGAGGGCCAAGAGTTGCGTCTCTTCGACGAGGAAGAGGGACTTCACGACGATCCCGAGCGCGTTCGCGATGAGATTGGCGCTTTGAATGTCGGCGTCGGCGCACTCGTGAGTGCCGCCAAAGATCTGCAAGGTGCCCAGGGTTTCGTTTCGAACGCGGATATCACAGGTGTGGCTCTTGCCGCCGACGACCTTGTGCCCGGTGCCAAACCTGGGATCGGCGTCCACCGTAGTGTGCGCCGCGGGCAAGCTTCGCTCCGGAATGGCTAGTGCGGCGAGGCCGGCGGTCGGGTCGTCTTCGGACCATGGACCCCTCGCGCGGACCGAATACGTTGGACCCCCCGGGCCGAAGAGTTGAAGCACTAGATACGGGCACCCGATCACTTCGGAGGCCAGCTCGAGCGCTTTGTCCCCGAACTCGATCCGATCGTGCACGTGGTCCATCAAATTGCGAACTTCAGACGCCACGACGACGTCGAACAAATGGTGGTCGAGCACGGCGCTCACCCGCTCGAGCGGGGTCCCTGTCAGTTGTGGCCGCGTGCTGTTCCGCGGGACACGACCTTTCATGAGCTCTTGGACTGCGGGCAGGAGCTTTTCGTCCATGTCTTCCTTCGCCAGGTAGACATCCGCCCCGGCGTTCCGTCCCCAGAACCGGGTTTTGGCCTCTTTGGCGGCCGTCAATAGGACGAACGCAATGTCGGCCATGCCTGGGTCCCGACGAAAGACCCGGCAAAGCTGCACCCCGGTGATCGCCCCCATCTCGATGTCGCTCACCACCAAGTCAAAGGTCTGGTCTAGGGTGAGCTCGAGCGCTTCTTCACCTGAGCTTGCCTCGGTGATGTGGAACTTCAGTGTCTCGAGCTTCTGAACGACACGCCGGCGAATCGACGGACTATCGTCGACCACCAAGACCCGAAAAGATTTGGCCGCTCCGCTCCCCTGCCTAGCGTTCAAAGGCATCTGCACCCAGCTTCCATATTGGTAAAATCGATCACCAATTGCCAATCTATCTTGAGAATCACACGTCGTGGCTATTGGGGCCCGGTGCGCTATAAAGCGCACGAATGGCAGGCTATGAGCCGGTGATTGGACTTGAAGTGCACGCGCAGATGCGCTCGCGCACCAAGTTGTTTTGCGGGTGCCCAACCGATTACGGGGCGCCCCCCAACGAGCACACTTGTCCAGTGTGCCTCGGGCTTCCGGGCGCGCTCCCCGTTCCCAACGAGACGGCGATCGAGCTTGCCGTGCGAGCCGGTTTGGCACTTGAATGTGAGGTCGCGCCACACAGTCGTTTCGCCCGCAAAAACTACTTCTATCCCGATCTCGCCAAGGGATATCAGATCTCTCAGTTCGAGTTGCCGCTGAACGGGAAGGGTCACCTCGACATCGAAGTCGACGGTCAGACCAAGCGAGTCGGAATTACGCGCATTCACGTCGAAGAGGACGCGGCCAAGAACCTGCACGGCGTAGGCTCCGGCGCGGTCACCCTCGTCGATTTCAATCGGGCTGGAACTCCGTTGATCGAGATCGTGAGCGAGCCCGATCTGCGAAGCGCCGAAGAGGCGGAAGCCTACCTGAAGAAGCTCCGTGACATTTTGATGTTCATTGGGGTCAACGACGGAAACCTCGAAGAGGGCTCGTTTCGCTGCGACGCCAACGTGTCGATTCGACCGGTGGGGCAAGAGAAGCTCGGAACCCGCGCCGAGCTCAAAAACATCAACTCATTCCGTTTCGTCAAGAAGGCCATCGAGCACGAGATCGCGCGGCAGGAGGGGGTGCTGCAGGGCGGCGGTGAAGTGGTTCAGGAAACCCGAACGTGGCACGAAGCGCAGAACAAAACCGTCTCGATGCGGGGCAAGGAAGAGGCGCACGACTATCGGTATTTTCCGGACCCGGACCTGCCACCACTTGCAATTGACGAGACGCGGATCGAAGCACTCCGAGAGGCCTTGCCCGAGCTCCCAGAGGCGAAACGCGCGCGTTGGCAAAAGAATCTGGGGTTGACCGACTACGACGCGGGCGTGTTGTCGGCGCATCCGGAGTTCGCCAAATACTTCGAAGCGGCGGCCGAAGGGCTTGCCAAGCGCGGGAGCATGAAGTCGAGCAAGGCGGGGAAGAAAGCTGGCAACTTCATTCAGTCCGAAGTGCTTCGACATGTCTCGACCGATGGGCTTGCTGCCGCGTTTCCAGTTCCTCCGTCTGCCGTGGCCGAGCTTTTGGCGGTCGTCGAAGACGGAACGATCAATGGCAAGATCGCCAAAACGGTGTTCGCGACCATGGTCGACACCGGCAAATCGGCCCAGGCGATCATCGACGAAGAGGGTTTCGCCCAGGTGACCGACGCAGGCGCGATCGAGGACGAAGTGCGTCGTGTGCTCGAGGCCAATCCCTCGCAAGTGAAGCAATACAAGGGTGGCAAGACCGGCGTGCTTGGCTTCTTCGTCGGTCAGGTCATGAAGGCGACTCAGGGCGCCGCCAATCCCAAAGTGGTCAACGAGACGCTCAAGCGGCTCTTGGACGCAACATGAGCCACCGTCTTTCGCGCGCGCCCTTGAGCGGCGCGGACTGGTTCGCGGTGGAATACGATCCGGCGACCGACGAGGTGGTGATGCTCGATCAGCGTCTCTTGCCCGCCGAGATCAAGTATCACCGATACCGCACGCCTGACGAGGTGGCCGGAGCGATTCGCGACATGGTGGTTCGCGGCGCGCCGGCGATCGGCATTGCATCGGCATATGGGCTTGCACTGTTGTCGCGGCACGAGGACGGCGATGCGAAAATGTTTCTGGTCGCCAACGGGATGGCTGGGCGCATCCTGAACGAAACCCGGCCCACGGCGGTCAATCTCGGTTGGGCGATCGCGCGGATGTCACGCAAGGCTGGGGAGGTCGCGGAAAGCCCTCCCTACGAGCGGTTCGAAGGGATGCTGGCGGAGGCCGAGGAGATCCATCGAGAGGACGTGCAAGCCTGCCGCCGAATGGGAGAGCTTGGCGCCAAAGACGTCCCCGATGGTGCGGTCATTCTCACGCACTGCAACGCAGGTGGACTTGCGACCGGTGGCTATGGCACGGCCCTTGGAGTTGTCCGCGCGGCCCACGCCCAGGGCAAAGAGGTTCGCGTGTTGGCCGACGAGACGCGCCCCTACCTTCAAGGTGCCCGGCTGACGGCATGGGAGCTTCATCGGGACGGGATTCCGGTCGAAGTCATCACCGACAACATGTCCGGGCATTTCTTCCAAAAAGGCGAGATCCAATTCGTCGTCGTTGGGAGCGACCGGATCGCGGCCAACTCCGATGTGGCGAACAAGATCGGGACCTATCCCGTCGCCGTCCTTGCCAATCATCACGGGGTGCCGTTCACCGTCGCCGCCCCGTGGAGCACGGTCGATCTTCGTGCATCCTCTGGTGCCGATATTCCCATCGAAGAGAGGTCGCGTGGCGAGGTTGCCGAGATCGGCGGACGGACCCTGGTGCAGGACGGGATTCCCTGTCGGCATCCCGCGTTCGATGTCACACCGGCCAACCTCGTCGATGCGATTTACACCGAACGGGGTGTCGTGCGCCCCAAGATCGGGGAGCGCCCCGACGTGCTGCGCGGCTGAACCTCAGCAAGCGTGCGGTGTGTGGTCGGTCTCGGTGGTCGTGGCGCCGCTCAAGCGAGGATTTCGCCCTGCCACAACGCTTCTGGGCCGCTTCGCGCGCGGACCACGCGGGACCGCACGCCGTCAACCAGCACTTCGGGAGGGAGAGGGCGTGCGTTGTACATGCTTTGCATCTCTCGTCCGTAGGCTCCGGCCCCACGGATGGCGAGCAAGTCGCCGGGCTTCACCGGCGGCAACGGTCGATCCTTGGCGACGAAGTCGCCTGATTCGCAAACCGGCCCGACCACGTCCACCGGAATGAGCGTGGCGTCAGGAGCTGGCTCGGCGACGGGCATGATCGCGTGATAGGCACCGTAGAGGGCCGGGCGGATCAGCTCGGTCATGGCTGCGTCGACGATGACGAAACGACGGTCGCCTTGGGACTTCGTGTACAAGACGCGCGCGAGCAGGATGCCCGCGTCACCGACGATGGCACGGCCGGGTTCGGTGATGATTACGATATCCTTTTGCAGCATGCCGGCCGCTGCGAGGCCTTCGCGAATCGCATTCCCGAACACCTTGGCGGGAGGATAAGGGTCGACTTCTTGTCCGTAGTGCATCGGCCAGCCGCCCCCGATGTCGATCGCATTTAGCTTGGCCCCACGGTCGAGACAGAGCTTGGCGAAGCTTCCCAAGATCTCGATCGCTTCGCGAAGCGGCTTTGGCGACGCAAGTTGAGAGCCGATGTGACAGGCGACCGCCTCGAGCGCGAGGTATGGGCTTTTGACGACCCGCGGAATGAGCTCTTCGGCCACGGGAATGGCGAGCCCGAACTTTGATTCTCGAAGCCCTGTCGCGATGTAGGGGTGCGTGTTCGCGTCGACGTCCGGGTTGACCCGAATGCCGATCGGTATCGGCCGTCCGATGTCCTGCGCGACGCTTTCCACGACATCGAGCTCCTGGGTGTTCTCGACGTGAATCGCACGAATACCCGCCTCGGCTGCCGCCGAGATCTCTTCTCTCCGCTTGCCGACGCCGCTGAACACGATGCGGTCAGGAGAGAAACCCGCCTTGAGCGCACGCTGCATCTCGCCGAGCGATACGATATCCGCACCACAGCCTTGCGAGGCGAGTCGTGCCAAGACGGAGAGATTCCCGTTGGCCTTGACCGCGTAGGCGATGAGGTGCGGGGCAAACTCGAGCGCCTCGTCGATCGAGCGGTACGCCGCATCGATCGCGCCGCCCGAGTACACAAACGCCGGGGTATCGACCTCCTCAGCGATCGTTTCGAGCGGAACCTGCTCGCACGAGAGCGCGCCGTCTCGGTACGAGAACCACTCGGATTCGGGGATGTGCGGATTGGACATGGCGGTCCCGTTATGATCCGCGTCGCGTCTCGAGTCGACCCCGGAGCTCTTCGATGGCGGCCGTGACCCGCCCGCGTGCCGGCCCCCCGAGCACATCACGACGCTCGACCGCCGTCTCCATGTCGAGCGCGTCGAAGATCGTCGCGTCAAACGACGCGTGGGCCTCTTGAAAGGTCTCGAGCGGTAGCTCTCGCAGGGTCTTGCCGACCTGGTGTGCCTGACTAACCAGTCTGCCAGCGACGTGGTGTGCCTCTCGAAAGGGGACGCCGTGCGCAGCGAGCCAATCGGCGACCTCGGTCGCATCGAGATATCCAGCCTGAAGCGCCTCGGCCATCCGTGCCTTGTCGAATGTGGCAGAGGCGATGGCTCCCTGTAGGACGGCCAGGCACTCGTGGACCGTATCGAAGGCGTCGAAAACCGGAGCCTTGTCCTCTTGCAGATCCCGATTGTAGGCGAGGGGCAACCCCTTGAGCATGACCAAGAGGTTCATGAGGGAGCCCACCACGCGGCCAGTCCTGCCGCGAACGAGCTCGGGCATATCGGGGTTCTTCTTTTGGGGCATGATCGACGAGCCGGTGGTGAACGCGTCGCTCATGTGAACGAAGCCAAACTCCTGACTCGACCAGAGCACGAGCTCTTCGGCCACGCGCGACAAATGCACGGCGCAGATCGCTAAGGCGCTCACCGCTTCGAGAAGGAAGTCACGATCACCGACCGCGTCGAGCGAATTGTTCATCGCACGGTCAAACCCGAGGGCTTTGGCCGTGGCAGCCCGGTCGATGGGGAAGGTTGTCCCCGCAAGGGCCGCACTGCCGAGTGGTGACTCGTTCATTCGGTTGGCGGCGTCGAGCACACGACTGCGGTCGCGTTCCAGCATTTCGGCCCAAGCGAGAACATGATGCGCGAGGCGCGTCGGCTGGGCGCGTTGCAGGTGGGTGTAACCCGGCATCAGGAAGTCGACGTGAGCCTCGGCCTTGTCGACCAGTGTTTCGAGCAACGCATCGATGTCGGTGGCAATCGAGTGGCAGGCTTGGCGCGTCCATAGCCGCATGTCAGTGGCGACTTGGTCGTTCCTGCTCCGAGCCGTGTGCAAGCGTCCGCCGCCCTCGCCGATCGCCTCGGTAAGCGCCGCTTCGATGTTCATGTGGACGTCCTCTTTGTCGGCGTCCCATTTGAAATCACCGCGCTCGATCGCCGTGCGGATCGTCTCGAGGCCAGCGACGATCTTCTTGGCCTCCTTGGCGGTCAGGATCTTCTGATCGGCAAGCATGCGCACGTGTGCGATCGAGCCGTCGATGTCTTGCGGCCACAGGCGCTGATCGACATCCACGCTTGCGCTGAATCTCGCTGCGAGGGCGTCCAACTCCTCGTCGAATCGCCCGCCCCATGCCTTTTTACTCATCGTCGTTCTCCGCTATGGCTCCCTCGGCACCCGCAGGTCTACGAGGAATCGACATCGGGTCAAGGACGCGGTAAGTCACCGCCGGAGGTCAGATGGCAACGCGTGTGGAAACCGATTCGATGGGTCCTATCGAAGTGCCCGCCGACAAGTACTACGGCGCGCAGACCATGCGGTCGCGCAAGAACTTCAAAATCGGCGAAGAGCGCATGCCCATCGAAGTGATTCACGCCTTCGGGATCCTCAAAAAGGCCGCGGCGATCACCAACCTGGAGCTCAAGAACCTCGACCAAGACATCTGCGATTTGATCGTACGGGCGGCCGATGAGGTCATCGAGGGCAAGCTAGACGACCACTTTCCACTGGTCGTCTGGCAGACCGGCTCGGGCACTCAGTCCAACATGAATGTCAACGAGGTGATCTCCAACCGAGCCATCGAGCTTGCCGGTGGCGAGATGGGGTCGAAGAAGCCCGTTCATCCCAACGATCATGTGAATCGATCGCAGTCCTCGAACGATACGTTTCCAACCGCCATGCATATCGCGGCGGTCATCCAAATCGAAGACCGGCTTCTTCCGCGCGTTCGGGTTCTTCGCAATACGCTGCAACAGAAATCAAAAGACTTCGGCGACATCGTCAAGATCGGCAGGACACACCTTCAAGACGCCACGCCCCTCACGCTCGGGCAAGAGATCAGCGGTTGGGTCTCGCAGATCGATCACGCGCTCGACGCCATTGAGACAACTCTTCCGCAGCTTCGAGAGCTTGCGCTCGGGGGGACGGCCGTCGGCACTGGGCTCAACACGCACCCCGAGTACGCCGAGCGGGTAGCGGCCAAGATCGCCGAGCTCACCGGGAAAGAGTTCGTCACTGCGCCCAACAAGTTCGCAGCGCTTGCGGGCCATGATGCCTTCGTCGGGACGAGCGGCGCGCTCAAGCAGCTCGCGGTAGCGCTCATGAAGGTCGCCAACGATGTCCGGTGGCTGTCCTCCGGGCCGCGATCCGGGATCGGAGAGATTCGGATTCCAGAAAACGAGCCCGGGAGCTCGATCATGCCTGGCAAAGTGAACCCGACGCAGTGTGAGGCCCTCACGATGGTTTGCACTGAAGTGATGGGCAACGACGTCACCATCGGCATCGCCGGGTCGCAAGGGAACTTCGAGCTCAATGTGTACAAGCCGGTGATGGCGTACAACCTGCTTCAATCGGTAAGGCTCCTCGGCGACTCTGCGCAGAGCTTCAACGACAACTGTGCGGTGGGGATCGAGCCCAATCTCGAGACGATCGACGACAAGCTTCGACGCTCGTTGATGTTGGTGACCGCCCTCAATCCGTCGATCGGCTACGACAACGCGGCGAAAGTGGCCAAACACGCCTACCAGAACAACAAGACCCTTCGAGAGGCGGCGATCGAGCTCGGCCTGCTGACCGGCGAGCAGTTCGACGAGGCGATCAAACCCGAAGAGATGGTTGGCCCCCTCAAGGCATGAGCATCGAGATCACCGAGCACGAGCCGGGCGGAGACCTCGATGACTTCATTCAGGTGGCGTACGAGATCTATCGTACCGACCCCGTTTGGGTGGCGCCCCTGCAAATGGAGATTCGCGATCGGCTGACCCCAAGCAAGAATCCGTTCTTCGAGCATGCCGAGTGCGCGCTCTTCACCGCTCGAAAAGACGGGCAGCTCGTCGGCCGTATTTCGGCACAGATCGATCAAGAGCATCTGCGCCTACATGGAGACAACGCCGGCTTCTTTGGCTTCTTCGACACGATTGACGACCAAGAGGTCGCCAACGCGCTGCTGTCGAAGGCCGAGCAGTGGTTGGCCAGTCGAGGGATGGGTTTGATGCGCGGGCCGTTCTCGCTTTCGATCAATGAAGAGTCCGGTTTGCTGGTCGAAGGATTCGATGAGCCTCCGGTCCTCTTGTGCCCGCATCACCGGCCGTATCAAGGAGTGCTAGCGGAGGGTGCGGGGCTCGTGAAGGCACGGGACCTCTTTGGATGGATGTACAAGGTCGAGCCGCCCCCGCCTCGCGCCGAAAAGGCGTGGCAAACGATTCACGACATGCCCGAGGTACGGTTCCGCTCGATCCAACCGAGGGCCCTCAAGCACGAAGTCGGCGAGCTACTCGACATCTTCAATGACGCTTGGCAAGACAACTGGGGCTTCGTGCCTTCCACCGACGCCGAAGCAAAGAAGATGGCGAAAGACCTCGCCATGATCTTGGACAAAAGGCTTTCCTTTTTCGTCGAAGTCGATGGCGAGGCTGCCGCGATGTGTGTCTGCCTTCCCAACGTTAATGAGGCGATTCGCGATTTCGACGGAAAGCTCAACCCCGTGACCGTGACCAAGCTCTTGTGGCGGCTCAAGGTGCGCCGATTGAAATCCGCCCGCTTGATGCTGCTCGGAATTCGGAAAAAATTTCGCGGATCGCGGCGCTACGCGCCGCTCTCAATAGCCCTCTACGCGGAAATTGCAAAACGAGGAATCAACGCGGGGTATGAATGGGCTGAGCTTGGTTGGACGCTTGAGGACAATCGCGCGATCAATGCCGGTATAAGAGGAATGCGTGCACAGGTCTATAAAGTGTACCGAGTGTACGAAAAGACGATCGGTGCTTAGCGCCCACGAGTACGAAGACGAGACACGGGCACGACTACGAGCACGAGGGCAGAGGCTGATCGAAGTTACTCTGAGAAGGCGATCGAGTCGCCTCGCCAGGTCTGTGCTTTGAGGGTTGTTCCGTCGGTCTCAACGACCACCCCGCCATCCACGTCTGTGCGAAAAATGCGTGCGCCACCACTCTCGAGGCGGTCGAGGACTAGCAGGCTAGGGTGCCCATAAAAATTGTGGGCACTCATGCTGGCCACCGCAAGAGTGGGGTGCACCACATCGACGAGCTCCTGAGTCGTTGACGTCTTCGAGCCGTGGTGCGCGACTTTCAAGACATTGGTTCGAGAGAGCAGGCCTTCGCGAACGAGTCGTCTCTCTGCTTCAGCTTCGACATCACCGGTGAACAAGAACGAATGGGCGCTAAGGCTCAGTCGCACGACGATCGAATTATCATTCAAGTCGAGCTCGGGATCGTAGCGTGGGCACGGCCAGAGGACCGTGAGCTCGGCTCCGCCGGTCTCCGCGGGTTGCCTACATAGCTCTTCGACGAACCGGACCTTGGTGCCTTTACTCCGGGCTAGGCTAAGCAAGCTGGCCATCGTGTTGTCTTGCTCTTCGGCGAAAAGTTGCCCGTTGACCCAAACCTCACCGACCTCAACTTCGTCGAGCAGCTGTGGCAGCGCGCCATAGTGATCCGGGTGGCCATGGGTAATGACGAGGCGATCGATTCGCGAGCGCCGGCGTTCGCGAAGGAGGCGAAGGATCTCCCGGCCTGCGGGGTGTCGACCGCCTTGTCCCGTGTCGATCAGGGCCAAACTGCCATCGGGGAAGTCAACCAAGGCTGCGTCTCCTTGCCCCACGTCGAGGAAGGCGACCCGAAGGATGCCCTGCGGCTGTTGATGCTCGATGAGACGGTGCTCGGCAGTAAACCAGACCACGGCCGCAATGAGTGCGATCACCAAACGCATGCGCCAGGTTCGCACGACAAGCAGTGAGAAACTGGCGGCAAGCACGGTTAGCCCCTGCGTCACATCGAGGGGCGGCAGCCGTCGGGTGATCGCGAGGGGTGCAACAACATCGCATGCCATGAGCAACAGGCGCACTGCCGCCGTGAAGCAGGCGCGAACCCAGTCGCCGATGTGAGGAATATCCGCGAAGAGGGCGAAGAGATGCGCCAGCGGGATCACCACCAGGCTCCCAAATGGAAGGATGATGATGTTGGTGAGCCACCCGACCAACGGAACGCCCCCGAACCACCACCAAACCATCGGCGCGGTCGCGACCAGAGTTCGCGCGCTGATCGTGGAAGCTATACGTACCCGTTTCCATCGGCCTTGCTTCACGTTCGGCGCGCTCAGGATTGCTGTCGTCGCAACGATTGAGA
>CAJHXN010000717.1_pt1 | contig 16286 bp, 22 predicted proteins | sample 9198401 | NCBI WGS metagenome assembly CAJHXN01 (sample SAMEA7708334, study PRJEB35096) | sediment metagenome | biome: marine neritic benthic zone biome [ENVO:01000025]; feature: sediment [ENVO:00002007]; material: shallow marine sediment [ENVO:03000034] sea grass bed [ENVO_01000059] ... | reverse complement strand
TCGTTCGGAAGCGGTACGAAGAGTACAAGGCGAAGACCGAGCCGGTTCTCGCACACTACGAAGCCAAGGGCGTCGTCAAGGGCGTGGAAGGCGTTGGGTCACTAGAAGAGATTACGGAACGGATCAAGGAAGCAATTGGGGTTGAGTAGCGAGCGGGATGACTGAAGCCAAAACCACCCGAGGCATCATCGAAACGGTGTTACCGAGGGCGCTTTACCGAGTGAGGCTGGACGACGGTGCGGAAGTCACGGCATCGCTCTCCGCGAAGGCAAGACAGGTCACGGTGAAGCTCTTACCTGGAGACGGTGTGATGGTTGAGATTTCCGCTTACGACCCGACGAGAGGACGAATCCAAGAGAGGCTGACATGAAGGTTCGACCAAGCGTCAGGAAGATTTGTGAGAAGTGCAAGATCGTGCGCCGCAAGGGCGTCGTGCGTGTCTTGTGTGACAACCCCCGTCACAAGCAACGGCAAGGATAAAAGCGAATGGCACGTATCGCAGGCATCGACCTCCCGGGTCGGAAACACACGGTGATTGCGCTGCAGTACATCTACGGGATTGGTCCGCACCACGCGAAGAAAATTTGCGAAACCGCGGGTATTCCCGAGAGCAAACGTGCTGACGAGCTCGACGAGAACGACGTCAGAAAGATCCGCGATTGCATCGATCAGAACTTCAAGGTCGAAGGTGACCTTCGTCGTGAGGTCAACATGCACATCAAGCGGCTAATGGACCTCGGTTGCTACCGCGGGCTCCGCCACCGTCGCGGGCTCCCTGTCCGTGGTCAGCGAACCCACACCAATGCGCGCACCCGCAAGGGCCCCAAGCGCGGCGCAATGAGCAGGAAGCGCTGAGATCATGGCGAAGGCGAAAGCAAAGCCCACCAAGGGCAAGAAGCGTAAGACGAAGAGGGTGGTGACGAGCGGAATCGCTCATATTCAGTCCACCTTCAACAACACGATCGTCACCATTACCGACTTGGGTGGCGAAGTGATTTCTTGGTCGACGGCTGGCGCGCGTGGCTTCAAAGGCTCGCGCAAGAGTACGCCGTTTGCTGCGCAGCTGGCGGCGGAAGATGCAGCCCGCAAAGCGCAGGACGTAGGTATGAAGACCATCGCGATTTTCGTGAAGGGTCCTGGTGCAGGCCGTGAGTCCGCACTTCGAGCATTTCAGAACGTCGGGATGCGGGTAACCCTGCTTCGTGACGTGACACCGATCCCACACAATGGTTGCCGGCCGCCAAAGCGGCGGCGCGTTTAGAAGGCTGCGGAGGCAATTGATGACGAGTCCGACCCTAGTCGCACGCAACTGGCGAGAGCTCATTCGCCCAAGAACCGTTCCCGTTGATCAGGAATCGCTCAGCGATACCTACGGGAAGTTCGTCGTGGAGCCGCTCGAGCGCGGTTTTGGCATCACGCTCGGCAACTCGCTACGCCGCGTGTTGCTGTCCTCTCTTCAGGGGGCGGCCATCACGGCCGTCAAGATTGACGGCGCCCTACATGAGTTCACCTCCGTTCCGGACGTCGTCGAGGACGTCACCGAAATGGTTCTGAACTTCAAAGAGGTGGTCGTCCGTTCGCACACCGCGCGAACCCAGACGGTCCGTATCGAGAAGGAAGGCCCTGGCATCGTGACGGCCAGCGACATCCAAGTCAGCGACCAGATCGAAATCTTGAACCCAGATCACAAAATCTGCACCCTGGCCAAGGGCGGCCGCTTCGCAGCGGAGCTCACGATCAACGTCGGCCACGGCTATGTTCCAGCCGATCGCAACAAGACCGCGGGCATTCCGATTGGCACCATTGCCATCGACTCGCTGTTTTCGCCGATTCGCAAGGTGAACTACGCGGTGACCAATGCTCGCGTCGGGCAGATCACCGACTACGACAAGCTCACCCTCGAGATCTGGACCAACGGCGCTGTGAAGCCGGCTGATGCCGTCGCCTACGCGGCCAAGATCCTCAAAGACCAGCTCACGATCTTCATCAACTTCGAAGAGCACGATGAGCCCGTCGAAGAGTCGAGCTCCGAGGAGCCGCTCAACGAAAACCTCTTCCGCTCGGTCGACGAGCTCGAGCTCTCGGTCCGCTCCGCCAACTGCCTTCAGAACGCCAACATCAAGCTCATTGGCGAGTTGGTGCAGAAGAGCGAAGGTGAGATGCTCAAGACGAAGAACTTTGGGCGTAAGTCGCTCAAGGAAATCAAGGAAATCCTGGCTGACATGGGTCTCTCCCTCGGCATGCAGATCGACCATTGGTCGCAGATGCTCGAACGTTGGAAGACGCAGCAGGCCAACCAGTAACGTAGTCATCGATGGGTCGCGGGTAGGTCGTCATGAGGCATCAAAAGGCAGGTAGAAAGTTCGGTCGCAACACCAGCCATCGCCGAGCCATGTTCAGGAACATGGCGGGCAACCTGGTCTTGCACGAACAGATCAAGACGACCGACGCAAAGGCAAAGGAGCTCCGCCGCATCGCCGAGCGGCTCCTCACCAAAGCGATTCGCCTCGGCGACGACCTCACGGTCGATGTGGCGAAGGTGAAGGACGAGGACGAGCGCGCGCGTATCCTGTCGCGGCGCCTCCACGCCCGCCGTCAGGTAGCTCGCTTCCTGCCGAAGCAGCTCGTCAAGACCAACCCCGACGGCACCGTCGAAGAGGTGGACCTCATCCATAAGCTCTTCACCGAGCTCGCACCCCGCTACCTCGAACGAGCCAAGGCCGACAAGGGCGGCGGCTACACCCGCGTCATCAAGGTGAACCACCGGCGTGGCGACAATGCGCCGATGTCCTTGATCGAGTTCCTCGACTAGTTCGCGCTCGGCCTTTGGTGATCGCGCCTTTCCTTCGTCGGAAAGCGAATGACCATGAGGATCCAGGCAACCGCAAAGAACGGCACGACGACAGTCGCCGGCGCTCCGAGGAGGCCGAGGAAGAGGCCGAAGATCGCGACGCTTTCGGCGAGCGCCAGTGCGACGATGAGCATCGTCAGGTAGCCGTCGTCGGTTACCGCGGAGGTGTCGATCGAGGGGCGCCTGCGCATCATCATCCGCGGTGCCAGAAGACTTGCCCCTGCGCTTGTCACGGCGGCGAACGCAAAGGGGTACAGCAGAGTCTCCCAGCTGCGACCCGTCTGCAATTCAACCAGCTCGAGAACGAGCAGATAGATCAGCGTCGAAGCAAATAGTGCGCTCCACAGGATGCGAGAAACGAAAAGCGAATCCTTCATGACCTCATGATGGCATCGCGGATTGACCACCACCAACCAGGGAAGCATCACGACACGATCAGCCGTGATCGTGGAACCCCGGATGAGGGACGTCTGCAGGCGCTCAAGTCACGCAGAACAATTGCGTATATCGGAGAACTGGCCGCAGGCGTACGGTCCGAGATTCCTCGACGAGCGGTGAGCGCTCGCGAGCGCAAAGGAGCAAGACGATGGCGGATGCAGCAATTGTAATTCGGTGGAATCGCGTCGTACCAGGACGCGAGCAGCAGGGCCTTTCGATTTTTGGTCAGTCCCTGGAGTACTACGGCAGCCTGCAGAGCAAGGGCGCGATCGAGAGCTTTGAGCCGGTGATCTTCAATCCAACGGGCGGCGACCTGAACGGAATCATTCTCATCCGCGGAAGCTTGGACCAACTCGACGCGCTCAAGCGCGAAGACCGGTTCATCGACCTCATGATGCGCGCAGCGCACGCCTGCGAAGGACTGGGCGTGAACGACGCTTACCTCGAAGGCGAGCTCCAAAACCGCATGGGGCGTTGGACGCAGATAATCAGCGAATAATACCGGGACGCGAAAAACCGCCGGACACGGGGCCGCGCCGAACCGCTCGGCTCATGCGGTCGCGTTCGGGGTCTGGTTCAGGCTGCCACGACGGGGAGCTGGGTCGGCTTCGCCGTTTTCTCGACATAGAACTGCTTGCAGTACCGCCGATACTCCCCGATCGGCCCGTCGCCGTCGGCGAGAATGGGCTTTTCCACGTAACGCTTGGTTTCCCAGATCGGAGCGTCCTGGCCGACCTCTCGATTGAGGCCCCAGGTCGCTGCGCTGCGGACGAGGTGCGCGATAGGTGGCACCCCGACCTGCTTCACCGACGATGCCGTGCGCAGGATGATCTTCCCGTGTTCGACCGGGCTCGACAGGACCAACAGATTGATCTCGATACCGAAGCGTTCGATGCTCACGCGGACCAGTGAGTATCCGAGCCCGTGAACCTCGACACGAAACTTGGCAACGAAGCTGATCTTGCTGCCGAGTGGATATCGGATTCCGTAGGCGCCCTTCAACAGGTGGCCATCGACCTCGAGGTCTCCTTCGGTCCAGGCGCCGCCGAAGCCGTGAACTTGGATGAAGTGACCAATGTCGACGCTGTTCTCACTCGTCTCTTGGGGATGGCTGTTAACCTCCATCGTCCGGGTGCTGAACGACGTCCATCCGTCGGCGGGGCCCGGCAGGACCGGAACTTCCCAATCGGGCTGCTTCCCTTCGGGATGATACCAGGCGAAAATGTAGCCGTTGTGCTCGCGCAGCGGCCACGTCGCAAGCTTGGCCTTGCGAGGGACTCCCTTACCATAGGCGGTCTTCACGCACCGGCCGTCGCCTCCGAACTCGAAGCCGTGAAACCCGCATCGGAGGTTCTCACCCTCCACAGTGCCTGCGCCAAGATGCGCGCCGAGGTGCGGGCAGTAAGCCCCGGTGAGCCGCGCCTCGCCGGACTCGGTTCGGTAGAGGACTAGCTCCTCGCCAAAGTACTTCACCGGCAGGATTTGGCCCGCGCGAACCTCTTTTGAGGTGGCGACCGTATACCAACCGAGGGGAATGCCTGGAAAACGGTAGTTTTCGACCACGATACTCTCCAATGGAAGGCCCCCGAGAACCTTCCTCGTCGGGCAATGTAGGCTCATACCCGTTTCCGGACCGAAAAACCGGCTCAGCGGTCCTCAAAGCGGGGTGAACGGTCGCAAGATGCGGGTCGAACGGTCCCAGCGCTGGCCGCATGGGGGAAATTGCCGCGAATTGCATTCAGGTTCGGCCTTTCGTGGAAGGCGCCGATCTCTTTACAAGGCCCCCGAAGCCGATATTAACGCCTCTGTGATTGCACGCTTATTAGGTCTGCCTGACACGCCCGTCGTCATGTTTCTCGTCTTCGCCGGGGGCGGGATGCTCTACTTTTTCTCGATCGCCTCGGTGGCGTACTTCCTCTACTTCAAGAAGTTCAAGGATCGCTTTCACCCCGACTACGAGCTCGATCCCAGAGAGATGAAGTCCGCTATCAAGTGGGTCGTCATCGGGATCGTCGGCAACGGCGTCCTGATGCTTCCGATCCACCTGCTGATCGCAAAGAACTACTCGAAAATGTACTACGACGTCAGCGATCACGGCTGGGGTTGGATGTTTGCGCAGGTCATACTGCTCCTGGTCTTCACGGAGACCCTGATCTACTGGACACACTACGCGTTTCACCGCGTCCCCTGGCTCTGGAAGCACGTTCACGAACGCCACCACAAGTACCGGGTGCCGCAGCCCTATTCCGCCCTGTCCTTCAATCCAATGGATTCATTTTTGCAGGCCGTGCCGCACCACATTGCGGCGTTTTTCTTTCCGGTTCACGCGGGCGTCTACGTGGCTTCGGTGACGTTCGTGACGCTCTGGGCGGTCTGCATTCACGATCGCGTGAGTTTTTTTCGCTGGCCTTGGCTGAATTACACGGACCACCATACGCTCCACCACTGGTACAGCGACTTCAATCTCGGTCAGTACTTCACGTTTTGGGATCGCCTCGTCGGCACCTACCGAAGCCCAAAGGTCGACTACGAGGACGTGCCCGAGGGCATCATCTATCGTCCACAGAGCACGCCTCCGATTTCGAAGGCGCCGTCTGCGCTCGCTGGACGCTCCGCGAACCGCCCGCTGGTCAGCGGGTGATTCGGAAGTCGGTGTACTCTCCCGTGTAACTTCGCCAACGGACGTCGACCGCATCGACGCGTGCCGTGGATGGGCCGGCGTGCGCCCAATTCAGGAAGTCCTTCACGTCATCCTCTTCGCCCTCGGCGACGATCTCGACCGAGCCGTCGCCTCGGTTTTTGACCCAGCCACTCAAGCCATGTTGCCTCGCTTCGCGTTGCGCGGTGGCCCGGAAGTACACGCCTTGGACGCGACCGCGGACGACGAGGTGAATTCGCTTTTGGCCCATCGCTCAGTTATTGCCCATCGGCTCGCCGCCGCAAACCTCAACCGTATCGCACGCTCAAGACGTGGAAGTAGCCGAAAACCAGAAGCTTTCCGACATGGCTGCCGATCGAGCCACCGGCCTCGGCCGCGAGGCTCTTGGCGAAGGCAAACGCTTCCGCCGCATGTACCGCGAGGAGCCCCAGGAACAAGGTTTGTCCGATTCCTGGCTGGGGCACGGATGCCGGTGCGAGGAACGAAAGGACACCCCAAGCCCATCCCGTCAGCACGACGACTTTTCCAAAGGCGATTGCGAGCTTCATCCGCGGACCATACTCAATCGGGGAGTCGCATGACACCCGGAATCGGCTCGCGAGGAGCGCCAGGGGGCGCCGGGATGTTCAACAGCGCCGCGATCGACGTCGCAACTTGGAGCGCGTCTTGGATTTCTTCGCTCGTGCGCCGCTCGATGGCGGTGCCCCACATGAGGACGGGCACGCGGCGGTCGTAGTCCCAAGGGGTTCCGTGGTTCGTGCCGCCAAGCTCGGAAAGCGCATCGAACCAACCTGGCTCCGTAACGAGGTAAAGATCGCCCGGCGGGTCGTCCGGGAGGGTCGCACCGATCAGTCGCTCGATCTCCTTTCCGCTCGTTCGCAGCTCGGCAGGGTTTCGCGCGTCGTAGACCGCCCGGACTCCTTCGATCCTAGGCATGGTCTTGCGCAGCAACTTGGTGAGCTCTCGGTGACGCGCCTTGCCGTCCGCGGCGTAGGTGAACAAGGGCGGAACGTAGCCGGCGATCCAGTAGCCTGGACCCAGGGCCGAGTCGGCGGCTTGCTCCGCGGCGTCCTCGAGCGCGTTTCCCTCGAGACGCCCTCCTGCCCTCCCTTCCGCCTTCGCGCGCTCAGGCAACTCAGCCACCCCGTGGTCGGCCGTGAGGATGAAAGCCGCCGGCCCGCGGGCCTCGAGGAGCTTGACGAAGCGCGTCAGCGCACGATCGATTCGCTGCAGGTTGTCTGCGTATTCCCAGGACTGCGGACCCCAAATGTGCCCCACGATATCGGTGCCCGAGATTCCAAGCGCGAGGAAATCCGGCACATCGTCCATGCCCATCTGATTCGCCTTCACCGCCGCATAGGCCGCCGCCAACAGATACTCACTCGAGTCGGGGGTCCCGGCAAACGCATACCAGGGGTCCGGGGCCTCACGGGGATCGTGCGGGAAGCTGGGGTACATCTCGCCCGGTGAAGCGTCGGGTCCGAGCTGTGCCTCGAGTCGTTTTGGATCAGCGGGCTCCCAGGTTTGGAGCAGAGGCTGGACCGGGTTTGCTCTGTTGAAATCGCGCAGCCAGTCCGGGAGCGCCTTCTTTGGTGCGTAATAGGTCGACGTCGTCATTCCCCGAGCGACGGCGTCGTAGAAGACCGCGACATTGCGCGACTGGCCAACCGGCAGCACTGCGGAGCGGCCCTTCATTGAGATGCTCAAGATTTGCGCTTTGGCATCGCTTTCGCGGTGCAAGATGTCCGCAACGGTCTCCACGCGTAGCTGGGTAGGGCTCACGAATCGATTCGGGTTCCCGAGCACCGCATGTTTTCTGTCGTCGACCGTTCGTCGCGACCCAAGCTCGGAGTCATACACGGCGTTCGCAACGATTCCGTGGACGGCCGGCGGAACACCGGTCGTCAGTGATGCATGCCCGGGCGCCGTCTGGGTCGACGCGTAGGGGAGGTCAGCCATGTGAGTCGCGCCGTCTTCGTAGGCGCGTCGAATCACACTGTCGCTCGGAAGCAGCATCAATTGCTGATCGAGGACCCATGAGCCGAGCTGATCGATCACGATCAGCACCACGAGCCTCGGGGCCACGGAGGCCTGGGATGCCGGCCTTGGCGGAGCGGACCTCTTTTCGGCCGTCGTGTTTGCTTGCGGTGCGGTGGTCGCGCAACCGGTCATGAATACCGTTGCGGCCGCAAGCGATGTCGCAAGGACTAGGCGTGCGCTCGCCTTCGATCTGGTCGTCACCCGCGCAACTTAACTTGGCAAATGGCTTGCCGCTAGGCGCGGCACAACCGGTGGCTTGAACCAGGGGGGTGTTCAGCGCTAGAGCTATGGTCCAAGGTGAGCCGACGAACGCAAAGCATCCATGCCAAAGCTCGCATCGCGCGAGGTTGGTCCATCGGCTTTTACATTGCCGGGGTGGCAGCCCTGGGAGCCGGGTTGCTGGTGGGCGGAATCGTTGCCGCTGCGACGGGGACCGGCGCGGGTCTTGCAGTTGCCGCGGTGATCGCTGGGGGAGGCGTTGCAACCGGCGGCTTGAGCCTATGGGAGAGCCGTCGCTTCGGCCAGCGCGCCAAGCGGCTCGCAAGCACGATTTCGGAGCAGCGCCTGTTTGCCTTGGCGCAGAAACGAGGCGGCACCTTGCGCGTCATCGATGTGGCCAATGGCCTCCACGTCATGAGCTCGGAGGCCGAGGCGCTTCTCGACAGACTCGTGGACGAAGTGCGCGTCTCGATGCGCGTGACCGACGAGGGCGAGATTCACTATGTCTTTCGCGAGATCGTCGAGGCATCCGGCCCGCGCGTCCGTGTGGAGGTCGCCGAGGCGGAAAGCGTCGTAGAAACCGAGCCGGCTCCAAAGCAGAGCAAGAAGCCAATAACCGATTGATATAACGACGCTTTTCAGTGTTCAACCTTGCGTTCGACACCGCTCGGCCCGATGATTTGCCGTCGGAGGTCACCTAGGCTACATAGGGCGGCCTCGCGTAGCGACGGAGCAGCACAGCCATGAAACCCGATATCCATCCTGAATACCACACGCTCACCGTGCACTGCGCTTGCGGTGCCTCGTTCGAGATGCGCTCGACCCGGAGCATCGACCAGGTGGACATCTGCTCGGAATGCCATCCCTTTTACACGGGCAAGCAGAAGCTGGTGGACACCGCAGGTCGCGTCGAGCGCTTCCGCAAGAAGTACGCGAAGTCCGGTAAGACCAAGGCTGAGGCGGCGCCTGAGGCGCCCGCCGACAACTAGGCGGTTTTGCCCCGCAAGGGCGCCATACTGGCCACCATGGCCCAGCCCTACATCGGTGGGCAGGCAGTCATCGAGGGCGTGATGATGCGTGCGCCCGCGTGTCTGACCGTCGCTGTCCGCCGGCCCGACGGAACGATTGCGCTCCGCGAAGGACCGTATCGATCCACGTGGTCAAAGAAGCTCTGGAAGCTACCGGGCTTTCGCGGCGTAGCGATGCTGGTCGAGTCGATGACGATGGGGTTCTCGGCGCTTCAGTTCTCGGCGGAGCAGCAGATGACCGAGGAGGAGCTCGCCCAAGACCAGGGCTCCGGGCGACTTGCGGTGATCATCTCGACCGCCCTTGCGATCGGGCTTTTCGTCGCCCTGCCGCAGTTCCTCGCAAGCCTCACCACCCAGGGGGCAGGCTGGGACCTGGGACTCACCGATACGGCGTTTCACGTCCTGATTGGCGGGTTCAAGCTTCTGATCTTCATCGGGTACTTGTTTGCGATAAGCCGAATTCCGGACGTGCGACGTCTGTTTCAGTACCACGGGGCAGAACACAAGACGATTCACGCCTATGAGAAGAACCTGCCGCTGACGGTCGAGAACGTGCAGGCCCAGACCACCTTGCACCCTCGCTGCGGCACCACATTCCTGGTCGTCGTCATCGTCGTGTCGATCATCGTTGGCTCGCTGGCCGCGCCGCTGCTCATGCCGAACATCGAAGGCTGGCTCGGTCAGGTCGCGCTGCTCCTCATTCGCATCGGGCTTCTACCGATCATCGCGGCCATTTCATACGAGTTCCAGCGGCTGAGCGCGAGGTTTTGCACGACCGGTTGGCGGCGGGTGGTGCTCTATCCTGGCTTTCTGTTTCAGAAGATCACCACTCGGCAGCCGGAAGACGATCAGGTCGAGGTAGCCATCGCCGCGATGGAAACCGCCGCCTGGCGCGATCGTATTCAAGACGCGGTGCCGCACGGCGAAGAGCCGATTGTCTTTGCGAGTTTTGCCCGCTTCAGGGAAGTATTGAGCGAGGACGGCTCCTTGGGCGCCTCCCGCGCTGTCTAAACATGCTTCCTACGGACAAGCTCGAGTCGATCGCGGCTCGATATAGAGAGATCGAAGAGCTGCTTTGTCAGCCCAACGTCGTCTCCGATGCGAAACGGTATACGGGGCTGACCAAGGAGCGGGCAGAGCTGCAAGAAGTCGTGGAGGCATACCGGCGCTACTGCCAAGTAGCCGAGGACCTCGCGGGTCACAAAGAAGCGCTTTCGGACTCCGATCTTCGCGATCTCGCGGCCGAGGAGATCCCCGCGCTCGAAGAGGAACGAGGACAGCTCGAAGCTGCGATCAACGTCCTGCTCCTGCCTCGGGATCCAAACGACCAGCGCGACACGATCCTCGAAATCCGGAGCGGCACCGGGGGTGAGGAAGCGGCTCTCTTCGCTGCGGATCTGTTCCGCATGTATTCGCGGTACGCTGAAGCGCAGGGCTGGAAGGTCGAGGTCATGTCCATGAGCGAGGCATCCGCCGGCGGTCTGAAGGAAGTCATTGCCACGATCTCCGGCGACAATGTCTACTCGCGCCTTCGTTTCGAAGGAGGCGTGCATCGGGTTCAGCGCATCCCGGCGACCGAATCGCAGGGGCGTATTCACACCTCCACGGCCACCGTTGCGGTTCTCCCTGAGGTCGACGACGTCGACGACGTCAAGATCGACCCCAAAGACCTCGAGATTAGCGCAACCGCTGCAGGCGGTCCCGGTGGTCAGCACGTCAACCGGACGCTCTCTGCGGTGCAGATCAAGCACATTCCGAGTGGCATCATGGTGCGCTCCGAGCAGCAGCGATCACAGCATCAGAACAAGGCCAAGGCGCTGCAAATTCTGTCGGCGAAGCTCCTCGAAATCGAACGCGAGGCCCAGGCGAGCGCGATCAGCTCCGAGCGACGAAGCATGGTCGGCTCGGGCGAACGCTCGGAAAAGATTCGAACCTACAACTACCCGCAAAACCGAATCACCGACCACCGCATTCAATTGACGTTGCACAACCTCGACCAGGTGATGCAGGGCGACCTCCAAGGCCTACTCACGTCGCTTCGAAGCCATCATCAGGCGGAGCTCATGCACCAGCAGTCCGCTGGCTGAATGGGGGGACACCCTCCGTACTCGCGAAACGTGTGGGACCGCCGCGCGCAACGCGAACGCTACCTTTCATCTGGCCTGCGCTTGGAAACGCCTCTGGAAAGCCTGCAAGCCCTGGCTTGCGCGGTGTAACAGATAACTCTTCGGAACTACGTGGGTTTTGGGAGGGAGCGTGTCCCTAGGGGATTAGCTTTTCTTCTTTGAGCTTTTTTGCCACGGCCGTGGTCATCGATTCTAGGGCGTCGGGAACGGAAGATGGGTCAACGGTGTCCGATTGGGCGGTCCAGACCAGACTATCGGTGGCCACGGAATAGAGGTTGGTTTCCACTCGGATCGTCGTGCTCGTTTCAAAGTAACCCGGTTCGTGCACCTGCGCGTAGGTGGTTCCGTAGAAGCCGTAGAAGCCGTAGCCATACAAACCGCCCCCTCCGGCATAGTACCTCGTTCGCGGGTTGTTGTAGGTCGACGCTGGCGTGTACTGCTGCTCCTTGTCGACCGCGAGCAAGCGCGTAATCAGCACGCCATCGAAGCCGCCAGCCTCCACGGTGCTCCGAACTTCGTCTTCGGTGAGTTGCTCGCTCTTTGGCAAATGGCCCCAACTTGCCGATGCCACCCCCCCTTGCCCGGTGATCGCGTTTGAGAAGGCATCTTCGAAGTCCTGACGGCTTTCCTGGTTCTCAGCGACCCCGATGACGAGCAGCTTCGTGAAGACCGCCTGTTCGTAGCCGGGGTTTCGATAGCTCTGGGCGATGCTCGTCGTGGTTTTGCTGCATGCTGCAAGCAGGCAGAGCGCTACCGTGGAGGCGCACAGCGTGCGGAGTCGTGTAGAAGTCACGTCGCGAGGGTAGGGCAGTCGTCACCTCGGCGCCACCCGTAGCGGCGAAGCAGCGGATCGACGTCAACGGAGGTTCAGTCGTTGCCGTTGGTGCCGAGGTGTCCGAGTCGGTCTTGTTTGGTCTTCAAGTAGTCCCGGTTGTGCTCGTGACTCTCGACTTCGTGCGGCTCGCGGCGCGTCACGCGAATCCCGTCGAGCTCGAGGCCCTCTACCTTGCGAGGATTGTTCGTCATCAAGGCTACGGATCGAACGCCGAGGTCCCGGAGCATGTCGGCCGCTACTTGGTAGCCGCGTTGGTCGTCCTCGAAGCCAAGGGCGAGGTTCGCATCGACGGTGTCGAGGCCCTCGTCTTGTTTGGCATATGCGCGGATCTTGTTGCCGAGGCCGATGCCGCGCCCCTCTTGCCGCAAGTAGAGGACTGCGCCATGGCCGGCGGTCTGAATACGCTCCAGCGCCAGGTCGAGCTGATCGCGACAGTCGCAGCGAAGCGAGTGGAACGCTTCTCCTGTCAGGCACTCGCTGTGCACCCGAATCAGTAGGTCTTCGGCGCCCTCGACCTCGCCGGCGATCACGGCCAGGTGTTCTTTGTCCCCGTCGAGCTCGCGATAGACCACCACACGAAACCGACCGAAACGCGTGGGCATCTCCGACTCGGCATACCGCTCGACGGTAAGATCGTGTTTGCTGGGTTGACTCATGCTGAGAAGGCTCGGTACCACAGGCGGCGGATCGGTTCCATCCGACCTAGGACGGCACATGTGCATCCGATAGCTGCGCAAGTAGGGACGCGACGGACTCGGTGACCAGGTTCACGCGCTCTCTCACATCACAGCTCTCGAGAATTCTTTGACGCTCCTCAGGACTCACGACGAGCTGATCGGCGACCACATCCGCTGCGCGCGCCGGCGTCAGCTCTGCCGAGACCTGTAGGGCGAAATCCGGCTGTCGCTCGCGAACCTTGGCCGCAACCCGAGTCGCGCAGGCCATCAGCGCGAGCATGTCCGAAGACGTTGCGCTGCCCGAATCTTCGATCGGAACTGCACGGGCGCAGCGATAGGCGTGGTCCTGGTTGGGGAGCTCGTAGAGCCGTACCCGGTTGAGGCCGTGCAGAATCACGTCGTGCGTACCGTCGGGCCGGGCCTGGTGTGCCACGATCCGGCCGGCACCAGCCACCTCGTGGATCGCGGGATTCTCGTCGTAGTGATCCTCCCAACCCGGCGCCAACAAGGCGACGGCCATCGCTGTGCAGCCGCTTTGGAGGCAGTCCTCGATCATCTCGGTGTAGCGCGGCTCGAACAGATGAAGCGGCAGCGCAGTCCCTGGAAAGAAAACGACGCGCGGCAGCGGAAACACCGGTAGGCTGGTCAGCTCCTCTTCGGACAGCGGACTGCTCGGTTGCCAATCCATCGAGGTCTCGCTCAGGACTCGTGCCAGAGCACCTGCAGTGCCCTTGGCAATTGTGGGCTGCTGAGGACGTCGCAACTTTCGCAGGCGAGCGGGAAGTTGCCCTCATCGCAGGACTGGCACTCTGTCAGCACGGACACCATCGCGGTCAGCTCCTCTCGCAGCTTCCGGAGCTTCGCAATTTTTTGCTGCATGGTGTCGATTTGCTCGTTCAACACGTTAGACATCCGTTGGCTGGCTTCTTCAGGACAGGCACAGTCGGACTTGAGGCTAAACAGATCCTTGATGCTCTGCAGCGACAAGCCGGCCTCGCGGAGGTCTAGGGCCAGTTGCAATTTGAGCAACTCGCGTCCTGAAAAGAGGCGGTGGCCGCATGCGCTGCGGCGCTCGGGCTCGATGAGGCCTTCCTGCTCGTAGAAGCGAACCGTTCGCAGCGTGCTCTGGCTGAGCCTCGCCATGTCCCCGGTGGTGAGCAAGTCGCCGCATTCGGGTTGCTCGACTACTGGTGCGTGTGAATCGGTCACTTGGAAAGCTCGAAAACGTGTGTGTTTCCAGGAGCTTGGGGAAATATGGAGGCCCACCCGTTCATGTCAAGGCTTTGGGTCCATACCCTCGGGATTATTCAGCAAACCCAGATATGCTTGCTCGATGGCTTCGAATCGCACGGTGAAGGTGTAGTAGTCACGATCGCGAACGTCGCCGTACACCTCGAGCGCTTTTTTGCTTCGCAGCTGGTCCTCGGGCGCGGTCGCGAGTTGGGCGCCCCAATCGGGGACGTCTTGGCCCAGCAGCACTTCGAGCGCGATGCCAATCGGATTGAAGCTGAGGGAGCAGCGCTCGAAACGCAGGCGCCAGCCCGTATAGTCGTCAGCCTCCGTGAACCAGTGCCCGTCCTCGAACTGCCGGCGAAGGAGCTCGCCGAAGTAAGCGCCAGTCATGGGACCGAGCAGAGAAACGATCTCCTCGCGCGAGGAGTCGAGTAGCTCCGCATAGTGGTCCAGAATCGGGAGCGTGTCCTGAGTCATATCGAGAACCATTCCCGTGGCGTTCTTGACCGAGGTCACGCAGGCCACGGTGAGGTCTCGTACAGCGTCGGCGGTTTCCATCGCGACCCCAAGATAGCCTGCTTTGGCGAACTAGCCATAGGTCGATGAATGGGGTAGGCCGCACATCGGATCTCCGTTGACTCACCAGCCGCACCACGGTCCTTCTGCGTATGCAGGGCCTTCGGGTCGCACCCGAATGGATCGGGTTCGTGTATTCCGCCAGGAGCGCGAACCTATCGAAGTCGAGGTATATCGCGTCGTCAACGTCGAGCAAAACCCTGAGCTCCGCGATGCGGCGCTTCGGGGCACGTTGCACACGCTCGACGACGGCGAGGTCATCGACGTGCCGTTCATCTACCACGACCCCGCCGCTCAGCGATTCGTGCTCGTGATTCCTCATGCAGCCCGCGGCCGGGAGATTTCGGAACGGGCGAAGCTACTGGACGCGCTGATCCAAGAGCACGAGGCGCACCTGCCCGACTACGTCCGTCACTTCGTGATTGTCTATGGGCGCCACGGGCTCCTGCAGTACCTCGACGAACTGGAGACGATGGAGGTCGAGGCTACCGAGCTAGAGCCGCTCGAGGAGCCTCCGGTCGCCCCCAGCCCACCCCCAGCGCCTGCAAACATACTGCCACCCGTTGCATTTTGGGCGCATGCGTCCGACGAGCTGGCTCTGCTGATCGACGATGAAGAGCTCTGGGTCTTCGTCTATGTGGGAGCCGACGAATACGGTGCGTTTGAGGAGGCCAGCAGCGATCTCCTGATTCAGCTCAAGACAGTCCACCAGTTGCCGATTTGCGTCCTTGGGCTGATGGACCGCCAGACCCATTGCGTTCGTCGCGCGTATCTCAACCCGGCGGGCTCCGCGGACCGACGAGCGCTCGAGTTGCTTCGTCGCGATTTCCACGCGGTGGTGGTCGTCTACAGCGACCATCGGAACCTCCTTCGTTCGTTTCGACTGGAAGCACCGCGGGCCGCAAACACCAAGATGATCCTCGATCGCTGCAGCCTCGCCCCCCAAGCGCTGCCCGGTGGTTTCGAAGAGGCTATCGACGCATGCCGCCTGGCACCGCCACCCATCGGACAGACCGACCACCCCTTCGTGCTCGAGGACGTTGCGACGAACGCGGCGGAAGCGCTCCGGCGGTTGCAGCGACTCCAGGCCTGGACCGGTCCGCAGAAGAGAGAGGAAGCGCTTCTGGTCCTCAGCGTACCAAGGACGGTGTTCGAGCTGTCGAGGCGCATGCTCGTTTCGGATGCCGTTCGGTTTGGTTTGGCGATGTCGGGCGAGCTTCTGACTCAGGCGGTTCGGTTCGGATTCGCTCCAGGCCCCCAGCACCTGACGGCGCTCTTGGGGCAGAACTTCGAGCAAACCCTGTCCGCAACGTCCGCACACGGGCTCTCTGAATCGGAGATTCTGGCCAATCGCGAGGCCTTCGCGCGGCTTCGTCAGATGTACGGGACTTCGACCGCACCCCAGCTTTCGTGTACTATGGACCATTAGGGATTTCTGACGAACCAATCATGCGGCTCGGCATATTCAGCGACGTACACGCGAATCTCGAAGCCATGTCCTCCGTCATGGAGGCCTACGGCACCGAGGATATCGACATCTATTACTGCCTGGGCGACGTCGTCGGCTATGGCGGGAGCCCCAATGAGTGCGCGGACATCGTCCG
>CAJHXN010000297.1_pt1 | contig 16357 bp, 11 predicted proteins | sample 9198401 | NCBI WGS metagenome assembly CAJHXN01 (sample SAMEA7708334, study PRJEB35096) | sediment metagenome | biome: marine neritic benthic zone biome [ENVO:01000025]; feature: sediment [ENVO:00002007]; material: shallow marine sediment [ENVO:03000034] sea grass bed [ENVO_01000059] ... | reverse complement strand
GGACGTCGCGCGTGCGATCGCGCTCGGGGCGAGTTGTGCAGGCATCGCGCGTAACGTGTATCAGGCGTTTCTCGAGGGTGGGACGGATGGCGTGCGGGCGTTTCTCTCGGGCGTTGAACTCGAGCTTCGATCGGTGATGCTGCTTTGCGGCGCGCGAACGATCGACGAGCTCCAACGCGCACCACGCATTATCAGCGGCGAGCTAAAAGACTGGATCGATTGACTACTCGTGGGCCGTGTCCTCTGGGTCGGTAGGCACGGTTTCCCGCTCGTCCGTGTCACGATCATGTCGCAATAGATCCTCCACGCGTTCTAGTAGCTCGCCCTCGAAATGCACCGAGAAGCGAGGCTCTAGGAGCTTGCTGCGCACCCGCCATACGACCGGGTCGGCCGGGTCCCGATGAACGACCGGGGTGGCGCCCGCAAGCACCCAAGGAGAGCTTAGGATGGCGTCGTTCAGCGCTAATCGAACCCGGGATGCATCGTGATAGCCTTCGAGGCGCACCACGACCTCGTGCTCGGCCTCGGTGCCCGCGTCGTACACCATTGGCGCCCCGATCATGGCCCGATTCGGAACCGTCAGCCGATGTCCTTGGCCGTCCCTCAGCCAAGTTGCCCTGAGCGAACGCCCCTCGACCGTCCCTTGAAAGCCCTCGCCAGACACCCACATGCCTTTTCGCACGCGGCGCTCACCGGCGAGGATTGCGCCTGCGACGACGTCGGCAAAGAGGTCTCGAACCGACCACCCCGTGACGACTACCAAGACGACGACCCCCCAAAGAATCCAATCGCGTCCGGCAGGTAACAGCTCAAGAGCGATCGCGATCACGAGCGCGAGCCCGGTCAGGCGCAACAGCATGATGAGCGCACCCATCGCGCGACGCAGGGGTACATTGACTGTTATCCATGCACGTGTGCGCTCGGCGATGAACAGCATGAGGCCTACTCCAAGGAGAGACAGAAACAGGATCAAAAGGGGTCGACGCGTTGGCGGCGATTGTGCATCGGTTTGTTCTGCGGAAGGCTCAGCCCCCGCAGATTCGACGTCGGTGTCGAGCGGTTCGCCAATCCGAGGCCGGTTCGACGACCCGTCCTGACGCGTTGGTACTTGCGCAGTGGCAGGAGAGGCTAGGAGCACGGCGACAAGCACCCCCAGCGGCACGGTGTAACGAAGCAAAGCCATCACAGCACCCATCCTCTCTCGGCGAACACCCTACCGAGCGCACCCCGCAGGTGAACGGCGATCACGAATGAACCGTCTCGTTCTTCGAGCAGGCCGAGATGAGCCAGCCGGCTGAGCTGAGCTTGCGCCGTATTCCGGTCGAGGCGAAAGAGGCGCGCTTGGCCGGCGTCGTCCATCCAACCTTCGCGAGCGATTTGGTAGAGGTTCACCAAGATGTCGTCCGGTAGGCGCTTCACACGAGCGTAAGGCGATGCCGGGATCGGCCCGACGTGCACGACATCGTCCTGGATGCCACGGATCGACGCTAGCCACAATCGAAGTGCGTCGCGCACCAGCCCTCCGGTCGCGCTGTGTAGCTCATGAAAGTACTGGTCGTATGGCCGGCGAATCCGACTGGCGCCTCGGGCAAAAATCCCTTCGATCGGCGAGCCGTCGCTCCGATCGAACGAATGCTGGTAGCCGCTCAAACGGTGCCGCGCCATGACTGCAGCTTGAAGCTCGTGCTCGTTGAGGGGATCGAGCTCGATCACTTCGGGGAAGGCATCTCTCAGGGGGGCGACGGTGGATGCGAAATTCCAAAACAGCACCGCGCCGTGCGCCAACCATCGCCGTCTTCCGCCTTCCTCGATGATGCCCGAGACGAAGCGCCGAAGCGGATCAAAGCCGCCGGGGGCCATCGACAGCATCCAATGAAGCCCGTCCACGACGACTAGCTGACCTTCGGGCTTGTCTTGGAAGATGGCATCGACGTCCTCGACCGTCACGGGCGCGCTGAAGACCACTCGCTTGACGTTCTTCCATCGACGGCTTCGGACGATTGCGCTCGACACTGCAGCCTTGCCGACCCCATCGACGCCGATGAGCGCCACAGACCGAAGTCGACCCTTGACCTCGCTCGAAAGAACCGCTTCCGCGCGGCGGATCTCGTCTTCGCGGCCGGTCAACACATCGCCGGCTTCCATCGTGTCTGCAGCAAACAGACGTCGGTACACCAGAGGCAAGTCGACAGCGACCGCGGGTGCGGCAAACGAGCCGGCCGAGAGCGCTTCGGTTGGGATTGCCCTTGTAATTCCGAGGCTCTCAGCCCAGCGGTCGAGTCGGTCTTCGCCGAACACCGCGCGTAGCCCACCGCGCACTTGACCCTTGAGGCGTTCGAGTGGAGGCGCACGCTCGGCTTGCTCGATCATCCGGAGGCCGCTTGCCGCTCGGCGCATGGCCTCGAGGCGCGATTTGCTAAACGTGCCTTCCGCAAGTTCGGTGCGGAGGGTCTCCAGTGTGCCGAGCGAGGCGTCTTGCATCTCGGTTTCGATCAGCGAGGGCCACCCCTTTGCTTCGGCGTGGATCTCTTCGAGCGAGTTGTAGCTGCGCTCGAGTTGTCCATAGACCATGTCGCGAAGAAGGGTGTACATCTCCTCGGGGACCGTTTCGTCATGGACGATTTCGAGCTCGGCGGTCGCGAGCTCGACATTGAATGCGATTGCACGCTCGAGTTCCTGAAGCAGGTTGGCTAGGGGCTGAGCCTTTTCGGCGAGCTCGCGGCGACTTGCGAGCAGCTTCGGAGCCACCTGGCTGTCGATGTAGGTAAGCACGACCTCCCGGAACGGTACTTCGACCTCGGGTAGAGCCGTTGGTAGCCTCCATTCGCCGGTCTGGCGCTGTCCGACCGTGACCCGATAGCGAGGCGTGAGACCACGGCACGCATCGACCAGAGTGTCGAGCAGGGAGGCGATCTTGGAATCGTCGCTCAGGTCTTGGTAGAGCTCCGTCGTCACACGAGCGGCTTCGCCCGTGATCTTGCCGATTGCGTCGGTCGTCTGCTTCAGCGCCGCCGCGAGCTCGTCGCCCGAATAGTCTTTCTCGAGCTCCTCGTTGAGTTGTTCGAGCGCGCCTTGGAGCACCTCGCTCACGCGCTCTGCCTGCGAGATTGCGCGGCGCTTCACGGTACTGGTCAGGCGCGACACGTACTCAGCGACCTGGTCCTTGATCCGAGCTTCGAGGCCGAGTAGCTCGAGCTCCATCGCAAGCGACGAGTATTCGGCCGAGCTTGCCTTACGAAGGTTCGCAACGTCCTTGGTTAGCGTATCCATCGCGCGCATCCGGTTGGCGAAACGGCGGCTCGTGCGGCGTTCACTGGTTGGCAAATCCAGCGTCCCAAACGTCGGCAGGTCTTCCTTCATCTCTACAAAGCCGCCGGCAAGCGCGCTGGCAGCTCGGTGCGTCCCGTCGCTTGTGATTCGCACCACTTCATCGAGGGCTAGCGAAAGCTCTTCTTCCACATCATGGCGCAGGTGCACCAGTTGTTTCTCCAGATCGACGTTTGGATCGGAACCAATGTCGACGATGTCGTCATAACCTGCCATCACGCCGTCAAAGAGACTTCTCGTGCGCGCCGCCAGGTGCCGGTCTGCTTCTACAAAGAGAGCGGCAAGAGCTTCCAACCGTGCGGGTGCGTCATATGACAGATGGAAGCGACCGAGCGCACGGAACTTGATGTCCCGCTGAGGCGGACCTTGTCCAAAGGCCTTCCGCCACCCGCGCCGAAGGCGCAAAATCGGACGTCGGATCCGTTTCCAAAGCGAATCCTCTTTGCGAGAGTCGTACGACTGTGGTTCGTAGGGTGCGACAACGACCTCGGGCAGCGCGTCCACAATGCCATCAAGGTCTTGAATCATGGTCTCTGGTGTCCAGGTTTGTTTCGCGAGTGTGACCGATCGACCGAGGACGATACCGCGCCAGTGGGCGGCCAGATCGGATTGCGCGGACCGCAACATCGTAACCAGCTCCTCCCGAGCCGCATCGTCTTCGGCACGAGCCTGCACCGTCAATCGCCGATGATGCCTCAGGAACTCTCGTCGAAGGTCACGCAGGTACTTTGCGGACTCCGTTTGAAAATCGCGAAGGGGACCGGTCGAGACCTCCCGAACAATGCTCTGCAGATCGCCCGCGAGGTCTTGCATGCGGGTCTTGAGCTCGTCGTTTCGTGTCTCTAGGGCGGTCCCCCACAGGTCTTTTTCCCCGATGTGTTGCGGCCAAGGGTCCAGCCGCTTCCGTGCGCCGGCCTCCTTGCTCTCGGGTTGAATCGAAGGTGGTTTGACCGAGAGGTGCCGGGCGGGCGCAAGCGAAGATCTACCGGTGATCGTTTCTCCGCCTAGACCGAGCCCCATTTTTAGCATGACGGGGCCGACAAGTTCGTTTATCGCAACACCGCCGATGATCAGCGTCTCGAGGGACCTTCCAAGCTCACCGAAGGTCTTGCCGATGATCGCCGCCAACAGGATCGAGACCCCGGCTTGTGATACGAAGCCCATCCAACCGAACTGTCGCGTTGCTTCGTCCGCCTTGCCGAGCCGAGCCCCAGCCTTGGTGCCCGTGTAGATAGCTAGGCCGCGCACTACAACGAGCGCGATCGCGAACAAAGCAACCTCCCGGAGCTCTTCAATATGGAGCTTGGCCCCTGCGAGTGTGAAAAAGACCACGTACACGGGGAGCGACAGCCGCTCGACGGTTTCGATGAGTCGATGCCCCGTCTTTGAGAAATTGGCGACGCCAAAGCCGGCGGCGAGGAACACCAAGACCGGGTCCCAACCGAGAACTCCGCAAATGTACGCCACTAGGTAAACGACACCGACGACGAAGATCAGAAGCTCTTGATTGACATAGCGGATGTACAGGGCCATCAGGCCGCCGACGACCACGGCACCAAAGAGGATCGAGACGACGATGTGCCTCAACAGGTACTCCGCGATGCCACCCTCGATCGCGCTGACCCCGAGCTGCTGCCCGAGTAACACGACTGCAACGGCGAACGCGACAACTACCACGACGTCCTTGAGGACGACGACGGAGAGGACGTTCTGGGTCATTGGGCCCTTCGCCCTCGATTCCATGATCACGGCTATCGTTGCCGCTGGGGATGTCGCGAGAGACACCGAAGCGACCATCGCACCAACCGCAAGCGAAGCGGTCAGCGGAAGCCCCGCTACTCCAGGTAGCGCGACAATCGGCACGACCCCGGAGACTAGCCAGAAGAACGAAGTAACCAATACGAAGACCGCGATCAGTTGTGCTGCCAGGATCGCACTGATCGCACGAAGGCCTTTCTTGAGGGCCTCCAGCCTGAGCTCTCCACCTGCGGTGAGCGCGATCAGCGCGACCGCAAGGCTGTCGAACAAGCTGAGTTGCTCGATGACCTCGTCGTTCAGGATTCCCCTGTCGAACGGCGGAGGAAGCGCCAGCGCAGATACGGCCCTTGCGAGCGATGGGCCAAACAACAAGCCGGCGATCAGGTATCCCGTGATGTGGGGTAGGCGGATCTGGCCCACCAAGCCCCCAATGGTGTAGCTGGCAAGGACGACGAAACCGAGCGCGAGCATTGCGGTCGGGTCGAAAGGCCGTTCCGCGAGCTGCTCGAATTGATAGAGCGCCACCATTCCGAACAACAGCAGGACGATGACGGTGATCTGCCGGCGAGCATGGGTTTCTTCGCCCGGCGGCGGCATGCTGTAGGTGCCCACGGTTATCGTCTCCAGAAACCGGGCAAGATCAACGCAAACAAGGTGAAGAACTCCAGTCGCCCGAGCAGCATCGCCAGGACGAAGAAGAGCTTGCTACCCGCTGAGTATGCCGCGAAGTTGTCGGGCCCTTGATGGAATGGAGCGGGACCCATATTGGAAAGGCATGTGAGCATTGTGCCAAACGCCGTCGGCAGAGGGACTCCCTCGACAAGAGTCACGAAGAGAAGGCCGAATGCGATGCAACCCATGTAGATCAGGAAAAAAGAGGCAACGTCTGAAAGCACCTGGCTGCTGATCGAGGCCTTCCCCATTCGGACCAGTTGAACCGAGGTGGGTCGAAAGCTCTTTTGCACCTGGGCGACAGCCTGCTTGCCCATTAGGACTGCGCGTTCGACCTTGATGCCCCCTGCCGTGGAGCCAGAGCACCCTCCAACGAACATCAATAGGATGATGATCGCGAGCGCCGTAGAGCTGTACGTCGTGTAGTCGTCAGTCCCATAGCCCGTAGAAGAGATTGTCGTGGCCACCATGAAGAAGGAGTAGCGAAACGACGTCAGTACTTCGTCGTGAACACCCAAGTTGAGGATCGTCAACAGGATCACGGCGACCACGACGATGCCCACGTAGAACCGGAATTCGATGTTGCGTATGAGGCCACGCCAGTGGCCGCTTCGAATGAGCCCGTAGTAGAGCCCATAGTTCACGCTTCCAACGAGCATGAAGGCTGCGATCACGTACTCCACCGAAGGTCGATTGAAGCCGCCGACCGAGCTATCGAGCGTCGAAAAGCCGCCCGTCGACATGGTCGTGAACGCATGGCAAACGGCGTCGAACAAGTCGAGGCCGAGAACGGTCAACAGAATGATCTCCAGCACCGTCAACGCAGCGTAAAGCTTCCACAGGGCAAATGATGTCTCCGCGATGCGCGGTCGTAGACCCTCGGCCGTCGTTCCTGGGACCTCGCCCCGAAAAAGATGCTTGCCGCCTGCGCCTAGATTCGGGAACACCGCGACGAACAAGACGACGATACCCATGCCACCAAGCCATTGGATCAATGACCGCCAAAGGAGTAGCGGCCGTGAGAGCCGGGCCTCTATGTCGGTGATCACGGTCGCGCCCGTCGTTGTCAACCCGCTCACCGACTCAAAGAATGAATCCACCGGAGACATGCCAGCGCCCAACACGAACGGAATCGCCCCGCACACGCCCGCAGACACCCAGATCAGGCTGACCGCGAGGAGCGCCTCGCGTCTAGAGATCCGTTCGGAGACGAACTGCCGGCCGTAAAAGAAGAGCGCCGCACCGATCATGGATACAATCGCCGCCGAGATCCCGAGAGCGGTGGCGCCCCCCTGCGGCCGCGTGAGGTCCGGCGACACTCGATCCCAAACAATCGCGACTGCCGCGCAAAGCGCGATCGTCACGCCGATCCCAAGCACTACCGCACCGACCGGACGAATCACACCTCGGAAGTCTCTCGCTTGGGTGCTCACTCGCCCCTCGGTCGAAACAGGCGCTCCACGGTTGCCCGAGCTTCCTTCGTGGTCATCAGGATGACCCGATCCCCAGGGTGCACGACATCCCTACCTCGCGGGATGATCACGTCGTCTCCGTGAACAATCGCGGCCAGCAGCGAACCACGTGGCAGGTTCATGCGATGCAATGGCTTGTTGACGGCGCGACATTTCGGACTCGCCGTCAGCTCGACAACTTCTGCCTGACCGTTTTCGAGGACCGTCAAGCTATGAATGCCGCCGCTTCGCGAGAACCTCAGAATCTGATCTGATGCTACGGTTCGAGGTGACAAGACGATGTCGATCCCAAGTTGTCGGTAGATCGAGGTGTGGTCGGCGCGTTGGACGATTGTTGCGGTGCGTTTGCACCCGGCTCGCTGTGCAAGCAACGCCGCCATCAAGTTGATTTCGTCGGTACGAGTGACCGCCGCAAAGAGATCGTAAGTTCCGACCTCTTCCTCCTCGAGAAGAGCACCATCGGTTCCGTCGCCGTGCACGACCTGCACGTCTTGGAACTCGCCGCTGATCTCCTCGGCGACGGCGAGATCGCTTTCGATCATCATGACGGTCGCTTCTTGTTGAAGCAGTTCTCGGGCCAACGCCTTGCCGACGACTCCGCCGCCAACGATGCACACGCGTCTGGCCTCGCGCTCCTTGCTGAATAAGCGCTCGGCGGCCAGCACGCCTTCCGGTCGCCCGATTAGGTATATGCGATCGCCTTTGACCAATACGTCCGCGCCACCCGGCACAAACAGGTCGCCGTCGCGGACGACAGCGCTCACCAACGTGTGCGGCGGAAGCTCCACCGCTGAGAGTGGTTTGTTGAGTACACGAGATTCCTCGAGGTCGAGCTGCACCAGCTCGACCCGGTCTTGTGCGAGGTCGACGACGTCGGACGCGCCGTAGGATCTGGCAATCCGGCTGAGCTCCTGAGCGACGAGGACCCGTGGGTTGATCACGACGTCAACTCCAAGGAGCCCATACCGAATCCCTTCCGTCCATCCCGACCATGCCGTGCCCTGCACCCGCGCGACGACATGCTTGGCGCCCAGCTGCTTGGCCGCGAGCGCAGCGATCAAGTTCATCTCATCGTGGTTCGTGACCGCAACGACGAGATCCGCCTTTGTCACGCCCGCTACCTTCAACAACTGTTCGCTGGCGCCGTATCCGACGATCGAAGCGACATCGTAGTGCTCTTCGGCGTATCGGACGGCTTTGCGATCCGAATCGACGGCTACGATATCGTGCCCCTCCTTGTCGAGGACGCCTAGCAAATGACGTCCGACTTCTCCTAGACCTATGACGACGATGTTCATCCCGATGTCGCTCCAAGGGATGTGTTCTGGTCCTTCAGCTCGCGTTGCAGGTCGCCCTCATCGACCAGCAAGCCCCTCAACAATCGGGGCGCCAAGAGGTCGTTCAGGATGATCGAACACAAGACGACCGAGTAAGCGATGTCGACGGCAGGGCCCTCGTACACCAAACGAAACGACACGGCCATCGCTAGCGTGACATCACCATGCGCGAGGAGCCCTCGGAACAAATCCTTGCGCAAGCTTGTACCCCAGCCTGCGATCACGCTGGCGAGCCATTTGGCGCCGGTGCGGGCCGCGACAAAGGCCGCGAGCGCAATTAGGGTTGGTATCAACGGAGAGGGTGTCCACAACGCACCCGCAAAGATCAAGAGCACGATCGTCATCGGCCGCTCGGTAGACTCGAGGGTCGAGTGCAGGAGTTGGCCACCGCGCGCCACATTGACGAGCACAAGACCCATCCAAAGGTTTACGGCCAACGGCGAGAGCTCGAGGACGTATGCTCCGCCCGACGCGAAAGCAATGATTCCGAGTAGGGCTAAGAATCGAGAGTTGTCGGACTCGTCTCCGGCCAAGAAGATCGAGAAGAGCAATCCGAGTGCCGAGCCCAGGCCAACCGTCACCCACGCCCATGTGGACGCTGAATAGTCGGTCGCCTCGGGCGACTTTTCGTGAAAGACACAAAAGATCAGGCCAAATGCGAGAATCACAAAGATGTCGCCAAGCCTCGTTCCGTTGCGCAGTAGCGGCGCCAGCCGACCACTGATCTCATATCGTCGTGCCAGAAGGTCGAACGGCTCTGAAGAATCGGCTGCCGCGAAACAGGCGAGGGCCGCAGCGCTCAGCGCGGACTGCCGCCTGGTAGTTTCCACCAAGAGCCCGCTCTCGAAGAGATAGTACGCGCCAAAGCCCACGGCGACCCCTGGCAACACGTGGTGCAAGAACACGACGCGCCATGTCGCAGGGTCGAGTTTCTGCATGCTTGTGAACTCGAAGTCGGTGCCTCGAAGAAGACCGACCCAACCGGCGGCCAGGGCGATGATTGGCAAGAGCCCCGTCAGGTCGTCGAACGCACCAATCGCGGGAAAGACCGGACCCAGCATCACACCAAGAAGTAGATATTCCACGCCACTCACGACGAGGAATCTGTGTTGCAGTCGTTCGACGACATTGTGCGCCAACACGTAAGCCACGCCGATGACCAAAACGAGAAGCACGACCGTACCAAGCTCGCCCCGGTTCTGGTCGCCTGCACTCGCAGCAGACGCAATACTGGGGAGTACCGCGGAAGCGCACACTGCAGCGACGACCCCGCCCCACCGCGGCTGCCTCCCGTCTATCCTCCGCGCCATACCCGCCCAATTGTGAAGAAGAAGCAGCCCGAGCGGTAGTTTCCCGCTGGACAGGTGTTTAGGCGGGAATTTCCGCGCTATTTGCGGATTCCATTGAGGACGAGGCCGATCAGGGCGTTCGCCGTCTCGAGGGGATCCATCGGAAACTGCCTCCTCAGGGCCGCAAGGGCCAAAGACTCGACTGCGCCGCTGACCGCAAGGGCGCTGACACGCGGGTCTTCGACCGTGAGCAGACCACGCGCAACGGCGACTTCACTGAGCGCGATTGCACGGTCGTCGAGCTCTCTTGCGAGATTCGAAATCGCCTGCCGCGAAGGCGTTGCGGGCGCCCGGCGCTCTTGAAGATAGACGCACGTGGCTTCGGGATACATTGCGAGCGTCGCGACGAGCTTCTCCCCGAGATGGCGGTAGGCGTCAACCGTCCCCTCGCGTCCGTCGGCCCCGCGCAGCCTGATGTCGCATTCGCGCAGTGCGCTGCGGGCGGCATCCGCGACCGGCTCAGTCACCGCTTCGACCAGGTCGGCTTTGTCTCGGAAGTAACGGTAGAAGTTGCCTTTGGCCATCCCGGCCTCTCGGGCGACCTCGTCGATGGTGACCCCTTCGATACCATGCTTCAAAAACAGCTCGAGCCCAGCGACAACCAGGTCCTGCACGCGTTTGCGCCGGTTGAGGTCACGTTTTCCGCCGAGAGCGCCTGGTCGCTCTAAAGGGCCAACTCGTCTCGGTCGTCTCTCGTCATCCATCGAATCGCTCCTCAACGGGGTTGGAGGTCCTCGGGCCGGAATTATGGAGCGCCGCGGCGGGAGGTAAAGGCCGATCCACGAAAATCCTGCGTCTTGCCCCCCTCGTACGCCGAAACATTGCGCAGCATCGAAGAAATCATCACAATTCGGGGTGTTAGGCGCAATTGACACCTCGACGGCGCGCGCCTAGAGCTTGGCTTACGTCTCAGTGAGGGATCATGAATCTCCGAGCTCGCAAACCCGACTGGCTTCGCGTCCGGCTTCCAGCAGGACCCGAACACCATGAATTCGAGAGTCTCAAGGCGAAGTTTCGAGCTCGTGGGCTGCACACGGTCTGCGAAGAGGCCCGCTGCCCGAATATCTTCGAGTGCTGGGGCAAGGGCACCGCAACGATCATGGTCCTTGGAGAAACCTGCACACGAGGTTGCCGGTTCTGTTCGGTGAACACCGGCAAGCCTGGTGGTGCCGTAGACCCACACGAGCCCGAGAACACCGCTCTTGCGCTTGCCGAACTTGGGCTCGCCTATGTGGTGTTGACGATGGTCGACCGAGACGATCTCGAAGACGGAGGCGCCGCGCATGTCGCCCAAACGGTTCGGCGCATCCAGCATCATAGCCCCGATCTCCGCGTCGAGACGCTGGTCGGCGATTTTCTCGGTCGCCACGATGACATCCGTACCGTCATTCGAGAAGGTCACCCTGACGTCTTCGCGCACAACGTCGAGGTCGTGCCGCGTTTGCAGCGGACGATTCGAGACGCGCGATGCTCGTGGGATCGGTCGATCGACGTTCTTCGGGTGGCCAAGGAGATAGGCGCGGGGATCACCAAATCGTCATTGATGGTGGGCCTTGGCGAGACACACGATGAGGTACTCGAGGCGATGCGGCTGTTGCGGGATGCCGACGTCGATGTGCTGACCGTCGGGCAGTACCTACGTCCGACCAAGCGACACGCCACGGTGGCCCGCTACGTGGAACCCAAGGAGTTCGCTGAATACGAGAGAGCTGGGAGTCAGATGGGATTTCGCTTCGTCGCGTCCGGGCCGCTCGTGCGGTCTAGTTATCGTGCGGCAGAGGCTTTTCTTCACGATGCGCTCGTTCGAGAGCAACGATCGGACGAGCCTCCGATGATGGATCGTTACGGGAAGAGGAAAAGGCTTTCCGTCGTCACGTAAGGGGGTACATGCACGTCATTCGCGAGGACGGAAGCCTCGATCCAAGCCTCGACCCAGGTCTTTCGATCGACCGGGTAGTCTCCCTTTACAAGGCGATGACGCGCACGCGCGTGATCGATGATCGACTAGAACGACTTCAGCGGCAGGGGCGGATCGCGTTTCACGTTGGTTCGCTTGGAGAAGAAGCTGCGATCATCGGTTCGGCAGCAGCGTTGCGAGACCAAGATTGGATCGTCCCCTGCTACCGCGAGGTTGGTGCGCTCTTGTGGCGAGGTTATCCGCTCCAGCGCTACGTCGATCATATGTTTGGAAACGCAGACGATCCCGCGGTTGGCAGGCAGATGCCGGATCATACATTCAGTCGAGAGCACCGTTACCTTTCAGTGAGCGCGCCGATCGGCACTCAGCTTCCGCACGCCGTCGGCCTGGCGTGGGCAGCGAAAAAGCGCGGCCTCGACGAGTGCGTGGGCGTGTTCTTCGGGGACGGGGCGACGAGCTCGAATGACTTCCATGCAGCGATGAACTTCGCCGCGGTGTATCAAACACCAACGTTGTTCCTATGCCGCAACAACGGCTACGCGATCAGCCTGCCGACCGATCGTCAAACGGCTACCCGGACTCTTGCCGAAAAGGCTGCCGCCTATGCCATGCCTGCGCTCCGAGTGGACGGCAACGATGTGCTTGCGGTTTGGCGGGCCGTTCGAGAAGCCGCGCAGCGCGCTTGTGGAGGGGGTGGTCCTACCTTCATCGAGCTCATGACCTACAGGCTCGGCGGGCACTCGACCTCAGATGACCCGAGGATCTATCGGAGCAAAGAGGAAGTCGACTCGTGGCAGAGTGCTGATCCGTTGGTGCGGCTGCAGAAGCACCTCGTGCGGCGCAACGTCTGGGATGATGATCTCGACTCCGACTGGCGTGCCGTCTGTGAGGCGGAAACCAAGGACTGCGTGCGTCGAGCCGAGGAGAAGACTGCGCCAGAGCTACGCAACATGTTCACCGACGTCTACAAAGACCAACCGAAGCACCTCGGCGAGCAGGAGTCGCGCTGCCTTGCGGGGCCACGCGCGCCCGAGGAGGATCACGAATAGCCGTGGCGAAGATGAACTTAGTGCAGGCGATCAATAGTGGGCTTCGCGGAGCAATGCGCGAGAACGACGACGTTCTCGTCATGGGCGAAGATATCGGCCGGCTTGGCGGCGTGTTTCGGGTCACCCAAGGCCTGCAAGAGGAGTTTGGCGCCGAGCGAGTGATCGACACGCCTCTTTCGGAGAGCGGGATCATCGGTACCGCCATTGGGATGGCGCTTCATGGAATGCGTCCGGTTTCTGAAATTCAGTTCGCGGACTTCATCTATCCAGGGTTTGACCAACTTGTGAGTGAGGCTGCGAAGTACCGCTACCGAACTGCCGGAGAGTTTCAGGTTCCGATGGTCGTCCGAGCCCCATACGGGGGTGGAATCCGTGGCGGGCAGTATCATTCGCAGTCGCCCGAAGCGCTCTTCATCCACACCGCGGGCCTCAAAGTGGTGTGCCCATCCAATCCCTATGATGCCAAAGGGCTCTTGATCGAGGCGATCCGTGACGACGACCCGGTCGTCTTCTTCGAGCCCAAACGCGTCTATCGCGCAGTCAAGATGGACGTGCCGGAAGAGCCCTACCGCATTACGCTAAGCGAGGCGAAGATCGTCCGCGCCGGCGAACAGGTGACTTGTGTGGCCTGGGGTGCGATGCTCTATGAGGCGTTTTCGGCGTCGGAAGAGGCGGCCAAACAGGGGATCGACGTCGAGGTGATCGACCTTCGCACGCTTTGGCCCCTCGATCTCGACACGATCGTTTCGAGCGTTGAGAAGACAGGGCGTTTGGTGGTCGTTCACGAGGCGCCTCAAACCTGTGGCTTTGGCGCTGAGCTCGTGGCGCTTGTGACCGAGCGTGCTTTCCTTCACCTAGAGGCTCCGCCCTGCCGCGTGACCGGCTGGGACACGCCCTTCCCGCAAACCCATGAGCAGGAGTATTTGCCGCTCGCGCATCGCATCACCCCTGCGCTGATCGCAACGGCACGGTATTGAAGACCATGACACGGCTCGACTTCAAGCTTCCGGACATAGGCGAGGGCGTTACCGAAGGGGAGATCGTCGAGTGGTTCGTTCGGGCTGGAGACTTGGTCAAAGAGGACGATCCGATGGTCGAGATCATGACCGACAAGGCGACCGTTACGATCGGGGCGCCGTGCGACGCGCGGGTCGATGAGCTCCGCTTTGAGATCGGCGCGATTGCGCGTGTCGGTCAAGTGATTCTTACGCTCGAGCCGGCCGGCGCAACGAACGTAGGTCGCTCGCAGCGGTCATCTCGGCCTCCAGCAAGTGCGGTTGGAGATATCCAAGACTCGGTCCCCGGTGCCGGCCTTTTTCAGCGAAACGAGATCACGCCTCCGCCACCCTCACTCGGTAGCAGCAACGGCAATGGGCATGGCAATGGTCGACGGCACAGCTCCATTCGCCCCGCGACCGCCGCGAATCGCCGTTCGATGAGAACCTCCAAACCCGCGGTCAGCGGGATCGCATACTTCGAGGCCAAGCCGCTTGCGACCCCGGCGACTCGTCGACTCGCGAAAGAAATGGGGGTTGATCTTCGACGCGTTCGCCCAACCGGGGACAAGGGTCGGGTGACCCGAGACGACGTGCGGGCATCTCTCCGTGATCAAATGGCCGAAGACAGGCCACATGACTCGCTCGAGGAGCGCGTCCCAATCGTAGGAATGCGTCGAAAGATCGCCGAACGCATGGCTCATGCGAAGTCGACCGCTGCGCATTTCACCTTCGTCGAGGAGTGCGATGCTTCACGGTTGGTGGAAATGCGAGAGGCGTTGTTCCCTGAGGCGGAACGGCGTGGGGTGCGGCTCACCTATCTGCCGTTCGTCGTCAAGGCTGTCACCCACGCGCTCCACCGGCACCCCGTGTTGAACAGCGCAGTTGACGAGACGAGCAACGAGTTGATTTACAAGAAGTACTACAACATCGGCGTCGCCACCGCGACGGACTCAGGCCTGGTGGTGCCGGTTGTTCACGATGCAGACTGCCTCCGGCTCTTCGAGTTGGCGACCGAAATCGACCGCCTTTCACAGGCTGCTAAGGAGGGCTCCCTCAGTCCGGAAGACCTTCGGAACTCGACCTTCACGATCACTTCGCTTGGAAAGCACAGTGGCCTGATGGCGACGCCGATCCTGAATCATCCCGAGGTCGGCATTTTGGGCGTGCACCGAATTAAAGAGCGACCGGTCGTGCGCGACGGCGAGATCGTCGTAGGGAAGGTCATGCTGCTTTCCCTTTCGTTCGATCATCGGATTGTCGATGGACACGTCGGCGCGGCGTTTGCGTACGACATCATCGAAACCCTGGAGCAACCCGAGCGCTTGTTCACCGAGTTTCTTTGATGGCGCCCATTCGCGGGAAGCTCCTCGCCTGGTTCGATCGCGACGGCCGCGATCTTCCATGGCGCCGCACGCGGGACCCGTACGCAATCTGGGTGTCCGAGGTGATGCTCCAGCAAACGCGCGTGGACACCGTCATACCGTACTACGAGCGGTTCATGTCGCGCTTTCCAAGCGCCAAGGTTCTTGCAGAGGCCGACGAAGATGCTGTCCTCTCGCATTGGAGTGGTCTTGGTTACTATCGTCGCGCGCGGCTCTTGCACCGCGGCGTTCAAGAGGTCGTCGCCGCCTATGGCGGAGCGGTCCCCGAAGACCCGGAAGCCCGGCGCGCCTTGCCTGGCGTCGGCCGGTACACCGCGGGAGCGATCGGAAGCATCGCGTTCGACAAGGAAGAGGCGATCGTTGACGGAAATGTGAGTCGCGTACTCTCCCGCGTGTTTCGAATCGACACCCCGCTTGGAGTCACCGCAACGACAAAGCGCCTTTGGGACGAAGCGACGCGCCTCGTCCAAGGCGATCGTCCCGGGGATCTCAACCAGGCACTGATGGAGCTTGGTGCGACTGTATGCACACCCAAGAATCCCCAGTGCCAGGCTTGCCCCATATCGGCCAGCTGCGAAGCCTTTCGGCATGACGAGATCAAGCACCTTCCAGTGAAGCGCGCACGCAAAGCGCCGAAGCAAGTCGAGCTCGCTGCGGTTGTGGCGACTCGAGGCCGCGGCGTGCACAAGACGGTTTGGTTGGTCAAAGGCGACCAACCGTTGTTCGGAGGACTTTGGGGATTGCCGATGGCCGAAGGTGACGCCCGAACGGCCCTTCGCCGAGCAGGTCTTCAAGCCCGTCTTCAAACCGAGCCCGCCGGACAAGTCGATCACGCACTGACACACCGCCGCTTGCGCATCGATGTCTTCTTGGCCCCCGGTGTGAGAGCGACACAGTCGAAAACCGGGCAGTTGTTCGCCCGGGCATCGCTGCAACAGGTGGGCATCTCGACACTGACGCGGAAGATCCTGCAGTGCGCACTCGGCGTGCGCCGGTGACCCAAAAAGCAGTGCCAGTGCCAGTGCCAGCGCCGCTCATGCTGCGTCAACCGGTGACCCGGACCGCGCCGCCACCGATGGGGGCTTCGTCGGCCAT
>CAJHXN010000019.1_pt1 | contig 16477 bp, 12 predicted proteins | sample 9198401 | NCBI WGS metagenome assembly CAJHXN01 (sample SAMEA7708334, study PRJEB35096) | sediment metagenome | biome: marine neritic benthic zone biome [ENVO:01000025]; feature: sediment [ENVO:00002007]; material: shallow marine sediment [ENVO:03000034] sea grass bed [ENVO_01000059] ... | reverse complement strand
GGTTGGCCTCGGTGCCCTTGATGACGTGCTATCGAACGACGCAGTTCGAATGGTCGTGGTGAATGGGCCAGACCGGGTGCTCCTCGATACGGGTGCGGGCATGCGATCAACCGCGCTATCGTTCTCGTCGGCCCGCGCGCTCCAGGTCGTGGCTCGAAGGCTCGCGGCCCAGACCGGTCGCACGCTTGAAGCCCAGCCGGTGTTTCACGGCAGCCTTTCGTTCGGCCCTCGGGTGACGATCCTGCAGCCGCCCCTCGTTGCTAACGGCCCGGTGATCGAGATCCGAATCGGCCGCACCATGTCGCTCGAAAAGCTCGCCGAAGACGGGTGGATGAGCGCCGACGCGGTAGCGCATCTGACGAAAGCCATCGCCGAACGTCGCAATATCGTCGTCGCGGGTCCACAAGGGTCCGGCGTCGCCACATTGCTTTCCGCCATGGTGCGAGAACTCCCCGAAGAAGAGAACACCGTGGTGATCGAAGGGCTTCCGGACCTCGATATCGATCGCACACATGTAATCGCGCTGACTGCAGCGGGGGCTGGGATGTCGATGAAAGATGTGATCCATGAAGGTGGGCGTCTGCGCGCCGATCGTATCATCATGAATGACCTGACCGGCGCAGATACGGTAGCCGCGCTCGCCGCCATAAGCGGTCGCGATCCCGGGCACATCCTGGGCGTGCAATGCTCGAACACCCAAGACGCGATCGAAGGCCTGGTGCTGGCAGCAACCTGTGCCGGCGCAAATCGATCTTGTGTCGCGCAGTTGATTGGAAGCACAGTGCACACGGTGGTCGCCATCGAGCGCAAATCCGAAGGAAGCAGGGTGACGGCGATCCTCGAAGTCGAAGGTCACGAGGCCGGCGACGTCAGCTATCAATCGGTCGCGTTCTGATCGTCTGCACGACCCTGAATGGCGGCTACGCTCCCTTACTCATCACGGCACGGGGCGCTGCGCTGATGCCGGGGGCGGGATAAGCGGGTCGGGCGAAATAGTAGCCTTGACCGTAGTGGGCACCACAGTCGACCACCACTTTCATTTCAGTCTCTTGCTCGATGCCTTCGGCAACGACGCGTGCACCGAGCTCGTGACAAAGCCGAACGATGTGCCGCACAAGCACTTGGGCTCGACGATCGTCGGCGAGATCTGCTATGAGCGTTCGATCAAGCTTTACGATCTCGGGCTTGAGGTCGACGATGTACTTGAGATTCGAGTAGCCGGCACCGAGGTCGTCGACGGCGAGCGACACACCCTTGCCTCGTATCTCTCGAAGGACGCTGTGGCAGTATGCAAAGTGAGTCAGCGGAACCGATTCGGTGACCTCGAGATAGATCGGTTGGTCGTGCGTGAAGATCGGGTCGTCAGGCTGAACCAACCACGACTCGTCGAACTCATTTGGATGAACATTGAGGAAAAGCGGAACGCCGCCGCAGTTCGCAGTCGCGATTTCGCGAACTGCGCGCCCAAGAGCCCCTACGCAGCGGCTCTTGATCGCCTCGTCAAAAAGCTTGGGTGGATTGATCCAGTGCGGAGAATCGCTTCGGACGAGGGCTTCGTAAGCAAAAGGCTCCATCGTGGTGAGAGAAACGATCGGCTGGTAGACCACGCTCAGCTCGCCACGTGTCAACACATCGGGCAAGCCTTTCACGCCTCGCAGGCGAGGGATCCCGGAGCGACGCGCACGGGTGTTCTTCAGCCAGTTACGGAAGTTCGTCACAGATATCCTGCTACGGTAAGTTTACATGAATACAACCGCAGATTGGTATCCCTAATCAGGGGTAATATCCGGCCTTCAACGGCCTAGCGTCGGGTAGGGGCCTCTGGTATGCCCCGCAGCCATGACGAAGGCAGGTTCGATTGGCCCCGCGGAAGACAGCCTCATCGGCACGACCCTAGAGCGCCACCTTCTCGATCGCCAGCGTCGCATGCCCGAGGCGACGGGCGATTTCACCGGGCTCTTCCAGCAGATCACGCTTGCCTCGAAAATCATCGCCAGTCGGGTGAGCAAGGCCGGGCTTTCGGGAATCCTGGGCCTGACCGGCAAGACCAATGTCCAAGGCGAAGCGGTGCAGAAGCTCGACATGTTCGCCAACAACACGATCGTGAACACCGTCGAAGCGGGCGGACACGTGTGTGTGATGGGAAGCGAAGAAGTCGAGCAACCGATTCCGGTCCCCATCCAATACCCGCAAGGGAAGTACGTTCTTCAGTTCGACCCTCTCGACGGCTCAGGCAACATCGACATCAACGCTTCGATCGGGACGATCTTTTCGATTCACCGACGGATCAGCCCCGATGGAACGCCCGGCAGGCTCGAAGATCTCCTTCAACCTGGACGCGACATCATCGCTGCAGGCTACATCGTTTACGGCTCCTCGAACATGCTGGTCTACTCGACGGGCGTGGGCATAGACGGTTTCACCTATGACCCAGGCGTGGGTGAGTTCTTCTTGTCGCATCCCGCCATTCGCATTCCCGAGCGCGGCGAAATCTATTCGATCAACGAGGGCAACTACCACAACTGGGACGAGCGTATCCAAGAGTGGGTCGACTGGATCAAGACACCCGGCGAGAACAAGAAGCCTTACCGGCTGCGCTACATCGGCGCGATGGTCGCCGATCTGCATCGCACGTTGCTTCGCGGCGGGATCTTCGCCTATCCGCAGGACGTCAAGAACCGCAAAGGAAAGCTCCGTTTGCTATACGAAGCGAATCCGATGGCTTTTTTGATGGAAGCCGCAGGCGGAGCCGCCACGGATGGTGAGAACGATATCCTCGACATCAAGCCAACAGAGCTTCATCAGCGCACCCCGGTATTCATGGGAAGCCGAGCCGATGTCGCGGACCTACTTCGCTACGCGCAAAAGTAGGAGATGGCGCAGGGTGTGTGCCGGTATCTCTACCAGGATTCGCCGCCTACAACTTGGGCGTCATCGTGAAGGGAACTGCGGTGCGAACACACCCACCTTCGGGCCGCGGAAACTTCCAGGTGCGGGCAACGCGCTTCACACACGAGTAAACTTGAGCGTCGCGTAAAGACCCCGACACCGACACGTTGCGGACTGCACCCGACGGGGCGATCATCAGCATCACCGTCATCTGGCCCTGGAGCAGGTTGTTGTCCTTGAGACGATGTTCGTAGCAAGTCCGAACCTGTTTACGAGGTGGGCCATTGATCACGCGCCGAATCTCCGCAGCCTCGAGGGAACCATTGCATTCGACGGGTTCTTGGCGTCGCTCCCGCCCAGCTTCGGCCTTCTCGGCTTCGTCCTCATCGATCCCAGCGTCTTGTTCTGGGATCTCGATCTCGGGGGTGAACTGCTCCCGGGTGGGCGAGGCCGGCACGGGGGCCTCCGCCGTGGGCGCGGGCGCCTTGGTCCGTCCGACGCACAACCAAAACCCTCCGAGCGCCATTAGAATCAGCAGGAGAAGCATCCCATACATGCCCTTGTTGGTCTTCAGCGGCGGTAGGCTCGAACCCTGGACCACATCCCCTCACTTGCCCCGTGTCGGGGCGTTTCAACGATACGCGGCCGAGTGTAGATTCCCCGTCCGATCTAGCAAACTCCTGGCTCTGGGAACGGCCGAAAACCCCAGTTTGCCGTTCCTCGGGCTCTCCTCTATGGTTCGGCCTCTTTAATGGGCAATTGGTGATGGCGGATAAGCTCAAAGGGTTCCTTCTCGTCCTTCTCGTGGTGTTGCTCTCCGCCGTGTTCGCTCTTCAATTCGGGGGCGGACAAGCAGAAGGCTGCGCTGCAGGCGGCTCTACCTATCTAGCTCGTGTCTACGACAAGACGCTGAGCCGAGGCGACTTCGACGCGGCGTACGCAGTCGGGAACTTCGGTCGACTGCCTGCGGAAACTCAAAAAGCAATGGCGCTGCCGCAGTTGGTGCTCAACGGCCTGATCGACCGCACATTGCTCGCCAGGGAAGCGCGAAAGGTCGGGTTCGAGGTCAGCGCGGACGAAGTGATGGAGCGCTTCGTCAACGATGGCGTGATTTTACTGACCCTCGGTGTCGACGCGCCTCCCGAGGTGCCGCAGGGAGAGATCCCTGTGTCCTTCGCCGACAAGGACGGGAAGTTCAACGCAGAGCTTGCGAAGCGCTACATTGAAAATGGGCTTCGCCGAAGTGTGGGTGAATTTGCGGAGGGTCAGGTCGACGAATACCTCGCAGCCCAGATGCGGGAGTTGGTTGCTTCGACCGTCAACGTAAGCGACGCCGAGGCGTGGGATGACTACGTTCGTGAGAACGACAAAGCCGAGCTGCAGTATGTAAGGTTCTCACCTGTCTATTACAGCAAACAGCAACCCGACACCTCCGAGGCGGAGATCGAGAAGTGGGTCGCGGCCAACGACGACCGGCTCGAAAAAGAGTACGAGGCGAACAAGTACCGCTACACCAACTTGGACAAGCAGGTTCGATCACAACACATCTTGGTCAAGACCGGATCGTACGTGTCCGACGAGGAGAAAGCGGAGGCAAGGGTGAAGGCCGATGCGTTACACAAGCGCGCGGCAGCTGGGGAGGATTTCTCGACCTTGGCACGCAAGAACAGCGAGGATCGAGTCACCGGCCCCAAGGGGGGCGACCTGGGATACCAGCCTCAAGGCACCATGCCCGACGCCTACGACAAAGCGGTCTTCGCAATGGCAGTCGGAGAGATCTCGGACGTCGTAGAGACGGAGTTCGGTTATCACATCATCAAGGTATTGAGCATCCGAGAGGGTGACGTTCCAAAAGAAGAAGCCAAGCGTGAGCTTGCGGGAGATCTGTACCGCCGGGACTGGATCCAATCGCAAGCCAAGGAGGCGGCGGCAGCTACACTCGACCTGTGGCGTAGCTCTGGGGACGAAGCGGTGCGAAGCAAACTCGCCGCCGACGGAAGAAAGACCCCTGAGTCCACCTTGACGCCCAGCCTAGAAGACACGGGTGAGTTTGGACGCGCTGATGTCCCATTGGTGGGACTGCCGACGAGTGCGCTGCTCGACGCCGTGTTTGCGGTGCCCGACGGTGAAACGTTGCCCTCCGAACCAGTGCAAGTGGGGCCCGAATGGGTTGTCTTCCGGATCACCAGCCGACAACGCCCCGATGAAGCTGCGTTCACCGACGACCTTCGCGATTCGACGCGCGAAGTCCTTCGTACACTCAAGAAGAAAGAGACGGTAGGACTCTACATCCGCAAGTTGCGCGAACAAGCAACCGCCGACCAAGCGTTGCGAATCAACCCGCTCCCGACGCAGGATGGCAACAGTTAACGGAGTGAGCCTTCCCGAGTTGCCGCGTGCGTCGACGACGCTCCCAAGCGGCCTGCGGATTCGACTGATCCCACTGCCACATCTGCAGTCCGCAACGATTTCGTGCTTCATTCGCGTGGGATCGCGGTACGAAAGCTCAGACACGAACGGACTCAGCCACTTCTTGGAGCACATGCTCTACCGCGGAACGGAACAACACCCTGCGGCGCACGACCTCAGCCTGGCGATCGAAAGGCTTGGCGGAACACTTGACGCCACGACCCACGTCGACTTCACCAGCTATGACCTGACACTCCCAAGTGAGACCGTCACCGAAGGGACGTTGCTTCTCACGGAGGTGCTTCGGCAACCATTGCTAACCCAGATGGGGATCGAGAAGCAGATCATCCGAGAAGAGATCCTTGAAGATCTAAATGAAAGCGGGGAGCAGATCGATATCGACAATGTGTCTCGCCGACTGCTCTATCGAGACCATCCACTTGGGTTCTCGATCGCCGGTCCTTTGGAGAACCTGGACCGGTTTGCAACAGACGATCTCCGGCGCCACCATCAACATCACTACACGGGGCTGAACTCGGTCGTATGCGTCGCGGGTGCGTTTGACGAGGAGGCCTTGGCGGACACGATCCGAAAGCACTTCGAGGGTATGCCGGAAGGCCGACGTGTCGAGCCCTCGCCGCGCATTCTACCCGAAGCCCAAGAACGCTTTGCATATGTCCGTGAGCCGGGCAGCCAAACCGACGTGCAACTGTCGTTTCACACCCCGGGAGTGAAGAGCCCCTTGGCGCCAGTGTTCTTGCTTCTTGGCCGTGTGTTGGACGACGGCTTGAGCACGCGGGTTCATCGGGTGATCTGTGAGGAACGGGGTCTGGCGTACGACGCATTTGCCGGAAACGACACCTTCGAAGACTGCGGGGTGTTCGATTTTGGAGCGTCCGTTGCGCACAAAAAGACGCCAGCGCTCATCGAGACGACCCTCGAACTCATCCGTGAGCTCCAGGAGCAGGGACCCACCGAAGAAGAGATCGAGAAAGCGAAGCGCAGGTACCTGTGGGATCTCCAGACCGTGCGAGACGACCCTGAAGACACGGTTCATTTCATCGGCACGAGCGCTTTGTTCCGGCTTCCCGAGGAGGTCGCCACGATCGCGAACCAAATCGCTGCGGTCAGTTCCGATGATGTTCAGCGGGCTGCCCAGAAGTACCTCGACCCTCGATTGGCCTACTTGACCTGCGTCGGCATCCTCGACGACGACTTGCTGTCGACCGTCGAGGGATTTGTCCGCGGTTAATCTTCGAGGTTCACCCAGTGGGCTTCGCCCGAGGGCCCCCATTCCTTCTTCCACAAGGGGACGGTCTCCTTGATGCGGTCGATCGCTTTGCGGCAGGCCGTGAACGCCTCGTCTCGATGGGGCGCGCTCGCTGCTACGCAAACTGCGATGTCTCCGATCGTGAGCTGCCCGACCCGATGAACCGCCGCGAGCCGGACCCCGTCATGCTCGGTCGCGACACCCTCGAGGACCCGTTGCATCTCCTTGAGCGCAAGGCTTTCGTGCGCTTCGTAGTCGAGACGCGCCACTTCTTTGCCCTCGGCGTTGTCACGCACCACGCCGGTGAAGATGCAGATTCCGCCCGCGCCATCATGGGCAACCGCGCGCTGCAGCTCATCGAGCGACACTTCGGCTTCAGTGATCCGACAGAGGGCTACCGGCGCCCCACCCGCCACCGGGGGTAAGAGATCAACGCGGTCGCCATCGTGGATCACCTTGGAATCGTCTACGAAATCTCCATTGATAGCGAGGCGCATGCGCTCGAGGAAAGCGGCAATCGAAGGAGAACGTTCGGCCACCGCCCGCCGAAAATCGCTCTGCGCAACCGCCTGAGCAGGGAATTCGAAGGTCGCGGCCTCACATCCTGCAAGCTCACGTGCGGCTGCATAATAGTGGACATAGACCTTCATCGACGCGGAGAGTGTAGCAGGCGGGTGTTGTGCGTCAGCTCGGCGCGCGGCCGGCCATGATAGGATTCAGGTGTGACGGAGTCGGGGATGAAGCTCGTGCTGTGGGCGGTGGCGGCAGGCCTGACCGGCGCCATGTTGGCCATCCCCCAACCTGTCGATCCATGGGAGATGCCGAGCTTGGTCCTTAGTCGAAAGGCTGTGGCCGAGGAGGTTCGGCGAAACGAGAAGCTTGCAGCAACTCTCGTGGACGCTGAAGAAGTCGATCGCCTTCGGGCACTCTTCGTCGGCCACGGGTTTGCAGAAGTCAACCCGCCCTACGGGAAGATCGACTACGACAACCGGCAGGCCGACATCTACCGCGCCATCAAAGCACTTGTCGAAAAACACGGCCGCGAAGCCTTTGGTGCGATGAGAGCACGCGCCGTCGATGACTTCATGGATCTCTTTGGCGACGGCATGGGCACGCTCCAGACCGAGGACGACATCGGAGTGGTCGGAGGGTTCAAAGAGGTCCTCGAAAAGTACGGCGCGATTCATCATGAAGTTTTGATAGCGCCTCAAATGACCGTGCGGGCGTTGTACAAGGCGCGATGGAACTTGATCCATCGCATGCCGGCGACTGATGGCTTTTCCGAAATTGAGCTCCAAGCGTATTGGGGATGGCTCGCACTCCATGGATGGGGGGTGCCTTTGCCCGAGCGCAGAGATGCGCTGGTCGCCTATCGGGGTGCAAAGGGAGCAAACGCCAAAGAGGCTTTGGCGCTTTTCGAACTTCTCGAGCAGCGACCCGAAATGGCCTCCAAGCTGTTGGAAGTGCTCTACTTGGAAGATCGCGAGCTCCGGCTACGGAATCTCGCCCTCGGAGCACTTCACGCAGCCCGGGCCGCACCACGGTGATGCAACTACCGTAGTGGACAGGAAAATCTGCATCTCGTAGCCTAGGGGTGCCGAATTCGCTGAAAAAGATTGAACGCCGTGAAAGTCGATCTGAGGAAGAGCCTATTCATACTCCCCAACCTGTTCACGCTGGGAAGCGTGCTCTGCGGGTACTACGCGATCCTGATCTGCTCGAATCAACCTACAAGCGACGATTTTTACCGCGCGGCGTTGTTGATCATCTTTGCACTGTTCTTCGACACAATCGACGGTCGAGTAGCCCGGCTGACCCGCACTCAAACCGCAATCGGTGTGCAGCTGGATTCCCTTGCCGATGTGGTCTCCTTCGGTGTTGCGCCAGCGATCTTAGTCTACCATTGGTCTCTTCAAGAGATGGGGACCGCCGGCATGCTGGTCGGCTTCGTGTTCGTCGCAAGCGGTGCGGTCCGACTTGCGCGCTTCAACGTCACCTCAACCGACGACGACGGTCACCCAAACGCACCAGGCAAGTACACGCAGGGTTTACCGATTCCCGCGGCAGCCGCCATTTTGATTTCAATCGTCGTCGCCAATACGCTGACTGGAAAGCTCCCATTCTCACCGATCATCATTTCGGTCCTGGTGGTGACGCTGTCGGTATTCATGCTGAGCTCGATGCCGTTTCGTTCCTTCAAGGACTTGCGGCTCTCTTGGCGAACGGTGCTCTTCATTTCCACGGCGCTCGCCGTGACCGTTTGGATCGCACTGCGCTATCACCCATCGATGGCGCTGGTTTGGTTGCTGTCGGCTTACGTCGTGATCGGCATCGTCGAAAGCCTTTTTGCATTGATGACGCGAGCTCGCGGGGCCGCAAGCAAAGCCGGTCAGGGCTCGCTGTAGACAGCGGCTATCTCTTGTTTTGATAGACCGAGATGATCGGGACACCATCGTAGGTCACCACGTGGGCAGGCTGCACATCGTCGCATGCCATCCATGCTTGGAAATCGACCTCATTGAAGTGGGGTTCGTGGTGCACGAGCACAAGATCAGCGTCCGCCATCGACCGTGTTGGACGGATGTTGTCGGGAAGACGTTGATCGGCTTGCATCATCCTCCACGCCCCCCACGTCGTGTCGCACGTCCACACCGTGCCACCATCGGGAAGGGTCCTGACGAGCCAGTCTGTGAGGCTGCCGGTGGTGAATCCCCAGAACTGACGGTTCATCCCAAGATCCGCGGCGCCCGGAATGCCGCCTGCGATCGGCGTGTAGTGTGACAAACCAAATGGATGGCTGTGCGCGGTTTGGGTGAGCCCAGGCGCCAAGCACAGGGCGGCGAGCGCCCAAGCCGGCCAGCGTCGTTTCGCCGAGAGCGCATCGGTAGCGGAGCTCAGGATTGCAACGAAGCCCCACCCGGCGAACAAAGCGAGAAAGGGATAGGCGGTGAGCCAGTGCTTGGTGCCCCCGAAAATCGGCGACGAGGGGAGAGCGATCGCGAGCAATGGTGCGGCCAGGCAACCCAGCCACAACACATCTGGGTTTGTGTCGGTTGCATCTCCACGTTGGGTCTTTCGCGGTAGGGCCAATGCCGCACGACGATGAAAAAGCCCGATCAAGGCGAGAATCACTATGGTTAGCGGTACGGTGAACAACGTCATGACGAACGGCACCGAAATCGGGAACGGTGGCTCGAAATAGCTCACCCCGAGGTATTCGTACGTGTAGTGGACGTGATGAAGATGGAACTGCGCATAGGCCAGGAGCCGGCTCCACGTGTCGTGCCAGACCCACGGCCAGGTCGCGATCAGCACAACCGGACCGAGGAAGGCCATTGACGGCAACCACGACAATGGGGGACGATCGAGACGGTCAGCCAGGGCGTACTGCCGCCGCACCCAAAGATAGTGAATGAGAAAGATGGCTGGCAGCATCCAACTGTTGTGCTTGGTCGCAAGCGCAAGACCAAACGAGAGGCCCGCGAAGAGCGCCCATCTGCGGTCCGACAGGGTGCGCCAGTATGAGTAAGCGGTGAGGGTGATGAAGAACGCGATCGGGATATCGAAAGCTGCGAGATGACTGTGATAAAAAACCCGAGGCAGCGTGGCAAAGGCAAGCGCCGCAAAGAGCGCGCCCTTTCGCCCCATGGTGACGGCTCCCCAGGCATAGATCAGCCACAAGAGGAGCCCGGCAGTCAGCATGCCCGGGAAACGAAACGCGGTCGACGCTGACGAAAAGACGCCGAGTTTCTGGTGAAGGAGCCAGCTCCAGGCGAAAGTGAGCTTCATCCACGCCGGGTGCTCCCAGTTGTAGTCCCAGGCTTGATCGATGCGCAGGCGGCTCAACGAAGAGCTGGGTTTTGTGATGAGCTCGGCGACCCATGCGCCGTAGTCTTTGGCGGCATGCGCGTAAAAGCTTTCGTCGCGCGACATCGCGAGGTCGGGAGCTGTCCACACGAGCGCCATCACATACCCGACGCACAATGCCGCCCCTATCCACTGGTCGGACCGCGTGAGCCTCCGAACCGTCATGGCTCGTCCCGCTCCCGACGTGCGGCTGCAGACCAACAAAAGGTACGCGCGTGGGATTTGGCAGCAGTGGTCTCGATCCGTACTTGATGCGCGGTACCTTCCAATCGTGCAGTGTCGATTTCGAGCCGCGACCACCCGTCGCGGTCTTGGTGACGCATTTCACCCGCCAAGCGATCATCGATGAAAACCCTGAGGCGTACGGCGATGTTTCCGGCTGTGCGCTCGTTGTTGTAATCGAGGCCACCGTGCACGACAAGCTTGTCGCCCAACGGAACCTCATGAAATGTGGCTCGCACCGGCTCACGTCCGGCCGGGTGTTGCCACACGCAACGGCGCGGCTCGAGATCGAGATCGGCCATCACGGTGGCGCCTACCCAGAGCCAAGGCCGCGCGGAATCGCAGACGAAGCGATCCGGGGGCGGTAGCGGGCCGTGTCCGAGACCACCGCCCTCGACTTTGGCGTGCACGAAGGGGCAAGGCTGTATCCCTTGGCCTGTGAAAAGATCGACTTGAGCCCGTTCGATCTCTTCGACAAAATCAAAGAGCACTTCGTCTGAGCGCACTTGCCACATCCGGACATGCACTCCACCGAAAAACTCTTCGAGCAGAGGAGGTTCACTTCGATGGGTGGCCCCGCGAACCCCAACCTCCCAAACACGATCAACTCCGGCGAAGTCGGTGGCAGACGCCAAAGCAGGCGAAGAAAGGTCGCCGAGATAGCTCCGCACGATCGGGTCCACCCAACGTGGCGCGGCGATGATGCGGTCGTTGGGTTCGAAGCGTTCGCGCACAAAACCGGTCGCGTCCTCCCACGAGTCGCCACTTGGGACTCCCGCACGGATCACCGGATGCGCTACGAGCTCGAAGATCGCCACGCAGGCGACCAACACCCAAACCCACGCAGTGAGACTCGACTTTGGGCCTGGGTCCGCCACTTGCTCCGATGCTAGCAGGGGTCAGATCAATCCGCAGGAAAGCAAACGAATTCGAGCTGCCAGCCCTCTAGCTCCGGCGTGTCGGCCAAGTCGGACGTGGGATTGAGTACTGCGGTCACGCGAAGGAACGGCAGCCCATTCGGGATGCCGTCGTTGATCAGCTCCTGACCGACGTCGAGAGTCGTGTCCATCGTGTCGGTCGGGATGATGACCGAGGCCGGAGTCACGGTGTCGAGCTCGGCCGCCGTGTTCGCGGAGCGGATCTGGAACTCGATCGTAGAATCGCCAGGGGTGCTCCCCGTCCAGGTGAGGTCGCCCCAATCGGGACGCTCGGGCGGCGTAACGCAGCGGTCGAGGCTGTCATAGCTGTTTTGGTAGAAGTTGGCGCCAGGCGCATCGTCGAACTCGAAGGTCGCGTCATCGGGCACCAACACGCGAACCGGAATGCGTTCGAGCTCGACGGTGTCATCCACCCAAAGGATGACCTCGAAGTCGAAGACCTGAGAAGTCGCAGTCTGCGCGACGCTGTCATTCAGAAGACGAAGCTCGAACTCGATATCCGCCCCCTTCTCACAGGCCAGGCACCGATCCATCATCGGTGCGTTGCAGTTGAGGGTCTCGCCCTCGGCACAGTCTTGGGGCCCGAGTGAGTCAACAAAGACGGTCTCGTCGAACATCGGGGTCGCGGGGTCTTCGATGGCAACAGCCTCGATATCATACCGAATCTCCCTGAGGGTGGTCGTGATTTGGGCGCCCAAGCCTTCGCCGTCAGGCGCGGTGATCTCGCCGACCCATGGTCCGGCAACTGTCGCGGCACCCGTCGCCATCGCTACGGCGCGCGCATCGGCATCGGCGTCGCTCGGCATGGTGACGGCGTCTTTCGGCGATACGACACTCGCCACCCGAATGTCGTTGGCAACCAAGGCCGCCTCCGCCGAAGCCCAGTCGACCGGAGTGTCGGCCGTCATCCAAGTCGGATTCGACGGATCGTCGTCGTGAACGATGGAAATGCTAAACGCGCCTTCAGGCTCGACGAATGGATCGGCAGCCGGAACCTGACCGTCAACCACGAGGTAGTACTGTTGGGTCGTGGTAGGCATCCACTGGATCCCGCCCCAATTCCCGGTCGCCATTCCGTCGCACCCTAGCGTCATGGCTGGGTCGAGCATCGCATTGTCGAACAAAGCCACGTTGGCGCCTGGCCAGTGGGTGTTGTTGGCAAACGCATCGACGAGGGTCACCGCCGGCGAGTCGAACCGAAACATGATGACGACATCCTTGTCGTCCATGTCGTCGCCGGGAGGCATCCCCGATTGGGTTTGGCAGCCAGGAGCGACGGCCGTGTTGACCTGGTTCCCGAGCAGGGTACTCATACCCATCAAGGTGAGCGACTGGTCCAAGTCCTCTAGATCGAGAGCAGAGCCCGCATCATCGGCGTCGAACAAGGCGGGAAACATCTGGACGGGGGGCAAGGTGTCCACGCCAGGCCGAGGAGACATGAACATCGGATACGGCGGACCCGCGGGTCCATTGTACATCTCTGCGTCGGTGATGTTCAGGACGAGCCGCATGACGTCCGGTCGAAAACAGGGATAGCCGACCTCCGCACCAGGACACGGGGCTCGGTTCGGCACGAAGTCGCCCAAGCCTTGCCCGGTCGCGACGCTGAACAGCGCCTGCGACCCGGCCTCTGGGTCGGTCAGGTTGCTGACCGTGTTGAGGGTGCTCACCGCCTTTTCGAACAGCAGGGTGTCGTCGGTCAGATCGAGGATGTGGTGATAGGGCGCCTGGCTGTACATCATCGCCAGTAGGTCTACCGGATAGTCGCGGTAGAGGCCCAAGCCAAACCGAGGATCATCGAACAACAGCTCTATGTCGGAAATGACGTTGGTGACTTCGCCTTGGAGCACACCGATTTCGCCCGCCATCGAGGTCTCGCCGTCGACCAAGAAGTAGATGTCGATCGCAGGAATGTCGGCGGTCGTCGCAATGATCGAGGTTCGAATCGCCTCCTCGGTGCCAGATGGATCGAAGAATAGGACCTGGTAGATGCCGTCGTTACCGGGGTCGCCGTCACACGGTAGACGCCAGCCTGGCTCGGCAGGGCAATCGTCGGCGTCATCGGGAACGCCGTCGAGGTCGCTATCCGGGAGAGAGCTTGCGCGGTCGATGACGAGCGAGCCGGTCGTTTGCGAATACCGCACGCCTGCCGAGTTGCTTGCATTGAGATCGCCTTGGACCGGGAAGTCGGAGCTGATCGAGCAATCCGGGCGGTTCGACGAGCATTCTTGTGGCGGATCGACGACGGCGTTCGAGCTATCGTCTACGCCCGCTCCACCACTGCAGGCCGCCACCGCAAACAGGGCTGCGACACAGCACCGACGAGTACCCGATTTTTGAAGCCAATTCATGGTGAGACCGCTCACATGGAAGGGGGCTACACTAGCAGGAAATCGGGCCTTGGTGTAAGTGCTACATCACCGGCCACCTACACACGATGGGGGCCCTCCGGATCTTGGCGAAGCGCACACTTCACGCGGCGCGCAATCCCTCGAATCCATACAGCCCCCCGGCCTTACGCACTCACTTCGCCCGTCGCCCCAGAGATCGCGGCACTCAAAGCCGTCTGCGCAATCTGCCGCTGAGCTGCAGAGCCCAAACTGCCCGCACACGGCTTGGGTACCTTGCTCGATGACCTCGCAGACCGGGGTTGGGGACACGTCGGAGAAACATTGTGAGTTATCACACGAAACCCGATCGGGCTCATTGGGATCGAGCGGGGCCATGCATTCCATCGGGCCATCGCCTTGCACGTCACCGCATACCACGCCGAGGGTTTGGCAATCGAAGTTGTCGTCGCAGGGTCGCGTGACCCGACGACAGAAGCGTTGATAGTCACCAATGACCCGACAGGTGAACCCATGCGGGCAATCCGAAACCGAAATGCACGGGACGCGTCGGTCCGCGCAAGCGCCGTTCTCACAGGCGAAACCCGTCACGCAATCGTTGGAATCATCGCAACCGGGGGTCGTTCGAAGGCACCTGTCGACCTCGAGATTGCAGGCATAGTCGGGGTCGCGGCAATCGCCATCGGCCGGGCACGCGCCACCTGGGGCCACGAGACAGCGCTTCAGATCATCGCATCCGGTCTCGTGGCATTCCTCGCCTGCGGGGCAGGGCTTGTCGTCATCACAGAGGTCTTCTTCGTCGGGGCATTTGAGGCAGAGCGCGCTGGTGCCACAGCGAGGCCCTGCGTCGAAGCCAGCGTCGGAGCCGCCGTCCGCGCCTCCGTCCAGATCGACGCTGGCGTCGCGGCCATCATCTTGGATCCCGGGAGGAGCGGCATCACCACAGCCAACCGCCGCCGCAACGGCCAGCAACACGAAAGCAAGGAATCGCACGGTCAGGGGGCGGCGGGGCAGCCGCAAAGGTGAGCCTAGCGTCTCTTCCGGCGGATCGCACGTGCTGAGGGAAATCCCGATCGGGTCCACGGCCCGTCTGTTTGACCGCTTCGGTGCAGGGTCCAAGGCTAATGGAATGTCTTCGCTCGACAACGCCTTGCTTGCGATCGAGCGCGCGTGCGGGTCGGGCTCGGTCATCCGCGATGAAACCCTTCTCGAGGGATATGCTGGCGACGAGAGCGAGACCACGCCATGCGTTCCTGAAGCAGTGGTTCGCGCGAGCAGCACCCAGCAAGTCTCGGAAGTCATGCGGGCCGCATCCGAGCACGGAGTCCCTGTGACACCACGGGGGGGCGGTACCGGCCGTGTAGGCGGTGCCGTTCCGGCGCCAGGAGGCATCGTGCTCACCTTTGATCGGATGGCTTCGATCAAGCACATCGACCGGAACGAGCTCACCACTCGGGTCCAGCCCGGTGTGATCACGGGCGAGCTCAAGCGGGCGGTCGAGGAGGAGCGCCTCTATTATCCACCAGACCCCAATTCACGTGACTCCTGCGCGATTGGAGGAAACCTTGCGGCGAACGCAGGAGGGCCCCGAGCGTTCAAGTACGGAGTCACGCGGGAGTACGTGCTCGGCATGGAGGTTGTCTTGGCGGACGGGACGGTGCTCGAGCTTGGCCACGAAACCAAGAAGGGTGTCACGGGCTATGATCTCACGGCGCTGATGGTCGGGAGCGAGGGCACGCTCGGTATCGTGACCGAGGCGACATTGCGCCTTATCCCGCAACCCGAGGCGACCGTCACCCTTCTCGCCTGCTTCCCGAGCCTCCACGATGTGGCTCCCGCCGTGCGGTCCTTGCTGTCACTGGGGCATGTGCCGTCGTGCATCGAGCTACTCGACGCAGAGGCGATTCGCATCGTGCGACCGGAGGCCGGGCTGACGATCCCCAACGAAACAAAGGCGATCTTTCTTTTGGAGCTCGACGGCGAAGCAGACCGACTCGACGGTGATCTAGAAGTCTGTGGCAACGCGCTCACCGACATCGGGGCACTCGAGATCTTGGTTGCCCAAAGCAGCGGAGAGCGCGAGCGCCTTTGGGCATCGCGACGCGAGCTCAGCTATAGCCTCCGACGACAGGCCAAAAACAAACTCTCGGAAGACGTTGTCGTCCCGCGGACGAAAATGGCGGACCTGCTTCAGACCTGTGCAGAGCTATCCGAAGAGAACCGGCTGACTATTCCGACGTACGGTCACGCCGGCGACGGAAACCTCCACGTGAACTTCTTGTGGGACGACCCGGACCAGAAGCGCAAAGTGGACAAGGCCGTCACCCGGCTCTTTGAACGCGTGATCGAGCTTCGCGGAACACTGAGCGGCGAGCATGGGATCGGCGTCCTGAAAGCGCCCTATCTCCCCATGGAGCAATCACCTGAGCTCATCGAGCTGCAGCAACGGATAAAAGCGGTGTTCGATCCGAAACATGTCTTGAACCCGGGGAAGATCTTCCCCACCGACGCAAAACGCTTCCACGGCGTTTGCT
>CAJHXN010000355.1_pt1 | contig 16748 bp, 18 predicted proteins | sample 9198401 | NCBI WGS metagenome assembly CAJHXN01 (sample SAMEA7708334, study PRJEB35096) | sediment metagenome | biome: marine neritic benthic zone biome [ENVO:01000025]; feature: sediment [ENVO:00002007]; material: shallow marine sediment [ENVO:03000034] sea grass bed [ENVO_01000059] ... | reverse complement strand
GCCGGGTCGCGCCGCCGCCTATGGGGGCGGAGCCAGCGGTAGCCTCGGCATAAAAGACGATTCTAACCGGCCAGAAATCTCGGCAGCCCCAGTACCTGTAATGGCCGACGAAGCCCCCATCGGTGGCGGCGCGGCCCGGCTCACCGGTTGACGGTGCTAGTTTCGCCCAAACGCCCGGATGTGTTTCACGAGCTCTTCGATTCACTGACGCTGACACTGGCACCGACACTGACGCTGGCACCGACACTGACGCTGGCACTGTCACTGACACTGGCACTGCTACTGGCACTGGCGTTCTTGAGGAGTAGGTGAGCCGGGTTGCGCCGCCGCCTATGGGGGCGGAGCCAGCGGTAGCCTCGGCATAAAAGACGATTCTAACCGGCCAGAAATCTCGGCTGCCCCAGTACCTGTAATGGCCGACGAAGCCCCCATCGGTGGCGGCGCGGCCCGGCTCACCGGTTGACTCTGTGTCTCAACAATGACGTTCCTGGCGCTGGACCAAAGACCGGCTAGTGTCCGTCCCATGGCCCTCATCATTGAATCCCCCCACGATCTCAAAGACCTAGTCGGGAAGCATCTCGGGTACAGCGCGTGGCTCACCATGGAGCAAGATCGTATCAACCAGTTTGCCGACGCGACCGAAGACCACCAGTGGATCCACGTCGACGTCGAACGTGCGAAGACCGGACCGTTTGGCGCGCCGATCGCGCATGGGTATCTGACGCTCTCGTTGGTGAGCCATTTCCTAACGCAGATCGTCGAGGTCCGGGGCTTCGAGTTTGCGGTGAACTATGGCACCAACAAGATTCGATTTCCGGCTCCCGTCAAAGTCGGTGCGAAGATCCGCGGTGGCGCCGAAGTGGTTTCCCTCGAAGAGGCCAAGGGCGGAATCCAATCGATCGTGCGGGTGACAGTCGAGATCGAAGGCGAAGACCGCCCAGCCTGCATCGCAGAAACAGTAAGCCTTTACTTCCCAAAGAAGGGGTAACCATCCGGCGCTGTCACTGACGCTGTCACTGCCACTGGACGCTGACACCGCCGCCGACACTGGCACTGGCACTGACGCTGACACTGACACTGGCACTGGCACTGGCACTGGCACTGGCACTGACGCTGACACTGACCCTCACGCCGTGCTAGCGTAGAGCATTCGCCGGGAGTAGGAGGTCGTCATGACGTGGCGCGGTTTATGGGTAGTCCCGTTGGCACTGGCCATCGGATGCGGTGACAGCCAAGGCACCACCGCTGACTCCTACACGATCAAATGGGGCCCAACCATGGTACCCGCCGAGACAGAGTCGACCCAATGCGTCGTGAAGCGGCTTGGCAACCCCGGCGGCACGTTCATCCACCAGATTCAAAATGTACTTGGGGCGACGTCACACCATTTCATCGTCTACAAGGTCAACGACACGGTCGAGCAACTAGAGCCGCAGCCGTGCCAGCCATTTCTCGATGTGCTCGAGGACCCACCGTTGATGATCACGCAGAAGGCCGAAGATTTGCTGACCCTGCCACCCGGGGTCGCCTATCAGCTCGAGCCCGACCAGATGATCCGTCTAGAGCTCCACTACATCAACGTAAGCCCGGCACCGCAAGTGGCGGAGGCGACCTCCACGTTCGTGCCGATGCCGGCCGACGACGTAACCGATGAGGCCGACGTCATGTTCATGGGCGACATTGGCATCTTGATTCCACCGCAGAGCACCGCAACGGTAGGACCTACGTTCATTCAAGTGCCAGAGAGATTCCATGGCGTGAACTACTTCGCGATCACTGGCCACGAGCATCAATGGGGCACTGACGTGTATGTCGAGACGACAGCTGGTTCGGGAATGCCCGGAACGCCGGTATATGACGTCTTCAACTTCCGGTGGGACGAGCCTGAGACAGTACGACATGATCCCCCCTTCACCATCCCAGACGGCGGAGGCTTTAATCTCACCTGCGACTGGAACAACCTGAGCGACGACCCGGTAACGTTCGGCACAGGTGTGAATGACGAAATGTGCTTCTTTTGGGCCTACTACTACCCAAGCCAAGGGCCGCTGGTCCTCTTCTAGCCCGCCATCCAAGCGATCACTGACGCTGACGCTGACACTGACACTGGCACTGGCACTGGCACTGGCACTGACGCTGACACTGTCACTGACGCTGCCACTGGCACTGGCACTGCAAGGAGTAGCGTCTACTCCTCGGCAGCCTCGTCCGGCCGCTCTTCGATGAGTTGAAACGACTCGCCGTAGCGCTTCAAAAGCTGGAGGGCTTTATCCATGTCCTCGTAGGTGTGCCCGCGAGTGACGTTGAGCCGGAGTCGTTCTTCGCCCTGCTTCACGGCGGGATACATGATCGGCACCATCAACACGCCATTTTGGAGAAGAGCCATGTGCAGGAGCATGGCCTTCGTTTCGTCGCGGATCATGATGGGCATGATGTGCGTGTTGCTGTCACCGAGGTCGAACCCGATCTCGGTGAGCCCCTTGCGCATGTAGCCGGCTTTCTCGTGGAGCTCGCTAACCAGGGCCTCGCCGTCGGACTCCAGCATGTCAAGGATCGTGCTCGCAGCGGCAACGACCGGAACCGGCAATGAAGCGCTGAACAAGAGCGAACGCGCGTTGTGCTTGATGAGGTCGATGACGTCGGACTCGCCTAAGAGAACGCCACCAATCCCACCAAATGTCTTCGAGAAAGTGCTGATGACCACGGGGATCTTCCCTTCGAGGCCGTACTTTTCGATGATGCCGCGGCCGCCCTTCCCGAGTGTTCCGGTGCCGTGCGCGTCGTCGCAGACGATCACGGTGTTTTCGTGCTTCGCACAAACCTCGATGAACTCTTCGACGTTGCCCTCGTCGCCATCAAGAGAGTAGATGCCTTCGATCAAGACGAGCGCATTCTTGCGGTCGCGCTTGCGAAGCACGCGGTCGAGCGCCTTGGCGCTGTTGTGATTGAAGAAGCGGATCTCTGGAGCGCGCATCGGCGTGCCTGCCGCGAGAAAGGTGCCATCCAAAATGCAAGCATGACTCAGGTTGTCGAGGACGATCGTCGTGTCTTTGTCGGCGAGTGCTTGGATCGTCCCGACCATCGCTTGGTAGCCGGTCGTGAAGATCAGGCAGCCGTCAAAGCCGAACCACTTCGCCAGCCGTTCCTCGAGCTCGACGTGTTTGGTCGCAGTCGCCTGCACACGAGACGAGCTAAGGCCACAGGAGAACTGATCGACAGCCGCCTTGGCGGCCTCTTTGGCCTTCGGATGATTGGTCAGCCCGAGGTAGTCATTGGAGCTGAAGTTCACGATGGGCTTTCCGTCGATGGTCGTGTGTAGCCCACCCGATTCAAAAGGTCGGAAGTAGGGATAGATCCGCTTTTCCTGCGCGTCCCTAACACGCACCAGCTCGGCGGCTGCCTTGTCGGAAATCCAACTCATCGCGTTCGGAGCCGTTCGTAGCCCTCCATCAAACCCGTGCAACGTACCGTAATTCCGAGTCGAGACCACATTCGAAACAGGCCGCCTGGCCAGTTTTCAAATGCTTGACCGAGATCGGGAACCCAAGCATAAACGGGCGGGCATGTCGGATACCCTGAAAGAGGAACTCAAGCAGATTATCGTCGAGGTGACGGAAATCGAAGAGATCCCAGAGGATACGCCGTTTGCGGACCTCGGGATCGACAGCATGATGGCGATCGAAATCGTGGCCGATGTCGAGAAGAACTACGACGTCACGATCGAAGAAGAAGAGTTGGCAGAGCTGATCCACCTCAACGCCGTCTACGAGAAGGTAAAAGAGAAACTGGCGTAGGGGGTGATCGCAGTCCGGCCTTCGGCCTCGGTCGGTCCCGCCCCACCACCCCACACTATCCCCTACTTCCCGCGGCCGAAAATCTTCGAACCTGGGGGCACCGACTTGGTGAGCCAGACATTGCCTCCAATGACGGACCCCTTCCCAATAGTGGTGTCGCCGCCGTGAATCGAGGCACCGGCATAGATCGTGACGTCATCTTCAATGGTTGGATGCCGCTTCCCGCCGTGCCCGGTTTCGATCTCGCCCCGTGAGACGCTGAGCGCCCCGAGGGTGACACCCTGGTAGAGCTTCACGTTGTTTCCAATGACCGCTGTCGCACCTATCACGACGCCGGTCCCATGATCGATGAAGAAGCTCTCCCCGATGCGCGCAGCCGGGTTGATGTCGATGCCGGTCTCGCTATGCGCGTGCTCGGTGATGATTCGCGGAATCATGGGGACCTCTTCGAGGTAGAGCTCATGGGCGATTCGGTACGCTGTGATCGCCTCAATGCTGGGATAGCTGAACACCACCTCTTCGATCCCAGCCGCCGCAGGGTCACCTTCGTAGGCGGCGCGCACATCTTTGTCGAGAAGCCGCCGAAGCTCAGGAAGCCTCGAGAAGAGCCGAAGGACGACCTCCTCGCTCCAACCCTCAGGCCGGACCCCGCCAAGCCGACCGATGTTCTCCTCATAACGGACTGCGCGGTCGATCTGTTCGACTAAGATATCTTGGGCCGGGTAGACATGTTCGCTGATCGCATGGCGAAGATTGGTCCGGTTGAGCGAGCGGGTACTGTAGAAACCCATGTACAGGACGGGCTTGATGTGATGAAACGCGGTAATGACAGCGCGCTTGTTCGGGAGCGCCGCGCTGTCGAGGTTGTTGATGTCGGCGTCGCTGTCATAGGACTGCGTGATGACATCGATCACATCCTCGAGGTCTTGATGACGCTTGGGTCCTCGTTTCGCCATGGCTGTTTTATGTGTAGCACGAGAGCCACGTCAACCACGAAAAGCCGGGGCTACGCGCGGAGCCAGCCCTGCTGCTCGTAGAAGCTCAACGCGTCGGCAAGGGATTCGCGAAGCGGTCGAACGGTGTAGCCGAGCTCGCCTTGCGCCTTGTCGCGTGAGACGACGGCGTTCGACACGCTGGCGCGAAGCATGTCGCTGGTGATGAACGGGTTCTTCCTGGTCAACGCACTACCCGCCAACGCCAAAGGAAGAATCCCCCAACCGACCCAAAGCGGTAGCGCGCGAGTGGGCATCTTCTTTCCGCTGAGCTCGCCGAAGAGAGAGACCATCTCGAGGATTGGGATGACATCGCCAGTCAAGAAATATCGCTCGCCCCGGCGACCCTTCCCGGAGGCTGAAATCATGCCGGCGGCGACGTCCCGGACATCGACGTAGTCGCTCAATACGTCGAGCAAGATCGGCACACGCCCGAAATACATGTCGATGAGGGCTGCGCCGATCATCGAGGGTTCGTAGTCGAAGGGACCGATCATCGACCCGGGGTTGACGATGACGGCATCGAGCCCTTTTGCGCATGCATCGAGGACGATCGACTCGCCGACCGCTTTTGAACGATGGTAGTCGCACTTCTCGTTCAGGGCCAGGGGCCGCTGTTCTGTGAGCGGTTGTTCGAGTGGTTCGCGCTCGACAGCGTGATGTGAGCTCGTGTGCACCAAACGCAGCTCGCGAGACAAGCACGCTTCGACCACGACGCGTGTGCCATCAACGTTGATCGTGTACATCATCGGGTCCTTCTTAGGGCGAAGGTCGATCTTGGCTGCAAGGTGATAAACGACGTCCGAACCCTCCACCGCACGCGCCACATCGCCGGCGTCGAGAACGGAGCCAGAAATGAAATCAATGTCGAGACCTTCAAGAGACCGAGGTTTCGGCCCGGGCTCGAGGACGCGCACGTGATGTCCATCCTCGATCAACTGCCGGACCAGGACATTGCCGAGGCGTCCGCCACCGCCGGTGACTACTGTGAGCACGCGGCGGAGTGAAACATGTTTGGCCTAGGCGTCAACCCGACTCTGCTGCGTCAAAAACGCGACCAACCAGTTCCTTCGCTTCCCGTTGAATCGACGCCAGATGCTCGCGGCCGACGAAACTCTCGGCGTAGATCTTGTAGACCTCCTCGGTGCCCGACGGTCGCGCTGCAAACCATCCGTTGTCGGTGGTAACCTTCAAACCCCCGATCGGTGCGTCGTTCTCGGGCGCGCGGGTCGCGACTTGCCGAATCGTCTCGCCGGCGAGTGTGTCGGTGTCGAGGTCCGATTCATTCATCGCTTTGAGCGCAGCCTTTTGTTGGACGGTCGCCGGTGCATCGGTTCGTTCGTAGAGTGGATTGCCAAAGGTGCGGATCAGTGTTTGATAGCATTCACCTGGGTCTTGCCCGCTAACCGCAGTGATTTCCGCCGCCAAGAGATTCAACACGATCCCATCCTTGTCGGTTGTCCAAACCCGGCCGTTCTTGCGAAGAAAAGAAGCGCCCGCGCTTTCCTCACCACCGAATCCGTACGAACCATCGACCAACCCGTCGACGAACCACTTGAACCCCACCGGAACTTCGGCAAGTCGGCGGCGAAGGTCTCGCGCAACGCGATCGATCATCGCACTGCTGACTATGGTCTTGCCAACAGCGGCCGTCGCGCTCCAATCACGCTCCGTGAACAGATAGCTAATCGCCACACTCAGGTAATGGTTCGGGTTGAGCAAGCCCCAACTCTGCGTGACGATGCCATGACGATCGAAATCGGTGTCGTTCGCGAACGCAATGTCGTACTGATTTCGGAGATCAACCAGGCGGGCCATTGCGTAGGGAGACGAGCAGTCCATTCGGATTCGGCCGTCGTGATCCAGAGTCATGAACGAGAATGTGGGGTCGACGACTTCATTGACGATCTCGAGCCGAAGATCATATCGCTCGGCAATTCGGGGCCAGTACTTGATGCCCGCACCCCCCATCGGGTCGACCCCAATGCGCAGGCCCGCATCCGCAATCGACTGCATGTCGAGCACGGTGTCGAGGGCATCGACGTATGGCGTGAGGAAATCGTAAATGTGCGTCGAGTCGGCACGAAGCGCTTGCTCGTAGCTCATGCGTCGAACGTCCTGAAGCGCAGCAGCAAGCAACTGATTCGCGCGTCGCTCGATCCAGGCAGTCACATCGGTATCCGCCGGGCCGCCATGTGGGGGGTTGTATTTGAAACCGCCATCCTCGGGCGGGTTGTGTGATGGAGTCACGACAATCCCGTCCGCCTCGCGTTCGCTGCTTCGGTTGTGCTCGAGAATTGCGAACGATACGGCTGGAGTCGGGGTGTAGTGCCCTTCCCGCGCGGTACAGACCTCCACATCATTGGCGGCCAGTACTTCGAGCGCGGTCCTGGCTGCGGGAGCGGACAACGCATGGGTGTCGATGCCGATGAAGAGAGGTCCGTCGATCCCTTCCGCGGTCCTGTAGTCGCAGATCGCTTGGGTAGTCGCGAGGATATGTGCCTCGTTGAAGCTAAGGCGAAGAGAGGAACCGCGATGACCCGACGTGCCGAAGCTCACCCTATGTGCGAGCTCGTTCGGATCGGGCCTGCCATCGAAATACTCGGCGGTGAGCTTGTCGATGTCCGCCAACATGTGGGCGGGCGCCGGCTGGCCAGCAAGCGGGTGCACAGGCATCGTGGAGCATGTAGCAGCCCCCCGGCCGATTGACGAAAGCTCTGCTCAACCGGCCTGAAGAGCTAGTTCGCGCCTTCGCCCATTTGCTCGGCGAGATACCGGTCCTTCCCGACCGTGTCGACGAGATACAACTGCGCCTCGAGCCAATCGATGCCTTCTTCCTCTTGGGCAAGGATGCTTTCGAGGAGCTCGCGGGTCCTGTTGTCGCCCTTTTCGCGACACAGGGCAATCCCGTCATTGAGGCGTTTGCATGCTTCGAGCTCGAGCTCGAGGTCAAGTCGATGTTGCTCGATCGGATCTTCGCCGACTTTAACGGGGAAGAGCCGCTGCATATTGGGCGTGCCCTCGAGAAACAAAATGCGACCGATGACCGAGTTCGCGTGCTGCATCTCTTCGAGTGACTCCGAGCGCTTTTTTTGCGCTAGCACATGGAAGCCCCAGTCCTCGCACATCTTGTAGTGGATGAAGTACTGATTGATCGCAGTCAGCTCCGAGGTGAGTACCGCGTTCAGAAGCTCGATGACGTCGTTGTTGCCCTTCATACTGTTCCTTTGGGCGAGCATAGGGACGTGCGGCGAATGCCGCAAACCCAACCTGAAGTTGATAGGCGATATCAATTCACGAGCGTCGGTGCGCTCGGATCGAGATTTCGACCACGTCGTGCGACTCGATCAAGCGATCGATCAGGGGACGACAACCGCCGCAGCTGCCGCCCGCCCCGCACGCTTCACGCACCTCGCTCCCACTCCGCGCGCCATCGGCGACGCATCGGCGGATCGTGGTGTCGTTGACCGCATGGCAGTGGCAGACCAGCATTCCTTCTCTATAGCCGACAGAAGTTGAAAATCAAATTCAATATCGACAAAAAAGCGCTCAGGTATCCGCCTGGATGGCCCTACTCCGCGGCGTTTTCGGGCAAATCAATTCGGCTTGGAGGGCGATCGAGGTTTCGGTCGCCTGGATCGAGGGCATCCAAGCCCGCCTCCCGAAGGAGGTCTAGATCGGCCTGGTGGTCGGGGTTGCCCGTCGTGAGCAGCTTGTCCCCAAAGAAAATGCTGTTCGCGCCCGCCATGAAGCACAAGAGCTGTGCTTCTCGAGTGAGCTCACTGCGGCCAGCGGACAGTCGAACGCGCGCACCCGGCATCATGACGCGCGCCACCGCACACATCCGGACGAGCTCGAGCGAATCCACGGGATCCCGTTCCCCAAGCGGCGTGCCCTCTACCCGAACCAGCGCGTTGATCGGCACGCTCTCGGGCTGGGGCGAAAGATTCGCAAGGGTCACCAGCATCCCGACACGGTCATGCACGCCCTCGCCCATGCCGATGATGCCCCCCGCACAAACCGAAATCCCAGCCTCCGCTACCCGCTGAATCGTCTGGAGGCGGTCTTCGTAGGTGCGTGTGGTGATGATCTCCCCGTAAAACTCCTCGGATGTATCCAAGTTGTGATTGTACGCGGTGAGCCCAGCGTCCTTGAGCTGCAGGGTTTGCTCCGCGTCGAGCATGCCGAGAGTGGCACAGGCTTCGAGGCCGAGCTTGCGCACGCCTCGAACCATCTGCAGAACGCGATCGAACTGTTCTCCGCCTTTCTTCGGGCTTCGCCATGCTGCACCCATACAGAAGCGGCTCGCTCCGGCTTGCTTGGCTTCACGGGCCTTTGCAAGTACATCGTCGACCTCCATCAGGCGTTCAGCCTCAACGCCGGTGTCGTATCTGGCGCTTTGCGGACAGTACGAGCAATCTTCAGGGCAGGCGCCGGTCTTGATCGACAGAAGAGTGCACAACTGAATCGCATTGGGCGGCTGATGCTCCCGATGCACCGCCTGCGCGCGGAAGAGCAGTTCGGTGAGCGGGAGATCGTGGAGCGCGCGGGCTTCCTCTCGGGTCCAATGGTGGGCCTCGGTCATCTGGGGCGTTGTCTTAGCCTCCCGACGCGTAGACACGCAAGGTGAGCCCGTTTCTTCGCGATGAGCGCCTTGAAAGGCCCGAACCCCCCGCGTAGGGTCCGGAAATCTTGTCCGAGGGAATCGACTCTACACTGCCCGCCGTAGGTCCTGTTGCGACGGTCGAAAGCGCGCGCCCGATTCCCCTGACGGCGGTGCCGCCCCTCGGGTGGATGGCCGTCATCGCATGCGCCGCCGACTTGATCATCAATCGCGTCCTGCTTCCGACATGGGCCGGTGAACTGTCGCGAGGAACGTTCCTGCAACTCGAACGTTGGGGCGCGTTTCCGCGAAACCTGGCGGTGGTGAGCGGGCTCGTCGCTCTGGCGTTTTGTTTGTCCGCGTACGGCAGCCGTAAGAATGGGCTTCCCTTGTCGGCACGGATCGGGATCATGGCCTTTGGCTGGGCATTCATCCCGATCGTGGTGATGATGACCTTCCTCCCACTCGCATGGACGCGCGTCGAGCTTGTGTTGGTCATCGCAGGGCTTGCACACGCGATGATTCTCTTGTTGATTCTGGCCGGCATCCACTGGCGTTCAACCAAGGCGATGTCGAGCGCCCTCGCGCTCTTGTTGATCGCGTACGTCAGCGGGATCGCATCTCTGATCGTCAGCCTCGCTGGTGGGCGAGCACTGTGGGAGCACACCGAGCGGCTAGCCTTTGCGTTTCGTTGGTCAGGTGAGCTCGCGTTCTTGGCAGTTCCGATTGCGTTGGGTTTCGCGGTTCGCATCCCTTGGCAAGAGGCTCGCGGCAAAGCAACACTGATCGTTGCGATGTTGGCAGCGGTGGGTGTCGCGATCGGGATCGTCGTGTGGCAGAGCTCGGTTGGAGGTGAGTTGTCGAATCTGTTCTACGGCGCGTTCAGGCTCGACTTCCTGGCTGAGCGAGACGCCATTGGCTGGTACGCGATCCCGCTTGGGATTGGGTGGGCGGTCACCGTCGCTGCAATCCTGTCCAAGGATCCGACACGACGGCAGATGGGAGCCGCCCTCGCGTTGCTACTGTGCACCGGGTACGCCCCGCGCACACCGAGCGCGTTGGTCATGTCGGTGCTCGCAGTCGCACTCGTCTCGCGCGCAGCTGTCGCGGTGGCGCTACGTCGTCGAGCGGCCGCGCGATGACCTTGCCGGCGCGCGTCAGCCGAGTTTCGCGATGGCTTCGCCCATGCGTTGGAGGCCCTCGCGGATCACGTCGTTCGAGGCGGCGTAGCTGATGCGCACGAAACCGGGCGCGCCAAAGGCCGTCCCGGGAACCACCGCGCAGCGCGCTTCTTCGAGCAAGTAGCCCGCCACGTCGAGGTCGGTCTGAAGCGTTTGGGCACCCGCGCGCTTTCCGATCAGACCCTGCACGCTGGCGAACGCGTAGAAGGCCCCCTCGGGCAACCCGCAGGAAATCCCCTCGATCGCATTCAATCCATCGATGATGATGCTTCGACGCTCCTCGAACGCCTTGCGCATCGCTTCCATTGGCGCCCAAGGGCCTTCAAGCGCAGCAATCGCAGCATACTGAGCAACCGCCGCCGGATTGGTCGTTGCTTGGCCCTGAATCTTGTCGCAGGCCTTGGCAACGTACTCAGGCCCGAGCATCCAGCCGATGCGCCACCCTGTCATCGCAAACGTCTTGCTGACGCCGTCAACGATGATGATGCGATCGCGAAGCTCGGGCGCGACCTCGAGAATCGACTTCTGTTCGAAACCCCCGTAGACAAGTTGCCCGTAGATCTCGTCAACGATGATCCAGAAGTTGTGCTGAGCCGCAACATCGGCAAGCTCGCGAAGCTGTTCGCCGGAGTACGCGGCACCAGTGGGGTTGGACGGCGAACAAAGGAGCAATGCTTTGGTTCTCGGAGTGATCGCTGTGCGCAAGGCGTCCGGGGTCATCCGAAAGCCCTGAGCTTCCGTCGTTTGGACGATCACAGGATTCGCACCAGCAAGCCGGACCTGCTCGGGGTAACTGACCCAGTACGGCGCCGGAATCAGAACTTCGTCGCCTTCATCGTAGAGCGCTAGCGCCAAGTTGAAGAGCGTGTGCTTCGCACCGATCGATACGACTACGTCCGCTGGGTCATGAGAGATGCCCCCGCGTCGCTTCGCCGACATCTCGCAGATCGCTTTGCGCAGCTCGACGATGCCCCGCGCCGCCGTGTAGCGGGTCGCGCCCTTGTCGATGGCCTGCTTGGCCGCCTCCCGGATGTGGGCTGGCGTATCGAAGTCGGGTTCGCCCACGCTGAACGAAAGCACATCGATGCCCTGTGCCTTGAGCTCACGCGCGCGCTGCGCGACTGCGACGGTGGCGGAGGGTTTGACGGCACTGAGCCGCCGAGCGACTGGAATGCTTTCGGCCATGCGGCGGACCTAACACCGAAGCGCCGGTGTATCAATGCACCAAAGGCGCGGCCGATGCCAAGAGCCGCAGATCTCGCTCTAGGTCGGCGATCCCGTCGTTGTTGGCGCGATAGTAACCGCGCACCTGGGCCCTTTCGTCAACCAACACGAAATGGTTGGCGTGCATGATGGCCTCGGTGCCCGGCCGGTCGTCCCCTTCGGCAAGCCCGACTTTGAAGCCATTGAGGACGACGTCACGGACCGCCTCCTCCTCGCCGGTCACGAACCGCCAATTGGTTTCGGAGAGCTCGTTCTTGGTCATGTACGTCTTGAGGACCTCGGTCGTGTCGTTTCTAGGGTCGACGCTGACCGACAAGAACTGAGCATTGGGGAGGTCCGAAACCCGAGTCTGAAGGCCTTGCATGTGGGCGGTGAGCCTCGGGCAGGTCGAACGGCAGTGGGTAAAGATGAAGTCGGCCACCCAGAAGTTCCCTTCGAGGACTTCGCGGTCGAAGGTCTGGCCATTTTGATCGACGAGCGAGAACTCGGGAAGCTCAGCGAGGACGGGCGGTGGCTCGTTCTTCTTGGAGCATCCGATGGCCACTAGGGACAGGGCGAGCAGCAGTCGGGTGGCTTTAGATCGCATCGATGATGAGGGCAGCGAAAAGCACGGTTAGATAGAGGAGAGACGCGACGAAAAGCTTCTTGGCCCAGACCTTCACATCTGGCGAAGAGAACCCGCGAAGCGATTGCCCGAAGAACAATGCCCCGCCCACAACAGCCGTCGATAGGTACAGGACGCCAGCCAGCCCATACGGGACGAGCAGGATAGAGACCGCCCAAACAGCAAAACTGTAAATCGCAGCCTGGATCTTTGCCGACCGGAGGCCGCGCACCGAGGGCAACACCTTGAGCCCAGCCCGCTCGTACTCGTCCTGGCGGAAGATCGAAATCGCAATGAAATGCGGGATCTGCCAGAAGAAGAGCACACCAAAGAGAACGAGCCCTGGCGCGTCGACCGTGCCTGTGACGGCGGTCCAGCCCATCAGGGGTGGCAGCGCGCCCGGAATCGCACCGACGAAAAGCGCTGTGGGTGTCCATTGCTTCATGGGCGTGTAGATCGCGACGTAGCTCAGGAGCGCGATGAGGCCGAGCAAGCCCGTCATCGGGTTCACCGCGAGCCAAAGGACGGGAACCGACGACATCCCCATTGCGACCCCGAGCGCCAATGCCCACGCAGGCGCGAGCCGCCCATCGGGAAGCGGGCGATTGGCAGTCCGGGCCATCAGCCGGTCGCTATCACGCTCGAGGTAGCAGTTGAGTGCATTGGCGGCGCCAACGACCATCCCGGTTGTCACGAGCATGACGGTCATGGCCCGCAGGTCGAGTGAGCCTGGGGCGAGCCACATGCCTCCAGCGGCGGTCACGAGGACCATGAGCGTAATGCGTGGCTTGGTGAGCGCGATCAGATCGCGCACCGTCAGCATCATGGTGGTTGGTCGAGCCGCCGTAGTCATCGCTCAGGCGCTGCAGGTCTAGGGTTGGCTCAGCCAGCGGTCAAGAGCCCGGCCCCAAGGCGGCCCAAAGCGCGATTGCACCGGCGACTGCGAGCACGATCCCGACACCGAAAACGAGCCATGACATCTTGGATCGCGGTCGGGCGTTGGCCGACCGAAGCGGCGGAGCTGGCTCAAACGGGGTCCCCAAAGGCGCCGGTGGCGCGGGTGTCGGAAGGCTGATCGGCTGGAGAACTTCGCTACTTTCGCGAGGCTGGAGGACGGCCTCGAGGGCGTTTGCGAATTCCGCTGCCGAAGCGAATCGCTCGGCTGGGTCCTTCGCAAGCGCCTTCATGACGACTGACTCGAGGCCTAACGGAAAGGAGACGTCGGCCCGCCTCTCGGAAAGCGGAATTGGGGTCGCGTTGGCGTGCAGCTGGATGTATTCGATCGGCTGCTTGGCATCAAAGGGAAGCTTGCCCGTCAGGAGCTCATACAAAATGATCCCAAGCGAGTAAATGTCAGAGCGGGCATCGAGGGTCTTTCCGTGCGCCTGCTCGGGGCTCATGAACTCGGGCGTCCCAAAGACCATCCCCTGCTGCGTGAGCACCATCGAGCCGGGGCGCATCTGCCGCTCGGTCACCTTGGCGAGACCAAAATCGAGAACTTTGGGGAAATCACGAATCCCTCCCTGTGTCGTGATGAACACGTTCTCCGGTTTGAGGTCACGGTGGACAATGCCCGCCTGGTGGGCCTCTTCGAGAGCGCCGCACACCTGCACCATGATCCGAATCGCACGCTCGGGCGCCATCGCCCCCTCGGCCCGAACCATCTGTGCGAGGTTTTGGCCAACCAGATGCTCCATCACGAAGTAGCACGCGCCGTCATCCAGCTGACCGTAGAGAAAAACGCGGGCTGTGTTTGGATGCGAGAGCTGACTCATCGCTCGCGCTTCGCGTCGGAATCGAGATACCAAGTCACTCCGTGAGAGATATCGAGAATGGAGAATCTTGATGGCGACGTATCGATTCATGTCGGGCTGCTCGGCCTTGTAGACCGCACCCATCCCGCCCCGCCCTATCTTTTCGACGATGCGGAACTGGCCGGCGACCTCTTTGCCCATGTACGAATCGCTCACGGGTTCAGGTTAGCACCCGAGATGCGGGGCTGTGAGTAAAGTGCGAGCGCTGCGAGCGTGACCCAGATTGCGTCAGCAATGAGAAGGTGGGTGAGCTGAAGCCATACGGGCGCCAACAACGCCACGTTGATGAAGCCAACGGCGATTTGGATCACCGGCAGCGCTCCGAGCGCCAAGGTCAAGGATCGATCCCGCGACCCATCACGGAGAAACAGGCCTACGAGCCAAAGGAGATAGCCCGAGCCCAAGATCGAGATAACCGGGTGCCAAAGGCGCAAGCGGAGAAAGATATGGGAGGTCGGTGAGAGATCTGCCTGAAGGGCTTCTTGGAGGCTTGCGGCTGGAAAGAGAGTGTCCCCAAGGGCGGCGACTGCCCCGCTCACCCCACCAAGGAGGAGCAGGGCAGCGGCTCCTCCGAAGAGGCGGCGACTTCGCGTGTCGCGAGGCCAGGTGACACCTTCGTCGTGCCATGCGCTGAGGGTCATCCAAGTGAGTGCCCCAAGAAGGAGGAACGTGTTGATCAAATGCGCCGACATCCAAGCCGCCCGGGCCGAAGAAGGGTTGTCGGCGACCATTCGAAACAACACCAACCCCGCACCGACGAGCGCCTCGGTGGTCATGAAGAGGATGCTCCAACCGGCGGCGGCTCTCGTCGCATGACCCCGAGTAAAGAGACCACGCGCCACGAGCCACATCGCCAAGGTCCAAATCCAGGCTAGGCCAGAGGTGACCCGGTGCGTGAGCTCAACGATGGTTTTGGTAGACGGGGCGACCGGGAGCGCTACGCCGTTGCAGAGGGGCCAATGGTCTCCGCAGCCGTCACCTGAAAGCGACGCGCGGACATAGGCGCCCCATAAAATGACCGCCACCGTGTAGGGAAGTAGCGCGGTTGCAAGGACCGCAAAGCGCTTTTGAGGCCGCACCGCGGTACGATGGAGTCGAAGTCAACCTTCGTCAACGATCACGAATCGCATCGTGTGATCGGCGCTTCCGCGACGATAGTCGACGACCAGATCGGACGCGGTCCGTAGCTCATCCCAGATAGCCGCCGCATGTTCCGGACGCGCAATAGGCTTGCCGTTGATCCGGGTCACGGTGTCGCCGGGGCGCAGATCGAGCGACGCATAGTCCAAGTCTCCCGGAAAGAGCGCCACGATCCGGAAACCGACGAATGTACCCTTCTTGAACTCAGGCTCGATCTCGATGTTGCTGAGGTATCGTCCAAGCCCCTGGTCGAGCACGCGATTGAGCTCGTGTCGTGCAATGACACCGGATGTCATCCGCGGGAACTCCTGCTTCAGCTCGCTCTTTGGCACCGGTTCTTGGCCCGGCATCGGCTCGTTCTCCTCTTCCCACTTCTCGTCGTATTTCGGCTGCGCCTCGGCCGGCTGCCAAACTTCCTCGCCGCCGGAAGTTTCCCAGGTCGAATCGCCCATCATCTCGCGTTGCAGCTTGGTCTCTTGACAGGCTGCGAAGGAGACGAGGGGCACCAGGAGCAGGGCGGAAACTACGAAGCGGTTCATGGAGACTCTCCTCGGAGGGCTGCGACTTCGGCCCAAATCGCGTCGGCCACATCCTCAATGTCGCGGTTGGCGTCTATGTGACAGATCTTATCATCAGGGAAAAGCTCGTCGAGGGTCGAATAAAACGCAGCCAGCTCGGTCTGCATGGCATCGGTCTCGTAGAGCTCGGGACTCCCGGAACGGGATCTCCGCCGGCCGACGGCGGCCTCTGGACTGACGTCGAGAATGAGGGCGAGATCGGGCCGACGCGCGCGGCGATTGAGCTCACGCACCCAGCGTGCGGTCTCGGCGCCACCTCCACTGCTCACCGTCTGATACGCTACCGAGGAGTAGTCGTAGCGATCGCATAGGATCGACACGCCGTCGGTGAGGTTGGGTATGATCTCCGCTTCGAGATGGTCGAGACGGTCAGCCGCAAACAAAGTGGCCATCGTAGCCCAGCTCGAGGGATGCGCGCCATGGTGGCCGGGCACGACCACACGGCCGGTGAGGATCTGCCGAATCAACACACCGACCGGTCCATCGCTTGGCTCACGGGTGATGTGAACGGGCAAACCCTTCGCTGTGAACCGGTCCGCCAGGCGCACGCATTGGGTCGTCGTCCCAGAGCCGTCGATCCCTTCGATCACGATGAAATGACCTTCGATCATCGTCTATCCTCTTTGGCGCTGCCGAACTTGAAGGTCGCGCCGAGCTGCGCATAGATCCTCGAGTCGGGCCTTCCGCCGCCGAAAACATCGCCCAGCACGCGCCGCCGATCCCCTGCGACGATCCCCTCGATCTCGAGCCATACGTTCCATTTCCGCGTGACGACGATCTCGAGCGAACCACCCAGGCGCCCGCGAACGACGTTCTGC